>Ga0307489_10002067_pt1 | contig 13403 bp, 13 predicted proteins | sample SB12metaG_FD_202247 | JGI IMG/M metagenome (GOLD analysis project Ga0307489, IMG submission 202247) | Sea-ice brine microbial communities from Beaufort Sea near Barrow, Alaska, United States - SB 1.2 | ecosystem: Environmental > Aquatic > Marine > Coastal | place: USA: Alaska | collected... | reverse complement strand
CAAGCGCCCCACGCGACCCCCGAACTCTCGCGATGGTGCAGGGCATGACGCCCGAGAGTCGCGACGCGGCATGATCGTACACGCAAATCGCATACTGATGGAGAGGGGTCGGCAATTCTTTCGAAAAGCAAATGGACAGTTTCTGATTCGTGGATTATCTATATGGCGAGGTCGACCGTCTATTAGCCCCTAAATTCTTGAATCCTTCCCTCTCGAATCCTTCCCTATAGTAAGTTGTCGCGTATGTTTTGAAGGGCCTAAATTTTGGCGCTTCGCGCGGGAAGGCCTGTTTCGGTATACGCCAACTGGTCTATTAGTTGTATGTGTCCGTCTTATGTTTCAAGTCTAACGATCAAAGAGGTGTATGTGTATCCCGTAAAACGTTTCTAGACACGAGGGTTATACACCCATTGCGGTAAAGTTATTGAGTTAATAGACCTTCGATTCGCCATATATCGACCCACTCGGAAATGCCAAACCATAACCTGTTGCGCGCACGCACTGGCAACAGGACAGGAAAACGGCCCCCGCCGCGAGCATGACGGCGGCATGGAGGAGCGCCGCGGCGGTGAAGGCGACACTTCCAGCGTGCCAGGGGCTTAGAATCGGTTGTGGGTAGACGCCACTGCGGCGGATACGCCAGGTTCGGCGCGACGGCGTGTGCAGCGCGCAAGGCGTTTGAAGAGTTGACTCTTGAGTCATTTATATGGGAAAACACAATGCGCGCCGCACACGCCGTCGCGCCGAATCTGACGCCACCGCTAGAGGAGCGTCGTCCCGTGAGGGGTATCAAGCCTCTGGAACGCTCGAAGTATCACCGCCGCCGGCTTGGCACTCCGCCCCGCCGCGATGCAGGTTGCGGATCTCAGTGGCGTTTTCCTCGTTTTCGTGCCTGCGCCCGCCCAAGGATTCTTGGAGGGGTCGAGATACGGTGAATCGACGGTCTATTAACTCGAGAACGTTACCGCAATGGGTGTATTGAGAATAACGTCTCGACGGCCAGATCGACGTTCGCGAGGGCGTGGGTAAATACCCATACAGACGCGCGGACTCGATTCGTGATCGCCGACCGACCGCAGTCTATCGTATGGGCATTGACCCTCAGCTTGCGAACGTCGATCTGGCGGTTTGTGGCGATCTGGCCGTCGGTCGAGACGTTATTCTCAATAACCCCACTGCTAGACCACTCCGAAAGTCTCACGACCCGTCCTCGACTGAGCGCGCGACCGCAAGCTGTGCGCCGTAAGGAAAAAAACGTCAACTTGCCCCGGTTTGCTCGCCCGCCCGTATGACAAAATGACGGAAAGTCTGCGACGAAAATGAAACGAAAACGAAACGAAAACGAAACGAAAACGATATCGACCAATCACAGGCGAGAGAGAGACAGCTGGCGAGATTCCGTGATTGGTCGGACCTGTGATTGGTCGATATAGTTTTCGTTTCGTTTTCGTTTCGTTTTCGTCGCAGACTTTCCGTCACTTTGTCATACGGGATTCAAAGGGGGGATTTTTCTCGATTTAAACTTTTTCGCACTGTCGTGCCTGCTGATTGGCTGAGGAGATTTGGGTGGTACCGAACCAGTCTAATCCGACACATTTCCGACACATTTGGGTGCGAACTTCTGAAGTCTTCAATGAGACCTTTGAACCCCCCACGCACGAGCCAATCAGCGCGTTGCCTCGGCACACTCCCAATCTTCGGAAACAAATCTGATAAAAACGCAAAAGCGCGCCTTCTGGGTCGTTTTTACACCCTTTATAGAGCTCTAGTTTCACTGAGTTTCATGATCGCCCAAATGCGGCACCGTCGCCGGCCTCCCTTCGCACGTGACTCGCGGGTCCGCCTGGCCGTCGCGAGCGCTCCCCACCCATCCCCACCGCCGCTCCATGCGAGCGCTCCTGGCGTGCGGGAAACACCACCTCAGTCGTCGCTGACACTCGCAAGCAAACAGTCTGCCTGGGCACCGCTGTCTCCGCCCATGTAGGGCTGCAGGCAGAGGTAATTATAACTGAGCGTATTTTCAGACCCAGACGCCGGGCTCCGGCGTGCGCACTCGTGACGGCGACCTCGACATATCTATGCATCGACTCGTCGCGCTGTGGCGTGCGGCGGCGTCGGTGGGCCTGTGGTGCCCGTGAATCTTGCTCTGACCGCTTTTGGGGGCTCTACTCGTGCAAATGCACGGCCATCGCGTGCCCCTGACGCGCCCACAGGCCGAACCGCACGCTGCCGATGCATAGATCCCCAAACAACACCCTCGACATGCGAAACTACCGGTGCTGGCCCCGAAACTCGACGCCGCTTGGGCGTTACATTTGTTCTCCCGCGGGGCCTGCAGGCTCTTCTCCGATTGGCTGCAGCGATAAATAGTGGCAAAATAGGCTCTTCCCATTGGTCAGGATTCTACAGCGAGGCAAAACTTAGGGGGAAAAATCCGAGACTGAGTTAGGGGATCGAGTGAACAAAAGGGAAGCAGATTTACACTGGGTTTGCGGGGCTGGCCTTCAGTACGAGTACCCCCGTCACCCTGGTGGCTCACACTAAATCTTCCCGACTTCGCGTCCGAATCGACGACATTTCCAGGAAGTGCCTGCCGATGCTGACAAACAGTTGTGATTTTTTTGCGACTACAAAAGTACGGAAAAACCCAAAAAACGACAGGTGGCAGTACAGTATCCAGAAACAGCTACTGGAACCCCGGTGACCCCAGGCCCGTGGATTAAGAAAATGAGGGTCATCGGTCAAACCGCCGTCCGAAATGAGTTCCCCGAAAAGTTTGAAGGGAATGTGAGAAGTCTGTTTGCGAAGAAGTGCCCAAAGCGCGTGACACGTGTCACACGTGTCGCGCGCCCGCCTAGCTTCGCACGCGCGCCGTCCCAGCACGCCGCGAGGTCGCCGACACGAGCCCCGTGTGCAGCAGCCGTTCCAGCGCCTCCTGTGAGGGCTTCTGGTCGTCAGGCGCCTTCGCTGCCTCCGCCATCATGTTCGTCCACCGAGGAACCGACAGTTTCTGAATCGCATTCGGCAACCGTGGCCCGTATCGCTCCCAGCGCCCACCGCGCCGCCTGGTCGGCGGTGACGGGGCCTGCCTTGTTAGTGGCCGGCAGCCGTTGCGAAGCCCCCGCGTTGATCAGCGAGGCGTGCTCGTCTTCAGCGGCAGCGCTGTGGTCGTACTCGCCATTGCCGAGGAGCCGTTGATGCACGAACTCTTTTTCCAGGGCAAGTCGGTGCGTGCCGGGCAAGTTTGGCTTGCGGGGCGCGCGGGCAGTACCGCCGGCCGCGGCGCAAAGCGACGACCCGGCGGTTGCGCCGGCCGCCTGACCCACCGTCTCCGGCGGCGGCGACGCCATCGCGAAAGTCCCGCGCGCATTCGTGGTGACGCTGTCGCCATCTCCGACACTCGGTGCGTCAGTCACCGCACCGTTCCCGTTCCCACCACCAAAAAACCAGAAACCAGGGACTTTCTCTTTCTGCGACTCCGCGCAGCACCTTTTTGGCAGCTTGAGTTGAGCCTCTTTGAGCTCAACTCAGCTCAAATTGAGCCATTTGGTCGGTCGGCTGGCCGGTTGCGAAACTTTCGCCTCTGTTTCCTCATATAAATTACTCAAGATTTAGACAGGCAAAGTTTCACAAGTGTGAACCGATTCACCTGTGATTTTCTTAATTCACGGGCCTGGGGGTCGAGTAGCTCTAGAGGCCGACCTGCTTTTTGGTGAGAAAGAGGGCCGGCGCTGTCTGCGTACGATCTCTCGTTGTCTCGGCGTTCGGTGTTGCGCGCCGTAAAGTTCGGGGACGCGCCATGTTGTTAGGTAGTGAATGTTCGCGCAACGACGTTACGGACATATGATTTGCGGACGCGTCGCCCCAGAAGCGCCTTGCAAGGCCGCCCGGCGCCGACATAGGCAGTGTCGGCGCATTCTGTCTCTCTGAACTTCTTATCTTGTCGCAGCCCCAATAATACACAATCTTCGCGGCATCTTTGCTGATGTCGACGCCGTTCCACGCCGTAAACTTCGGTGACGCGCCATGCTATTACGAGGTAATTGGTCGCGTGATGACCTTGCGGGCAACTAATCTGCGGACACGTCGCCCTAGAAGCGCCGTGCAAGGGCGCCTGGCGCCGGCATAGGCGGTGTCGGTAACCGTGCGCCGCCGACGCCGTCGCGCCGAAGCTGGCGTATCCGCCAGAGGAGCGTCTGCCCACAACCGATAGTGAGCCCCTGGCACGCTCGAAGTGTTGCCGTCGCCGCCGCGGCGCTCCTCCATGCCGCTGTCATGCTCGCGGCGGGGGCTGTATTCCTGTCCTGTTTCCAATGCGTGCGTGCAACAGGTTATGCTTTGGCCCCACCAAGCATTTCCGAGTGCGATATATGGCGAATCGACGATCTATTAACTGTGAATCTTTACCAAAATGGGTGTATACCCTCGGGGATACCCCCGGGTTCCAAACCCAGTGTCTGTGACTACGTGGGGGAATACCTCGGAAAAACCCCCGGGAACCCCCTCGCAAGCCGTATCTCCGTGACCAGGGAGTCAGACAGGGTGAACAAGGGGTCTATGTCGTGTAGAATGACTGTCTCAGTAATCTCCAACGCCGCCGGTGCCTCCCATCGACAGTCGCGCGAATATGTGGAAAGGACTTATGTCGGGATATACCCGGGGAATACCCCTATTTTGATCCCCTGTAGGGGGTAGAAAGTGGGGTATTCCTGAGGTACGCGCACCAGGGTGGGGGTAGGGGGGAATTTTGACTGCCACATAAGTCAGCCTCGAAAGAATTTCTATATTCCTTTTTATCTCCTTAGAAATCGACGGTGCACTCAAGGATCGCGACGCGGTCGGACCTTCTGCGAGTCGGTGGGTGGCATCTCGAAATGCACAAACAGTCCTGATTGGTCGAACGGGACATATTCGATACCAGACCCGACACTGGGTTCAAGCCCCAACGCTGTGGATTCTAGCGGTATCTGCGTTTAGTCGACACCGAGTAAAGCACAAAGCTCAGGCACTCGCGTAGCAGCCGTCGCGGTATCGCAGCATCAACCCTGCCTTCTTCGTCGCCAAGTGTGTGCACAGCGCCACGGCGTGCTCAACAAAGTGCTGACGAGGTATCGAAGGCTTTGCAGACTGTGTCGCGATAAGGAGAATAGGAATTGAGGCCGCGCAGTTTGGACCCGCGGTTTGGCCGCGCACTTTGGACCATACAAATAACTCAAGTATTAGACAGGACGACGCGCCGAATCTCACCTCCGACAGCGCCCGTATCACATAACTCAAAGATTAGACAGGACGATGCGCACTTTTGAACAGCGGCGTCACACCGTGCACCATCGCGAGATGGCAGGGGCCGCTTGGCGCTCATGGTTGATGGATCGCCGCCAGGATTGTCTTGATGAGTCCGCTACACACCTGCGACGATCACCTGCCGCCCTTTTCCCCGCGTAGATTGTCGGACGTGGCCACCTGGGCGCGTTCAAGCATGGGCGCCAAACGGGCCCCGACTCTCGCGATGGTGACTCCCTTGCAGAAGTTATCGCCCTGGCCAGATTCCGCGCGTCGTCTGCTGGTGGTCTCTTCTTGAGTTATTTATACATGGGCCAAACTGCGCGTCGTTTGGTCTAAGTCTTGAGTTATTTGTAGGGACGAAAGTGCGCGGCCAAAGCGCGCGGTTTCGGCCTTAAAACTGCGCGGCCTGAGTTCCTATTCACCTTATCGTGACACAGACTGCTGTTGCAATATACGAGAATTGCGCAGATGCGATCGGGTGTTGCTAGTGCAACGAGGCAGGGTCAGCCTAAAAGTTACATTAGCGCTCACCCCGATTTGATGGATTTGAAAGGTGATGTTTTTGGAATTTGAGAACAAAATGACACTTGATCGCATTTGACCCAATATCGGTTGATCGAAAGTTTCGCGATGTGAAACCGCATCTTGAACGCGAATTGCCCGCGCCGTCGCGCGCGTAAACGGCGTGGCGAGCGCGCAGGGGGGTGTTTTGAAGGGCGTACTTCACGGTGAATGGCCGTCCGTCTCGTGTTTTGACGATCTTTAGGATGTTTGGTGGAATCGCCGCGAGATGTGGGGCTTGCGCGAAACGGACGAGCGCGTACAGTGACCGCGTGGATCGTCTGAATGCGAATGTCGTATTTTCAAAGCGAAGCTCCTAACAACGGCGCGGGCATTTGACCGTAAGTAAGGTTGGATCCTATAGGCTGACCCTGCCTCGTACGAGTACGAGGCTGACTGACCCGAGAACCCACCCAGAGCTCGAAAGCACTTGTCGCGCGCGCTCCTGTAGATTATTCTGTCCCGTCGCGCGCAGCCGCCCCTTGGAACGGGTAAAGGGACGCGTGCGCGTGCCGTAGCTCTCCACAGGTGCGCGACGAGCCCGGCAGCGGCCGCAAGTGACTCGGTTGGACCTTTTCCACCGATCAAGATTGCGAAATGCGACTTTCTTCCGCGCCGCGCTCACTCATGCCCACGGGGTCATCCCTCAACAACTCGTCGAGACAGGGCCGCGTGCACAAAAACAAACCCATTCGGCGCATTGTAAATGATTATACCCTAAATTCTGGCGACGCCTTGCCCCGCCAAAAAGTTGGGGGTGAAAACACGAATGCACGGGGACGTGTGTGTAGCGGCGCCGCCGTAACAAGCGCGCTGCCGCCGCCGGTCGGCATATTCTCGGAATCCCCCTTAAAGGGCTGAAGGCACCTCTCGTCAGTCCTGGGACGCGGACTCCTGAACGCGCAACCACCGCGCCCCTTTCTGGGTGGGTTCTCGGGCTAGTCAGCCTCGTAGTGCTGGTGTCTGACGACTCTATGAGGCTCGAAAAGGGTTCATCGTGGACTCCTGAACTACGGACTCTTTGACACCCTCGGAGACTCGCAGACTCGGCGAACTCGTGAACTCGTGAATCGATGCCGACGCGGTGCGCGCGGTGTTTCCTGGCGACGCGCCAGTATTACTAGGCGCTGCATGATTGCGATACGTCGTCGCAGGTATGCCATTCGGGGACGAGCCGTTGCAAAAACGCCGCGCAAGGCCGCTTCGGGCCGACATAGATGGTGTCAGTGTATGTCTTACCTTCGGCTGAAACCCATCGTGTCGACGCCAAGCAGCGTTTTTTGCAAGGGTGTGTATCAAAGTCCGATTAATCAACGAAAATCGATCATCACTGTCTCTATCAAGGGTCAAGATCAATCAATGGCAGCCGATGGACAAAATGTGAGGAGAATCAACATCGATCAATACACATAGCAAGAATGCTCTATCCCATCATCGGGTGCGCCAAACAATCGATAACTGGCACAATGCAAGACTTGCAAGCACGTTGCCAGCTAATAGACCGATCGAGCAGGTTCTGGGGTGTTTATACCCTTGATTCGCACCTTGGGACGGAATTATGGGTGCGAAACAGTCCTGTGCGACTGCGGTTTCCCTCTACCACGCCACGCGCTGCGCCGCCGTCAGCGGTGAAGGGTGCCGTCGTGTCAAACACTCAAATGTCAGACCCTGAAAACACTCTAAAACTATAGTCACATCATTGTTCGGCGGCGCCAGCCATGCCCCCGAAGCGTTAAAAAATGCGCGTACCATGGGATATGAGGTAATATGGGGTACTATGGGATGTGGCGTACTATGGGGTTGGGATGTGGGGTTGTGCGTTGCGTGGTGTGTGTGGCGTTGCGCGGTGTGGGGTGCGGGATTGGCCAGGGGCTCCGGGGCACGGCGCGGTGTCGATACCGAATCGATTGATTATGTAATTTTATCAATATATGTTGTACCCGAATGTTGTACCCGCGAAGCCAATTTTGCAGACTTGTACCGCTTATTATAATGGCGCGTCACTATGTCGTATCCGCGCGGATGGCGTCGGCGTCGGCGAACTTGCCGCGGGGAAGGTGTAATTTCACTGAACACTCAGTCGTCACGCTGAGTACAGACTTGGAGATTCGGCATGAGAATAGGAACTTTGGTAGTCGAGATTCGGTAGTTGAGATTCTCGACTACCGGCCCTCCATATGAATCAGATCGTTTCCAAGACGCGCGAACGGCCGAAGCTTAAACATTAAGCTTCCAAAACGGCAATGGATCACCTCCGTGAATATGACCGGAACCGCGAGATGATAATATTGTGCCGTCCAAGATCAACAATGGCGGAATCACCTTTACACTGTTTGCCCATACAAACCGCGAATACGGAGCAACTTTGGCGCAAGAGTGCGGAAAACCTCTCAGTTTTTTGTAATATGTTTCCTCACTGTGAGGAAAGCCGTCGCCGCTGGCGTCGATCTTTTCCGCACTAAAGCGGCGCGGCGCCACGCACTGGAAAATTCGTATGGCGACGTGGTGAGGAATTTGAAAGGCTGATTTGATCATTTTGAAATTGATTCCGGGTTTTGAAAGGCTTGATCTAAAAAAACCATAAAGATTCAAACCCATTGTCAGTAAAACCATTATCAACTCGCGGTTCCGGTCACATGCGAAAACTACGCAGTTTAAAAGGGTCGTCCAAACGGCGGTCAAGGTTCACGAAACGGGCAGTTTCCGAGAAATCTTCAGAAATCGGCGTATGGGCATTCATCGTGTGGGATCGTGCAACCGTCGGACAGTCCAACCGCCCGCACGTGTTTGACCGATCGTGCAATTACTTGAGTCTTGTACGAATGTGGATGATTCCCGTAAAAATCACGTGCGCCACACGTGTGAATGTGGAAATCGTTTTTCGACTTTGCCGGAATGTCAATTCCGTCAATCTGACGGCAAGTCTACCGCCGTTTGGACGACCCTTTTAAACTGCGTAAAAGCCCACAGACCTCACAGTTCGTCAGAGAATCAGAAATACGCTGACACCATCTATGTCGCCGCGAAGCGGCCTTGCACGGCGTTATTATAACGGCGCGTCCGCGAATGATATACCTGCGACGACGTTACGCAGATATGCAGCTCCTGGTACACTGGCGCGTCGCTTGGAAACACCATGCGCACGGCGTCGGCATCGTTTCACTGTAAACTGTGTGAGTTCACTGTGTGAGTTCACGGGTTCGCCGAGTCCAGGGAGTCAAAGACTCCGTAGCGTGCAGAGCACGATGAACCCTTTTCGACTCCCCCCAATCCCCATCGAATCCTGTCTGCGCGAGTTTGTAGCTAGACTCTACTGAAAAAATCCCCCTGTCGTTTTATAGTGAAATGAGTTCGAGAGTTATGACTCGTCAAAAGGGGATCTGATCCGGGAGTTGTAACTCGTCCGAATGTCCGGCCGGAATGGAAAGTGGTCGGTCCGGGGGGGTCCCCCCCCCATTTTGCCCATACGGAAAAGCGACGATCTGAGAATGTCGAAATCACTATGAGACGGGCACTCGCTGTCAGTAGTCCCGTTGCACCGAACAACTGCCCATTTATGAGTGCGGTGCTCTGGCGCTCATTCGACCACAGCGGCAGTATGGAAAAGACGGTTTCGCTACCGGCGCCGGCGGATGGCCATGTATTCTTGGCGAGACCGGCGGTTTTCAGGTATGAAAACCTCGTCTTCAACAAGCGTATAACTCAAGCGTGCTCTCACATCGTTCGGCCCCTCTTCCACCTTCCTCTGCGCTCCAGGCAAACGGCTCGGGCGTCTGCGGCGGACAAGGCGAGGACGGGACTGCGGAATATGAGGTGCGGGTGTGTTCCCTTGCCAGGTGTCACACGCGTCTGGAAAGGCAGAAACGCTGACGCTCAGTTTCCATCCACTCGCAGGGGAACGCTGCGGACGTTCCCGGGCAAAGTCAAGGGGGGCGATGGGCACCTTCCACGACAAGCGTCCACCGTGGCAAGGCTTCCCTGGCCCCTTTCCTACAAGTGAACCCGCGTTTCGGCAAGTGCACTCGAGCCTCGCATTGGAAACTCCCCTTATCCTCAGCCTGAGTGCGACGCTACGCTCCGGCAGTGGTGGGAAAACGCAAAAGCAGAAGATATCGTCAAGACGGCGCCTCCGCTCCGCCGGCTTGTGTTGCGTCGGCGGCTGCCGCTGCCGGGACGTGCGCGCAACGGGAGAAGGCGAGGGACGGGCGGTTTGTCATGAGCGCCAATGCGGTCGCGGGGGGCTTCGCCGGGACCTTGGTCAGCATCGTGCTGCACCCTGTGGATACCATCAAGGCATTGGCTTACACTCGTCCACTTCTCAGCTCAACGGGAGCACTTTTTGTGGGATACGTTGGGTGGTTTCAGTGACACAAACGGCTCAGGCTTGAGGTGAGAAGTGGACGAGTGGAAGCCCCTGCACCAAGGTCACCATCCAGGCGGAGCGCAGCGCGCGGCAGCCAATCGCGAGGGTTGTCGCTCGGATGCTGTCCAAGCGAGGAATGGTTGGCAGGGGCTGCCACTCGTCCACTTCAGCTCAACCCAAGCCGGTTTAGTCAGTGAGCAGTTTTGTGTCCAGCTTGTGACGAGTTACGACCCATTGATATTGTCACACGCTATTGAAATCACCCAACGTATCCCACAAAAAGTAATGACGTTGATCTGACAAGTGGGCGAGTCTAATAAGCCCCTGGTAGTTGGGCTGTACTCGGCAGGGGCTTACACTCGTCCACTTCTCAGCTCAACCTGAGTCATGTTAATCACTGATATCACCCCACTTGGCCCACAAAAAGTGCTCACGTCAAGCTAAAAAGTGGACGACGTGTGGCCGACAAAGAGTGCCCACGTCAAGCCGAAAAGTGGACAAGTGTAAGCCTCTGGTACTGGGGCTTGACGACGAGCTTGGCGTCGTCCGCCCCGATTTCGGCGATTTACACGGCGTCCTACGAGAGTTTCAAGGGGAAGATATTGCCGATGTTTCCTCAGGAGAAACAGTGGGTGGCACACTGCTTGGCGGGCGGGTGCGCGAGCGTGGCGACTTCAGTTGTGTACACGCCCTCGGAGTGCATCAAGCAGAGGTGCCAAATAAACGGAGCGGTTTCGGCGTGGAGCGCAACCAAAAGCATAGTCGCCGCGGACGGGGTGTTCGGGCTATATCGGGGATGGACGGCGGTGCTCTGCAGAAATATTCCCCAGTCCGCCATCAAGTTTTTTGTGTTTGAACAGCTCATGCACACCGTGTACCGCGCATGCAGTCGGGGTGTGCACGCAGCGTCGCCGCTGCACACGATGGCGGTCGGCGGGGTGGCGGGGTCCACGGCGGCGTTGTTCACCACACCGTTCGACACAATCAAGACCAGGCTTCAAACGCAAGGTCTGTGCGCTGCGAGTCCTGGTGCTCGAGTCGTTAGGGGGGTCCTGCCGACCATGACAGACATCATCGTGCACGAAGGCGTGCGCGGGCTGTACCGCGGTGTCATCCCGCGACTGTTCATTTATGTCACACAAGGAGCTGTATTTTTCACGTCCTATGATATGGCTCGGAAAGCGTTGCTGGGATACTCCAGGCTGGGTGAGGGTGAGTACGGGAGTACACCGCAGACGATTCAAAGCGGCAAAAACAGCCGCCGCAGTCACTGACCGTCCACGTGACTTTCCCAGTGGGAGTCCTTGTGGCCGGATGAGTCCTGCGTTTCCCAAAACGCGTATTTATTATAGACGCGTGTAAATCAACACAACTCGATGTCAACAACAGCAACGCAATTATTTCTGGAATCAATCTCAAACATGCAGGGCTTTTCTTTACTCACCTCGAGCTTCGCAATGATCATCAAATTTTTGGTCAGTTCCACGAGCTCGGTGTCGGTGCCGCGGTTCATGTGCGAACGGTCGTATCTTCAAGCTGATTTGTGGATTCATCACAAAATTCCGCCGCAGATGGTCAAACATTATCGTGTTTCTTTCATTGTACCTGGACGAGTGAGCACAACTTGTTGCGCGTTAGGGATTCGGCAATCCAAACCGTGTCAGCAGCAGTTGTCTCGCATTCCCCAAATCTTCCCCCATGTCCATCCCAGCGGCTTGCAATTCTGTGAACGTCGGCGCCATCTGCGCGGAGCGCATATGGCGGGGACGTTCTCCTTTATTGAATCATGATTTCAACGTCGCCGCCATCTGCGCGGAGCGCATTAGGCGGGGACGTTCTTTTGAGATTTGGCGGTGAACGGTTCAATCGGAGACGAACGTCGCCGCCATATGCGCTCCGCGCAGACGGCGCCGACGTTCAAATTGGCAATTTCGATTGAGCGATTGTGAAATGAAATGCGATTTGTGATAATAATAGTAACCGAGATTGCATTTTGGTCGGGCTACGCAGTCTAAAAGGGGGGTTCAAACGGCGGTCAAGTTTCACACAACGGGCAGAGATCTTCAGAAATCGGCGTATGGGCATTCATCGTGTGGGATCGTGGAACCGCCGGACAGTCCATCCGGCCGCACGTGTTTGAACGATCGTGAAATCACACGAGTCATTTACGTTTCATCATAAATTCTGTACAAAACACGTGCGCCACACGTGTTCAAGTGGGAATCCTTTTTCAACTTTGCAGGAATGTCATTTCCGCCAATCTGGCGGCAAGTAGGTCTACCGCCGTTTGAACCAGGGACACACGATGGTCTGCGGTCGGTCGGCGATCACGAATCGAGTCCGCGCGTCTGTATGAGCAGTTTCCTTCACATAGTTTCGGGGGGGGGGATTTGGGGTGCGTTGACCAGGAATATCTCCATCTTCTCCGACCGCGCTTCCTGGGAATCGAGCTGAAATTGGAGTGACCTCTGGTTCGCAATTCATGAAATCCACGCTGCGAACGACAAAACTGTCAAAACCTTATTCGGACGGCGCATGTTGCGCTTTACAGGTGGGTTTTCAGATTTCACGAGTTAACTCCGGAAAAGGGACAAATCTTTATTTGTCGGAATCCCCCCCCCGAAACTATGCGAAGTCCCTCACCCTCGCGAACGTCCATCTGGCCGTCGAGTGCTTATTCTCAATAACCCCCGTGCTATATGCAATCGCCATCTGTAATGCCTAAGAGAGAAGTTACACTCAACGGTATTGTAACTTACATTCTGTTATACTTTTTCAACTTCATATGTGCTTCTGTTATCACATCATTCACGGAAATGCCTGAGCGTCGGCCGCCATATGCTTTGCAGGTCCAAGAGGTGCCATAAGTGTGGTTAGAGATCAGCCCCTGAGGGGGGCACCATGTCCGCGCTTTTGGTGAATCGTCGAAATCAGATCGGCCGTTGTCTGTCCTTTGTCATACTCGTACGAGGTAGTAAAGTCGTGAGGAAGCGGTCAAGTGGCGGTGAACCTCGGGAATTGATAGATACTCTGCCCGCCTATCGTATCAAATCGTTGGGAATTGATAGGTACTCTGCCCGCCTATATCGTATCAAATCGCACCAAAAACCCGACTCAAATCGGTTCATTCCCAAAATCATCGAAAAAGCACTGATGAGGATCTGTAACTTTTTTGATGATTTTAGACGTTTCT
>Ga0307489_10002065_pt1 | contig 13405 bp, 23 predicted proteins | sample SB12metaG_FD_202247 | JGI IMG/M metagenome (GOLD analysis project Ga0307489, IMG submission 202247) | Sea-ice brine microbial communities from Beaufort Sea near Barrow, Alaska, United States - SB 1.2 | ecosystem: Environmental > Aquatic > Marine > Coastal | place: USA: Alaska | collected... | reverse complement strand
AGGAGGCGACGCGGGACGCGTACGGGTTCATCGTCGACCGCAGCCAGCCCAGCGCAGTGGGAGAGGGAGGAGGAGGCGGTGGTAGTGGTGGTGGGGGCAGCGGAGGCGGCGGCGGCGGCGACAACGACGAGGGCGGCGGCCGCGACGGCCTCGGTAGTGACAGCGATAGTGAAGAAGGAGGCGGTGGTGGCGGGTTTGCTGGTGTTGGCGGCAGCGGCGGCGGCGACCGGGGCAGCCGCGGCGGCAGCGATGGTGGTGACGGTGACAGTGAGCTGGATGAGATTGCACTCGGCGGTAAGCGCGGCAAGCGACGCAAACAGCAGCAAGAAAAACAACAGCAGCCGCAGCAGCTGCAGCGGCAGCGCAAGAAGCCCCGCGTGGAGCCATCGGCGGCGGCAGCTGCGGGAGGGGCAGGGGCGGGGGCGGCAACGGCAGCGGCGTCCCCCCTGGCCTGGTACGAGGCAGGGTGTCACAATCGCTCACTTCTCAGCTCAACTCGATTGGGCGGTGCAAGTTGAGACCAGTTGAGTCCGTGTTGATAGTGCCTGATTTCAGGTCTTCAAACTTAACCCGAGGCAAGAGCTTTCAAGTTTTGCTTTCAATTTTATGTTGCACCACTCTAACCTGAGAACCCGCGAGGGATACCTTGAATTTATTACGCGATAACACGCCTCAAGTTAAGCTGGGAAAGGGAACGAGTGTACGACCCTGGTACGAGGCTCCCGCTCGTTTCGCCTCCGCAGCACCCATCCCGGAGGAGGACGATGAGTTGCCGCGGCGGCACAGGGGCGGCGGCGGCGGGGGCGGGGTGTCCGGCCGCAGTGTACCGGTGCACAAACGCGGCGGCGGCGGCGGCGACGACGCCGACGAGGACAATAACGCCGACACTGACAGTGACGCAGCCATGGCGCGTGCGCTGCAAACAGAGGAGGAAGCCGCCGCCGCCGCCGCAAAGCTCCGCCGCCGCAACAACAGGCATGGCCGGACATATGTTGCCCACCACGGCATCCTCCACTACTTGGACCCTCGTTTTGTGGTTAGGTGGCGTCACATGACGTGGCGAGCATCATCTGCGTGGCCCCAGGCACAGGAAAGCCGCCGCCGCCGCCCGAAAGCGCCGCAGATTCCTCGATGACGGTGGGCCCTCCGACGCCGACGAGGCCGACGAGGATGACCGCGACGGTGTGGTGCCCGACGGCGATGGAGAGTCTGAGGTGGGGTGGTGTGCACGTGATACGACCATAACATATTACAATCAGATGTCCAGTCACACTAGTCAATGGCGTGTCAGTCCACGTGACAGTCCACATGACAAGGTATGCAATAAAGCGCCACGTTTCAAAACTAAAATATGATTAAGTGCTTGAACGAGACGCTTGCAATTTCAACTTGGGCCCTACACGGAGCACTCGGACTCGTCGATGAAACGCACCCGGGGCAGGAAGAGGCTGGCGGAGCAGGAGGATGAGGGCGACGTGGTGGAGGAGGAGGATGCGGACGCTGAGGAGGAGGGGGCGTACTTCGCGCGCCGCGCGGCGGAGCAGAAAGCAAAGGCGGCGGCAGCGGCAGCGGAGCGGGGGGTTGCGGGAGGGAACAGTTTCGCCGCTGAGGACGAGGTAGCGGCGGGTTTCGAGGTGAGGCCTGAGGTCTGCGGCGGCGCAAATTGAAAACTTGAAACACATGTTGAAAGCTTTTTTGAAATCGCCTGGTGTCTGCGTATGATGGAACTAAAATACGACAAACTGCTTTCATTTGGCGTGAGTGTTGGTTTCAAGTTTTGTGTTAATATTCCCTGATAATGATTGCTTTCAAGTCTTGCTGTTCATTTTGAACCTGAGCCCCTGTACTGAGGTGGACGACGCGCGCAGAGTGGATGAACACAGTGACGGCAGCCAGGAGCGCACTGCGGGTGTCCTTGGGTTCCGGATGACGGAGCTGGCCGGGGGAGCCTACGGCAAGGGAATGCGGCGGGCGGCGGCGGCGAGTAAGAAGGTCGCGTTTCAGCAGAGGGAGCGCGGTGGTCGACCAGCGTGGCAGAGGGAGACTCAGAGCAGCGAGGATGACGAGGATATGGAGGAGGAGGGGGGGAGGGGTGAGATGGAGGACATGGAGGAGAGGGGAGAGAGAGGAGAGGAGAGGGAGAGGGAGAGGAGAGAGCGGCGGGAAGAGGAGAGGGGGAGAAGGGATAGGAGAGGTGAGCTAGTAGAGGAGAGGAGAGGGAGGAGAGAGGAGAGGGACGAGAGGGAGGAGAGTGAGGAGGAGGAGGACGCGGATGATGTTGACCACGAGCGTCATGAGGCTCACAAGCACGCCGCGGTGCGAGCAGGCGCCGCGAGGGGCAGGGGCGGGGGCGGCGGCAGGAGCGGCGGCGGCGGCAACGGTGGCGGTGGCGGCGGCGGAACTGGGCGTCGCGGCGGCGGCGGCGGTCACATGAGTAACGGTAGCCTGAGTGACGACAGCGGTGGTGGGGGCGGCGGCGGTGGTGGAGGCGGCGGCGGCAAGCGCCGGCGGCACGATGCAGCGCCCAAGAAACATCGCCGCGGCGCCGGAGCCTCGAGAGCTGCCCCTGAAAGGCCGGCAGCGGCGCCGGCGGCGGCGAGAGGGCGTGGGCGGGGGGCAGGTTGGGAGGACTATGCTGACCTCGACGATGAGTCTCCTCCCGACTACCAGTACGATGAGTCTCCTCCCAACTATGTGGACGAGGACGGGGACGACTACACCGCCGCCGCCGCCGACGACGCCGGGGCTGATCAGGACGCGTTCGCGAGACGCGAGGTCCTGCCGGATACGCCGGAGAACTCTGAGGACGAGGCGGAGCAACTCCGACATCAGCAGCAGCGCGGCGGCGGCGGCGGCGGTGATGGTGGCGGCGGCGGTATGGTTGGATTTACTGTTTGTCACACACCCCCCTCTCTTTGTGTATTGGTCATGTACAAACCAGTTCCACACCGGTACGGTCTCGTGAGCGACACGATATTCACTGTGTTTGAGAGGGTGTCGTGACTCTGCCGGGTGGCGGAGGTGGCAGCGAAAGGATAGGAGGCGGTGGCGACAGAGGCGGTGGAGGCGGCGGTGTGCGGCGGCGGGTGGAGGGGGGCGCGCGCGGGAAGCAGCGCTCGAACCATCAGCCGCATATACACGAACTTCTTACCGTCTCTGCTCCCGCCGGCGCCGCCCCTCGAGATCAACGGCAACCCTCATCCCACGGAGGTGGTGACATATCGCCGCCCCCGGCGGCGGCGGCAGCGGTGCCCAGCGGTCCTCCTCCCGCCCCGTGGAAATTCGCCGTGTCGTTGGAGCTGCTGCGCCCGGCGCCAGTGGAGCGGGTCCGAGGCAGGGGGGGTCACTCGTCGGCTTTTCAGCTTAGTCTGAGCACTTTTGTGGGTCGTTTCGGTAACAAATCGGCTCACATTGAGCTCAGATGTGGACGAGTGTTGGCCCTTGGTCCGAGGCATGCACGCCATACATGACGAAGACAACGCGGACAATGAAATCGCCGCCGCCGACGACGACGCAGAGGTTGCCGAGGGTGCGGCGGCGGCGGCGCTGGAGGCCCCGCATGAAGAAGGCGAGCGAACTTTGCAGGTCGCTGTGCAGCTCTTTCGGCTCGGGTCCAGCGCCGGTCGGACACCAAGTGCAGGTGAAGGTGGAGGTGGATCTGGACGGCAGTGTGCGTTGACACCGGGCAGGGGGGTCATTGAGAACAAGCACCCGACCGCCGTTGATTCTCCTCCGCCTCTTCCGCGAGTTTGTATCAGCGTTCATCTTGAAGTACGCATGAGCATTCACCTTGAAGGTAAGGCATGCTCCAATCTCGGTTGAGTGCATGTTCTCCATGACCCTCGTACCGGGGGACCGCGCGGAGTGGCGTCGCGCCGCCGCGCTGCTGGAGCGGCACGCGCCCGGCGCGTTTTGGCTCGCGCTCCGCAAGGTGATTGCGGACGTGAGGCGCATGGACGAGGAAGCAGACTCCGAGGCAGGGGGCACTCGTCCACCTCTCAGGTCAACCTCAGGTCCTGAGCCGTTCTTTTGTCATTGAAACCACCCAACATATCCCTCACAAATTGCTCGCGTCGGATACGAAGAGTGGAGGAGATTAAACTCAGCGTCGGAACCACCGGTGGGTTTTATCTCCTCCGATGTCGACGGTCTATTTACTTAAGGATCGCGACCCGTCGGACTTTTGGCGAGTGGTCAGTGAGATTTCCGAAATAGATTTTATTTGGTCACTTCGATACCAGGCCCGACACTGAGTTTAAGCCCCTGATCTGAGGCAGCTGCGGCCGCGGCGGCAGCGGCAGCGGGAGGTAATGAGGTGCCGGATGCGCCGGAGCCAGAGCCGGAGGAGGCAGCGGCGGCCCGGCGAGCGGAGTTTGGTTGGGAGGTGCTGTTCGTCGCTGCTGGGGTATGGAGAGCAGAGGGGTATGAGGCTGAGGTCAATCCGTCAGAGACGGCGGTGGCGGCGGCGGCGGCAGGGTTGGAAGTCACCCACCCCCCTCTCTATGTGTACCGGTCCAGTACCAACCAGGTCCACACCGTATGGTCACTTGACCAACATACAATAAGCCGATTTCGATGTATCGCTTCCCGCGCCGAGCGCTGACGCTTTGCCCGCAACTCTGTATGGGCATTCAACCTGGCGCCCGGTCTCCCGCGCGGAGCGCTGACGCTTTGCCCGCAAGTCTGTATAGGCATTTTACCCAGGCGACATACCGAAACCGGCCTATTCACATGTGTTTGGGGGTGTGTCATGACTCTACCGAGTGGCGGCGTGGGCGGGGGAGGCGGGGACAGCGTCGGCGGTGGCGGCAGCGGCGGGTTGGGCGCCACACGCGTGGGAAGCGGTGTCCGACGTGCTGCGGGCCTCGCCGCTACCCACACCCGTCGGTAAGGCCTGACAGATACATCTTGCCACGTTATCCACCACATTGTAGACTCTCGTCTCTGGACTTCAATGGAATCACATGACATGGCGAGCATTATCTGTCAGGCCCTGCCCGTCGGAACCATCCCCCCGCCGCCTCCGCAACTAGATCACCATGCCCGCCTCCGGCAACAACGCCGCCGCCGCCACAACCATCACCACCCGGTCGGTCGGCAGTTCGACCCCCGCGCCTACGCTGCCGCCGTGGCGGTGGGGCCTGGCATATATCGCTCACCGCGTCACAGGATGTCATTTGACTCCAGAAGCAAGGGTTCGAATTGACTCCAGAAACAAGGGTTTAAATTGCGTTGGATGATGTGGCTGGCAGGTATTGCTCGCCACGTCATCGGATGCCATCATATTCAACAGGAGAGGGTTCACAATGCGGGTCGATGACGTGGCGGGCACGATTTGCTTGTCCTTGAGTGGCGGCGCGAGTGGCCGCGCTGACGGAGGCATGGCCGCGCTGCGCCGCCGCCGACGCACCGGCGTGGGAAATATGGCGACGCACCACTGGCATCGGGAAGCCGCCACCTCCACCGTCTATCGCCGGCGGCGGCGGCGGCGGCGAGAACTCATCCGGTGTCAGCGCCTCCTCGGCGGCGGTGGCGGCGGAAGCAGCGGAGTCCCTGTGGCCCGGGGCAAGCTCCGGTACTTTCGCCGCCAGCGCCGCGTTCGACGCCCCGCCGCCCCCCACCTGCGGATGCTGCGACCTCCCGCCGCCGCTGGCGTGGGGCGCCTCCCACGGGGATGGAGATTCCGCTGCCGTCCCGATGTGCGCACTGGTGGGGTCAGCGCGACTCGTTCCCGTGACTGTTTGCTCATAGTGCACGGCCAGGGAGGAAGATACGTCGAGTGTGTACGGATACAACGGTACAAGGTGCACTATGAGCAAGCAGTCAGGTTGAGCTGACGTGGGGACACGAGTGGCAAGGCCTTGTACGCTGGTGCCGGCAGCGCGGTCGGGCGGCGCCGGCTGGTCCGCGTGTCCGGCCGCCCTGCGCGCCGTCAGCGCGCATCTCAGCAAGGCAATGGAGCCCAAGAACCTGAAGCGCGACCTCGGCCGACTCCTGCCGGCGGCGTCCCTGCTGCAGAAAGGCAACAACGTGGCGGGTGAGATTATGACTGTTGCGCCGGTGCACGGCGGCGGCGGCGGGGACATGCAAGGCAGGAGTTTACACTCGTCTACTTGTCGGCTCAGCCTGAGCCGGTTTGTCACTGAAACTGCCACACGTATCCCACAAGCACTGCCTTCGTTGAGCTGAAATGTGGACGAGTGTGAGTCCCTACAAGGAGGCTTCGCGACAACGTTCGGAGCCAGCGATGATGGTAGCACCTGTTATTTTCGCGCGGGCGGCGGCGCGATGCTGCCACTGACGGCCGCCGCCGCCGTCCTGCGACACCGCGCCGCGCTTCACGTCCACTTGGTCGCCGCCTGCCTGAACGCCGGCCTGGCCGACCAGGCCGGCATGTGCCTTCGCCAGCTGTGCGGCGCCCTCAACGGTACCTACCTGCCGGCGGCGGCGGTGGACCCCGCACCACGCGCCATCGTGTGTCGCGCAATTGCGGCGGCAGCAGCGGCGTGGCTCAACGCTGCGTGTCGATGCCGCGCCGGTGGTCCCGACGCATCGATGAAAGGCGTTGAGAAGCTGACAAAGGACGGCGAGTCGGCCCTGCTGGCGTTGGGGCACGAGGCGGCACGGATGGGGAACGGGGGCGTGGCGGCGGTGGGCACGAGCGGCGCGCGCGCGATGGGCGCCGTGGCGGCGGAGGCGGCGGCGGCAGCGGCAGCGCTGTGGGTGGCGCTGGTGGCAGGGGCTGAGCTTCGTCTATTTTCCAGCTTCATCTGGGCCGTTGTTTTCACTGCATCGACTACCACATCCCATAGAAAGTGCTCAGGTTGAGCCGAAAAATGGACGGGTGTAAGCCCCTGGCTGGTGGCGTCAGGTGCCCGCCGGCCGGGGGCCGCTGCGTTACAGGCGCACTTCGCCGCCCCTGCGATTCTTGAGGTATCATCCGCCTCGGCGGCAGCGGCGGCGGCGTGGCCATCGCGGGTGTTCGCCCAACGCGTGCTCGCGGCGCTGCTCGCACCCGGCGCGCCCCTCGCCGCCGCTGTCTACCCGCCTGGTAGGGCCTGGCAATTATTGCCCGCCGCATCATCGGTAGAAACACATATTAAAACCCTCGCTTCCTGAGATAAACGTCTTGCTACGGCGTGACCGGGCGGGTACTGCCCGCCACGTCATCCAACGCACGTTGGACCCTCGTCTCTTTGCTTAAACGGCATACTATGAGGTGGCAACCGGTGCCTGCCAGACCATGTCACCCGGAGTGCCGCTGGCCGTGGCCGCCGACGCGGAGGACCTCACCCCGGCGTTGACGCTTTGGGCGCTGTCAGCTGCGGCCGACACTGCCGCGGGAGGTCCCGGGCCCCTAGCCGCCGCGCTGTTCGCGCACCCCGCGCTGCCGGTTCTCAACGAGGTGAGATCAGGCAAAAGATTGCCCGCCACAACAACGACACGCGTATTGACCCCTCGTGCCTTGAGTAAAGTGGCGTCCTACCATGACGTGGCGAGCAGCAGTATCACTATCAGGCCTTACAAAGTTCAGGCAGATATAGCCTGCTACGTCATCGGGCCCCGTCACGCATCTTGAACCCTCGTCCCTTGAGTTAGAGGCATCCATTGATGTGACGAGTAATATCGGTCGGGCCTTACGATTAGGGCGCTGCCGCCGGCCCCGCCGCCGCCGCCGTGGCTCGCCTCCAGAGCGGGCGGGTGGTAACCCGCGGGGCGGAGACGACGACCACAGCGGTACCCGCGTCGGCGGCGCTCCGGGGTAGGGTCTGGCATATTGGGTTGATAGATGTCTCCAGGCTGGCTATTTTGGGTGTGTTGGTGTATCCTGGTTGACTGAATTGGGTTCGTTGACGAGCAGGTTGGCTGATTTGGGTTCATTGGTGTGTACAGGTTGGCTGACTTGGCGTGGCAGATATTGCTCACCACGGCTTATAATGCCATGTAACTAAACCGGTGTTCAAGACGCGGTGGATGACGTGGTGAGCACTTCGTGCCAGGCCGTACTCTGGGGGCTGTCCCCCGGCGCGGGCAGCGCCGGCGGCGGCGACCCCGCGGTGGCGGCAGCGCCGGGCGAGGTGGTGTCGCGGGCTGAGGTGGGGCTTGTCTGATGTTGCTCGGCACATATCATCCATCGCATTTCGAACCCTCGTTGCCTCCTCCTCCGCCTCCACCTCTGCCTCAACATCGTCAGCGCTAGGGTCTTGGTAAATATTGCTCGCCACATCATCCAACGCATTCTTTCCCCTCGTTTCTTCTATTGAATGGCATCTTGTGACGTGGCGAGCAATGTATTTCTGGTCCTGCCATAAGGCGGAGCTGCGAGTGAGCGCCGGGGGGCTGGTTGGAACGCAGCTCGCGTCAATGGGCGCCAGCGGGGCGGCGGGCATCGCAGCAGCAGTTGCGGGGTTTCCGCGTCTGGCGTGGGAGTGTCACCGCGCCCTCGCCGCCGCCGCCTCGGTAGGGCGGTGCAGGTTGACAGTATCACGATCTCTGTTGAAAGCGCCTGTGGTTTCAGCGCTTGAAACCATGATGTCATAATCTGCTTTCAATGTTTGCTTTCAATTTCAACTTGCGCCGCTACACCTTGGCCTCCACGGTAGCACCCAACCCGGGGCCGAACGGCGGCGGCGGCGGGAAGGGTGGGGGCGCCGCCGCCATCGCCTCCGCCTCAGCCTCTGCAGCCGCCGCGGTGACTGCCTCCGCATTGGGGGCGCACGCGGCGGCGGCGGCGGGCGCCGCGCGGTGGCTCGCGGAAGCTTCCGCGCGCGCCAAAGTACCACCGCCGCCTCCCCTGCCACTGCCGTCGTCAACCTCCTCAACCCTGCTGCTTGCGCCACGACTGGCCTCTCTGCTCCCCATGCTTCCATCTGCTGTCGACAGCTGGGGAACCCCCGGAAGCGGCGGCCACGTTCACGCTTCGGAGGGGGCGACGCCGCATGGGTCTCTGGGCGCCGCGGTCGCGGGCCTGCTGGAGGGTGGAGGCGGAGGCATGCAGCCGCTGGTGTGCGCGCTAGTGTCCGCGGCAGCGGCGCGGTGGGATGCCACGCATGCCGACCCCAAATGGGGCGACATGCACCGCGCGGGGGCGACTCGGGACCTCGCTGCGGCCACTGTCGGCGTCGTGGAAGGCCTGACGGGCGCGGGCGCCGGCGGCGCTACCGCGCGCGAGGACGCCGCGCTCGCAGCCCTGGCCGCTGCACTCCGCGGCGAGGTGTTCACGCCGGCGTCGGGCGCCGCGGTCACGCATGTGACGCGGGTGCTGCTGCCGCGGCTGTTACTGCACGAGCTGAGGGAGGCGCCGCAGAAACGGTGCGCGCGAGTGTGGCTTTCGGCGTTAGCGTTGTGCCGTCACCTCATACAGCAGCAGCAACAGGTAGGGCCTGGCAGATATTGCTCGCCACGTCATATAATGCCGATTCATAATGGAACGGGGTTTCAAAACGCGTTGCCTACGTTGCGGGTAACATATGCTGGTCCCTAGCAACAGCAGCAGGGGGCACGGTTGGCATCCGGCAGTGACGGTTCGGATGATCCTCTGGGTGCCGGAGCGCTGATCGCCGGCGCGCTGGCCACCCCTGGTAGGGCAGTGCAGGTTTCACCCCAGATTGACCCCGGGTTGGCCGCGTGTGCGTTCAGCGCTTGAAGCTAAAGTATGATAAACCGGGGTCGAGTGTTGCTTTCAATGTCAACTTGCGCCGCTAAATCCAGGCGTGATGCTGCTGGAGGCGGTGGTGGGTGCGGGGGACCTGAACCACCAGGCCGCCGCCGCGCTGGCGGAACTATTTGGGTTTTTGACGGCGCAACTGGACGCGGCGAGGGGGGCGGGCGGTGCGCTCGCCGGTGCTGGCGGCGGCGTCGTTGGGGGAGGGAAGGGCGGGGCACCGGCTGCAGCGGCGCAACATGCGGCGGCAATGCCGCGGCATGAGCAGGAACAGTTGGAGCGCATGATACAGCAGCAGCAGCAGCAGCCCGCGCCCGCGCCCATGCCGGCCGTCTCAGCTTTTCCGTTTCCGTTTCCGGGTGCGCCAGCGCCGGCGGCCGCGGCTCCCTCGTATTCAGCTTTTCCCTTTCCTGGTGCGCCGACAACTACTCCCTCAGCAGCAGCCGCAGCATCTGCGGCGGCGGCGGCGGCAGCGGCGGCTGCGGAAGCGCAGCGGCGGGAGCACGAGGAAGCAGAGCAAGTGGAGCGCATGGTAAAGGAGCAGCAGCAGCAGCAACAGCAGGAGCGGCATCGTCAGATGACGGTGACGGCGCAGATGACCGCCAACGCCGCCGCGGTGCAGGCCGCTCACGTGGTAGGGCGGTGCAGGTTGACCCAAGGCAGTCCTCGGGATTCACTGCGCCTGCTTTCAGCCCTTGAAGTTGAAATATGATGGACCGCTTCCAACTTTTGCTTTCACATTTAACTTGTGCCGCTATAATGCGGCGGCTGCCGCACTGGCATCCCCCGCTGCCACCCGTCTGCTGCGCGCGTGCGTCGCCGCCGCCGTGTCGGCCATCGCCACCGCCGCGCTCGCCGCGGTAGGCACCATCTTCAAACCCCTCGCCACGACATCCGCCACGTTTGCCGCCCCTCGTTTCATGAGTCAAATGGTATCCCGTGACGTGGCAAGCGTCATCTAACTGGCCCTTCGAGATGCCCCCACACGCCGCCGCCGGGGGGGCGTTCCAAAACCTGGGCGCCGCCGTCGACACCCGCAGCCGCGAGATATCGCGCCACCGCGCCGCGTTGTCCACGACGCACGAGCGCATTCGCTCCAACCTCGCGGCGGAGGCCCGGGAGGTTCTTCGGTATGACTCGGGCCTGAGCGGTCCTCTGCCTGCCGGCGCCATGGCCTCAGTAGGGTGGAGCAGGTTGACGCCAGGTTGGCAGCGCTTGGTTTCAGCGCTTGCAGCTAACATGTGATGAACCGATTTCAGTGCTTGAATCTAACATATGATGAACCGGTTTCAAACGTTGCTTTCAATCACAACTTGCGCCCCTATACCTCGGTGGGTGTTGACGGAGGAGGATCGGGGTGGTGGGGTGTGCGGCCGGTGCCGCGGGGCGCGCACCAGGTTCCGGAGGAGTGGTCGCAGCCGCGGACCCGCTCGCAGCGCGCGGCGGTGGCGGCGGCATGGCCCGCCAGATATTGTCCGCCATGTCATCCAACGATGATGTCAACCCTCGTCCCTTGAGTTGAGTGCATTGAGCATCCCATGATGCGTCGAGCAATATCTGTCACGCCCATTGCCCGCCACGCCATCAGTTAACTTGTGAACCCTCAGTGCGTGAGTCACCCACGACGTGGCAAGCAATATCTGTCTGGCCCTATGCGGCGGCGGCACTCTTGCGCGCGACGCAACGCGCGGGGACGGAGGCGCACGGACTTTCGGGCGGCGCCGCGCTGGTGAACGAGCACGCAGCGACCCTTCAGTCCGCGGCAGCACTGCTGTTAGAGCCGGAGGCGGCGGGGCACGGACCGGGTGGTGACCTCGTGACGGAGATATTGCGCGGCATGCACGTAGAAATCGTGCGGCTTCCTGCCCGACCGGGCGTGGCGCCGGGCGGCGGCGGCGGAGGAGGAAGAGGCGGCGGCGGCGGGGGCTCATTCCAGCAGATGGGCGGCAGCCGCGGCGGCGGCGGCGGCGGCGGCGGCGGCGGCAGGGGGGGCTACAATAGCGGTGTCGCAGGGCGCGGCTGGGGAAATAACAACGGCGGCCGTGGCGGCGGCCGCGGCGGCGGCGGCAGCGGCGCATTTGCACCAATGGGTGGCGGGCGCGGCAACAATCGGCCGGGGGGCGGGAATTCGTCCTACGGCCGGTACTAAACTAGGCTAGATCATTGGCTAGATAGGCTAGCGCACGGAAGGGTGGTGGGCCCAGAAACCTGAAGCGTACGTGCTAGCAGTACGCTACACATAATGGGGTCCGACTGTTGACTGTCCATTTGTGGCATTCAGGGAGACATGTAGGGCATTAGAGCCGTATTCATTATAATATGGCATGTACACTTGAAGAAGGAGAGATTTTCGAGAAGTGAACGATTACGCGTATCGTCATTAGTCATTCATTATCATTTGAAAGTGTCGTCGACGTCCTGATCTCCGCCCCCGGCGCATCATGGTGTGTTCTGGTGTATTCAGCTGCGGCAGTCGGCCTCAGACGGACAGAGGAAGGTTGTCGGAATATCCCTTGATTGCAGCCAGGTCACGCGTGGCCGCAGTCCACGGACAGCCGTGCTCCCGCGCCCACTTCAGCACATCGAGGTGCCCGCGCTCTACTGCTTTCATGCACGTTATCTCGTCCCACGGGCAGTGGTGCTCCCGCGCCCAATTCAACATCTCCAGGTGCCCGTACCTAGCGGCGAATGAGCACGTTCTCGAGTGCCATGGACAGCCGTGCTCCCGGGCCCACCGCAGCACGTGCAGGTGTCCGCCCGCCGTGGCATTCAAAGTCGTGAGTGTGTTCCACGGGCAACCCTGCTCGTGCGCCCACCTCAGCACATCCAGGTGTCCTCCTCGAGCGGCGGCGGAACACGTCCCCTCGGCCCAGTTGCACCCGTGGCAGGCGCCCGTCGCCGGCGGCGGCCGAGCAAATGTTCTCATCCCACGGGCAACCCCTCATCTTGGCCCAAGCCAGCAGCTCGACGGACCCCACAAAGTCCTCGACCCTGAGGAGGATCGGCCCTGCCCCGGTGCCCTCGTCGTCGCTATCTTCGCTCCCCCTCTCCATCTCCTCCTCTTGCGGCACGCCGAAGGCCACCACCGCCGCGCGGCACGCGCGCCCCGCCTGTCCGAACAACACCATATCCGTGGGGTCCAATCGCGCCAGCGCCTCCGCCACGAGGACCTCGGGCAGATCCTCGAGCAGCCCCTCCAGCAGCGGCGACGGGTAGGTTATCAACCCTAGCTCCCGCAGCCTGAGCAACAACTCGTCCTCCCCCAACTCGGCCGCTCCCAGAAGCTCGACGAGCACGCCCGCGGGGCGCACGACGTAGCGATCCGGGCGTTGATCGGCGGCAGTGGCGGCAGCGGCGACGGGGGCGGTGGCGGGGGCGTGCATGGTGGAATGAATATATGCAGTGGCGTGGGCGCGGCGGCGGTGGTTGTGAGGTGGTTGTGGACGTAGAGCTAAGGGGGTGGGGGATGGGGTGGCTTAAAACACAAACGACCGGCCGGTGCGACCGACCTTCCGCATGGGAGCTCCACCCAGGCAGAAACGAGCAGAGAAGAGTGAGCAGCCTGGCGCTCAGTTTCTACACGCGCAGCACGCCGCCGCCCTACTCCCCCCAACAGTTTGCCGATATCCCACCCAGCTTCCCCCCCCCAACCAACTCCCCCCCCTGCCCCCACCGCCCCCCCACGCACTCACCCACCCCCTCACTCCCCCCCCGCCGCACCCCCCGCTCCCCCTGCCAACG
>Ga0307489_10002064_pt1 | contig 13405 bp, 20 predicted proteins | sample SB12metaG_FD_202247 | JGI IMG/M metagenome (GOLD analysis project Ga0307489, IMG submission 202247) | Sea-ice brine microbial communities from Beaufort Sea near Barrow, Alaska, United States - SB 1.2 | ecosystem: Environmental > Aquatic > Marine > Coastal | place: USA: Alaska | collected... | reverse complement strand
CTTGTTGAGAACTTGCACCAGGCAGGGGGCTTGTTGAATATCCTTCTCCTTCTCCTCCTTCTCCTCAACCGCGCGGTGTGGCGGTATGAGCATTCACCCTGAAGGTAAGTCATGCTGCGGTTACCATTCCCATATCGGTTAGTGAGTAGCAGACAGGAACTAAGCTCCTAGTCTGGATACGGGCTGTACTAGTACTGCCGATGATATCGGTTCGAGTGCTTGTTCCCAATGACCCTCCTGCCAGGGCATCACGTACCTGCGTCTTCAGCATGTACATCTCTTGGAGCCCAACCCGCGGGGCTGGTCGCAGGTGGTGCAGGCCACCGGGCGTGGTGTGCGACGTGGAACTCATCTGGGCAGGGAATTACACTGTGTGTTGACCCTATATCTGTATAAATACATATCCGTGTGACCCTATGTCCGTCCATATATCAATATGACCCTATATCCGTATGGTCCCATATCCGTATGACGGACCCTTCATGCTTGCGAGTCCGACCCAATCTGGGCAGGGAGTCTACCACAGCTCAACTTGAGCCATTTGCCCACGGGGGCCAGGACGAAAGCCTGATGCCCCCTTATGCGTGCGGAAGCGTCTCTCTATGTCTCTCGAGCCATTTGCCATTCTTTTCGTCACTGAAACCTCACCTGAAAGTTTTGGTTGCGACTTTTGGATAACAAGGGAACGTTTGTGTATTGTGAGGCTCTAATTTTGGGCTTGACGGGGGTCTGGCGAAGCGTACAGACACACATCTACATCTGCGAGAATCCACAGGAAGTGGATCAGCATCGGTCGAACCCTCCTACAGAGCAACTGCTGATCGATCAACAGCAGGTAAAATCCCGTCAAACCTGAATATACCATCCTCCTGAACTTACCATCCCATCAAACATGAGCCTAAACTCCTATCAATCTGAACCTATCATCCTATCAACCTGAAGAACCTACCATCCATCCTATCAATCCTATCTTCCTGCACCTACCATCCTACCATCCTATCAACCTGAGACTACCACTTATGAAACAAAGACCTACCATCATACCAACCTGGACCTATAATCCCATCTTCTGAACCTACCATCCTATCAACCTGGGCCTATGATATCATCTCCTGAACCTACACTCCTATCAACCTGGGCCTATGATCTCATCTCCTGAACCTACACTCCTATCAACCTGCACCAGGTGGGGCGGGACTGGGAGGTTGCGCGGCGGCGGCTGCGCGAGCTGCGGCACATCGAGGAACTGGATGACATCATACCGGACCAAGGTGGCAGGGCCTTACGACATGTGCAAGTAATTTTGGTATATCATTTCCCGCGCCGATCGCCAACGCTTTGCCTGCAACTCTGTGTATTTGTCCGTCTTATGTTTCAAGTCTAACGATCAAAACCGTACATGGGCATTCAGCCTGCTCCCGCTTTCCCGCCCTGAGCGCTGACGCTTTGCCTGCATCTCCCTATGGGCGTTTCACCTGGCGAAGTACCGAAATCGGCCTATTCTTCAAGCTTGACTTGACTCACCCAACTTTTAGGTACTATGTGGGATATATCAAGTGATATCAGGGCAATCGGCGACGACGCCTCGCGACTTACATAAGTACCATTCCAAGCTTGAAGTTAGCGACTTTGGGGTAATACGTGTGATGTATCAAGTGGTTTCAGGGGCACACGGTTCAGGATTAATCTGGAAAAGAAACCCGCCAGTACGGCCCTGGAAGGAGGAGACGAGGGCGGCGGGAATGAGAATGACGAGGAGAACGAGATGGAAGATTTGCAGCGCGAGCTAGCCGAGCTCGCTAAACACTTCGAGTCGATCGAGGGGCAAATCGCGCAGCTGCAGGAAGGCATGATGGAGATGGAACTGACCCGGTGGCTCAAGCGCAAGGGGTGTTACAAACTTAAAATCCTTCGAACGTGGGCGGTGCTGCCGGACGAGGCGGTTTACCAGACGACGTGGGACGAGTTCAAGGACAAACAATCGGTGGATCGGATCATTCAGGTCTCCAGTGTCGATTTTCTCCTCCTGCAGAAGTTCCACGGATTCACCGACCGAAAACGGCTCGACTCGGCTGCACTCGCTGGAGCTGCGCCCCCAACAGCTGAAGGTACAACGCTCGGCAAACTCCTGTTGCGGTCATTCACAGACGGCGGCGTCGACGACGGTGAGGACAACGGCGCTGACGGCAGGGCTTTAGACTACTTTCGTTTGACTGTTTGATAATAGTGTACCGGTGTGCCAGCCAGTACCAGTAGTCCGAGACATGTGTTTCCTCGTATTGTACCAGTGTACCCATACACACTCCATGACAAGGAGGAAGCTGCTAGCAGCGAGTGTGTAATGGTACACTGGTATACAATAAGCACACAATCAGCTCAGGGAAGGAGTTGCCAGGCCACGGAGTGTGTATGCCACTCGGTTCATCCACCTGACTCTTTTCTCAGAGGGCATGTGTATGCGGCGAGTGTGTGTTGGTACACTGGTACACCCCGAGCGAACAGTCAGGTTGAGCTTCCTTTCTAATTCGTGTAAGGCCCTGCCTGGCGCGGGGATCATTTCGTTCGCGGAGCGCATTCGGCGGCGAGTGGAAGCGCTGCAGACAGAACGCGAGAAGCTGCAGGAAGAGATGGACGCCGCTATGGTGGGGTCACGTGCACCTGAGTGCACCGGTAACCACGGGATAAGATGTCGTTGATGTGTCTTACTCAAAACCGTTGTGCAAACATTATGGGTTTCAACCAGGTGTGGTCGATTTGGCAGATTCTAAGTTATCGTGCAGAAATGACAGAGCAGAAACCGTTGACTTTTCGGGACCCAGCAAAGCGAAACGGTCAATTGTTGTGTGTCTGCACCCCTGACTTTTTCGCTTCCCTGAACACGTTTCGCTATTTCTGTCAGAAATCAGAATCTGCCGAATGGTCCACACCCAATTGAAATCCAGAATACGCAGTGATCTTACCACGCGCTTCGACTAATGCGTGCTGTGCGCCCTACTTGGTGGACGAGGAGCACTTTGAGATGCGGCAGTGCATATTATGCTTTGAAGACTCCAAGCGGATGGGCGTGGCAGGGCCTCAAGTGTTTTTCTCCAGCTTGCAATTGAACATCTTTGTGGTACTGTATTACGTGGGATAATTGAAGTGGTAGGTAATAGGGGGACACCGCCAACAGAGAAGCTGGAAAGAGCACGCGCGAAAGGCCAGGTCCTTGGTATTGGTTTCGGCTGAGGGATTAGGCATTATTATGTTTTCGGCTGAACTTAAGCATGTTCGAGGTATGAAGTGGGAAAATTCCAGCGCTTCCCGGGACAAATGGCTTACTTGTAGTGTAAAGTCGTGGCTTAAAGTTAAGCTTTAGAATATACATAGGGAAGGCCCTGGGAAGTGGAATGCGGAATCGACGGATGCGGGAATCGGCACTTCACGTGCGTCACGTGCTTGGCGCAGTGGCTGGTGCAACACAAGACCGAGTACTTGCGCGCGTTGCTGCAGAACGACGGAGAGGTGAGACAATGTGCCGAAATCGGCTCAGTCATACTTCCGCCTGAATCGGCACATCCCATCCACTTGAACGGGCACATGGGCCGTACAACTCGTATCCACTTGAATAGCACATCTTATCCACTTCAACCGGGACATAGGCACGTACCATTCATCTGAACCTGACGTCCTATCCACGTGAACCACCACCTCCTATCCACAGGTGCACTGTCCGTATCACACGCCGAACGCGCCGTGCAACGCCCTGTCGGAGGATGCCATCAGGGCGGCAGGGCCTCACCTCAGTGCTTTATCCTGCTCAACTTTCAGCCGCTTGTGTCCCTTTAATCACCTGGTTAGCCATCTTGCTTCGTGCCTCACAGCGACTCAAGCCGTGTGTCCCTGAAGCCATCTGAATTATCCGGCTTCAAATATCAAAGCTACTCAAGCCCTTCGTCCCTAAACCACTTGAGCTATCCCACTTGGTACCTCAAGGGCCATCTGAAAAGAATACTTAGATAAGGCCCTGTATCGATGCGGCGAGTGTGTACAGGTACACCGGTACACCATTAGCAACGGTCAGGATGAGCTGGGAATAGTACTTGTGTACGGCCCTGCACGGCGGCGCTGCCCCAGCGTCATTTCGAACGAGCGTACGGAAAGTTGCAACAGCTCGTTCGGCAGGGCTGTCATCTCTTATAAGTAAGTATGTTTTTCAGCTTGCACTTGAGCATCTCTGAGGTGTTGAGTGGGACAACCTCAGTTAGGTTACAAGCGGCTTACAGTGCCAGCTGAAATGAATACTCACATAATGGAGTAAGGGAGTAAGGGAGTAAGGCCCTGCCATTCGGGAACGGGATCATGCGCAGCTGGAAAATGGGCGGAAGCCGGATCCTTCGTGTAAGGAAGAAATCCACCGGAAATACATCGAGGATGAAATCATGGTATGGATGAATCAAACTTCACTCGGAATTAAGGCGACCTCGGTGTGTCTGACTAACTGCAAGTGCCTGTGTGAAGTTCGGTGTTCTTAGAGCTACCTTGTGCTATTACAATGGGCCGATTTCGTTGTATCGTTTCCCACGGGGAGCGCTGATGGTTTGTCCGCAACTCTATATGGGAATCCTACCCAGGCGATATACCGAAATCGGCTTATTGTGTGGTGTTTTCCCTACTGCACGACATTGCGTTGCCCTAGTCAGCAATGCCGGACGCCTTTCTATGACTATGTGGGATGCACGGTAGGGCGGTGCATGTTGACCGCATAAAAACTCGTGTTGAAAGCGGCTATGGTTTCAGCGCTTTAAACTCTGATATCATAAATTGCTTTCAACGTCTGCTTTCAATTTCAACTTGCGCCGCTACAGCACGGCTCTCACATGCAGCACGTGCCCGACCAGTTTCTGCGCATGGTGTTTGACGGGCTGTCGGGATAAAGGCGACGCCCACGATCACGTCAGCAGGTGTCAGGCGAACCCGAACCGTCCCGACTATTTCGCGTCCTTCCAGGACTTCGATAAGGTCACCAAGCGCCGAAAAGCTCGCGAGTTGCAGGAGTACCTGCGGTTGCTTCCTGGTGACGTTAAAGCCAGTCTGGAGCGACGCATTGCAGACCATCTCAAGGATCTGAACATCGGTCGCTAAGATGATAGGTCCGCCCCGGGCTTCGCCCCTCTTGCGGCCTGTTTGCTGCCCATCTCCAGAGTGCGTTGATATGGCACGAAGCCGGTGTGGGCTCCGGTCAGATGGTTCGAAAGGCGCCGGGCGTGACGACGGGTTTGGTTGCTAGCGTAGGGTGAAATATTTGTTGTTTATCCATGTTGCAGACGCGTACTTGTTTACATCATACTTCATCCAGCCTTGCACTCCAAATGGATAGTGACGGGCGCCTGGTTTCGTCTTGCCTCGCCTGCAACTTACCGCCCTCTGTCGAGCTCATCATTAGTGGTGATAATAAGCGAACGGCGCCCGCTGCCGCGTTTCGTTTGCCTCGCATGCCACCCCCTTTCGTCGAGCGCATCACTGGTTATGCTGATTAACGAACGGCGCCCGCCGCCGCTCTATCATTCTCTCATTTAAACCAACCCCTCCGATCCTCAACCCCCGTGGAGCGTCCCTCTATATCCTGTTCACTCGCTCTCTCGTTCAAACGTGTATCCCCTGCCTCAGCTCCCTTGTCCCTCTCTACTCCCTACCCGACCGGCACTGGCGCGTCACCCCCGCCAGCTTCATACGATAGTAAGCTTCATCACGCTCGCCGGGTCATACGATGTCATTCAACTCAATAGACGAGAGTCTAAAATACAATTTACGACGCGGCAGATTACTTTGTAGGTGTGTGACGTGGCATGTCAATAACTTGTCAGGTGTATGACGTGGCAGGCATGATCTGATCAGCCCTACCACGCGTTGTGCTCCGCCGGGATTTCCAGGGTTTAGATGTTGACCCTGGATTGACCGCGCTTTGGTTTCAGCGCTTTGAATCTGAACTATGATGAACCGCTTTCAGGCTTTGCTTTCTGTTTCAACTTGCGCCGCTGCTCTACAAACGCACGGCGGTGGCGGCGTGCGGGTGTGGGGTGTGGAGGTTCAGCCCCCATACCGCCCACGCATGGCTAGTAACGGCGTCACCGGGGATTCACTGGCGCGCGGGAGCGTTGGCAGCGTGTGCACTTTGAACAACGTCGATATACAACAAACTGTAATCGCTGTTTCTTCATATTATGGCAAACGCTAGAAAATAGAGAATGAAGAGTGAAAGGACACGCACATCGACATCAGTCATTCATCATCGTGTTGCTGTCTCGTCAACGTCCTGATGTCCGCCCCCGGCGCATTACGGTGTGTCCTTGGGTATGTGTTCCACTCGTTTCGCACGGAAGAGCGCCGGCGAGGTTCCCGCCGTTCACGCCGCGGACGGGGTCGAGCCGCCGCCGCCGTGAGCGTGGCGGCTTCGGCGACCGCGGCAGTGCGCCTTGTGCGGGTCCGCCTCGCTACTCCAGTGCTACTCCTGACAGGTTTACCGCAATAGTGCACTTTGTCGCATCCAGCGCACCGCTTCCCGGCGCCGGCCGCGCCGCACCATCCGCACAAGTACGTCCTCCTCGGGCGCGTGGCTGATGGGGCGCGGCTGCCCGGAGCTGTCGCGACATCGCCGCGTGCTGCGTTCTTGCGACGCCATCCCATGGTCTTCGCAACGCTGAGCACCGCGTCCAGAGCCCAGAAACCTGTCGAAAGCGACAGCACCGCATCAAGCCAGTTGTGCTCCCCAACTATGAAGTCCCGGGCGTGCCCCGTGAAGAGGACACACATAGCTGCCGCAATGGCCAAGTCGACAGCCACATATTTGGTGCTGAAAGCACCTTGGACGAGATACGGTCGAGCAATCAAGACCGCGGTCACAGTCGAATAGATGATGTTGTCAGTGCTGATGAAGCCCCGAGCAAAGCACGAGGCGAGAAGCAGGAACGCGATGACTCTGCTGTCGCACGCCAACACCGCGGCCAAGCTGCGGTCCACTGAAGTGCCGACGCCGTTAAACACGCTGAGGAAGCACTGCGTTCTCGCCATGTGCGGCGGTCCCGCTAACCCCCAAAACCACCGCTCCACCCGCAGGCACCACCCAAGCACCGCCAGCCAAAAGTAGCCGCCAGCGCCTCCAGCGAAACCGGCGAAACGAGCCAAGGACAGGGACGTGCCAGACGCGATCAGAATATCCCATGTTGAAGCCGCCGGAAAGGTAGTACCAAGCGATAGCCAGCTGAGACCAGGCGAGGCCGCGGGTCGCAGTTAAGCGGCATCGCCCCGATTCCGCCTGAAACCGGTCAGGGGTCACCCAATCGACGGCGGAGTCTTGAAAGGCAGCCTCGAAAAACCACCACCACGTCATCACGATCCACGCCGCCGCCACCTCCCCGCTGTGCCCCTGCACTCCAAAGAGAGCGTGCGTATACCACATCCGCATGCCATGATACAGCGCCATCATGCCATGATCGAAAGCGCGGAGGTATCGCGTCGACGCGTGCGCTCGGTTGTCCGGCTCGCCCCGAGCTTCGAGGAAGCCGTCGCTTATGGCCCGTGCCTGCATAGTCCCAGGCACACACCACAGTGCCGACATCACCCAGCGTTGCTTCACCAGGAACCCTATCGCGAACATCACGGCGAGGATTGGTTGCGCCGCCGCGAGGGCGCGGTCGGCGGCCCTGCGGCGCCACGCAGCGGGCGCGTAGTCCTTGTACTGCAAGCCTACTCCCAGAAAGGCTTTGAAACCAGAAAGGCCCTGAAAACACAAAAAAAAGGCCTGAAAAGCCAGGAAAGTCAGGACGTCGACTGCGAGTGGTGCCATAGCAAGGAAGCTGCGCCCGGCGTACCCCAGAGCCGTGGATGCTGTGGCGCGGCTCATCTGAGTACCGGCGCGCACTCAGCTAGCAAAGGGGGCGGGCGAGGCGTTGTGAGCGCCGCCGCCGCCGCAAAACGAAAGGGGCGTTCCTGCTACTCTCACTCCCACCACTCCTCAAGTCCTCATCAGGGCACGATCTGAATGACATCTGTTGACCTAAATTCACTTCAAACACTTCAAAACATCCCCTCCATCTAGTCAGCATCTCAGCGGCTCAGCCACACACCTTCTGATGGGCAACGTTTGACTCATGCCCAATAGACCCAGCCAAGCATACACACGCGCGCGCCCCAGTGCCCGCGCACAGCTGTGTCTCGCAGTTCCATCAGGTCCACCACTATACACAGCTAGCTCGACGACTGCAGCACCTCGATGCGCGCGAAAGAGTGCGCTGCCATGTTTATTTATTTTCAAACCGAAGAGTTAGGCTTGATCCGCCGACTCAGACGCGCTGTCACCCTCCTCCGATTCCTGTTCGCTATCACCCTCATCCGTTTCCTGCTCGCTACCCCCCTCCTCGCTATCCTCCTCCTCGTCCCCGCCAAAAGACAAAAACTCATCCTTGCCCCTATCGTCCATGAATGTGCCACACTTGTCCTTGTGCCCACCTGCATTCCAGTCCTGTTTCTGACACGCGTCGCCACAGTACCGGGCGGTCTTGCACCGCGGGCAAACCTTGAACTCCTTCAGATGTCCCACGACCTCGCACCAAGGGCTTACACTCGTCCGCATTTCTGCCCAACGTAAGCGCTTTCTGTGGGATAGGGGGTGCATTTAGGGGTTGTTTAGGCGACGTTTAGGAGGCGTTAGGCGGCATTAGGGGGTGTTTTGCATGCATCTTGTGTCAGAAACGGCTCATGTCAAGCTGATAAGTGGCCGAGTGTAGGCCTTTACCTCGCACCCGGCGTTGTAGCAGTACGAGTGCCCCTCCAACGCTCTTCTGCGTAACCCCCCCAAAATGACACCTGGGTTGTTGCCTGTACACCTGCGCAACCAATGTACCACGTCGGTCAACACAGCTGTGGGAACGTCATGGCCCTCCTCCGTAACATCAGCCGGCAAGCTGACCCCGGCGCAGGAGCTCACACTGGTCAGCTTTCCAGCTCAACGTAAGCGAGTTTTCTGGGGTACAATCGTCCACTTTTCGGCTTGATGTGAGCACCTTGTGTGGGCTGTGCTGAGAGATGTCATAGGCAAAAACGTCTCAGGTCGAGCGGAGAGGCGGACGAGTGTAAGCCCCTGCCCCGGCGGCTTCATCCACGTGCCCAACCTCGCGGGCGTACGGACGGTCCGCGTATATGTCCTCGGCGAGTTTAATGCACGCCTTGCTGTAGCGGCGCATGTTGAAACTGAAAGCAAAGTTTGAAAGCAGTTCAGCACATCACAGTTCCAAACGCTGTGTTCCAGGCGCTTTCAACACGGGTTTCATCATTTCCACTTATACCGCCCTACCTTGTGGTGGCCTTTGTCAGCGGCCTGGCGCAAGCATTGCAGCGCCCGCCGCTTGCTCCTTGTGACGCCGCGTCCATTGGTATACATTGCCGCGAGGTTGTAGGCCGCTGTCCCGATACTGCCGGCTTCCGCGCGCTCCCGTAGTGGTCCCGCGATCGTCGCTCTTCCTGTTGATGTCATCTCCGCGCTCCCGGGACCCGCGGCTGCCGCGCGTTTGTACCAGTTCGCCGCCGCCGGGTAGTCCGGCGCCGCCACGCCCTTGCCCTCGTCGAGCAACATCGCGAGGCAGCACATCGAGACTGCCATACCGGCCTCGGCACCCTTCGTGAACCAGCGCACTGCCGCCGGGTAGTCCGGCGCTGCCGCGCCGTTCGCCCCTGATTGGTTGCAGCACCCGAGCCTATGATTCGCCATCGGCAACCCGGCTTCTGCGGCCCTGGTATACCACACCACGGCATGCTCGTATTCCTCTTTTTTTTCGTGAATTTGCCCCAACCACTGCATGGCGTGCGCGTGTCCTTGCGTCGCCGCCCTCTCCACAAGCAACATACCCCCTTGCTCACAATCTGGCAACTCCGCCTGGTGGCAACCCATGCTGTACTGCGCTTCCATGTCATCCTCGCTCGCCCTCTGTGCCAGGAGAGCGACTCCGATGGCTCGAAACACCACCGAGGGGTCGCCCTCTTGGCAGGGGCGGGGCGGGGCTTACACTCGTCCACTTCTCAGCTCAACCTGATCCGTTCCTGACACAAAAGCACACCCTCAACACCCCATAACTAACTAACATCACCTGACACCTCGTAAACAGTTGAGCACCCCCTCAACACAACCCCCGTCCCATGCAAAAGCGCTTACGTTGAGCTGAAAAGTGAGCGAGTGTAAGGCCCTGCCTCTTGGGTCGTCCAGTCGCCGACCGGGTTCATGGTTAGGTTCGCGAGCTCGGCGGCAGCGGCAGCTCCCGCCGCTCCCGAGGCTCGCGAGGCGCCCGTTCTGGCCGGCGCGCGCTTCGCGGCAGCACGCTCAGCCTTTCGCCGTTCCTGCCGCGACGGCGGCATCTAGTTGACTGAGCAACCGCGACGGCCAGCTTCCCCCGAAACAAAGAGGACAACGACGTGGTAAACCGGCCGGGTTTCACGCACCCACCCTTCGCTTCAAGCAACGTGGGCAGGCGGGCCAACACGTATAGGACCACGCACACGTCGGGGAGTACCCCAACGGATAGGCGAGTCTGTGTGTTGGCGCCGCGCGGGTGGGGTGGCCGCAGATAATGGTCGGGAAGACTGAGCACTCAGACTCAGACTGGCCATTGCCACGTGTCAGTTTCCACCCAGACCCATTCGAAGGTCGAAAGCTGGACTCAACACACGCCCTTTGCGCTCTCCTCCTGACACAATCCGGGCGCAACCCCCTGCTCGCGTTGATGGCTATGGCGGCGCTGCCCCGCGCGGCACCGCTACACCCCGCACGTTCTGCCGCCGCCGCCGCCGCACCATCTGCGTCGCGGCGTCTTCACCCGAGACCGGCAAGGGCGCTTGCAGTGTGCCGACAGTTACGAATGGCCCCATCACATCTGTCGCCACCTCCGCACCAGCACGCCGCTCACCGCCGCATTCGCCGCGCGGCCAGCACCGAGGCCTCCGGCTCCTCCGACATCACCTGGAACCCCGCCTCCCCCCTCACCTCCTCCTCCACCTCGTATGGCACGTCCTCCAAATCCTCGAGAGAGGACCAGGATACCACCTCCTCCTCCTCCCCCTCCTCCGGGGCGATCGTTGATTACGATGTGGTGGTGATAGGCAACGGGCCTATCGGCTCCGCGGTCAGCCGGCACGTCGCCTACGGCGGCGCCTCCGTCCTGGTCATCGACGGCCGCGGCTCGCTGACGAGTGCGTCGGACGACCTGGCATGGGGAGGTATTGAGAACGTGCACTCGACCGACGTTGAATCTCCTCCTCCTAGCTCCTCCTCCTAGCCCCTCCTCCTCCTCTCCTCCTCCCCCTCCTCCCCCTCCTCCCCCTCCTCCTCCTCCTCCTCCTCCTCCTCCTCCTCCTGCTGCTCCTCCTCCTCCTCCCCCTTCTCCTCATCCTCCTCCACCTCTTCCGCGCGTCTATATGAGCGTCCACCCTGAAGATGAGGCATACTCCAACGTCGGTTGAGTGCTTGTCCTCAATGACCCTCCTAACTGGGGCGCATCGTGCGGCCGCTGGACGCGGAGGGGCGCCGCAGCTGGACCGACCTCAACGTGGCGTCGCTGAACGCCTTCAAAGCCATCGAGCTGGTGAGTGGCGTCAAGTTCTTTCACAAGAGCGGCAGCCTCGCGTGCGGCAGGGGGGCTTACACTCGTCCGCTTACCACCTCAACCTCAGTCGTTTCTATCAAGGCTTACACTCGTCCACTCTTAGTCTCACCGTAAGCACTTTTGGGGGGGACATGTTGGGTGGTTTCAGTGACACAAATGGCTCAGGTTGAGCTGTGAAGTGGACGAGTGGAAGACCCTCGCTTGCGGCACCCCGCCGTTCGTGGCGAAGCCCGCCGCGTTACTCACCGAAGCCGGGGTGCCGTTCGAAGCCCTCGCCTCGGGCGATGCCGTCACGACCCGGTTCCCGTACCTTGCGGTGCCCGACACGCACGCCGCAATTGTGGACAGCATCGGAGGGTTTCTGGACCCCGGCAGGGAGGTTACGAGTATTGAGAAGCAGCACTCGCCCGACGTGGAATCGACAAACTGAGTGAGCGCGTCTGTACGAGCGGACACCCTCAAGGTAAGTCATGCTCCGAGATCGGTCCGATGCTTGTTCTCAATGACCCTTCCGCCTGGAAAAATGGTCCAGGCGCAGAATGTTCTCATGGTACAGGCGGCACCCGCCACGGGGGCGCACACCAACGCGGTGACGCTAGAGACCGCGACAGGAGTGCAGGCGGCGCTGGACGTTGACGGTGTGGCGCAGGGTGCCGTGGTGGACACGGCACAAGGCAGGGGGGTTACTGAGATCAAGGACTCCACCGACGTTGAATCGACACACTCCTCCTCCGCGCGTCTATATCAGGGAGGGGGTATTTGAAACAAGCACTCGACCGACCGTCAACCTCCTTCTCTCCGCGTCTGTATGAGTGGGAGATCATTGAAAACAAGCGTTCGACCGTCGCTGAACCTCCTCCTGCGCGCGTCTGTATGAGCGGGGAGGTATTGAAAGCAAGCACTCGACCGACGTTGAACCTCTCCTATGCGCGTCTGTATGAGCGCTTCCACTCATTGTAGGCCGTCCTTCGATCTCGGTCGAGTGCTTGTTGTCAATGACCCTCCTGCAAGGGTCAAGGTACCGCGGAAGGGTAGTGGTGCTGGCGGGGGGGTCATACACGGTAGGGACTGATGGATAGCGCTCGACACGTCAGCAAACGCAATTGCAGCCCTCGTTTATTGAGTTCAAGGACATTCTGTCACGTGGCGAGCACTATCTATCGGTCCCTGGTACACGGCGTGGCTCGCGGCGTCCTCGGGGCTGACAGCCATCGGAACCCCAGATGAAGTGGCGGCGGCGGCGGGGGGGGCGGGGATGGGGGCGGCGGCGGCAGCGGCGGCGAGAGCGACGGCGGCAGCGGCGGCGGCAGGGGAGGCGGCGGTGGCGGCCGGGGAGGGGGCGGCTTACGCGGCAGAGGCGGCTCACGCGGCAGAAGTGGCGGTACTGACGGCGGAGGTGGAGGAAGGGCCTGACAAATGTTTCTCGCCACGTCATGTGATTCTGTTCAATTCAAGAAAGGATGGTCTGCAATGTGGAGAATGACGTGGCAGGAATTGTCCATTAGGCCCTAGGTGGAGGCTCTTAAGGCGGAGGCAGCGGCGGGGGGAGCGGCAGCGGCGGCGGCGGTTTTGGTGGATGCGGGGGTGCCGGCAGAGGCGGCGGCAGCGGCGGTGGCCACCGAGGATCGACCAAGCGGCGTGGGCAGGGGCTTGCACTCGACCACTTCTCAGCTCAACCTGAGCCGTATTCATTACTGAAACCCTTCAACCACTCAACGTATCCTGCAACAAGTGCTCACATCAAGCCGAAAAGTGGACGAGTGTTCGCCCCTGGG
>Ga0307489_10002063_pt1 | contig 13407 bp, 23 predicted proteins | sample SB12metaG_FD_202247 | JGI IMG/M metagenome (GOLD analysis project Ga0307489, IMG submission 202247) | Sea-ice brine microbial communities from Beaufort Sea near Barrow, Alaska, United States - SB 1.2 | ecosystem: Environmental > Aquatic > Marine > Coastal | place: USA: Alaska | collected... | reverse complement strand
CCCCGCCGTCGCCGCCGCCGCCGTCGCCCCCGCCGCCGCCATCCCCGCCGCCCCCTTCGCCTCCTCCGCCTCCTTACCCGCCTCCTCCGGACATCAGCGCGGAGGCGTTTGAGCTCAATGCTGTGATCACAGTGCCGCCGTCATCGTGCTCAATGATTCCATCGACTGAACATATCACAGTCTCCGGTTTGGGCGAGGTAGGGTCATGCAGGTTGACAGTATCACAGCCCATGTTTCTCTCCCCTCTCTCCTTCCTCCTCTCTTCTCTCTTCTTTATCCTCTCTCTCTCCTCCCTCTTCCTCCTCCTCCTACTCCTCCTCCTCCTTCTCCTCCTCCTCATCCTCCTCCTCCTCCTCCTCTTCCCCTCCTCCTCCTCCTCCTCCTCCTCCTCCTCCTCCTCCTCCTCCTCCTTCTCCTCCTCCTGAAGATACCATATGATGAACCGCTTTCAAACTTTACTTTGAATTTCAACTTGCGCTGCTACAGCAAGGGCGTCACGGTGCCGGCCACGCTGACCCACATTCACGCGGGTGCTGGCGAGCACGCGGATCTCATTGTGGGCCACATCAAGGTGACCTCGCCGCATGAAGTGAAGAATGGAGATCATCTGCAGATCTACGTGTGTGCGCCGGAGGCAGGGGCTTACACTCGTCCACTTTTTAGCTCAACCTGAGCCGCTTCTGACACAAAATACACCCTAAACACCCCCTACTAACCCCTGACACCCAATAAATACCCCATAAACAATCCCTAAGTACAACCCCCTATCCACAGAAAGCGCTTACGTTGAGCTGAAAAGTGAATGAGTGTAAGCCCCTGGCCGGAGGAGTTCGGCTGGAACGAGAGCTTCACACTCCATTACGGGAACCACGATGATACCGTCACGGTCCTCACCCTCAACGCACCGCCGCCCAGCCCGCCACCGCCGTCTCCGAGTCCATCGCCGCCGAGCCCTCCTCCTCCATCTCCGAGTCCACCGCCTCCCTCACCCCCGCCGCCGCCGTCGCCGCCACCGCCTTCGCTGCCGCCACCGCCGCCGCCGTCGCCGCCGCCGCCGTCGCCCCCGCCGCCGCCATTCCCGCCGCCACCTTCGCCGCCTCTGCCTCCTTTCCCGCCTCCTCCGGACATCAGCGCGGAGGCGTTCGAGCTCAATGCCGTGATCACAGTGCCGCCGTCATCGTGCTCATTGATTCCATCGACGGAACATATCACCGTCTCCGGTTTGGGCAAGGTAGGGCGGTGCAGGTTGACAATATCAGAGCCTGTGTAGAAAGTGCCTACAGTTTCAGCGCCTAATCCCACTCCCCCCCTGCTCCCCCTCCTCACCCTCCGCATGTGTCCCCTCCTCCTCCTCCTGAAGCTACAACATGATGAACCGTTTTTTAACTTTGCTAACGACTTCAATCTGCGCCGCTACAGCAAGGGCGTGGCAGTGCCGGCGACGCTCACCCACATCAACGTGGTCCCTGGGGAGCACGCGGATCTCATGGTGAACGACGTGAACGTTGACTCTCCCCATGATGTTCAAAACGGAGATCAACTGAGGATAAACGTGTGTGCGCCTGAGGTTTTCGGCTGGAACGAGAGCTTCATACTCCGTTACGGGAACCACGATGACACAGTGACTGTGCTCACCCTCAACGCACCGCCGCCATCGCCGCCGCCTCCCTCACCCAGTCCTCCACCACCACCGAGTCCTCCGCCGCCGAGTCCTCCACCAGTTCCTCCTCCGCCGTCGCCGCCGCCACCGCCGCCGCCGCCTCCTCGTCCCCTCACCCAAGGCTCTTTCAACGCCGCCATCTTGGCATGCCTGAAGACGCACCCGGTGGATGGACTGTGCGTTGACAGCGAGTACGGCCCGATGCCCGGCTGGAACACGTCGGCCGTCACTGATATGTCCAACGCGTTCAGCAAAAAACCCACGGCGGCTGGGATGGGTCCACGGGATAAGTTCAACGTCGACATTGGCGGCTGGGATACCTCCAGCGTCACGACCATGAGCTACATGTTCTTACACGCTGGAGCTTTCAATCAACCGATCGGGGCCTGGAACACCGCGAGCGTGACGACTATGAAGTACATGTTCTACGGGGCGTCAACTTTCGACCAGCCGCTCGCGACCTGGAGGCAGGGGCTTACACTCGACCACCTGACAGCTCAACTTGAGCCGTGTCTGTCACGAGAAAATACCCTACACGCCTTAAACACCTCCTAACACCCCCTTGTTACGGGCTACACAACCCCTACGCGCACCCCCTATCGCATGAAAAGCGCTCAAGTTGCTGAGAAGTGGACGAGTGTAAGCCCCTGCCGGGAGGACTTCGAGCGTCACATCGATGGCTGCCATGTTCGACGGGGCCTCGGCTTTCGATCAGCCGATAGGCGGATGGGATACCTCCCGCGTCACGACCATGGTCATCATGTTCAAGTACGCTTCCGCTTTCAATCAGCCGATCGAGGCATGGGACACATCGAGCGTCACGTCTATGTCTGGCATGTTCACTGGCGCTTCAGCTTTCAACCAGCCACTCGCGGCCTGGGTCACTTCGAGCGTCACGTACATGGCAGGGGCTTACACTCGTTCACTTTTCAGCTCAACTTGAGCCGTGTCTGACACACTTCAACACCCTACACACCTGAAACACCGCCTGACACCCCCTGAACATGGGCTACACAACCCACACACGCACCCCCTATCCTCCCCCCTATCCCATGAAAAGCGCTCAAGTTGAGCTGAGAAGTGAACGAGTGTAAGCCCCTGGTATATGGGCAGCATGTTCCAAAGCGCGTCGGTTTTTAATCAGCCTCTCGCAGCTTGGAACACCGCAAAGGTGACGGATATGAGGCAGAGGCTTACACTCGTCCACTTTCCAGCTCAAACGGAGCGCTTTGTATGGGATAGGGGGTGCGCGGAGGGGTTGTGTAGCCCATGTTAAGGGGTTGTTAGGGGGTGTTTAGGGTGTGTAGGGTGTGAGACACGGCTCAAGTTGAGCTGGGAAGTGAACGAGTGTAAGTCCCTGATATGAGGAGGATGTTCAAAAATGGAGTTTATAATCAGCCGCTGGCAACCTGGCAGGGGCTTACACTCGTCCACTTCTCAGCTCAACTTGAGCCGTGTATGACACAATCAAATACCCTACACACCCTAAACACCCCCAAGCACCCTATTATGACGGGCTACACAACCCCTACGCGCACCCCCTATCCCAGAAAATGCGCTGAAGTTGAGCTGAGAAGTGAACGAGTGTAAGCCCCTGCTGCCTGGACCACCTCGAGCGTGACGGACATGGCCTCCATGTTCGAAGATGCAGCGGCTTTCGATCAACCTCTCACGGGCAGGGGCTGACACTCGTTCACTTTTCAGCTCAACTTGAGCCGTGTCTGTCACACAAAAACACCCTACACACCCTGAACACCCCCTAACACCACCGTAACACGGGCTAAACAACCCCTTCGCGATAAAAATCGCTCAAGTTGAGCTGAGAAGTGAACGAGTGTAAGCCCGTGCTCGCAGGCTGGAACACCGGGAGCGTGACATCTATGTCTTCCATGTTCAAAGGCGCCGCCGCCTTTGCCCAAGACATCACCGGCAGGGGCTTACACTCGTTCACTTTCCAGCTAAACGTAAGCACTTTATATGGGATAGGGGGTGCATCAAGGGGCTGTTTAGGGGTTGTCTAGGAGGTTGCAGGGGTAATTGGGGGTATGTATGGTATTCTTTTTGTCGGAAACGGCTCAGGTTGAGCTGAAAAATAAACGAGTGTAAGCCCCTGATCACCGGCTGGTCCGATGCAACGCTCGAGGACGTCAAATCCTTTCCATTGGGAGACCGACGATACGGAGGCGGTGCCGACATGTTCACCGGCGCCACCGCGTGGGTGACGAAGTTCGTGCGCATCGACGGCAGGGGCTTACACTCGTTCACTTTTCAGCTCAACTTGAGCGCTTTTTATGCGATAGGGGGTGCGCGCAGGGGCTGTGTAACCCGTGTTAAGGGGGTGTTGGGGGGTGTGTAGTGTGTGTAGGGTGTTTTGTGTGTGTCAGACACGGCTCACGTTGAGCTGAGAGGTGGACGAGTGTAAGCCCCAGATCGACGGAAGCGCATCGGTAGACGGCCCACCCTCGGTGTGGCAGTTCCCTGCCCTCACCCAAAGCTCCTTCCAAGCAGCCGTCGGTGCGTGCCTGGAGACGCACCCGGTGGATGGACTGTGCGTTGACAACGAGTACGGCCCGATGCCGGGTTGGAACACGTCGGCCGTCACTGACATGTCCAACGCATTCAAGGACAAGTCCACGTTCAATGCCGACATCAGTGCTTGGGATACTTCGAGCGTCACGAATATGTACAAAACGTTTCACAGCGCCTCCGCCTTCAATCAGCCGCTCGCGGGGTGGGATACCTCGAGTGTTGCGAATATGCACGGCATGTTAAACCGCGCCTCTGCCTTCAATCAGCCGATCGCGGGTTGGGATACCTCGAGCGTCACGACTATGCACTACATGTTCTATCGTGCCTTCGCCTTCGACCAGGACATCACCGGCTGGTCCACGCCGGCGCTCACGACCAATAAGAACATGTTCTACATCGCCACGGCGTGGCTGGCGAAGTTCGTGCGGGTCGACGGAAGCGGGTCGGTAGACGGCCCACCCTCAGCGTGGCAGTTCCCTCCCCTGAGGCTCACCCAAAGCTCTTTCAAAGCGGCCATCGACGCATGCCTGGCGACGCACCCGGTGGATGGATTGTGCGTTGACAGCGAGTACGGCCCGATGCCGCGCTGGGACACGTCAGCCGTGACCAGCATGTATGGCGCGTTCTCGGGCAGGTCTGAATTCAACGGTGACATCAGCGGCAGGGGCTTACACTCGTCCACGCTTCAGCTCAACCTGAGCCACTTCTGACACAAATTATGTCCTAAACACCCCCTGATTTCCCCTTACACCTTGTAAACACCCCCTGAACAGTTCCTAGATGTACCTCCTATCACACAGAAAGTTCAGCCAGACAGTGGACGAGTGTACGCCCCTGATCAGCGGCTGGGACACCTCCAGCGTGACGGACATGCGCGCCATGTTCAAGCGCGCCGCCGCCTTCGCCCAGCCGGGCCTCATGACCGCGGGGTGAGGGCTTCCACTCGTCCACTTTTCGGCTCAACTTAAGCGCATTCTGTGGGATAGGGGTACATTTAGGGATTGTTTAGGGGGTGTGTAGGAGGTGTAAGGGGTACTGTATAAGGAGTATTAGGGGGTGTTTAGGGTCTGTTTTATGTCAGAAACGGCTAAGGTTGAGCTGAGAAGTGGACGAGTGTAAACCCCTGCTGCGGGGTGGACCACTACAGCGAACAGCGGCAACATGTTCTTCAGCGCTACAGCGTGGCACGCCAAGTTTATCCGCACCGAAGGCCAAGGTAGGGCCATGCAGGTTGACCCTATCGAGCTCACATTGAAAGCGCCTGGACCTGAGTACTTGAAACTGGAATATGATAAGCTGCTTTCAACTTTTGCTTTCAAATTCAACTTGCGCCGCTTCACCAAGGCTCGAACGCGTGGTAGGACGGTGCAGGTTGAACCCATGAAACCCACGTTGAAAGCGCCTGGAACTCAGCGCTTGAAACCATAACATGACGAACCGCCTTCAAACTTTGCTTCAAAGTCAAGTTGTGCCGCTACCGCGTGGCAATCGGGCCCGCCCTCTATGTACCGGATCCAAACCGCAGAGGAACTCACCTACATCCCGGGTTATGTGCGCCGGAAGAAGCCTCCTCCACCTTCATACAGCTCCATCCCCATAATATTATCCAAGTACGAATTCAAGAGCAACTACCGCGGCGCGGCGGCGGTCGGCAACAAGATGTTCTTCGGGCCGCACCACGGCGGCAACGTGGGTATTCTGGACACGGACACGGGCAGGAACTTACACTCCTCCACGTGTTGGCTCAACTTAAGCGCTTTCTGTGGGACAGGGGCTGCGTGTGGGGGTTGTTTAGGAGGTGTTCAGGTGATGTTAGGGGATATTAGGGGGTGTCTAGGATTTATTTTGTGTCAGAAAAGGCTCAAGTTGAGCTGATAAGTGGACGAGTGTAAGCCCCTGGACACAGGCATCTTCTCCAACATTGCCCACGGAGTGGGTAAATACGGCGGCAAATGGCAGAAGTACAACGGAGCAGCGGCGGTGGGCAGGGGCTTACACTCGTCCAATTGTCAGCTCAACCTGAGCCGTTTCTGACACAAATAACACCTTGAACACAACCAGATACTCCTTAATACCCCCTAACACCTCCTAAACAAATGCACCCCCATCCCACACAATGCGCTTAGGTTGAGCCGGAAAGTGGACGAGTGTAAGCCCCTGGCGGTGGGCAACGAGGTGGTATTCACGCCCAGTGTTACTACCATTGGGATGTTGGCAGGGGCTTACACTCGTCCACTATTCGGCTCAACGTAAGCACGTTTCGTGGGATACGTTGGGTGCATGATTTCCCCCCAGTCTATTAGACAGGGGGACAAGGAGAGGTGTGACCAACACGGCTTAGGTTGAGCTGGAAAGTGGACGAGTGTAAGCCCCTGGTTGTTGGACGCTTCCACGGGGGACTTCAGCACCATTGACATCACGGTAGGGCGGTGCAGATTGACCCTATCAAACCCAAGTTCAAAGCGCCTGGATATCAGCGCTGAAACTACAATACGACAATCCGCTTTCAAGTTTTGCTTTCAAATTCAACTTGCGCCGCTACATCACGGACACCGTCACAGGCGGTTATCCATACGTCGGAGCGGCGGTGGTGGGCAGAAAGGTGGTGTTTGGGCCTAGCGGCCAGGACGATGTCGGGATTCTGGACACCGACACCGTAGGGCGGTGCAGGTTGCCCCAATCAAACCATCGTTGAAAGCGCCGGCAACGAAACCCTTGAAACTAAAATGTGATGAACTGCTTTCAAGTTTTGCTTTCAATTTCAACTTGCGCCGCTACAACACGAACACTCTCAGCACCATCGCCACCACGGGAGTGTCCGGCTGGGGCAAGTATTGCGATGCCACCGCGGTGGGCACCACGGTGAGGCCTAAAACCTACACCCTAAACCCTGAACCCTGAACCCTAAAAGGCGCTGCACGTTGATCCATTCCCGTTTCCCGTGTTGAGCGCTTGGTTTCCGCGCTTCACTGAGATATTCCATACGATAAACTGCTTTCAAGTTTTGCTTTTCAATTTCAACCTGCGGCACTACACGTAGGTTGTGTTCGCGCCCAAAAACGAGGACAACGTCGGGATTCTGGACACCGCCACGGCAGGGCGATGCAGGTTGACCCCATCAGACCCACGTTGAAAGCGTCTGGAACTGATCGCTTGAAACTGAAACATCTTAAACTGCTTTCAAGCTTTACTTTCAAATTCAACTTGCGCCGCTACACCACGGGCGTTTTCTCCACCGTGGGTACTACGGGGGTCAGGGGCAACAACAAGTACCGGGGATCGGCGGCAGTGGGCAGGGGCTTACACTCGTCCACTTTTCAGCTCAACCTGAGCCTTTTCTGACAGTAAATGTACCCCATACACCCCGTGATAGAAAATGTAACCCGTACACCCCCTGATAACCCCTGATATCGCGCCTGCACACCCCCTAAACAATCCCTAAATGCTTGCCCTATATCTAGCAGAAAGCGCTTACGTTGAGCCGAATTGTGGACGAGTGAACAGTGAAGCCCCTGGCGGTAGGCTGCAAGGTGTACTTTGCGCCTAGCAATCAGGCGGGGGCTTACACCCGTCCACTTCTCAGCTCAACCTGAGCAGTTTCTGGCACAAAATACACCCTGAACGCCCCCTGTTACTCCTTACTACCCCCTGAAACCCCCTAATCACCCTATGAACAACCCCGGAATGCACCCCTATCCCAAATGCACCCCTATCCCCGCTTAAGGTGAGCCGAAGAGTGGACGAGTGCAAGCCCCTGCCAACAGGCCAACGTCGGGGTATTTGATACCACGACTAATGTCTTCTCAACCATCGCCATCACGGGCAGGGGCTTACACTCGTCCACTTGTTAGCTCAACCTGAGCCGTTTTTGGCACAAAACACACCCTAGACACCCCCTCATACCCCCTGACACCCTCTAAACACCCCCTGAACAACTCCTAAATGCACCCCCTATCCTACACAAAGCGCCTACGTTGAGCCGAAAAGTGGACGAGTGGAAGCCCCTGATAACGGGCCACGAGGGGTCCGGCGGTAAGCGGTACTCGGGAGCGGCTGCGTTGGGCACTGTGGTGTATTTCGCTCCGGACCACGGTGACAACGTCGGTGTGTTGGACACGGTCACGGGCGTGTTCACCACCGCTGCCCTCACGGCAGGGGCTTACACTCGTCCACTTTTCGGCTAAACTTAGGAGCATTCTGCGGGCATTCTGCGGGATATTGGTGCAGTTAGGGGTTGTTTAGGGGGTGTTTAGGAGGTGTCTGGGGGTATTCAGGAGTATCAGGGGTGTTCAGGGGGTATTCAGGAGTATGAGGGGGTGTTCAGGGTGTTTTTTGTGTCAGAATCGGCTTAGGTTGAGCTGAGAAGTGGACGAGTGTGGGGTTTAGGTTTATGGGGTGTTTAGAAGGTGTCGGGGGGTATTAAGGAGTGTCAGGGGGTGTTCAGGATGTTTTTTGTGTCAGAATCGACTTAGATTGAGCTCAGAAGTGGACGAGATTAAGCCCCTGCGTGACGGGCGACGCGGCGGATACCGGCGCCTACAAGTACGCGGGAGCGGCGGCGATCGGCGACAAGGCAAGGGCTTACACTCGTTCCCATTTCCGCTCAACTTGAGCTGATTTTGACCCTTTCCGCTCAGCGTAAGCTTACTTCGTCCCCCATGTGACCCAAATTAGCCTGTGGATGTGTCCCGAAGGTGCTCAAGTTGAGCTCTAACGTGAGCGATGTGCCCTGAAGGTCCTCAAGTTGAGCGCTGATGTGAGCGAATGTAAGCCCCTGCGACAAGGTTTACTTCACGCCCTACGCAGCGCACAACGTGGGGGTGATGGGATGATGTTAATCTCAGTGTCGGGTGTGGTATCGAAGATATGGTATTGGATCCCGTCTGACCAATCAGACGAGTCCATGTCGAAAATCCCACCGACCGACTCGCCGACTGTCCGACCGGGTGGCTATCCTTGATCAAATAGACCCTCCAGTTCGAGGAAATAAAGCCAATCGGTCAGGCCAACACCGAGTTTGACCATATGATGCAGTCGGACTGACACAAGGGCGAGTGGTGAGCGGCGCCGTTGCACCGTACGCATTTTTCAAATACGGTTTCACTCTCAAATCATACACCTATACTTAACTGTAGTCCGCCTTTTTATATTTTTTGTCCAATAAACTGCGCGGCATCTTCACCGACGCCGACGCCATCGCCACGCGCGCCGTTTGCTTCATTAGTGACGCACCACGAAAGCCACAATTTTGAAATATGAACTACCCGAGCTGCGGCGGCGTACACCTATGCGCAAGCAGTCCGATTGATATGGAAATACAGGTTTCACGTGAAGGACATATTGCTCGGAAACTCCGCATCAATCCACGCGCCAGCGCGTCGAAAAAAACACCAAGATCGGGCTCATCTCTGCGCTCAAAGCCCAAAATTTGCGATTTTTTCTAGCCACGCTGGTATTTACTGAAAGGTGGTATAGGGGTCTAATGATTAAGGTCATGCACCCCTAATTACGACTTTGTACCAAAAAAAAATACGACATTTATTTAACTCAAGATTCTTGAGTTAAACAGTCGCGAAAAAATGAAAATAAAAAAACTTTGTAACAATGGCCGCGCGCGTGCAGCGCCGTCGCCGCCGCGCCGATGGCCCTGAAACTTTGGAAAACTCGAATTTCCCGCATTCTTCGGACACTCCCCCAGTTTCGCGAATTTAGGGGACCTGTCAGCGACTCGGGAGGTGCGTGTTGGCAGGGGGGTGTGTGATTTGGGAGCTAGCGCACAGACACACCTCCCGGGTCGCCGTTAGGTCTCTTAAATTCGCGAAACTGGGGGAGAGTCCGAAGAATGCGGAACATCCGAGGTTTCCAAAGTTTCAGGGCCATCGGCGCGGCGGCGACGGCGCTGCACGCGCGCGGCCATTGTTACAAAGTTTTTCTTATTTTCATTTTTTCGCGACTATTTAACTCAAGAATCTTGAGTTAAATAAATGTCCGTAAATTTCTTTTGGTACAAAGTCGTAATTAGGGGTGCATGACCTTAAAGTCATGTTTTGATCAGTCGAACATAACGCCATACACCGGTTTCGGTAGTCTTTGACTTGATTTTTGTTTATGGGTTCGGCCCTGTAAACCCAGGGCCGTTCTCCCTGTTTGCCCATACCCACACTCCGCTTCTCTTGTTATGAGTTGGGGCCTTTATGGGTTAGGGGGGTTTATAATTGTTATGGGTTTTGCTCTTCCAGGCCCAGGGCCGTTCTTCCTAAATGCCCATACCCACACTCCGCTTCTCTTGTTATGAGTTTGGGCCTTTATTGGACCGTCGATTCGCCATATATCGACCCGCGCGGAAGTGCTTGATGGGGCACCGGCACGAAACTGAAGAAAACGCCACTGTGATCCGCAACCTGCATCGCGGCGGGCCGGAGTGCCACGCCGGCGGCGGCGACACTGCGAGTGTTCCAGATGCTTGATAACCCTCGCGGGAAGACGCTCGTCTGGCGGCGGCGGTAGATTCGGCGCGACGGCGTGTGCGGCGCGCATAATTATGTTTTCCCATATAAATGACTCAAGCGTTAACTCGTCAAACGCCATGCGCGCCGCCGACGCCGTCGTGCCGAACCTGGCGTATCCGCCTGGGTGGCGTCTACCCACAACCGATATTAAGCCCCTGGCACGCTCGAAGTGTCGCCGTCGCCACTGCGGCGCTCCTCCAAGCCGCCGTCGTGCTCGCGGCGGAGGCCGTTTTCCTGTCAGTGGCCATGCGGTTTCCACCGCGGGCGGACTCCTCGTGGGAGAAGGGGCCCGTCCAGTGCTTCCACAGCGCCGTGTTTATGGCGACGCAGCCCACGCCCTCGGCGCCGGCGCACGCCGTCGTCAGCTCGTCCAGCGCCTCGTCACAGCCGCTCAGATCGTCGGCGACGGCGGCGAACCGCGACCACTCGGGCGGGGGCCGGCGGCTCTCGAAGAGGACGTCAGAGTCCGCCGCGTCCAGGTCCTTCTCGCGCCGCTCCGTCTGTAACCACGCGGCGTCCTCGTACGCGTCGTCCTCGAACGCGGACATCCCGGCGCGTCCCTCCGGTGCGGCGGCCCCAAACGCGGCGCGCCGGCGCGTTCACGAGTGTGGCGCCCGTCGCGTAGTGGCTTGGAGAGGTTCTGAACTTTAGCACGAATGTCTTGGTACGAGGGTGCCCTGAGTGAAGCTTATTTTCCCTTCCCATTGAGATCATCAGAGGCTTACATTACAGGACACTCGTCCACTTTTCGGCTTGACGTAAGCACTTTCCGAGGGACACCTTGGGTGGTTCAGTGCATTTCAGTGACAATAACGGCTCAGGTTGAGCAAGGGAAGTGGACGAGTGGAAGTCCCTGATTTTCGACGATTGACATCCACGCATTTCACGACCGTGAGGATTCTGCGTATCATCTCGACAACCAGGCTGATGCGCTCACTCCAGCGCACGCACTTCCGCCCTGCACACGCCGCGACCCCAAGTACTCCCTCTGTCACCATGGCTCTCTCCACCTCCGTCGGCCGCACCGGCCCGTCCGACCTCTTCTTCCGCGACGCCTTCCGCGAAGCCGACGACGTGAGTACCCCCGCCCCCCCCGCCGTACCTCCGATCACCCGGCGCCCGACACATTTCGGTATAAGCGCCCGAGAGAATCTTTGCCGTTGTTGCTTAGGAAGCGCTCCGCGCCCCGTCGACCGCCGTCACGTTGGGGCCGTTGGCGTCGTCTCCGCTGGCTGCCGCGCGCCTTGCCGCGCCTTGTGTCCACAGAGCGCTCGCGCTCACGCCACGCGCGCGATACGCCGCGCGATGGCGAAACGCCCGAATATTACAACGACGCGTTTCGGTATATATATTCGCGGTGACGCGGTTCCGCGGTATCGACTCTCGTTGTCGACTCCTCCGCGCGCGCGCGTCGCCTGCCGCCCGCGCGCTCCTCCCGCGCTCGACGCGTCCAACGCGTTCGCTGCGATATGCGCGCCGTCGCCGGCCAGCGCCGCGGCTCGCCGTCGCTCTCCGGTCCTTCCCCGATACCACACCCCCCCCCGAGGCCCCGACACAGTCACCCCGGCGATACAACGACGCCGCTGACAACGACTGACACATCAACCACGCTTCCCCCCTACCCACTCCCCCCCGCTCCACGCCCGCTGCCGCCGCCCTCGTCGCCACCCCCCCCGCCGACGCCGCCCCCTCCCCCGCCCCCCCCCCGCTCCCCCGCCGGCCCACAACTGCCACACCGCCGCACACCGCGCAGTTCTTCGCCAACTTCCTGGGCGGCGGCGGCGGGCTGGTGCCCATGAACACCGGCGGCACCATGCTCTCGCCCGCCGGCGTCGCCCGCACCCTCGCCACCCAGATGCCGCGCAGCATCGCCGTCGACGTCTCGGCAGGGCGGGCGGCAACTCAACACCCAAAGTTCTTTCCTCTAGCTCTCTTCTCCTCTCTTCTCCTCTCTTCTCTTCTATCCTCGTTTCGTTTCGTCTCTTCCCTTCTCTTCTCTACTCTTCTCTTATCTTCCCTTCTCTGCTCTTCTCTTCCATTATCTTCTCTTCTCAACACCTAACACTAACCATCACACCACATCAATCACATCCACACCACCACACCACCACACCATACCACCCACCACACCACCACAAAACGTCCGCAATCCCTTGCTCTCCGGCTTCCGGCGCTCCGATTCCCTGCTAACAATGGCTTGATCTCATCAACACACCAACACGCCAACACCCCACTCCCACAGACGCGTGTGCACCCTGCGCAGAGTGACAAGATATCCCATATTGATCCGGGAGATGACCATATCGATACTGTCATCTCCCATATCATTAGCCTCATCTCCCATATCGATATCCAGGATGACCATATCGATATGGTAGATAACCATATCGATATACCATATCCCAAACCGATAACACATATTCCATATCGATATCCCTATCGATATCGCATTGATGTCCGATCTCCCATATCAATCTCCCATATCGATCTCCCATATCGATCTCCCATATCGATATCCCGATCATATCTCGTCTCTCTGACCCTGCGCCCCGGAGACCACGGACGCGTACCAGCTGAAGGCAGACCTGCCCGGAATGAAGAAGGAGGACGTGACCCTCGAGGTGCGCGTAGCATCCACGTCAGCATGACCGCTCATAGCGAACCAGTGCACAGGGGCCAGGGCGAAAGCCTGGTGCCTCTCTATACACA
>Ga0307489_10002062_pt1 | contig 13408 bp, 23 predicted proteins | sample SB12metaG_FD_202247 | JGI IMG/M metagenome (GOLD analysis project Ga0307489, IMG submission 202247) | Sea-ice brine microbial communities from Beaufort Sea near Barrow, Alaska, United States - SB 1.2 | ecosystem: Environmental > Aquatic > Marine > Coastal | place: USA: Alaska | collected... | reverse complement strand
CGCGGCGTGCATGGCTGCACCAGTTACGCGTGTGGATCTGTGGAGAAAGACTGTCTGGGAGTCTCGTGTTAAAATTTGACTGTCTAAATCTCGAGTCAGCCGTTCACTAGAGGGCCCCCGGAAGGCCCGTTTGCACGCGCGTGCCGAAGGAACGACGCTGCTGCCGCTTTAGTACAACGCACAAGAGGCTGTTGCGCGCGTCAAACCAGCGGAAGTCGCGTGCGCTGGTGCTTTCAAGGGCCATCCATTGAATGACTGAGAACGACTGTCTTCAGTCTCGTGTTGGAATTTGACCGTCTAATTCTCGAGTCAGCCATTTACTGGATGGTCCCCGGAAGGCCCTGTGCACGCGCGTTCCTCCGGAACGGCGCGGCGGTTCCTCCGGAACGACGCGGCGGCCGCTCTAGTACGACGTACGAGAGGCGGTTGCGCGCGTCAAACCAGAGGAACGCGCGTGCACACTCTGTGCTCTGGATTGCGCTGAAATGGAGAAACCAGCAAAAAGGGCGATATCCGTCTGTTTTTCAGTTTTGTACGGATATGGCCAGAGATACGGACGTGTTGTGATGCCCCCTGTCTTGTCCGCCACAGCTGTGCCATGTGCGCGCACATCAGGCCGGCGCCGCGTTGGCTGAGGCGCCATGTTCAGCCGCAAACGGAACACCAGCAGTACGAAGCGGGGGCGTCCACTCCACGACCTCGCACCTGCGAGTGACGACGAGGACGACGAGTCGCCCCGCTCCGCCGCCCGCCGCGCCACGTTTGCCGACAACGAAGACAAGTACAACCGCAATAATGACAGAGCTGGAAACATGGAGCCCGCGCCCGGCTCCCGGGGCCGCGCGGTGCAGTAGGGCCACCGCCGCCGCCTTCCGCGCCCCATCCCTGCTCCCCCGCGATCGACCCCCCTCCCCTCACACCAAGGGGCTTGGCTGCGACCACTTGGTCTTCTCCGTGTCTTGTATTTTTCTTCGCGCGTATTCACAAAGCCTAGCGATTGCTCTGTACCGTACCGGTGTAACCCATCCCTGCGGCTATTCTGCCGTGCGCCGGTCGATAGGGTTCGACGGCGAGCGCGACATGCGCGATGCTCGAGAAGGAGAAGGAAAATGTGCGTGCCAAAACAACCAACGGCGCACCACGCGTTCTACACGGCGTGAAAATAATCATTCAACATCCACCCGTCGCGACGTCCCCAGCTGTGCCACGACCCGCACCTGAGTAGTCCCCATCCGACGGGCCGATGCGTTGGGAAGGCACAGACTTGGAGCCGTCCATCAAGCCCATCGCTGTGCGGCGCTGACCTTAATCGCAGGCCCGTGCACATGCTGGCGCTGGCCGTCATCCTGGCCGTCGCCTTCTTCGTGCAAGGGCACGGCGTGGGCGGCATGGTAGGCACGGTCGCCAGCGCCAGCGGCGTCAAGTATAAGATCAACCTGGGGGCGGGCGCGCGGAGTGGGGGTGGGGTGCCGCGCAAGCTAGGCGACTTTGGATGGTTTGGGGGCGGCGCGGACGCGGGCGGCGCGGCGGCGGGCGGCGCGGCGGCGGCTGCGGGCGCCACCGCTGTGGCTTCCTCCACGCCGCTTCCGGTGCCCATCACGCAGGAGGTTGCGGATGACCATGCGGCTGGGACCGCAGCGGCGACGGCGGCGGCTGCAGCCGCGGAGAAGCGAAATGCCGCCGCCCTTTTCGTTGTGGATGCGGCTGAAAAACGGGCGGTGGCCGCGGAGGAACGAGCGGTGGCGGCAGGGGCTTACACTCATCCACTTCTCAGATCAACCTGAGCCGTTTCTGACATAAATTGCACCCTGATCACCCCCTGATACTCCTTAAAGCCCCCTGACACCTCCTAAACGCCCCCTAAACAGCCCATAACTGCACCCCTATCCCACAGGATGCGCTTTAGTTGAGCCGAAAAGTGGACGAGTGTAAGCCCCTGGCTGGGGGCGGCGGCGCAGGCAGCGGCGGCTCAGGCGGCGGCAGCGGGCAACGTACCTTCCGGGCAGATATCAGCTGTGGCGGCCGCGTCCGCTGCCGCGGAGGAGCAAACCGCGGCGGCAAAATTCGCCGTAAAGGCGGCGGAGGACCGCGCGACGGCGGCCGAGGCGGCGCTGGCGGCGGCGGCGGAGGCGGCGAAAGCACAGGCGGCAGGGGCGGAAGGGGCGGCGACGCAGGCGGCGGCGGAGGCGGCGGCGACGCAGGCGGCGGCAGCGCAGGCAGCGGCGGCGGAGGCGGCTGCGGCGGAGGCGGCGGCAGCGCAGGCGGCAGCAGCGAAGCTGGTGTTGGCCGACGCCTTGATCTCCCAGCAGCTTGGGGCCGCCGCCGTCACCCCGCAACTCCCGGTGTCCGGCGCGGAGGAGCAGGCTACGGAGGACTCTACGCAGGAGACAGCAGCGGACAACTCGGCGGCGGACAGAGCTGCGGCGGACGACACCGCCGAGCTGATAGAGGAGATGGCGCGGGCGCAGGAGAGGAGCTCCAAGAAGCGGAAGAAGAGGGGGGGGCACGGCGCCCCCCCGATGGACCCCGCGGGGGCCAGCGGCGGCGATGGCGGCGGCGGCGGCGGCGGTGGCTGGACGGTAAGCGGCGGCGGCGGCGGCAGGGGCTCACACTCGTCCACTTCTCAGCTCGATCTCATCCGCTTTGGTCACGCCTCCCCGTGTCCCCCTGTCTAATGGACCAGGGGAAAAGCATGTACCCAGCGTTTCCACACAATGTGCTTATGTTGAGCCGAAAAGTGGACGAGTGTTAGATCCTGGGCGGCGGCGGCGGTGGCTGGACGTTAAACGGTGGCGGCGGCGGTGGCGGCAGCGATGGCCGCGGCGACGGCGGAGGCGGCACGGTAAGCGTGGGCGAGCCAGGCGAGAGTGGAGGCGCGGAGACGGCCGCCCCCCCGTGCTTGGCCGGGGGGCCGGTGCCCTGCGCGGGCGTGTGGACGCCGTGGAGCGAGTGCATCGGGCGGTGCGGCGAAATGGAGGTGCGCAAGCTGGCGCGCGGCGCTAAGTGCGACGGCGAGCAGTGTCCGGCAGGGGCTTACACTCGTCTCTTTTCGGTTGAACGTAAGCGCTTCTGTGGGATTTGGGGTGCCTGTTGGGGGGGGGTTAGGGGGTGTGTAGGGGGTGATAGGGGAAACCAGGGGGGTGTTTAAGGTGTATTTTGTGTCAGAAACGGCTCAGGTTGATCTGAAAAGTGGACGAGTGTAAGCCCCTGGTGTCCGGTCGCGTCCGGCGACGTGCAGCGCCGCCCCTGCGGCTCGCCTCGCCTCGCGGGGTGCTGCCCGGGGAAATGGGGCCCATGGTCCAAGTGCAAACCCGCCCCGTGCCCCGACACCGGCCCCACGCCGCCTGGCACCCGTACTCGGGTCTTTGATTTGGACGTGGAGGCGGCAAACCCGGGGTGCGAGGCAGGGGCTTACAGTCGTCCACTTTTCAGCTCAACCTGTGTCGTTTCTGACACAAAAGCACACCCTAAACACCCCCCTAATATCCCATTACGCACCCTCACACCTCACAAACATCACCTAAATACCCCCTACACGCAACCCCTATCCCATACAAAAAGCGCTTACGTTGACCCGAAAAGTGGACGAGTGTAAGCCCCTGGTGCGAGGCGCCGTCGGCGCAGGAGGACGCATGCACCACCACCGCCGAGTGCACCATCGATGCGGGGGCGCGCGACTGCGTGGGGGGGTGGAGCGCCGTGGGGCAGTGCGACGCGGCATGCGGCGAGGGCGCGGCCCGGTGGAGCTTCGAGGTGGGGCGGTGCAGGTTGACAGTATCAAAATCCGTGTTGAAACCGCCTATGAGTTCAGCGCTTGAAATCATAATATCATGAACTGGTTTCAACGTTTGCTTTCAAACTCAACTTGCGCCGCTACATCGAGGTGACAGCAGCGGCGGCGGGGGGCGGGGCGGCGTGCTTGGCGGCGGCGGGAGCGGAGGAGCTCAGGCCGTGCCAGGGTCTGCCACTCACCCACCCCTTGTGCAGTCAAATCGAGGCGGCCGCGGCAGCCGGGAGCGAAGGTATGGGGGACGGGGATGCGCCAGTGGCGCCTGTGCCGGATGCGCCGGGGTGCGAGGGCAAGTACGGGCGGTGGGGGAAGTGCTCGTGTGGGCCGGGCGCGGTGGAGAAGCGCACATTCGCCGTGACGCGGGAAGCGGTTACGGTAGGGCGGTGCAGGTTGACCCTGTGAAACCCACGCGCCTGGAACCAAGCGCTCAAAACTGAAACATGATAAACTGCTTTCCATTTTGCCTTCATTTTGCTTTCATTTTCAACTTGCGCCGCTACACACTGGGCGGTGCGGCCTGCGCGGCGGAGGACGGCCATGTGGACTCCCGTCCGTGCCGCGAGGCAGGGGCTTACACTCGTCCACTTTTCGGCTCAATGTGAGCGCTTTCTACGGGACAAGGGGTTCATTTTTGGGTTGTAAAGGGGGTGCTTATGAGGTTCGAGGGAGTATCAGGAGATCTTTAGGTGTATTTTGTGTCAGAAACGGCTCAAGTTGAGCTGAAAAGTGGAAGGGTGTAAGCCCCTGCCGCGAGGTGGCCTGCCCTGTGGTTACCGACTGCAAGTGGAAGTGGGAGCCGTGGGGTAAGTGCTCGGCCCGGTGCGGCGGGGGGATGAAGAATCGGCGTGTTCGGATTCTAGAGTCAGAGCACAACGGAGGCGTGTGCGAGCACGCGCGCGGGGCAGAGGCAGGGGCTTACACTCGCTGACTTCAGAGCTCAATTTGGGGACCTTCCAGACAGATCGCCCACGTTGGAGCTCAGCTTGAGCACCTTCAGGACTCATCCACAGCTCAATTGGTTCTATGGGGCCCAAAGTATGCTTAAGTTGAGCAGAAAGGGGCAAGTTAAGCGCAAGTTGAGCGGAGAATGGGAACGAGTGTAAGCCCCTCGGCGGAGGAGACAGCGGACTGCAACATGGACGAGTGCGTTGTCAACTGCCTCGGTGACTGGTCTGAGTTCTCGGAGTGCACGCAGAAGTGCGGCGGGTGGGTCCTCAATACTTCAAGCCCCAAGTTAAGCCGCTTTGTCCCTGAATCCACCGAAACCACTGGCAATGATCCCTCAAACGCGCTCAAGTTCAACTCAGTGTCGGGTCTGGTATCGAAGGTAACTCATTTAACCCCGTTCGACCCAACCAGAACTGTCCACTTTGAGAATCCCGCCGACCGACTCGCGGGGGGTTCGACCGGGTGGCCATCCTTGAGTAAACAGACCTTCGATTTCGAGTAGATGAGCATGACCAGGCATGCTTACACTGAATTTAAACTGGAGCGGGAACCATGCATTGCCCCTTGGTGCGGCGGGGTGAAGGAGCGCACCTTCAATATCCATGAGGAAGCTGGACCACGCGGGTGGGGCCGCCCAGATAATGCCCACCAAATCATCCTCCACTTTCTTGTCCAAGGCTTCAATGTCCCCCAACAGTCTGGGAGTGAATGATTGAATGACTGACCACCAGTGGATTCACCGGAATGAATGAATTTGAATGCTGTTTGGGTTGCTTGGGAGATGGAGTCAATGATCAGGGAGTGAACAGTACCTTGAAACAAAACGGGGTGAATGAATGAATCACCTCGTCTCTGGCGTGAAATGGCGTCCTATGACGTAGAGAGCGGTATCTGCCAGGCCATAATCACGGGGCTCGGTGCAAGCACATCGATGGCGAGGTGGACCACCAGCTGTGCAACAGTGCGCGCTGCACCGTCGACTGCTTGGTCGGGCCTGCCAAACCCTAAACCCTAAACCCTCAACCCCAAACCCTAAACCCTAAACCTTAACCCTGAACGTGTGGACTACGTGGTCGGGCCTACCAGATCTTGACCGCCAAGTCATAGGATGCCGTGTAAGTTGATTCAGGACACCAGGGTTCAAAATGCATGTCGTTGATGTGGTTGGCAATAGGCCGATTTCGGTGCATCGCTTCCCGCGCCGAGCGTTGACGCTTAGTCCGCAGCTCTGTACGGGCAGTTCACCCAGGCGATGTACTGAAGTCGACATGTTTAGGACACCCGGGTTCAAAGTGCATGTCGTTGACGTGGTGTGCAAATTCTGCCAGGCTCTACTGCACGGGGAACTTCAGCGATTGGTCGAGCGAGTGCCCATCGTGCGGCAGGGTGAAAGGACAGGAGACGCCCACGCGCATGTATGTCGTGAAACGCCCGGCGCGCGACGGCGGGCAGGCCTGTGACTTCCCGGACGGTAAGGCGGTGCAGGTTGACCCTATCAAACCAGCGTTGAAAGCGCCTGGAACTCAACGCCTGATACTGGAATGAGATGAATTGCCATCAAGCTTTGGTTTCAATTTCAACTCTCGCCGCTACAGAATGGGTACTCACAGGCAAACCAGTGTTCGGTGCACGAGTGCGTCACGGCCTGTGAGGGGGAATTCGGCATGTGGAGTCTATGCTCGCGCACGTGCGGCGGCGGTAATCGGCACCGCAAGTTTACGATGACAGTGGCAGCGGCTGGCGGGGGGAAGCGCTGCGACGTGGCCAACGGGAAATCGCAGATGGGGCACTGCAATGAGCAGCCGTGCCCGGTGGCGTGCGAGGCAGGGGCTTACACTCGTCCACTTTTCAGCTCAACCTCAGCGAGTTTCTGACACAAAATACACCCTAAACCACCCCTAATACCCCCTAATACCCCGGACACCTCACAAACACCCCCTAATCAACCCCTATGCACACCCCCTATCCTACAGAAAGCGCTTACGTTGAGCCGAAAAGCGGACGAGTGCAAGCCTCTGGTGCGAGGGGGAATTCATGGGGGTGGGGCAGTGCTCGGCGCAGTGCGGGGGGGGCACACAGGCAGGGGCTTACACTCGTCCACTTCTCAGCTCAGCCTTAGCTGCTTCTGACACAAAATACACCCTAGACACCCACTAATAACCCATGACACCCCCTGAACACCCCCTGAGTAACCCCTAAGTGCACCCCCTATCCCACACAAAGCGCTTACGTTGAGCTGAAAAGCGGACGAGTGTAAGCCCTTGCACGCAGGTGATGCGGTACCGCGTGCACCGCGAGGCCGCGCACGGGGGCAAGGCGTGCAGCACCGAGGCGGGGGCTTACACTCGTCCACTTTTCAGCTCAACCTGAGCCATCGATGACACAACATACATCCTTAATCGCCCTCAATACCCCCTGAAACCTTCTAAACACCCCTTGAACAACCCCGATATGCACCCCCATGCCACATGAGACGCTTAAGTTGAGCTGAAAAGTGGACGAGTGTAAGCCCCTGCACCGAGGCGGGGGAGGAGTACAACTCCACGTGCAACACGCAGGAGTGTAAGTACGACTGCGTCGGGGCGTTCGGCGAGTGGGCAAGGGCTCAGACTCGTCCACTTTCCAGCTCATCCTGAGCCGAATTTTCACTGACGTCACACAGCTAGACAGTATATGCCATGAGAAGTGCTTCAGTTGAGCCGAAAAGTGGACGAGTGTAAGCCTCTGCGAGTGGGGCGAGTGCAGCGCCACGTGCGGGCAGGAGGGTGTTATGAGACGCCGCTACGTGGTGGCGTCGGAGGCGGCGGGCGGCGGAGAGGAGTGCGCGCACAAGGGCGGTTCTAGGGACACCACGGCAGGGGCTTACACTCGTCCACTCTTCGGTTCGACGTCAGCGCTCTCTGTGGGATAGGGGGTGCGTTTAGGGGTTGTTGAGGGGGTGTTAAGGGGGTATCAGGTGGTGTTGAGGGTGTACTTTGTGTCAAAACCGGCTCAGGTTCAGCTGAAAAGTGGACGGGTGTAAGCCCCTGCACCACGGCTTGCAACCGGCACCGGTGCCCTGTTGACTGTAGCGGGGAGTGGGGGCGTTGGTCGGCCTGTTCACAGGAGTGCAGCAACGGCACGAAGACCCGCGTGTACCACATTGCGAAAGGCCACATGGCCAGCAGTGGTAAGCCCCGGTCAGATACCCCCTATGTACCCCCTATATACCCCGCATATACCCCCTATATACCCCTTATGTGTCTCCTATATACCCCCCGTACACCCCCTGTGTATCCCCTTTATACCCTTCAAACACCCCCTATGTATCCCTTATATACCACCAGAACAGAGCTGGTATGGCCCGGTTACATACCGCCCGCCACGTAATCGACACGCTTGTTCTACACTCATGTTCAACGGGCATGTTTGAGCAGTGAGTTGCATGGCGTACCAAGACGCGGCTAGTAATACCACGACGTGTCGATCTCTACGCTGCTACCGCCACGTAATCGACACGCATGTTCTACACTCGTTTGTTTGAGCTGTGAGTTGAATGTTGCATGGCATCCCACGACGTGGCGAGCAACATCTGCGCGGCCCTCGACGGAGGGGGACATGATTGCCACTTCAAGCACGGGGAGGAGGAGAAGCAGGGGTGCAATGCCGTGCCGTGCGATTGCGTGGGGGAGTGGCAGGGGCTTACACTCGTCCACTTTTCAGCTCATTTCGAGCCGTGTCCAACACACAAAATCCCCCTACACACCCTAAGCACCCCTTAACAACCCCTTTACACGGGCTACACAACCCCTACGCGCACCCCTTATCCCATACAAAGCGCTGAATTTGATCTAAAAAGTGGACGAGTGTAAGCCCCTGGCGTGTGGGGGGAGTGGGGCGACGGGGGCGACGGGCGGGGCGCGTGCGACGGTGACTGCGTGGAGAGCGTTGAGCGCCGCTACATGGTAGGGCGGTGCAGATTAACCCTATGAAGCCCAAGTTGAAACCGCTTGGAACTGAGCGCTTGAAACTACACCATGACCAACTGCTTGCTTTCAAATGCAACTTGCGCCACTACTACATGAACATCACCAAGGCGGCGCAGCCGGGCGGCACATGCAAGGCAGGGGCGAGGGGGGGTCATTCAGACCCAAGGGGGGATATTCAGACCAGTATTCAGACCAACGAGGGGGGATATTTCGACCAACGAGGGGAGTATCCTGACCGACGTCTCGACCGATGTTGGATCGATGATGTACCGAAATCGGGTCGAGGGTAAATGCTCACGGGTTGGCCGGCTATCACGAACCGTGTGCGCGCATCTGTGGGAGCAATTAATCTGAAGGTGAATCGTGCTTCGATCGCCGTTCGAGACGTTGTTCAATGATCGCCGTTCGAGACGTTGTTTAATGATCGCCGTTCGAGACGTTGTTTAATGATCGCCGTTCGAGACGTTGTTCAATGACCCTGCCGCTCGGTGACGCAGGGGGCGGAGGAGGTGCGGGCGTGCGGCAACCAGTCCAAGGTATGGCGGTGCAGGTCGACCCTATCAAACACCCGTTGAAAGCGCCTGGAACTAGGCGCTCGAAACTGAAATGTGATGAACTGCTTTCAAGTGTTGCTTTCGATTTCAACCTGCGCCGCTATACCAAGCCGTGCGACCTGGCGTGCGAGGGGGGGTTCAGCGCGTGGGGCGAGTGCGACGCCGAGTGCGGCGGGGGCGTGCAGCGCCGCGCCTTCGCCGTCATCGTCAAGGCGCGCGGCGCGGGGGCGCAGTGCGCGCACGACGCCGACTTCGTGGTGTGGCCTGTTGAGTTGTGCACGTTGAGCTGTTAACATAAACGTTGGATCCCCTGCGATTTGGGGCACCTTAAACATCATAAACTGCTTCATCGATCGTTTGTTGCAGGTTCGCTTTCAATTTCAACATGCGCCCCTACAACGTGGACGAGCGGCCTTGTAACAACGAGAAGTGTCCGAACGACTGCATTGGGGCTTGGGGCATGTGGACCAAGGTAGGGCGGTGCGGCTTGAAGTGATGGAACCCATGTTGAAAGCGCCTGTAGCAAAACACTAAGTGATGATGGACCGCTTTTACATGTTGCTTTTGAAGTCAACTTGCGCCACCACACCAAGTGCTCGGCGGAGTGTGAGGGCGGCCACCAGACGCGGAAATTCAGCGTCACGCAGGAGGCGGACCCAGACGGGCAGGGGCTGACTCGTTCCCAATTCAGCTCAACTTGAGCTCTTCTGACCACCGTATGACCCAACTGAACTCTTGAATGTGTCCTGGAGATGCTCAAATTGAGCTCCAACGTGAACGAGTGTAAGCCCCTGCGGATGGGCACTGCCCACACGAACATGGTAGGGCAGTGCAGGTTGACCCTATGAAACCCGAGTTGGAACCGCCCGGAACTAAGCGCTTGAATCTAAGATATGATCAACTGCTTTCAATTTTGCTTCAATTTTGCTTTCAATCTCAACTTGCGCCGCTACAACATGGCGAGAAGCAGACAAAGCTGTGCAACGAGCAGGAGTGCGTGGTACGGCGGTGCAGGTTGACCCAATGAAACCCAAGTTGAAACCGCCTGGAACTAAGCGCTTGAAACTAATGTGTGGATACACTACTTTTGAGTCTCGGTTTCAAATTCAACTTGCGCCGCCACAGCGTGGTGAAGGACTGTGAAGGGATGTGGTCGTTGTGGGGCAAGTGCTCGGCGGAGTGCGGCAAGGGCGCCACGCAGCAGCGCCGGTTCGAGGTGTCGAGGCTGGAGGACGCGGGCAGGGGCTTACACTCGTCCACCTTTCTGCTAAACGTAAGCACTTTTCGTGGACTACAGACGTCCACTTTTCAGCTCAGCGTAAGCACTTTTTGTGGACTACAACCGTCCACTTTTCAGCTTGACATGAGCACTTTCTGTGGGCTATGTTCAGAGGTCGCATCGGCAGAAGCGTCTCAGTTGAGCTGAGCAATGGACGCTTGCTGTGACTTCAGTGACCAGACACGGCTGAGGTTGAGCTGCGAAGTGGACGAGTGTAAGCCCCTGGACGCTGGGGGGTACTGCCCTTTCAAGAATGCGGAGAAGCAGGCAGGCGCTCACACTCGTTCCCATTTCAGCTCAACGTGAGTTCTTCTATGCACCGTATAATCCAACTTAATTCATGAATGTGTCCTGCCTGGAGTTACTCCGGTTGAGCTCTAACGTGAACGAGTGGAAGCCCCTGCCGGCAGGTCCGGCTGTGCAACGAGCACCCATGTATTGTCAACCACAACTGCGTGGGCGCGTGGGGTGCGTGGCAGGGCCCTGCTACTCAACCCTCGGCTCCCTGAGATCTCGCCTCGTCCTGCCCACTGGCCTCGCCAGTCAACCTTCTGGTCCCGGAACCTTCGTTTGAGCCCACTGTCTGCGCTAGACAGCCGCATGGAACTTGACACCTCGTCTGAACGTCTGAACCCATTCTCACAGATCGCAGGCACGGAAGCTAAGGTGCCATGGGAGGTGCGCGACGGGTCCTAGGTTTAGGGTTTAGACCCTAAATCCTTAACCCTCACCCTAAACCCTAAACCCTAAACCCTGAACCCTAAACTTCCGACTGGCCCTGGGCGACGGGAGCAGTGCAAAGCGTTCGACGTAGCACCAGGGGGGTGCGGCAAGGGGGCAGGGGCTAAGACCCTTCAACTTTTCAGCTCAACCTGAGCCGTTTCTGTCACAAATCAACCCTATACACCCCCTGATATCACCCATTACCCCCTGTTACCCCCTGGACACCCCATAAGCATCCCCTACATGGACCCCCTATCCCACACAAAGCGCTTACGTTGAGCTGAAAATTGGACGAGTGTCAGCCCCGGCAAGGGGGTGCGCCAGAAGCGCTACAGCATCACTCACGGAGCGGACGATCGCGGCAAGCCGTGCGCGTATCCGGACGGGTTCGCCGTGGAGGCAGGGGCTTACACTCGCCCTCGTTTCAGCTCAACATGTGCTGTTTCTGACATCGAGTACACTCTAAACACCACCTGATACCCCCTAACACCTTCTAAACACCCCCTGAACAACCCCTAAACAACCCCCGAGACCACAGAAAAAGCGGCTTACGTTCAGCCGTAAAGTGCACGAGTGCAAGCCCTTGCGTGGAGGGGAGGTGCTCGGTGCAGTGCGGCGCCGCGTGCGAGGGCGCGTGGAGCGCGGAGTGGTCCCGTTGCAGCGCGGTGTGCCGCCCGGGCAGGGGGGGGGGTGAGAGCAAGCGCTTACCCGCCGTTGACTTTCGTCCTCCTCCTCCCCCTTCTCCTCCTCGTTTAATCTGCTCAACCTCCTCCTCTTCCTTCTCCTCCTCCTCCTCCTCCTCCTCCTCCTCGTTCATTCCCCCCCTGCTGCTCCTCCTTCTCCTCCTCCTCCTCCTCCTTCTTGACCTCCTCGTTCAATCTCCTCCTGCTCCACCTCCTCCTCCTCTTTCGCGCTGGCATGGTCTGTTCATCATTCAATTCACCCTGCTGGCAAGTCATGCGGGCACGTCCGATATCTGTTCGGTGCTCGTTCTCAATGACCCTCCTGCCGGGCGGGAGCCAGAACAAGAAATACACAGTGAGCAAGGCGGCGGTGGGGGTGGGCCCGGGGGCGGTGGCGTGCGAGGCAGGGGCTTACACTCGTCCACTTCTCAGCTCAACCAAAGCCATTTTCTGTCACAAAATACACCCTGAACACCCCTTGATCCCCCATGACACCCCCTACACACCCTCTAAGCAACCCCTAAATGCACCCCTATCCCACAGAAAGCGCTGACACTCGTCCACTTTTCATGTCACCCCGAGCAATTTACTGACACTGAACACACCCTAAACACCACCTGATACCCCCTACCCCCTAAAACCCCGTGCACGCCCCATAAATACCCCCTGAACACACCCTAAATGCACCCCTCATGCCACAAAAAGCGCTCAAGATGAGATGAAAATGGACGAGTGTAAGCCCCTTGAGCCAGGCAAAGGACGGGGCCGTCTTGGCGCGGTCGTGCAACGTGGAGGCAGGGGCTTGCACTTGTCCACTTTTCAGCTCAACGTGAGCACTTTTGGAGGGACACGTTGGTAGGCTTCAGTGGGTTTCAGTGACAAAGACGGTTTACATTGAGCTGGGAAGCGGACGCGTGCAAGCCCCTGCTTGTAGGTGCTGTGCAACGCCGACAAGCGCACGATCAAGTTAAACGCGAACGCGCAGAAGGCGGCAGCGTTGGCGGCGAAGGCGGCAGGGGCTCACACTCGTCCACTTCTCAGCTTAACCTAAGCCGTTTCTGATCACTGATGCCACATCAACGTCCACTTCTCAGTTCAAACTGAGACGTTTTTGCCGATGCGATCTCCGAACATAGTCGACACAAAGTAATCACGTCGAGCCAAAAAGTGGAAGTCTGAAATCCTCAAAAAAGTGCTCACGTTGAGCCGCATCGGCAAAAACGTCTCAGGTTGTACTGAAGAGTGGACGTTGCTGTGGCATCAGTGACCAGAAACGGCTGAGGTTAAGCTGAGAAGTGGACGGGTGTGAGCCCTTGGAAGACGGCGGCGGTGTTGTCGGGGGACGCGTTGGCGATAGCGGCGGCGGAGAGGGAGTCGGATGCGGCGGAGGAGGCGGCGGCGCGGGCAGAGCTGGCGGTAAAGGCTTAAACTCGTCCACTTTTCAGCTCAACTTGAGCGCTTTG
>Ga0307489_10002061_pt1 | contig 13408 bp, 20 predicted proteins | sample SB12metaG_FD_202247 | JGI IMG/M metagenome (GOLD analysis project Ga0307489, IMG submission 202247) | Sea-ice brine microbial communities from Beaufort Sea near Barrow, Alaska, United States - SB 1.2 | ecosystem: Environmental > Aquatic > Marine > Coastal | place: USA: Alaska | collected... | reverse complement strand
CTGCGACTGCTGAGCGGTTTCTGCGTGGCCCAGAACACGTACAAGGACGGACAGGGACAGGCACGGGGACAACAGCCGGGGCCGCCGATCTAAGAGGCGAGAGAGGGATCGGAGCGGAACATCGAAGAAGCCCTACGACGTGGAGGTCCTCGTCCTCGCCGTAGTCCATGCCCGGGTCGCGGTTCGCACCCTCCTTCACGGACCCCTTGCCGCGGATCAGGGGCTTACACTCGTCCACTTTTCGGCTCAACGTAAGCGCTTTCTGTGTGACAGGGGGTGCATTTAAGAGTTGTTTAAGGGGTGTTCAGCAGGTGGCAGGGGGGATTCGGGGGTGTTCAGGGTGTATTTTGTGCCAGAAAGGGCTCAGGTTGAGCTGAAAAGTGGACGAGTGTAAGCCCCTGCCGCGGATGGCGATGCGCGTGTTCGTCTCGCGCTGCATGCGCTTCTGCGTGTTCCCGCGCGGGCCTGCACCCAGGGCCGCCCACATGTTGCGAGCCACGTCATAGAAGGCCATGCCATTCAAGAAACGGGGGTTCGGGATCCGTTGGATGACGTGGCGGGCAATGTATGGCAGCGGCTATACCAATGACGAGGCCAATGAAGTTGTAGCCCGGGTGCTCCTTGAGCGGGATAAAGAGTTTGCGCTTTTTCTTCGTCGGCCGCCAGTCCCCCGGCGGCCCGCCACTACGGCCCTACCAGATGCTGCAACCCATGTCATAGGTTTCCATTTTACTCAATCAACGAGGGTTCGAAACGCGCTTGATGACGCTGACTCGCAATTTGCGGGGGAGCTTACCGGAAGGTGTGCGGGCAGCGCGCGACGAGCCAGCCAATGAGCTCGCTGCGCTGGTCCACCAGCGTGGCGCGGATTCGCATCTCGCGCGTGTTCTGCCGCACGCCGCGCTCGTCGTACTTGGGCGGCGGGGACGGCGACCGCGCGTACTCCGGCCGGTCGTCCGAGAACTGCCGGCGGGTAGGGATGTGCCAACCGCAGTCACCTCAGTCCGGTCAGAGGTGCCCATGTTTATACCGGAAGCGTTTGTTGTGTCTCCCACAGTCTCGTCACACAATCTACGGCGCGTCCACGGGGGAGCGCACGGCGACGGCGGCGGCAGCCCTGCCCGGACGCGAGGCGCTGCGCGACGTCGGTATAGCGCGCGTACTGGCGCACGATCTCGGGGTCGTCGCTGTCCGCGGGCGTGGGGCCCACCGCGTCCGACGCGCCCAGCGTGACGCCGCTCGCGCCCGCGTGCTTCGCCACAATGCCCATCAGATGTGCCTTGATAGCCGCGGCGTCGGGTAGAACCGGACCCCCCACGCCGCCGATCGCGCCACCCGTGAGCGCCAGCGCAGACCCCGCGCCGCCACTGCCGCTGGAATCATCCTGCTCCCAGCGGCTGCGGCGCTTCCGCGGGCGCCCCTCGCGATCGTCCCCGGTGGTGGAAGCCTCCTTCGTCTCGCGGTAGAATCGCGCAGCCTCGTCGAAATGGCTTGGGCCGAAGGTCAGGTCGCCGACGGCGCCGACGACGGCGTCGGTAGCGGCGGCGGCGGCGGAATCGCCGGATGTGGCGGCGGCGGCGGCGAGGACGGCGGCGACTTTGGCGCGGACGGTTTCCTCGGCGGCGTCGACCTCCTTCTGGCGCGCGCGGATCATGTCAACGTGCCACTGCAGGATGTCGCTGGAGCTGAACGTCGGGTCTTCAATGACGCCGACGTCCTGCCCGCCCGGCGCCATCGAGATGCCCGGCAGCAGCGCCAGGCCCATCTGCCCGCCACCGCCGCCGCCACCATCCAGGTATCCACCCGGCACGAGCGCCATCGCCGCGCGTCGGGGGGTTTGAGGGTTGGAGCGTGCAGGCTACATGACCTAACACCCCCCTATTTCTTCAAAAATGGATCCACGGAGGGACCCTAAATAGAGATTTTTACGCGTAGCCCTGTGAAAAAAACGCGCGGCAGACGACGGATGGGCACCTTTTGAATTGACAAACCACGGTGCGTTCGTCGTCACACCGCGTCTCGTCTCACCTCAAACGCCGTGATGAACAGCCCCGCCGCGGAGCTGCGGCGCGTGCGGCAGGTGGAGGTGGCGGCCGTGGAGGCCGGCGAGACCGAGTTCGTGGACCTCAAGGCGTTCAAAGCCTCCCTCCTCGCCAAAGTCATCACAAAGACGATCGTGAAGGAGGTGCATCCCGAGCCCATCCGGTAGGGGCCCTCCCTCGGTGTCCTCCTCTCAATCCTCCATCCAAGGCTGGTTGTCACCTGACTGCCTGGTCACGGTTTGCCTGTCCACATTGATACCTCACTTTTCACCTCACCTGATGATACCTCATTCGATACCTCACTGATCCCTTGAAGTGATGTGATGCCTGTTTGATGCTAGTGATACCTCACTGTATCCAATGAATACCGCAAGGTACACTCGAGATACACTCAAGTTGAGCTGAAAACAGCACATCATGTGAGGGCCCTGCCGCCCGGGAGGTACTGTTCAACCACCTGCCGGGGCCGTGCGGTAATCTGTTCGCCACCGTCGGGGGCACGGCCCTCACTCAACATTTGTCTCCTGAAACCAATTGACAGACCAGACTTGAGTTGTCCCGCCCTGAAGCTGCAAGTTGAGCTGGAAACGACAGCTAGTGCCTAGTCTGTGAGGTTACTGCGGGTAGTATCTCGTACTGTGTACAGTATTTGGCCCGTTTGGCCATTGGCCAAAAGTCAAATACGTATGTTAGTAATATGCCAAAGAAATCACTCACTCGAACTTACTTACTCACAGACCGGGCACTTCGTGCGCGCGGCCCTGGGCGCAGGCAGCAACGCCACGGTGTACGACGATGAAAACTTCGGCGAGCACCTCTCTGTCGTGGCAGGGCCTCCTCCTTATCCTCCTCCTCCTCCTCCTCCTCCTCCAGCCTTCCCTCAGTGTTCGGTCTTAGTGTACCGGTATACCTGTACACCCTCGCCGCATTAACACGTACAGGGCCTCACCAGACTACTTTTCAATGAGCACCTCGCACTCGAGTAGCTCTACCTTTTAGGAACCTCCTTGCAGGCACTGTACTCAGAGTAATGATAATTCAAGTATTTTAGGGATGAGCGGCTTAATGTTTAGCTGGAAGAGTATGAGGGAGGTCCCTCGGAGGTGGTGCAGTTTATGAACGAGGCGACGGACTACACCACGGCAGGGGCTTACACTCGTCCACATTTCAGCTCAACCTGAGCCATTTCTTGTCATTGACCCCGCCCACAGACACAGAGTATCCCTCAAAACGTGCTTATGTTGAGCCGAAAAGTGGACGAGTGTAAGCCCCTGCACGACGGGCGGCGAGCTGACGGCGCTGACGTGGGTGGACCCGCAGGGGTACACCTCCCACGAGTTCGGCGACGCCATGATCGCCGTGGGCGGCGGCGACGACCACGCCGTGCAGGTCATCAGCGTGTCCGACGGCCGCGTCGTGCGCCTGCTCAAGGTTGGGCCCGACAGATACGAGTGCACTCTTGAAATAATGTTCCGGACCAACCCAGGAACCTGGAAACCAGGCGTGTTTTGGGAGCGTACATACGCTGAAATCGCCCGAAATTGAACAAAACCGCCCAAAATCGCCGACAATCGCCTCGTACAGAGCCCGAAACGTCCGGAACAACTACGGTGCGTACCCGGCTTGGAACATTACTCAAAGAGTGCACTCGTACTGCTCGCCACGTCAACCAACGCATTTTGCACCGTTATTTCCTGAGTTTATTAGCATTCTATGACCCGGCGAGCAATATCTACCGGGCCCTGGCTAGCGGGGCACAGCGGGGCCATCCTGGCGCTCGGCGCGGGCAGCTCCGCTCCGACCACGCCCCCCGCGGCCGCCCCCCGCCCGGAGCTCCTGGTTTCCCTCTCAACGGACGGCACCGCCATCCTGTGGAACTGGCGCACGGTGGGGGGCTGGCAGATGTTGCTCGCCACGTCATCCAACGCATTTCTCTCCCTCGTGTCTTGAGCTAAGTGACATTGTATGACGTGGCCCGCACTAAGTTGTACGGCCTTGGCGAGCGGAAGAGCGGGTGTGCACGTACGCTTGCGGCGACGCGGTGTCGCTGGCGGTGAAGCCCGACGGCAGCGGCATGTACACCGGGCACAAGGTAGGGTTAAGGGTTTAGGGTTTAGGCATGTATACCGGGCATAAGGTACGGCCGCTCCGCTCTCCTCACTGTGCGCGAGTGCTGTACCGGTACACCCATGCTCACGTTGAAGTGGAAGGGGGAGTGGTGTGCGGCCGTGGCAGGAGGACGGCAAGGTGCGCGAGTGGGCCTTCCCCGTCGCCGACGCCGCCGCCGCCACGCCCTCCCAGGCCAAAAAGGCCAAGACTTCGAATGCACCAAAGGGTGACGCGCTGAGCGCCGCCGCCGCGGGCGCCGCCGTGGTGCCCGTGGGCCAGCACGCGTGCGCGGTGGACTGTATCCGCCTGCTGCCGGCGGAGGGGGCGCAGGCGGCGGGGCCGGGGGGTGCGGGGGCGGGGGGTGCGGGCCCGGGGGGTGCGGCGGCGGGGGGTGCGGGGCAGGGGGGTGAGGCTGCGGGGGCGGGGGGGGCGCGGGTGGTGACCAAGTCCATGGACGGCAGGACGTGCTCACTCGTTACCTGATTGTTCACGTATACGTTACCAGTATACCCTTCACACTCGCCGCATCCTCCTCCCTGGTCTGGTCACCAGCTCCCTATACGTTTGCTCATGTGTACCGGTATGCCCGTGCACACTGGCAGCATCCACCGCCCCCGGGGTGTTTCACACCTGTTGAGCAGCAAAGGGAATGAGTGTGGGTTTAGGTACCCTAAACCCTCAACCCCTAAACCCTAAACCCTAAACCCTCAGGGCCCTGGTGGACGGTCAGATGCATGTCTTCGACGCCGGCGCGCGCACCACCCTGCGCTCGTGGAACATCCCGGTAGGGCGGTGCAGGTTGACCCTATCAAACCCACGTTGAAACCGCCTGGAACTAAGCGCTTGAAACTAAAGTGTGACATACTGGGTTTAACTTCTGCTTTCAAATTCAAGTCGCGCCGCTACATCCCGGGCGTGGAGAAGCCGAAGGACGTGGCGGATTCGCTGACAAACTTCGGTGTGGACCCGGCGGGCGAGTTTGCGGTGGCGGGCAACGGCGACGGTGAGCTCTTCGTGTTCGACGTGGCCTCGGTAGGCCGGTGCAGGTTGACCCTATCAAACCCACGTTGAAAGCGCCAGGAACTAAGCCCTTGAAACTGACATATGACGAACTGCTTTCAAATTTTGCTTTCAAATTCAACTTGCGCCGCTACACCTCGGGCACCGTGCTGCGCAGCGTGCTGCAGGACCGCGACTTCAAGGCAGAGCCGGTTCGTATGAGCAAACAGTCACGTCTGCCTTCTTGCGTTTCCAGGTCATGTCCGCCTTTCGTTTCATGTCATGTCGGGTGTGACGACCAACGTAGGACCTCAACTCTCCCCTCGTGCACCTCACCTGCAGCCGGTTCGTCCCTGAAACCACTGGCAGATAAGATATCCCACCTAATACATTAGAGGATCAAACTTGAGGTATCCTACTCAACACCAATTGTAGCGCGCCGTATGCCCTGCCGAGCAGGAGTGTCCATGTGTTCAAACTTTCAGATCTTGAAACGTTGGGCCCCGGTCGTGGGCGTTGAACACGGTGCGCGCGTGCGCGGTGAGCGCGGACTGCCGGCACGTGCACGTGTCGCTCGGGCCCGGCATCCTGTGGCGCATGGAGGTGCCGCCCGCCACATACCGCCCGTCACCTAACCTTAAATCCTGAACCATAAGCCTTAAACCCTAAATTCTAAACCTTAAATTCTAAACCCTAAACCCTCAACCTGGGTGGCGCCTGCCACATACCGCCCGTCACGTCACGTTACGTCATCCAACGTATGATTAACCCCTGCTTCTTTGGTTACATCGTATCCTGTGACGTGGCGAGAGATTTCTGGCGGGCCCTGCGTGGAGCATGTGCCCGAGCTGGATGACGAGGAGTCGGAGGATGGGAGCGAGGGTGAGGGCGAGGATGAGGCAGAGGGCGAGGAGGACAAGAGGGAGGGCGAGGGGGAGGACCAGGAGATCTGAGCTGCCTGAGCGCGGGGATGAGCATGTGACGGCGGCGACGGCGGCGGCGGCGACGGCGGCGGCGGCGGCGGCGGCGGCGATGGCGGGCGGCGGCGGTGGCGGCGGCGACGTCACTAGTGTAGTCTTGTTTATGTTGATGCATTACAAGAACAGGCGTTGCGCGTTGCATGTGACTATGTATGTGTGTCTTTTCGCTTACGGTATATCGACGACGACTGGAAATGACCGGGACTCTAGGTTCCCGAATGTGTCGGAGTATCCCAGCTGACTCACGGCCCGGTCACGCGTGGCCCCGTCCCACTCGCAGCCGTGCTCACGCGCCCACTTCAACACCGCGATGTGCCCGGACAGAACAGCGAAGTGGCACGTTCGGCTGTCCCACGGGCAGCCGTGCTCCCGCGCCCACTCGAGCGTGACGAGCTGCCCGCTCGCAGCGACCCACGCACAGGTCTTACTGTTGACCGGACAACCGTGCTGCCGCAAGCACATGAACACATCGAAGTGCCCGGCCTTAACAGCTGCCTCACACGTCTGCCCGCCCCACGGGCAGCCGTGCGCCCGCGCCCAAATCAAAACATCGAGGTTCCCTTTCCGAGCGGCTATCTCAGTCAAGTCCTTGAGTGTAGGGAGCCGCGGCGGGCAGAGCATGTGGTTGACCTGGGACGGTGGACGTGCGTGGCGGCGGCCAAGATTTAGCGGCGCAAGTTGAATTTGAAAGCAAAGTTTGAAAGCAGTTCTTCACATTTTGGTTTAAAGCGCTTAAACACAGGCGCTTTCATCGCGGGCTTGATAGGGTCAACCTGCGCCGCCCTACCAAGGTTCGCGTTGGCCCACCGCATCATCCTGTTCTCCGCCACCGCCGCCCTGCAGCCGTGCCCCGCCCGCGCGAAGTTGGCGAGGTCGGAGGGGCCCAGCCGCGGGAGCACCTCCTTGTCAAGGAGGTACCGAAACTTCTCGAGCAGCGGGCTGAGCAGCGGCGACGTGTGACCGGCAGCAGCAGATCTGGCGTCGGCGTGCGAGGTTGCGGTGGCGACAGCGGCGAGGCGGCGCATGAGCCCCGCGCCCGGGGCCCCGGCCTCCGTCAGTGCAGTGCGTGTGGACTCGAGCTCCAAGGTGTAGAGGACAAGAGGAGCAAGTTGAAATTAAAACTAAAAACTTGGAACCAGACCATCACACGTTAGTTTCAAGCGCTGAATCAAGGCGCTGTCAACACGGGCTTCAACTTGCATTCCCCGCCAAGGCGATGACGGCATCACGCCCAAGCAGCTGTTGCATTGTGGTTTGTTCAGTTGTTGTTGTCGTTGTCGTTGTCGTTGTGTTTTCGCTTCTGGAGACGGCGCGACGTCGGGCGGCGGAGCGAAGCGGGGATACGCTGCAGCGGCGAAGCGTTGGGGGGGGCGTCAGCGATGCTTCAGAGGGCGCACACTGCGGCTGTCTCGGCAGCTGCAGCCAACAGCTATTGATAGACGGAAGGCGCCGCGCCGCTGTGGGAGAACAGCACCCCAAAAGAAAAACGAAAACGAGCCGAGGCTCGGGAGGCTGGGGCGCGGTCGATATCGGTATTGACGCAGCGCGGGTGGGTACGTGTTGGATGGCGGCCGGGATGCGGCGGCGGCTTTCACCTCTCTTCGCGGGGCGGCGGCGGGCGAAGCGAAGTGCCGTGTGCAGTTGTTTGCACCGTGAGTCAGCGCCTTCCGAAAGCTTCCAAGTCTTATAATTTTATTACTTCATACTAGGCAGGGTCGGCCAAGAATCGCCCGAGAGGTGGTTAGGCGGCGCGCGCGCTCGCAAAGTTGCGCCCGGGGAACCGGCGCGGTCTGCGGCGTCTCCAAGGGCTCATAGCTCTACGGTGCAGTTTCGGCGCCAGGCATCAAGGCATCAGCCGTCATCGTTGGTCAGCAGCACCCACAATTTCCGATCATTCCCATACCAGATTCCCAGTACTGGTACTGCCATAAGCTCGGCAGCCCTGCCCAAATACGAACAGTCAATAAATCGATTACATGAAACCCCTCAGCTACTGTTGGCCCCGCGTGGCGTACACTATGATATCGCTAAGGCTTAATTCGACTGCACTAAGTGCATACAGCAACCAATCGTCGGTGGTGCTAGGACGAATCAGACGCCGTTGGTCAAACGGCTCGTCGAGCGATTCGCAAACGCTTGGGCCGAGGCCATTAGACCGGCATCCGCTAGGGGCAAACAGTCTAAACACGTGAGAGAATGGCATCAGAGCCCCTAATCTAATCTACGATTTACCGATTAGCTCTGATCATTAGACCCCCATACCACCTTTTAATAAATATCCCCCCCCCCCTCTCGTCTAAACACGTGATGAAGACGGCGCTGACATGCCGAGCATGGGGGCGCCCATGGGCCAGGGGCTTACACTCGTCCACTTCTCAGCTCAACACAAACACTTTTGGTGGGATACGTTGGCTGATTCCAGAAGCGTGTGCCAATACCGACGGGTTATAACTCGCCACATACTGGACACGAAACGGCACACTCGACCCAAACAGCTTAAGTTGAGCTGATAAGTGGACGAGTGTAAGCCCTTGCCGTGGGCATGTCGACCGCCGCCGGATCCAGCACCACGTGCTTGATGTTGTGGCGGCGCCACGTTGTGGCGGCGCACGTTGAATTTGAAAGCAAAATTGTAGCAAATTTGACAGCAGTTTGTCATATTATAGTTTCAAGGGATTAATTCCAGGGGCTTTCAACGTGGGTTTGATAGGGTCAACCTGCATCGCCCTACCACGTGTACGTGATGTGCACGAGGCCGTCCGACGCCTGGATGCAGCGGCGCACGTTGAAACTGAAACCAAGATTTGAAACCAGTTGATCCATTTTAGCATCAGGTGCTTAGATCCAGGCGCTTTCAACGTGGGTTTGATAGGGTCAACCTGCACCGCACTACCTGGATGATGGCCGGGTAGCTGTACTCCAACACGCGCCCGCCGCTGTCCTCCAACCGCGTCACAATGTGCCACGTGGCGCCGTCGTCGTCGCTCACCGCCAGCGCCAGCACGCCGCGCTGTAGCGGCGCGAGTTGAATTTGAAAGCAAAAGTTGAAAGCTGTGAATCACACTTTAGTTTTAAGCGCTCAGTTCCAGGCGGTTTCAACGTGGGTTTGATAGGGTCAACCTGCACCGCCCTACCGCGCCCCGCCAGCCCGCTCTTAAACGAGTGGTTGTATACCATGATATAGCGGCTTAAGTTGAATTTGACAGCAACATTTGAAAGCAGTATATCACATTTTAGTTTCAAGGGCTTAGATCCAGGCGGTTTCAACATGGGTTTGATAGGGTCAAACTGCACGGCCACACCATGAGCACGCGGCCGTCGCGCAGCTTGATGTAGCGGCGCAAGTTCAATTTGAAAGCAAAAGTTGGAAGCAGTATATGATGCTTTACTTTCAAGCGCTCAGTGCCAGGCGGTTTCAACTTGGGTTTGATAGGGTCAACCTGCACCGCCTTACCTTGACGGCGTCGATGCCGGTGTTGGGGCAGGGCACGGCCGTGAGGGTGGCGGCGCCCCACACCAGGGGCTTACACTCGTTCCCATTCCAGCTCAACTTGAGCTCTTCCGTCCACCGTATTACCCAACTTGAATCATGAATGGTCTCTGGAGTTGCTCGAAGTTGAGCTCTAACGTGAACGAGCGTAAGCCCCTGCCCCACACGCGCCCCGTGCTGTCGCCCAACGCCATAGCCATGTAGTGCTTGCGGCTGCGGATCAGCGCCCGCCCGTACGGCCTGCCAGTCATCGCGCACACCATCCTTCAACACGTTTGCAGACCCTCGTCGCTTGCTTAAACCCAGTCTCCGCTTTCGGAAACGGAGGGTCTGAAAGGCCTCATATGATTGGGCGCGAGGCTACCGGTACGCTCTCGACCAATCATATGAGGGCCTTCAGACCCTCCATTTCCAAAGCGGAGACTGGATTTGAGTAGAATGCCGGCCACATGATGGTTGGAAGCAGAGTTTTGGATTTAGAGTTTAGGGTTCAGGGTTTAGGCCATGTTTAGGGTTTAGGGTTTAGGTTTAGGTGTTCTGGGTGGCCCTACCCGGACGCGGTCCTGGCGGTCGAGGAAGATGGCCGGCTGGATGATGCGGCCCTCAAGTTGTATGGGGCCGTGCCGTCGCCACGTGTACCCGTCGTCAGGGGCTTACACTCGTCCACTGTTCGGCTCAACTTGAGCGCTTTCTGTGGGATAGGGGGTGCGTGTAGGGGTTGTTCAGGCGGTGTTTAGGGTGTGTCAGGGAGTATCAGGGGGTGTTTAGGGTGTGTTGTTGTGTCAGAAACGGCACAGGTTGAGGTGAAAAGTGGACGAGTGTAAGCCCCTGCCCGTCGTCCGCCGTGGTCTCCATCCACACCTCCCACTCCTTGCCGCGCGGGCCCTTCTCCACGCTGGACGGGCACACGATGGTCCCGTCCGCCAGCTGGATTGGCTTGTTCTTGATGTAGCGGCGCAAGTTCAATTTGAAAGCAACATTTTAGGGCGGTCCATCATTGTATAGTTTCAAGCGCTTACTCCCAGGCGCTTTCCACACGGGTTTCATCGGTTCAACCTGCACCGCCCTGCCTTGATGGGGCCAAAGATGCCGTCCGGTAGTATCTCCGGCGCGCTCCACGTCACGCCGTCGTCCGTGGAGCAGGGGCTTACATTACACTCGTTCACGTTAGAGCTCAACTTGAGCAACTCCAGGACACCGTCATGAGTTAAGTTGAGTCATGCGGTGGGAGGAAGTGCTCAAGTTGAGCTGAAATGGGAAGGAGTGTAAGCCCCTGCCGTGGAGCGCAGCACGAAGCCGCGCCACGTTGTGGCGGCGCAAGTTGGATTTGAAAGCAAAAGTTGAAAGCTGTTTATCAGATTTTAGTTTCAAGCGCTTGGCTCCAGGACCTTTCAACACAGGTTTGACAGGGTCAACCTGCACCGCCCTGCCACGTGGCAGGCGTCTTGCCGATCTTGACGAATAGCAGCACCTCGCCGCCTCGGTGTAGCGGCGCAAGTTAAATTTGAAAGCAAAATTTGAGCAACATTGAAAGTAGTTTATCACATTTTAGTTCCAAACGCTTAGTTCCGGGCGCTTTCAACATGGGTTTGATAGGGTCAACCTGCACCACCCTACCCTGGGTTTTGAACAGCACGGGGTTCCACGTGGGTATGCCGCCGCGCTATAGTGGCGCAAGTTGAGATTGACAGCAACGTTTGAGAGCGCTTCATCACATTTTAGTTTCAAGCGCCGAAACCAGGCGCCCTTTCAACTCGGGTTTTGATACTGGCAACCTGCACCGCCCCGCCGCGCGGCGGCACCACCAGCTCCGGCGCGCCCCACGCCAGGGGCTTACACTCGTTTACTTTTCGGCTGGACTTAAGCGCTTTGTGTGGGATAGGGGTGCATTTAGGGGTTGAGTATGGGTTGGTCAGGAGGTCTTCTGGGGTATCAAGGGGTATGTAGGGTGTATTTTATGTCAGAAACGGCTCAGGTTGAGCTGAAAAGTGAACGAGTGTAAGCCCCTGCCCCACACACCGCCCGAGTACCGCGCCGTGTAGATGCCCACGTCCGGTTTCGCCTCGAACGTGCCGGCGAACCACGCGGCGACAAACACGCCGCGGGACACCTCCACGATCGTGCTGGCGTGGTGTGAAGGCTTCGGCCGCTTCGAGCCCATGATGAGCGTCTGCGAGCGCCTGCGGGCAGCAGGCATGGGGAGCGGGTGGAGCGGGGGAGGGGGGGGGGCGCAGGCGGCAGCGTCAGGTTCAGCACTGGATGTGTTTAGTTGCATTCTAGTTGTTACCATTGTCAAATACGACTCCCTCCCCGACCACCAAACAATGGCGGGGATTGCCGGCGTCAGCGCCAGGTTATTTAAAATAATATCGGGGACGGTGGGCGGCGTCAGCATCAGAAGGTTGTTTGTTGTTACCGCACCCAACTCTTTTTGACATTGTGAATAACATGCCTACTGGGTGTGGCGGGGACGAGGAATGGGGATGCGCTTCCCCCCCAACGGAATAGCGGGGTTGGCCGGCGGCATCAGCGTCAGCTGTTTGCTACCTATGGGTAGGTGACATCCCTCCCCAAAGAATAACACGTTGCAGTGGAAAAGCGGTGCCTACTGCGTGAAGGCAGGGACTGTATGGAGTGCAGCAGGGGCTTACACTCGTCCACTTTGCGGCTCAGCTTGAGCCGTGTCTGACACACAAAAACACCCTGCACACCATAAACACCCCCTGACACCCCCTTAACACGGGCTACACAATCCCTACGGGCACCCCCTATCCCACAAAAAGCGCTCAAGTTGAGCTGAGAAGTGAACGAGTGTAAGCCCCTGGAGTGCAGGGAAGTGGGAGCGCACAGAGCCGCGAACTTGGCCGGGTCGATGGACACGCTGGACTCCCCGGTGGCGGCCGGGTCGCGCTCCTCGCTCGACACGTGCGTCTCGCCCTGCCACCAGGGGCTTACACTCGTCCACTTTTCGGCTCAACGTAAAGCACATGTTGTGGGATAAGTTGGATGCATGATTTTCCACGGTCTATTAGACAGGGGGACACGGGAGGGTGTGACCACAATGGCTCAGGTCGAGCTGAAACGTGGACGAGTGTAAGCCCTTGCCTGCCACCCGATCAGGTCGCCGCGCCGCGCGTGAGTGCCGGACTGCGGCCAGGGTCCCTTCTTCGCAACACCACAGGCGGATAAGCGAGCACGGCACCCTAGAAGTTGTCATATCTTTGACATGCTGTGTGGACGTCTGCCAACGCCGTGCTGGCTAGCACGCGGCGCCCCCCCCCAGCGCCGTCTCCTGCATTAGTGCGCTTCGCGAAGTGGGAAATGACAGCCAGACCAGCAAGCCTCCGACAGGGAGAAGACAGGCTTTCCCCCGCGCCCGGTCTACAACTAGCAATGAAATCGAACTCAGCCATAAAAATGAAACACAGGGGGCAGGCAGCCTATCAGGTTCGGCGGTGGAACCCACCCGGTCGACCCCCGACGTCACGCGCGCGCCGAGGAGGAGCACGCACACGACAAGCACACCCGCCGGCGTCATGACTCCACGAGCGTTACAGGCTGCGCTGCTCAAGGTGCCGTCCACTTGGAAAAGTTATTGGAGGTACGCGCGAGTTAGGGTTATTTGATTATTATGATGAGGGTTTGAGGATTTAGGCAGTTAGCGGCAATTAGAAATTTAGGCCGCCTACATTTTAGGCGCGTTAGGGTATAGGGTTTAGCAGGACGATTACGAGAAACCCTAGCTCGCGCGGGACAAAACAGAAATGACTTGTCAGTCGGCGCCACAC
>Ga0307489_10002060_pt1 | contig 13412 bp, 18 predicted proteins | sample SB12metaG_FD_202247 | JGI IMG/M metagenome (GOLD analysis project Ga0307489, IMG submission 202247) | Sea-ice brine microbial communities from Beaufort Sea near Barrow, Alaska, United States - SB 1.2 | ecosystem: Environmental > Aquatic > Marine > Coastal | place: USA: Alaska | collected... | reverse complement strand
TTCTTGGTCACTGTAGCCATGTCAAGCACTAACTTTTGTGCTCAATCTAAGACGTGTTTTGTCTATGGAAGCTAAGACCACATCCAACAAAAAGTGCTCACGTCAAGCCGGAAAGTGGACTGGTGTAGCCCACAGATAGTGCTTAAGTGGAGCTGAACAGTGGACGAGTGTAAGCCCCTGCCTGCATGGCGATGACCTGCGTGGGGGCGGCCAGCTCGCGGCGCGCGATCAGACTGATGAGCTCCTTGACACCCCCCGCCTCCACAACTCCGCGCTTGGGGTTGTCGCCGCCGCGGGTGACGTGCGCGATTCCGCGGGCTCCGAGATGTAGCGGCGCAAGTTGATGTTGAAAGCAAAGATTGACAGCGATTCATCGTGTTATAGCTTTAAAGCAATGAAACAGATCGCGGTCAAATCGGGGTCAACCTGGGGTCAACCTGGGGTCAACCTGGGGTCAAACTGGGATCAACATGGGGTCAACATGGGGTTTGACTGGGGTCAACACGGGGACAATCTGGGTTCAACCTGCACCGCCCTACCTAGGTCCTCCAGCGCTGTGTCGCGCGTGGCGATGATGCTGACGAGCATGCGCTCCTGCCGCCCACTGCCAGGGGCTTCCACTCGTCCACTTTTCGTCACAACCTTAGCACTGATTGTGGGATGTGTTAGTAGATACAGTGACTAAAACGGTTCAGGTTGAGCTGAAAAGTGGACGAGAGGAAGCCCCTGCCCGCCGCCGCCGCCCATGGCGTCCACGCGGTCCCGCGCGCGACCGGCCAGCGCCAGGATGTAGCGGCGCAAGTTGAATTGAAAGCAACGATTGTAAGCAGTTTACTATATTATAGTATCAAGCGTTCAGTTCCAGGCGGTTTCAACGTGGGTTTGATAGGGTCAACCTGCACCGCCTTACCAGGAATAGGTCGGCGGCGGCATGCCGCTCGTCCATCGCAACCGGCGGCTGGGGGCTTACACTCGTCCACTTTTCGGTCAATGTAAGCACCTTTTGAGGGACACGCTGGGTACTTTTAGTGGTTCAGTGACCAAAGACGGTTCAGGTCCAGCTGAGAAGTGGACGAGTGGAGGCCCCTGCCGGCGGCTGGCTGTTGCCGGCCCCGCGGAGCATGGCGCGCCGACGGGGGTTCACCGCCACCGCCACCGCCGCCTTTGCCAACGAAAAGGCTGGAGCGGCAGCAGGGGGAGCCGACGAAGCAGCAGCAGCAGCAGTCGCAGCAGCGACAGCGGCAGCGGCGGCGGCAGCGGCGGCGGCGGCGAACTTATTCCGCGGCGCGGCGCCGGGGCTGTTGAATTTGGAGGCATCGGCATTGGCGGCATTGGCGGCAGCGGTGGGCGCGGGCGCGGCGGCGGCAGATATCGCCGCCGCCGCCTCGGCCAACCCGGCTCCAGTCCAGCCCCGCAGCCGCTGCCTCGCCTTATCTGCTAGCGCCGAAGACTTTGCATCCTTCTTTTCCATTTCCCCCTTGATCTTCTGCGCCAGTTCGCTGTTCAACCCAAACTTGAGCTCAGGCTTGTCAGGAGACACACCGGGTGGTGGGCTCACCCCACCACCCAGACTGCCTTCGGAGGCATCCACCGATTCGCCCAAATCGTCGCGATGAACGCTTGCGGATGTGCCCAGTTTGGATAGCCGCCCGGGCCGCGGCGGCGATGGGCCAGTGGGCGATGAAAACGCTAAAATGTCCGCCGTTGTCGTCCCAGCCCCCGCCGCCCCCACCGCCCCACCCCCCGCCCCGGCCCCCGCCCCTGTCCCCGCCCCCATCCCCGCTCCCGTCGACGGTGGCGCGGTGGGGTCGTCTCCTAGAGCGAGCGCCATAAGATGGGGCCAAAAACAAAACGCTCAACACATCAGGCGGACGGCATGAGGCATTCAACTCATTCAACACCACAAACAGAGGATTGACCCTCAACTCCACAAAACGAGGATTGACCCTGGCAAATGTGCCAAGGGCATTTCGAGCACAAACTTAGCCCAGGCACTCATGACAACAGTGCCCCTTGATAGGCTTAAACCCTGATAGACCTTGGAACTGTCCGGTTGGCATGGCGGAGACGGTTGGGGGAAGAATGCTCACCATGTGAGTGCCATTGGGGCTCGATGAACGCATTAGCAAAAACATTTCAGAAACAGCCAGGACCTACCACGAGCGTTGGGCCGAGCCCGAGGCTGGCCGCGCAGGAGGCGATGCGGCCGCTGACATCGCGCGTCGCCGCCCAGGGGCGTACACTCGCAAACTGTTCGGTTCAACGTAAGCACCATTTGTGAGATACGGTGAGTGCTTTGAGGATTTCGGTGATAAAAACGGCTCAGGTTGAGCTGAGAAGTGGTCGAGTGGAAGCCCCTGCCGCTGCCGCGCGCAGCGTCATAAGCGCGATCTGCCGCGGCCCCGCCGAGCTCCCGGGGCTCAGAGCCACCAAGTCCCCTTCCGGGGACATTCGCGCCAGCGCCCGGCTCGCCAGCTGCATAACCTCCACATAAGGATTGATGGATAGTGCTCGCCACGTCATCAACCGCATCTGAAACCTGTAATTCTTGACTTAACGGCATTCTATGACTTGGCGAGCACTACCCACCCTTAACCCTAAACCCCAAACCTTTGATTCTTGAGTTAAACGGCATCCTATGACGAGGCGAGCACTACCCACCCTAAACCCTGAACCCCAAACCTTTGATTTCTTTAAACGGCATCCTATGACTTGGCGAGCACTATCCATCAGTCCTCACCTCCACGAGGGCGTGTACCAACAGTGCCGGTTCATCTTCCTCAATGCGGTCTGGGTCCGGCAAGTAGACCTCCTCTGCTTCGTCTTTCGTTTCATTAATCATCTCGCGGCCCTTCTCCTCTGCGGCGGCGACTAGCCCGGCTTCCTTGCGCCGCTCGGTCTTGTTCTTCTCAGCGGCTTCCGCTTCGAGGCGCGCGTTGCGGGGGCGCAGCCGCACCACCCCGCTGTAGCGTCGCAACTAGAACCTGAAAGCGAAGTTAGAAACAGTTCATCGTATTCTAGTGTCGAGCGCTTAGTTCCAGGCGCTTTCAACGTGGGTTGGATAGGGTCAATTTTGCACCGCCCTACCCCGCGCCCCGGACCCAGCGATACCTTGACCTCCTGCGATTCCTGCGTGGAGAGTTCCCAGAGCGTGCCGATGCAGGTATCGAGCATGCGAAGCGCGCGGCGGCGGGCGGCGGCGGTCGCGGCCTCCGTCCAGGGCCGTATCAGATATTCGGGGGACCGCCACGTCAGTCATCCAAGGCAAAGTGAACCATTACTATTCGAGTCAAATGGCATCGTATGACGTGGCGAGCAATCTTTGCAGTCTTCTAGGGGAACACACATATGGCAGTCAGTCAACGCTCTTCTAATTGGTAGATTCAAGCTCATAGACGGTCAATTCCACCATCCACAACCCAATGTGGCGAATCGACCGTCTGTTATTCAAGAATGGGCGACCGCCATTTGTGCCCCTAAGAGACTGCGTATCCCATAGGACGTGGCCAGCAATATATGGCAAGCCCTGCCTCCGCCGCCGCCGCCGCCGCCACGCCGGCAGCGGACACCGCCCTCGAGAGCGACACCGCGTCGTCGTCTTGCTTCAACCCGAACACGAGCGCGGCGACCAGGGGCTTACACTTGTCCACTTCTTAGCTCAACGTAAGCACTTTCTGTAGGATGGGTTGGGTGGTTCCAGCAGCGCGTAACAATATCGATGGTTCATGACTCGTCACAAATTGGACACAAAACGGCTCACCGGCAAAAACAGCTTAGGTTGAGGTGAGAAGTGGAGGAGTGTACCGCCCCTGCCGGCGACCATCCGCCGCGTGGCGTTGACAACCAGCGCCACGCCGTTGATTGGTATCAAACGGTGCGGACAAATCACCGCGAGGCAGGGGCTTACACTCGTCCACTTCTCAGCTCAACCTGAGCCGTTTCTGACACAAAATACACCCTGGACACCCCCAAATACCCAAAACACCCCCTACACAACGCTTACATGTCTTCCATATCTCAACCAAAGCGCTTCCGTCGAGCCAAAAAGTGGACGAGTGTAAGCTCCTGCCGCGAGGTTCCACACCGCCTCGCACAGGTACCCGGCGGTCACCCCCAGCGCCGCATGCTCACGTCGCTGCTCGTCCTTCTCGAGGAACGTCAAACTATTGCGGCGCTTGCCAGCAACCGACTGGCCGAACAGCGCGCTCGTGCTCCCGGCGGCGGCGGCGGATTCCGCAGCGTTGCGAGCGCGCGGGATGTCCGAGGCCACGTCGAGCCCGAGCCGTTTTACCGCCGCGGCGTAGGCCCACAGTAGCTGTCTAATGTCCGCCATGCCCCAACTCTCAGCTAGCTCATGCGACAGATGCATCAGCGCCACCGCCGACATCACCTGCCACCAGGGTCATTGAGCAGATCTCATATCGATACTGTCATCTCCCATATCGTTACTGCCATTTCCATATCGATACTGTCATCTTAAGGTCGTCTCCCATATCGATCCTGTCATCTTCCATATCGATACTGTCAACTTGAGGTCATTTTCTGAATCGATATTGTCGTCTTGTCATATTGTGGACAGGACAACCAGATCATATCTTGTCACTCTGTCATTGAGAACGAGCACTCGTACCGAGATCGGACGAACCTGCATGATTAACCGGGACTCTGCGGTGTGAACTGTTCATTCAGACCTTGCCCGCGCGGAGGAGGAGGAGGAGGAGGAGGAGGAGGAGGAGGAAGAGGAGAAGGAGGAGGAGGAAGAGAATGCGGAGGAGGGAGAGGAGGATGAGAAGGAGGATATGAGGAGATTCAACGACGGTCGAGTGCAACATCTCATTGACACCCCTGCCTGGAGCTGTCCGATCGCGGGGAACTCCCGTTCCCGCGCGGGTACCGCCGCCGCCGCCGCACCCGTCGACGCCCGCGCCGCCGGCACCGCCGCAGCCGCTGCCGTCGGATGCGACATGTCGGAAGATTCATCGGATCCCTCCCATGACACATGGCGCGTTGAGATCTGCTGACTAGGCTTGGTCGACGCGGTAGACATCACCGACTTCCGCGAAGACACTGCAGAAAGTGTAGACGCAGCCTTTTTGGCTGACACCGCGGGCTGGAGCGGAGAAGCGGCAGCGGTTGTTGCTGTTGCTGCTGCTGCTGCTGTGACTGCCCCTTCGCAGGGGCTTACACTCGTCCACATTTCAGCTCAGCCTGAGCCGTTTATGCCTCTGACGGACTGACGCCACCCAATGTATCCCACGAAAAGTGCTGACGTTGAGCTGAAAAAGTGGACGAGTGTAAGCCCTTGCCCCTTCGCCGGCGCTGACTGCTTGCTCATGGTGAGCCGGTCCTCCTCCGACGGTGGCAGGCTGGTTCTGGTTCTTTCCCCCGCTCACGCCGGACGCAGCCGCGATAATCTTGGTAGCCCGTTTGATGGACGACAACCTGCCTAAAGCTGGCGCGATGGAACTCTTCACTTCCGCTGCGCCCAGATCATTATCCCTTGGGAGCGGGTGCAGCAGCGCGGCGATCATGCCCTTGATGTAGTAGCGCAAGTTAAAATTGAAAGCAAAAATGAAGCAAAATTGAAAGCAGTTTATCATATTTTAGTTTCAAGCGCTTAGTTCCAGGCGCTTTCGATGTGTATTTCATATGGTCAAATAGCACCACCCTACCTTGGGAGCGCGAGCCGCGGCGGCCTGCTTCCGCCGCTCCGTTGCCTTGGTACGTTCGAAGACAAAGGCGCGCTTCCAGCGGCCGCGCGCCACCGCCCGCGTGACTTCCGCCGAGCGATCGTCCGCCTCGGCGAGCACCCTCTCCGCTAGCTCCCACTTGTCGTAGCGGCGCAAGGTGAATTTTAAAGCAAAACTTGAAGGTGGCTCATGATATTATGCTTTCAAGTGCAGAGTTCCAGGCGCTTTCAACATGGCTTTTATAGGTTCAAACTGCACCGCCCTACCTTGTCGATCGCGATGAAGCGGCCGCTGACTATGGCCGTCACGGACGACGAGCGTGGCGATCCGCTCTTGATCGCGATCTCGATGGCCATGTTGTAGCGGCACAAGTTGAATTTGAAAGCAAAGTTCGAAAGCGGATCATCATATTTTAGCTTCAAACGCTGAAACAAAGCACGGTCAGCCCGGTTTCAACCTGGGGTCAACCTGCACCGCCCTACCATGTTCCACGCCTTCCAGCACTCGTCCAAGTCCGCCCCCGATGCAACGATCATCGACGTGGATCGGACCCGCGATAGACGGGGCTGCCGTGCCGCCGCCTCCGCCGCCGCCGCTGCCGCAGCCTTATTCGCGTCAAAACGAATGCTGAGCCAGAGGTCAATGGCACACTCGAACCTGCCCTCCCGGTCCATGCACGTAGCCTCCCTCTCGATGCACGCGATCGAGGCATCTTTAACCATGGCGCGACACGCCCCCGCCCACTCCGAATCCGAGCCGCCATGGACCAGGGGCTTGCTCTCGTCCACATTCAGCTCAACATGAGCACTTCTTGTCCCATGTATTGTGGTGCTTGGCTGGTTTCGGTGACAAAAACGGCTCAGGTTGCGCAGAGATGTGGACGAGTGTAAGCCCCTGCCATGAACGAGCTCGGACTCACTCCACGGCCACCGGGCTAAGCCCTGAATCGCCAAGATGTAGCGGCGCAAGTTGAAAATTGAAAGCAGACGTCCAAAGCAGTTCATGATATTATAGTTGCAAGCGCTAAGACCATAGGCGCTTTGAGCACGGGTTCTGATCCTGTCAACCTGCACCGGCCTACCAAGATGACCTGCTTGGCCACCCACATGGTGTTCCTCTTGCGCGAAGTCTCGTCCGCTTTTCCTTTTCCGTCAACGTACTCATCTTGCGGCGCGCCTATTTGGTTGAGCATGCTCGCAGTGGGCATGCCCGATTTGGCTGCGTGCGCGGCGTTGCGAATGGTTTCCATGAAACTCATGCCGTCGCCTAGGGGCCCGGCACATGATGCTCGCCGCGTCATGCACTGCCATTTAACTCGAGAGACGGGGGTGTAGAACGTGGAGGATGACGTGGCAGGCGTTATGCGACCGACCGTGCCGCTGTCATGGCCGCCGACCTGCGGGGGGCGGATCATGACGGCGCGGTATAACCCCTCGGGGGCGTTGTTGTCGCCGGGGACGAAGGGAACCTCGTCAACCTCCTCCTCGGAGCGTTCGCCCCCTCCTCCACCTCCGCTTCCGCCGCCGACCCCCCCGCCTGACGATTTATCTCCACAGGCGCGGGATGCGCGGGCTTCCGACGATTTACCTCCACTGGCTGGGCCGGGATGGGCACTCGACGATTCGTCTTCTTCGTCGGCAGCGGGGCCAGGGACTGGGTGGGCACCTGACGGTTCGTCCTGTTTCCCGAATCGGAGATTATAGAGGACGTCAGCACGTGAGATGTTTCCAGGCGCGGGCGCGGCAGCAGGTTGAGCACCTGACACATCATCTTTCGACGGGCGGGCTCCCGCCAATTCGCTTTTGCTTCCTCGGGCGGGGGCGGGGGCGGGGGCGGGGGCGGGGGCGGGGGCGGGCGCGGGCGCAGGTACGGGGGCGGGGGCAGGGGCGGGGGCGGGCACGGGGGCGGGGGCGGGGGCGGGCTTGGCTCCTGTCGATTTATCTCCCGCCCATTCATCTCCGTCTTTGGTTTCGGTATGCGCTGCCACGGCGGCGACGGCGCCGGACACGAGCTGCCTGACTTGAGGGGACGCCGCCGGGTGGGTGGCGAGGAGGTGAAGTGCGGCCGGGAGCAGCAGTCGATGCGCTCCCGCCAATATGTACGGGCGCACACATCATGCCTGCCCCGTCATTCTCTACATTGCAAACCCTCGTGTCTTGAGTCAAACAGAATTACATGAGGTGGCGAGCATTATCTGCCGCGTCGTTCTCCACATTGCAGACCCTCGTCTCTTGAATCAAATTGAAACGCATGACGTGGCGAGCTCTGTCTAAAAGATCATGCCTACCACATCATTCCCAAGATTCTAGACCCTGGTTTCTTGAGTGACACGAAATGGAAATGGAAATGGAATCACATGATGTGGCGATGATTATATGTCAGGCTTTACCCACATGTCCACGGGCTGGTTGGCCTCTTCCACAGCGGCGGCCAGTGCGGCGGCCGCCACCTCCATGGCCTGCTCTGCGGCCGCGATGGAGACCCGGCGCCGGTAGCCACCGGACCCGAGGTCAAGGCCCGGTATCATGCGCGTCATTTGGTGTGAATGACCGTAAAGTACTTCCTAGACATGGTAAACTGACCAATTGACGTGGATGATCGGGGCCAGGTATCATGCACGTAACTTGGTGTGAATGACCATAGAGTTCCTCGTAAACATGGTACAAATGACCAGATGACGTTGATGATACCAGGCCTTAAGAGGGTCCGGTGTCAACCACGTCATTTGGTGTGAATGACCATAAACGTCTTCGTAAACATGGAACAGATGACCAAATGACGTGGATGATACCGGGGGGCTTACCCGAGGGACAGGCGCTTCGCCGCTGCCGCCGCGGTGGCTGCCGCGGCCGCTGCCGGGCCCACCCCGGCCGACGCCCCCACGTCCTGTCCCGCCCACGCCTCGCCCCCAGCCACCATGGTCCGATCACTCGAATTACTCCACGACCCCGCCCCCGCCGCAGCTTTGCCTGTGTTCTTCTTCCACTTCGACACGAACTTCCTGCCCCCGCCCCCGGTGCGGGACTCCACGGTATCCGCTTCGATGCTCATGAGCCGCTTCACGGTGGACGGAGCCTTGCTGAAGTGGCGCAAGTTAGATTTCAAAGCAACGTCTGAAAGCGGTTCATCATATCCCAAATGTCAGCTTCAAACGCTGACTAAGCACGGTTGACTTGGGTTTAACTCGGGTTTAACACGGGTTTAACTGGGTTTCACTTGGGTTTAACTTGGGGTCAAGCTGCACCGGCCTGCCTCACACAGAGCGCCCACTGCGCCCACCGCGGCCATCAGCAACTGCGCCACGTCCGCTATGCCGCCGCTTGATAGGCCCACGCCGAAGTCCGAGGGGAGGTTCCGTCCGCTGGAACATGATGCCGGATACAATTCCAATTCCTGATCCAGCGCTTGCCCAGGTTCACGTGCGACCTCCGCGGCCCCTGAAGAACTGGTTCGCAACCGTGACTGTGACTGTGAGTCGGAACTCGACAGTGGCTGTGAACTGGAGCTCGGCCGTGACGTGGATGCTGCAGCGTCGGCGGTGGCGGTAGCGGCGGCGGAATGCGTGGCGAGATAATCGTCCGACGCCGAAATTCGACTGGCGTAATCGTGCAGCAGCCGCACAGCAGGGGCTTACCCTCGTCCACTTCTCAGCTCAACGTAAGCATTTTTTTGTTGCAAATGTGAGTGGTGTCAGCTGCGTGTAACAAAAATGACGAGTTATGACTCGTCGCAAACTGGACACAAAACGGCTCATTGACCAAAATGGCTTAGGTTGAGCTGAACAAGTGGACGAGTGTAAGCCCCTGCCGCACAGTGAAGCGCACCAGGAACGCCAGCGCCGCCGCCGGCCAGAGTCTTACACTCTGCCACTTTCCAGCTCAACGTAAGCACATTTTGTGGGAGAAGGGGTACTTTGTGGGGGATTCAGGTGGTATGCAGGGCGTGTTTAGGGTTTTTTAGGGGATATTGGGGGTATTAGCGGGCATTCGGAGGTGTTTAGGATTCATTTTGTGTCAGAAACGGCTCAGATTGAGCTGAGAAGTGGACGAGTGGAAGCCCCTGCCACCGGCATAGCGCCGCGCAGCGCCGCGCGGTCGGTCGACGCCACCAGCGCCAGCGCGCCGGTCCACAGCGGCGCCGCCAGCGCCATCACAACGGCGCGGGCGTCGTCCAACTCAGCTTCCATGATGTAGCGGCGCAAGTTTGAATTGAAAGCACAACTTTAAAGCAGTTTATTACATTTTGGCTTCACACGCTTACTTTCAGGCAAATTTTGACGTGGTTGCATAGGTCAACCTGCACCGCCTCACCATGAGCGCCGGCAAAGGGCGCGCCCTCCTGCCAACGCGCGTGCTGAAGTACAACTCCTCAGCGGCCCACGCAGCCGCCCTGGCCTCGACTTCACGCATACGGTCGTACTCAGCCCCGCTGCGGCGGATGGCCAGCACTACCGAGGCGGCCAGCACCCGCCCGCTCGGCGCGGCATTTGCCGGCAGCTCCTGCCGTGCCCGGGGGAATAGGGTGTCTTCCCCGCCCGCGTGCAGCGCCGCCCACGCCGCGTGTGATGCCGCCAACCAGGGGCTTACAATCGCTCACGTTACGGCTCAACTTGAGCACATTCGTGACACTGAATGGTTTAGTTGGGTTACATGGGGCACAAGGTCAGCTCAAGTTGAGCTGCAGTGTGAATGAGTGTAAGCCCCTGCCGCCAACGCCCCCAGCGCCTCGGCTCCCGCGCGCCGGGACACGGGGCGCGATGGCGGGCTGGTCATCCTGTACAGCGTCTGCCGCGCGCCGGGCATGTGCGCGAACTGCCAGCGCGCCTCAGGTCAGGGGCCTACACTTGTCCACTTCTCAGCTCAACCTGAGCCGCTTTTGTTTACCGAGGCCACAGCAATCGTCCACTTCTCGGCTCAACCTGAGACGTTTTTGCCTGCGCAACCTCTCAACACAACCTACAAAACGTGCTCACGTCAAGCCCCAAAGTGGACGCGTGTAGTCCACCAAAAGCGCTGAGAGCTGAAAAGCGGACGCATGGGGCGGGTGATGTGGCATTTATGTCGCTGAGTGCGCGGAAAGGACGTGTGTATGGGTAGAAGGACCACGTATTCACTTTTGCTGACTGTCCTATGACGTGGTGAATGTAAGCCCCTACCTCAGCCTCGTGACACAACAAACTCACCAGCATGTCGGTGCCGAAATCAGCAGTGGACTGAACGCGCTTTATCTCTTCGGGGCTGTTGGCACCCTCCTCCTCGTCGGAGCTGCCGCCGTCGGCGTGGGCGTCGGCACCCGCGGCGATGTGTTGTTTCACTTTTTTGTAAACGGATTTCTTGGGATAGGCGGGCACGGGGGCGGGGGGCGGCGGCGGCGGAGCGCGCTGCTCCGGCCACATCGCTACCAGAACGTACGGCCACGTAAACAAACCCCGTTCGACACGTCATAGAATGTTGTGCAGAGAGAGAGAGACGCGTCGGCGTGCATGAGGAGGCAACAGGCTTTCCAAACACAACCCTAAACCCTAAACCCTAAACCCTACCCTAAACACTACGGGCATCAGCACGTGTCGCTCCCTACCTCCATGACAACGTCCCATATAGCCTTGGGTGGTGGATGCCATTTGCTGTCGTCCAGGTCTATAGACTCCCGATCCTCCTCCTCCTCCTCCTCCTCCTCCTCCTCCTGCTCCTCGTCCTCCGGCTCCTTCTCGTCCTCGTCCTCGTCCTCCTCATCCTCGTCCTCCTCCTCGTCATCCCCTTCCCCATCTGCATCCGGACTAAGAAACGCAGACACGTCCCCAGCGGAGAATCTGCTGACCTTGCCGGCACGTCTGTTGACCCTGCCGCCGCCGCTGTTGACCCCGCCGCCGCTGCTATGCCTGCGGCTTGACCCTGCTCCGGTGCTGCGGACCCTACCCCCTAGCCTGGATAGGCGCGGGCTGGCGTCGCCCGCCACCCCCCCGGGGCCCGCCCCCCCTCCGTCGCCCGCACCCCCTCCGCCGCCCCCCGCACCCCCGCCGCCACCGCTCCCCCCCCCGCCGTCTGTGTCGCGATGACTCACGCTCATAGGGGAGTCCTCATGACCCCCTCCCACAGAGGACCGGACCGCTCGCGCGGCGAAAGCGTCCACCGTCGCCCCCTGCGGGTTCAGTATCCGGGACCGCCCCGTGGTATACTGCCACAAGTGGGAATTTAATGCAAAAGTCTCTTCGTGGACGCTTCAATTGGGCTCCCTCTGGGGGTCTAAATGGGGGGTCCACTGTAGGGTTTTGATCGTTAGACTTGAAACATAAGACAGACACATATATAAAATTGGATACAGTCACTCACTCTTTAGTTTCGAGCGCTGAAAACAAGCGGTCACAACACGGGATTGAACTCTTGCACCGCCCCACCTCGGGAAGTCGAGCGCATGATGCCAAAATCGCGAGGGCGGGTCGGGAGAACCCCAAAGTAGGGTGTATCCGCAGACACGTACTTCGGTTAGTGGCCAGGCCGGGGAGGAGCATGCAGCGAGTGTGTACCAGGTGTAGGGTTGAGGGTTGAGGGTTGAGGGTTTAGGGTTTAAGTTATAGGGTTTGGGATGTAGGGTTTAGGGTTGTGTATTTAGGATTACACTGGCGCACCATGAGCAAGCAGTCAGGTTGAGGTGAAAGAACAACCCCACCACGCGGGCAGCACGCTCGGCCCCTTTCCCTCCGCCCACAGCAAAGTGGTAATCACCTCCAGGGCGCCGTGGTCTATGAACCATGTGCGAGGGTCGAGTATAACAGTACGCATTTCTGGTGGGGGGGTCAAATGGGGATGGCGCGTGGCGCAGTCTGGTCACGATCGTTGAGTGAACAGACCCTCGCCCGTACATTTTCATATTACCGTGTACGGCTACGGTAACCTGATCTACGCGGTAATTTATCTGAGCGACGGTCTATTAACTCAAGCAAATCCAAATCCCCGTTTGACTTCCCCCCCGATCTGCGTAGACCCTACCACGTGCGGGGTACCTCCAGGGTGACCAGCTGCCACATCATGTAGCGGCGCAAGTTGAAATTGAAAGCAAAGCTTGAAAGCGATTCAGCATGTTTTAGCTTCAAGCGCGGAGACCGAGCGCGGGCAACTCAGGGTCAACCCAGGGTCAGCCTGGGGTCAACCTGCACCGCCCTACTATGATGTTGAGCGCGCACTCTACACCCACCGCCCCCGTGCCGTACGGCCTGCCATATATTGGCAGTGATCGTCATAGGCTGCCATTCAGCTCAAGACAACGAGGGTTTAAAAAGCGTCGAGTGACGTGGCGGGAAATATACGTGAGGTCCCAATGCCAATTGATTGAGAAAACGAAGTTCTAAAAAGCGTTGGTTGCAGAAGCGGGCAATATCTTTCAGGCCTGACTACGAGGAAGCCGGTTAACTCGAGTACTGAGGGTTCAATATACGTTGGATGACGTGGCGGGCGATGAGTGTCCAGCCCTACCACGCCGAAGTCGTCTTTGGGGTCATGGCGGAACATTTGGGAAGGGCGCGAACCGGCGGTCATTTGGGAAGGGCGCGTAGCGGCCTTGAATACAAAGTCCTTGACGGAGTCGGTGGCGACGGCGTGGCTGGCGGCGGTGGCGAGGCGGGCGGCGACGACGGCGGCAGCGGCGGCGGCGGTGGCGGCGGCGGCGTCGATGACGGCTTGGGCTCGGGCGGCGGCGGCGGCGGCAGCGGCGGCGTCAATGGCGGCG
>Ga0307489_10002059_pt1 | contig 13412 bp, 23 predicted proteins | sample SB12metaG_FD_202247 | JGI IMG/M metagenome (GOLD analysis project Ga0307489, IMG submission 202247) | Sea-ice brine microbial communities from Beaufort Sea near Barrow, Alaska, United States - SB 1.2 | ecosystem: Environmental > Aquatic > Marine > Coastal | place: USA: Alaska | collected... | reverse complement strand
CTACGGGCTGGTGCTGTGCGAGATGCTGACCAACAGGGTGCCGTTCGAGGGCATGCACGAGTTCACCATCATGAACCGCGTGGGGGTGCACGGGGAGCGGCCGGAGCTGGGCGACCGACCGACCGCTTCCGCCGCCGCCGCGGGGTGGACGGGCTGGATGGACCCGGAGGTTCAACCCTCGCGCACTTCCGGGAGAGTGCCAGGCTCGAGGGAATCGAGGCCGGCGGAGCTCCACAGTACGGAGTTCACGGCGCTTTTTGAGGGGTGGATCGCCTGCGGGGGGGGGGAGACCTGCGGCGGCGCCGCCGCCGCCCTAACCGCCGCCGCCGCCGCCCCAACCGCCGCCGCCGCCGCCGCGAGGTTGACTCAAGACACCCTGCACGAGGCTGAGGCAGGGGCCGCCGCCGCCGCCGTGTGGCTGCCTCAAGAAAGCGGGGTGCCCGATACCCTGTACGCGTCGCTGTCGGTGTTGGTGCGCGCGTGCTGGGCGCAGGACTCCAACGATCGGCCGGACTTCACCGAGGTGTCCGCCAGTTTGGAGGAGCTTCACGAGCTGCTGGCTCAGGCGCCATCGACCCCCGCCCGCCCCGCGTCTCCGGCGGCGGCCGCTGATGGGTGAGCGGCAACGCGAGCGCCGCGTCGTCAGCGACCACCTCAGCGGCGGGCGCTGTCGCAGCCCAAGGCCTGCCTGACCGGTGTGCCCGCACACACTCTGTCGCAGCCCAAGTCAACGAAGACGGCGAGATGAACCATGACAGTGTCAACTGCGCGCTGAATGCAGAGCACAGCGCCACGAACGCGTCTGCAGCGCGGCCTTACGCTGGTCGATAGGATGGTGCCGTGATGTGAGTGAGTGAATCGTGTTGTGTATGTGTTGACAATGTATAGTTGTCTGGTAGTGGGATGCAAGTAGCTGGAGCATATCTCGTTGTGACTCATTATTACGTAGATGTATGATGTAGTCATGGCTTAGCTCATGTTCAGCGTCCCTCTTCACCCTTCACCGGCGCGCGCTCAAGAGTGGCGGTGCAAGCAACACCAACAACGCTGTGGTCAGATTTAGGTCGCACAACCCGACCGTCCAGGCAGCCAGGCAACAGCCGACGGACCACCATTCAAACCCGTGCTGAAAGTGCCTGGTTTCAGCGCTTGAAACTAAAATACGATGAACTGCTTCCAAGTTTTGCTTTCAATGTCAACATTACACTGGCGGCGCGCCGGGCTGCCGCCGATACACCACGTTACAAGCCGACTCAGCATGCTACAGACAGGCTTCACGGCTGACAGGTTTGTCGTTGTGCGTCGCCGCCTCACTTTTTCTTGGCGCACCGGGTCTGGACCCCACCGGACGAAGCGCGCTGTGAGCTGCACGTCTCTCAGCTCGCGCGCCGCGCCACCACATATCCGCCGCTCGCTCAAAAACACCGCCGCTGCTGCCGCCGCCACTGCCGTTTCGTCCGCCGCCGCCGCTGCCGCCGCCGCCGCCGCCTCCTCCACCGCTGCCGCTGCCGCCACGGTCTGGGTAACTGCTGGCACCTCTGCCTCTGCCCCAGCCTCAGCCTCAGTCGCGCGTCTCTCTCCGTCACGCTCGCGCCGCTTGCGCTTGCACATGATCACGATGAGCACCATGGCAAATATGACCGTGGCCCACTGTCTGCGGAGCGCGGCGGGCGACGCGGTGCCCGGAGTTCCGACCAGCGTGGCGCCCTGTTCGCCTGCTGCCATCCCAACCTTGCCCCCGGCATCGCATATCTCCAGTAAGCAGTTGTTGAAGACCAAGCCCCACGCACCCGCCGCCGCCGCCGCCACCGCGTCCGCCCCGCCCCCCATCCCAAAACAGATGCATGCGCTGAACTTGGAGCGCGCTGGCTGCTGACGAGTCTGCTGACGAGCCGGGTACCTGGCGGGAATTAAGTCACCGATAATTCGTGCCGGTTATGGTCCAGAGGGGATAAGAGGGATTCAGAGGGGTCCAGAGGGGCCCAGAGGGGCCCAGAGGGGTGCAGAGGGGTCTAGAGGGGTCCAGAGGGGTCCAGAGGGGTCCAGAGGGGTCCAGAGGGGTCCAGAGGGGTCCGGCGGGGTCCAGAGGGGTCCAGATGGGTCCAGAGGGGTCCAGCGGGGCCCAGAGGGGTCCAGCGGGGTCCAGAGGGGCCCAGAGGGGTCCAGGGTGGTCCAGGTGGTCCAGGGGGGTCCAGAGGGGCCCAGGGGGGTCCAGACTGTTTGCTCATAGTATACCCGTGTACCCGCGCATGCGCTGCGGATGCGGCAAGGGGCTCCTGACTGTTTGCTCATTGTACCGACCTGACCACCCCATATTGACCAGCACTGACCTGCATTGACCTGACCACCCCGTACTGACCTGTTCTGATCTGTACAGACCTGACCACCCCGTACTGACATGTAATGCGTCAGCACTAAACTTTGTGCACGAACCAGATTAAGATTGAATGCTAGCTAGTTTTAATATTAATCGGGTGTAGCTCTGGCGGTTATTACAGCCCGTGTATTGGTGTTATGTCTGATGATGAGTGGCGGCCGCGGCGACGGCGGCGGCGGCGGCGGTCTCCCTGGCACCCCGCGCCATGCTGTCGAACCTCCCCTTCTCCTCCTCGCCTAACGACCTCCACATCGCCCCCAGCTGCTTGGCCTGCTCAGGGACCCAGAAGCCAGGGGCTTACACTCGTTCCGATTTCAGCTCAATTTGAGCTCTTCTGTCCAACGTGCAACCCAACTTAACTCGTGAATGTGTCCTAGAGTTGCTCAAGTTGAGCTCTAACGTGCACGAGTGTAAGCCCCTGCCTGAGGCCCGGCGGCAGCGACCCGCGCGCTTCGCTGCAGAACAGCAGGTACGCCGACGGCGCTCGCTTGGGCTTTAGGTTTACCGCCTTAGGGTTCACCGCCGTAGGGTTTACCGCCTTAGCCACCCCTGCTGCTGCGCCGCCGCCCGCTGCCGCCTCCGCCGCCGCCTCCGCAACCGCCGCCGCCGCCGCCTGCTTGGCACCCCGCGCCATGCCTTCGAACCTCTCCTTCTCCTCCTCACCCAGAGCTTTCCACATCGCACCCAACTGTTTGGCCTGCTCCGTCGCCTTGATGTAGCGGTGCAAGTCGAATTTGAAGCAACTGTAGAAAGCTGTGTACCAAATTATAGTTTCAAGCGATAAGTTCCAGGCGCTTTCAACGTGGGTTTGATAGGGTCAATCTGCACCGCCCTACCTTGAGCCCGGGCGGCAGCGAAGCCCGCGCCTCTCTGCAGTATAGGAAATACGCCGACGGGGGCCGCTTGGGTTTACTAGTACTCGCCGCATCGCTCGCTGCAGCCCCCCCCGCCGCCGTGCCGCCGTTCGCCGCCGCCGCCGCCGCCGCCGCCGCCGCCGCCGCATCCTTTGCCTCCCTCGCCATGGTTTGGAACCTGCCCTTCTCCTCCTCGCCCAAGGTGTAGCGGCGCAAGTTGAATTTGAAAGCAAAGTTTGAAAGCGGCTCATCACATTTTAGTTTCAAGCGCTGAAACCAGGCGTGGTTTAAAATCGGGTTTTGACACTGGCAACCTGCACCGCCCCACCAGGGCGTTCCACATCGCTCCCATTTGCTTCGCCTGCTCCGACATCTTGAGCCCAGCCGGCAGCGACCCTCGGGCCTCCGCGCAGTACATCATGAACGATGAGGGCGGGCGCTTCACCTTCGCCTTCGCCACCACCGCCACCTTGGATTTCGATGTGGGTTTCGATGTGGATGTTGATTTGGATTTGGATTTGGATTTGGCGAGCGGCTTCTTCTCCGGAAGCTTGGGCTTGTTGCCCGAGCGGGTGGCGCGGGGCGGGCGCGCGCGCTTGGCGGCCAGGACGTCCACCGCCTGCTCCAGTGACACGGGTGTCAACTGCGCGCGGAACACCGCCGCGCGGACCGCCCTCTCCTGCTCCGCCGCGCGGGCCGCAGCATCCTTCGCCTTCTCCTCGTCCATCGCCTCGCCCTCGCCCTCGCCGCCGTCGCCGCCGCCGCCGGCCTCGCCGCTGCCGCGGCCGCCGCCACCGCCGCCGCTGCCGCCTTTGCCGCCGCCGTCGTCGAGAGCCTCCTCCCCGCCGTACAGAAACGCCTCCCTTGCAAAAACATCAACCGCCTCCTCCTCCGCCTCCTCCCCCTCCGCCACCTCTTCCGCCGCCACTTCCTCCTCCCCCTCCTCCTCCCCCTCGGACGCCCCGGACAAACCCGCACCGGCGCGGTCCCACGGGGCAATGTCATCGTCCGCGGCGTCGGCGTCGTCATCCTCGTCCTCGATCTCGCGAAGTAGCCCCCCGCGCGCCGCAGCAACGGCATTGTCCCGCACCGCCGCCAGCACCTTCTTGTTGAGGTTGGCGTTGACCGAGTCGTGCGTCACGTACCACCCGAAGTGCCCTACGTTCATGATCACCTCCTTGCCATCCTCCGGGTGGTTGCCCAGCACCACCGGGAACTGCAGTAGCGCCAGCGCCGCGTCCAGGTTGTAACGGCGCAACTTGAAATTAAGAGCAGTTTCTTTAAGCAGACTATCATATTTTAGTTCCAAGCGCTTAGTTCCAGGCGCTTTCAACGTGGGTTCGATAGGGTCAAGCTGCAACGCCCTGCCAGGTCCACGTCCTCCGGCTTGACGTCCACGTTGCGCAACCCGAAGCGCCGCGCCGCCGCCGCCGCCGCCTTCTTAGGCTTCTTGGGCTCCGGCGGCGCTTTGCCCTTGGCGATGGCCCGGGCCGCGGCGGCCTCGGCCTTGGTCTAGCGGCGCAAGTTGAATTTGAAAGCAAATTTGAAGCAAATTTGAAAGCAGTTTTACTATTTTCCAGGCGCTTTCAACGTGGGTTTGATAGGGTCAAGCTTCACCGCCCTACCTTGGTGGCGGCGCGGGCGGCGGCCTCGGCGGCGGCCAGGGCGGCGTCCTCGGCCTCCTGCGGCGTGGGCGGCGGGTGCTTGAGCTCTACGTGGGGGCTTACACTCGTCCACTTTTCGGCTCAACGTAAGCACTTCATGTGGGAGAAGGGGTACATTTAGGGGTGGTTCAGGGGGTGTTCAGGCGGTGTCAACGGGTATCAGGTGGTATTTAGGGTGTATTTTGTGTCAGAAATGGCTCAGCTTGAGCTGAATAGTGGACGAGTGTAAACTCCTGCCTCCACGTACGGGCCGTAGGGCCCGCTCTTGACCAGCACTTCGCCGCCGGTCGCCGGGTGGACGCCGAGCGACACGGGGTACAGCACCGTCACGGGCTCCAACAGCTCGCCGCCGTCGTCGCCGCACGGGCCCACCACCTTGTAGGAAACCAACTGAAAGCAAAACTTGAAAGCCGTTCATCATTTTTGTTTGAAGCGCTGCAACTGGGCGCTATGGAAACAGCGGTTTGAGCGTTTGAGCGTTCGAGGGTTTCAGGGTTTAGGGTTTAGGGTTTGAGCGTTTGACCATACAGCACCCCACCAGGGGGTGCAGCGCGCGCGTGAGGGAGCACTCCGGATAGTTGCTGCAGCCGATGAAGCCGCCGCTGCGGCTCAGCTTGAGGCCCAGCCGGCCGCTGCCGCACGACGGGCACCTGCGCGCCGAGGACAGCGTCGCCGCGTCATACGCAATCGCGGAGAAAGCACCGCCGCCGCCGCCGCCGCCACCGCCACCGCTGCCGCCACCCCGAGGCGGAAGACCAGCGGCGGCGGCAGCGGCGGCGGCGTTATCAATGGCTTGTAGCGCTGATTCCACCGCCGTGGCGTCATCCCCGAAGAAGTGAACCCACAGCCAGGGGCTTACACTCGTTCCTATTTCCGCTCAACTTGAGCTTACCTTGCCACTTTCCACTCAAATTAAGCTTACCATGTCCCCCATATAACCCAAACTAACCCAAGGATGTGTCCTGAAGGTGCTCAAGTTGAAGTCTGCCGTGAGCGATGAGTCCCGAAGGTCCTCAAGTTGAGATCTGAAGTGAGCGAGTGTAAGCCCCTGCCCCCAGCGTGGCATCAAGCACCTCGATCACCTCCGCCACCCGCACCTGCGCCAGCGCGTCCGCGCAGTATGATCGTTGGGAACCAGCACTCCAACCGACATCGGAGCATGACTTACCGTCTGGGTAATGGCTCACGTAGACGTGCTGAGGAGGAGGAGGAGGAGGAGGAGGCGGAGGAGCAGGAGGAGGAGGAGGAGGAGGAGGAGGAGGAGGAGGATGAGGAGGAGGATGAGGAGGCGGAGGAGGAGGAGGAGGAGGAGGCGGAGGAGGCGGAGGAGGAGGAGATTCAACGTCGGTTGAGTGCTTGTTGTCAATACCCCCCCTGCCACGCCGCCGCGGAACGGGCCCCAGAAGTCGCGCAGCACGCCCTTCCACTGCACGCGACCGCAGGCCACGTCGTCCAGCCGGTCCTCTAGCGCCGCCGTGAACCAGGGGCTTACACTCGTCCACTTTTAAGCTCAACCTGAGCCGTTTTGGTCACACCTCCCCGTGTCCCCCAGTCTAATACTAGTAGACTGGGGGAAAATCATGCACCCAACGTATCCCACAAACTGTGCTTACGTTGAGCCGAGAAGTGGACGAGTTTAAGCCCTTGCCGTGAATCCGTAGTCAACGTACTCTTTGAAGAAGTGCGAGAGGAAGGCGGACACCAGGCTGTAGCGCCGCAAGAGGAATTTGAAAGCAAAGTGTGAAAGCGGTTCGTCATATTGCAGTATCAAGCGCCGTAATCATAGGCGCTTTCAACACGGGTTTTGATACTGTCAACCTGCACCGCCCCACCAGGCGGCCGCGAGTCTCCGGCAGCAGCGGCGCGCGCCCGCCGCCGCCGCCGCCTTTCACCAGGGGCTTACACTCGTCCACTTTTCAGCTCAACCTGAGCCGTTTCTGTCACAGAATACACCCTACACATCCCACAATACCCCCTGACATCACCTAAACACCCCTAAAACAACCCCTAAATGCACCCCCTATCCCACACGAAGCGCATACGTTGAGCCGAAAAGTGGACAAGTGTAAGCCCCTGCCTTTCACCACGTACCCGCGCTTCATGATCACCTTCATGATGCTGGCGTACGTGGACGGCCGCCCGATGCCCTTCGCCCCGGGCCAGGTGCGTCACTGTAATAAATGCTCAAACCCCCCAACGCACCATTAACGCCTGACTGTAATAAATGCTCGAACCCCCATACGCACAATTAACGCCTCACTGTAGTAAATGCTCAAATCCCCCTACGCACGCTCGCCTCGTCGTGTGATGCCGATTGAAACTTAGAGCGAGGGTTTAGGATGTGGTGGATGGCGCGGCGAGCCGGGTTGACAGCGCCCTGCCTTCTCCTCGAGCGCCTTGACCAGCGACCCCTCGGTGTAGCGCGGCGGCGGCTGCGTCCAGTGCTGTAGTGCCGTCGGGCCCGCGCCGCCGGCCCCGCCCCCGCTGCCCGCCCCGCCCCCGCCGCCCACCCCCTCCTCCGCCACCTCCGCCGCCGCCGAGCCCACACCGCCACCTATATCATCCCCCTCCTCCTCCCCGACGTCCGCCGCCGCCGTCGCCGCCGTGAGCTCGCCGCCACGCTTCGCGTCCCTATCCTTCTCCAGCACCGCCACCTCCCTGCTCCACAACTGCACCAGCTCACCCGCCGCCAGCTGCGGCAGCCACTTACCAGGGGCTTACACTTGTCCACTATTTAGCTCAACGTGAGCCGTTTCTGACACAGAATACACCGAGAATTCCCTCATACCCCCTGACACCTCCTAAAGACCCCCTACACAACACCCAAATGCACCCCCTATCCCAGAGAAAGCGCTCACGTTGAGCCGAAAGGTGGAGGAGTGTAAGCCCCTGCCACTTACCGCCGCCGCTGACGCTGACCCCCTCATCCCCCACCCCCACCTCCCCTTCGCCGCCCGCCGTGGACTACGGCCTGCCAGATCTTGCCCGCCGCGTCATCATCCAGGGGTTTCTAGGGTATAGGATTAGGGTTTAGAATTTACGGTTTAGGGCTTAGGGCTATAGGGCCTAGGGGTTACATCGCATCAGCATCATGAGCCCTCGTTTCTTGGTTTAAATGACATCCTATGACGTGGCGGACACCATCAGCCAGACCCTACCTTGGAGCCCCCGTCCGTGTACGCGGCGAGGAACCCCGGGAAAAGCTGCTGGCTTCCGTTCGCCCGGAGCCGCAGCGTGTCCAAGGATAATTCCAGTTCCGCGTCCGCGCCCGAGTCCGCGTCCAGGTCCGAGTCCGAGCCCCGCACTTCCACCACCACCCGCCAGGGGCTAACACTCGCCCACTCCTCAGCTCAACTTGAGCGCTTTGTATGGGATAGGGGGTGCGCTTAGGAGTCGTGTAAGCCCGTGCTAAGGGGGTGTTAGGGGGCGTTTAGGGTGTGTAGGGTGTGTTCTTGTATCAGACACAACTCAAGTTGAGCTGAGAAGTGGATGAGTGTAAGCCCCTGCCACCCGCCTGGTCACCGCCGGGCTCATCTGGCTCGCCATGGTACGCGCCCAGACGTAAGCACACAAGTTGTAATTGAAAGCAAAAGTTGAACGCGGTTGCATCATGTTTTAGATTCAAGCGCTGCAACCAGGCGCTTTCAACATGGGCTTCCAGTGGATTTCAGTGGAGTTCAACTTCAAGTTGCAGCGGCGCACCTGGCAATTTCCAGCATTTTACCTGAGCGTCTTTGGGAAATTCGTTGGCACAAAATGGGTAGAATTGGGCACAATCCGAGCTTAATAGGCTGAATTTGGGCGATTAAGCATAGAAAATTCGAGCAAAAAAGAACGCATATTGTGGCTGGCCCTACCCATATGAGGCGGTACAGGCGCGCCTGGTCGGACAGCGGTCCGGCGACCGCCGCCACCGCCGCCGGCAGCCGCAGCGACGAGGTCGGTCGGATCGCCTCGTGCGCCTCCTGCGCGTTCTTCTGAACCTCGTTGCCGGGGCAAAAGCAAGGATTGAAACCAGTTGCCTCATAGTGTAGTTTCAAGCGCTGCACTCAGGCGGCGCTGTCAACACGGGTGTAGGGTTTAGGGTTTAGGGTTCAGGGTTCAGGGTTTAGGGTTCTGAACCTCGTCGTCGGGGCAAAGGTAAAGATTGAAATCAGTTGCCTCATGGTGTAGTTTCAAGCGCTGCACTCAGGCGCCATCAACACGGGTTTGAAGCAAGCAGGGGCATACACTCGTCCACTTTTCAGCTCAACCTGAGCCGATTCAGTCACTGACAGACTAACGCTACTCGACATATGCCACAAAATGTGCTCACGTTGAGCTGAAAAAGTGGACGAGTGTAAGCCCCTGGTTTGAAGTCGCAGCGCCCTACCATTTTGAAGTGGTTGGGCGCGGCGGGGACGTACTGCGCACCGAACTCGGCCGCCGCCACGGTGGAGCGGCGCAAGTTGAAATTGAAACCAAAGTTTGAAAGCAGTTTATCATATTTTACTTTCAGCGCTCAGCTCCAGGCGCTTTCAGCGTGGGTTTGATAGGTTCAACCTGCATTACCCCACCACGGCACGCAGCTCCTGCACTGCGGCGGGGCTCACGTGTAGGCCGTCCGTGCGCATGTAGGTGATGAGCCCTTCGCCCCACGCCGCGCCCTCGTTATAGCGGCGCAAGTTGGATTTGAAAGCAAAGTTTGAAAGTGTGACACCAAATTTTAGTTTCCGGCGCTTATTTCCAGGCGCTTTCAACGTGGGTTTGGTAGGGTCAACCTGCACCGCCTCACCTCGTACAGGCCCTGTGCCGCCGACATGGTACGCGCCGTGTCGAACTCTAGCTGTACCGGCGCAACTTGAATTTGAAAGCAAAATTTGAAAGCGGTTTGTCAAATTTCAGGTTTAAGAGCTTAATTCCAGGCGCTTTCAACGTGGGTTGGATAGGGTCAACCTGCACCGGCCTGCCCAGCTGCTTGGACGCCTCCTGCTGCAGCGTGGAGGTGGTGAACGGCGGGCCCGCCGACCAGGGTCTCACACTCGTCCACCTGTCAGCTCAACGTAAGCGCTTTTGGTGGGACAAGGGGTATTCAGGGGGTGTTTAAGGCAGGGGTGGAGGGGGCTTTAATCGTTTGGGACAGGTGTGAGTGTCAGAAACGGCTCAGGTTGAGCTGAGAAGTGGATGAGTGTAAGCCCCTGCCGCCGACCGCCTAACTTCCTTGGTAGTCACGCCGTGCACCCGCAGCCGCGCCGCGCTCGCCACCGCCGCCGCTGCCGCCGTCGCCGCCTCCTTACATCCCAGATCGAACCGCCCCACCCGGTTCCCCGCCAGGTTGTAGCGGCGCAAGTTGGATTTGAAAGCAAAACTTGAAAGCAGTTCATCATATGCCGGTTTTAAGCGCTTAGTTCCAGGCGCTTTCAACGTGGATGTGATAGGATCAACCTGCACCGCCCTACCAGGTGCGTCAGCTGCGCCACGAATGCGTTTGCGTTCCGGCCGTCGGCGTCGGCGTCGGCGGCGGCGGGGGCGGGCAGGAGCTCCGCTGACACCGTCCAAAACTCCTGTTTGACGAAGCTTTCAATCTCTGTCTCGCGCTCAGTGACGAGGCGCAGCGTAGAGCCTGACGGACATCGCCCGCCGCGTCACAGGATGCCATGTAACTCATCACACGAAGGATCAACATGCGTTGGGTGATGAGGCGGGCAACGGGCCTGGCGGACTAGTAAATCACTCATGATGCCATTAAACTCAAGACACGAGGCTTCAAAACACTTGCGGATGACGTGGCGGGCCCCCAATATATGATTGGCCTCGCCGCAGCGCGACGGACTGCACGCGGCCAGCGCTGAGCGTGTCGGTGCTCCGCAACCAGGGGCTTACACTCGTTCACCTTCAGCTCAACTTGAGCGGTCTTTGTGCCCCGCATAGCCCAACTTGGCCCACGAAGGTGTCCCGAATATGCTCAAGTTGAGCTCCAACGTGAACGAGTGTAAGCCCTTGCCGGCAATTTGCGCCACAGCACGGGGGACAGGTTGAACCCGAACAGGAAGTCCAGCGCGCGCCGCGCCAGGTACGCATCCGCCGCCGAGGGCCTCACAGATGTTGATATTGCTCGCCACGTCGTCGGATGCCACACCATGTATGGGATGACTCACGAACCGAGGGTGAACCTCCGTCAACGGCTCTCGCCGACAGCCGCGACAACTTGCGCGCGTGGTCCTTCCACCGTTCTAGTGCGGTGCAGGTTTACCCTATGAAACCCACGTTTTAGCGCCTGGATCTACGCACTCGAAACTAAGATATGATGGACCGGTTTCAAGCTTTGCTTTCAAATTCAACTTGCGCCGCTACACCGTTCCACCGCCGCCTCGCATTCCGCCTCCGTCTTCGCTGCTCGGGGTTCAAAGCGTTGGGTGACGCGGCGGTAGCGAGCATTGTCTGGCAGGCCAGGCCCTACCACGAGCGGCCCGCTGATATCACGCGGCACCGCGAACGCCGCCAACACCGCGGCCTTGGTCACCTCCGTGAACGTTACGCGCCGAACCTCCAGCCCGCCGCCGCCGCCGCCGCCGCCCAGGGGCTAACACTCGTCCGCTTCTCAGCTCAACCTGAGGCCCGTTTCATACCGAAACTCCTTGAAACCACCCAGCGTATCCCACAACAGTGCTCACGATAAGCCGAAAAGTGGACGCGTGTAAGCCCTTGCCGCCGCCCCCATGCTTGACCAGCCCTTTCTCCTTGAGGAGTTCCAGGATGTGCCAAGAGACAGGGGCCAACACTCGTTCACGTTAAACCCTAACTTGAGCAACTCCAGGACACATTCATGAGTTAAGTTGGGTTACACGGTGGACAGAAGAGCTCAAGTTGAGCTGAAATCGGAACGAGTGTAAGCCCCAGCCAAGAGATGGCTTCGCCTTCGCGGTCAGGATCCGTGGCCAGCAGCACCACGTCGGCGCCCCGCGCGGCCCGCACGATGCGTTCCATCACACAGGGGCTTACACTCGTTCACGTTAGAGCTCAACTTGAGCAATTCCAGAACACATTCCATGAGTTAAGTTGGGTTACACGGTGGACAGAAGAGCTCAAGTTGAGCTTGAATCGGAACGAGTGTAAGCCCCTGCCACCACATCGCGCTTGCCCGTCTGCGCCCACCGCATGGCGAAGTCCTGGTCCGGCGCCACGCTGCCGCTCTTCAGGGGCTTACACTCGTCCACTTTTCGGCTCAACTTGAGCGCTTTGTATGGGACAGGGGATGCGCGGAGGGGTTGTGCAGCCAATGTTAAGGGGGTGTTAGGGGGTGTGTAGAGTGTGTGGGGTATTTTTGTGTGTCAGACACAGCTCAAGTTGAGCTGAAAAGTGAACGAGTATAAGCCCCTGCCGCTCTTGCTCACGAGGTCGCGCACGTGGCCGCAGGACGCTAACACCACGTAGCCTCGTCCCAAATACTTTTGAATGGTGACGGCTTTGGAGGGCGACTCCACCACCACCAGCTTGGTGCCGACGCCGCCGTCCGTTGCCGGCGATGGGGCAGCCTTGGCGGCGGAGGCTGCCGTGCGGAACGATGCCGCGTGCCTGTGGGTGCACCCCTGTCCTCTGGATGGTGGCGGTGCGCGGTCTACACATCCACGGCACCCACCACTGACGCTGAGCGCCGGGGGCATGTAAGGCGTCGCGCGGTGGGCCGACAAGGGACCAAGGAAGCGCCTCAGCGCGCCGCCGCTACGCCGCGCCGTTGCCATCGCCGCCGCCGCCACCGACATTCTCCCGGCGGGGGCCTCCGCACGCCCGGTTGCACCGCCGCTGCCGCCGATGCTGCCGCAGACACAAGAGAGCATGTGCCGAGTGGCGTGCCGCGCGTGGTGCGTTGGACGCTCCTCCGCACGCACCGCGTGACGTCGGGGCCCTACACAGCGTCGCCAGTCTCACCACCCGGCATCGGCCGGCACCGCGCAGAAGCAGTGGCACGCGCGCGCCTGGCGCACTGTGACCGGCGCCTCGTAACAACGAAAAAGATGTAGTAGTAGTACGAGGTGATAGTGGCGGTGAATGGCGGTGAAGTGGCGGTGAATTGGCGGGCAGAGAGAGGTACTCTGCCCGCTAAGCGCCAGTAAACCGCGGGCAGAGTACCTAACAAAATCTTCTCATTCTGAAAACCCCCTCTCGCGAAATGAGTGACGTGTCAGCCCGTGATTGGTCGAAATAGAAGCCACGTGTCAGCTCGTGATTGGTCAAATAACCCGACTCAAATCGGCTCATTGTCAGAAACGTCGAAATTGAACTTAAGGGATCTGGGGACAATTTCGCTCATATTTGACAGGTCTCAGCACCCCCCCCCTTACGCCGTGTTCTAATTGGTACACGTGGCAGCACGTGATTGGTCGAATCTGCTACGGTATCCGCGGTGAATACGGTGAATTCGGTACGCATTTAAACGTTGCGTGCGATGTAATATTATCGCAGTCGCAATGGTAGTAGACTATTCCAAAGGTGTCATTTATGTAATCAAAAACGATGTCAATAACGAAATTTACGTTG
>Ga0307489_10002057_pt1 | contig 13415 bp, 15 predicted proteins | sample SB12metaG_FD_202247 | JGI IMG/M metagenome (GOLD analysis project Ga0307489, IMG submission 202247) | Sea-ice brine microbial communities from Beaufort Sea near Barrow, Alaska, United States - SB 1.2 | ecosystem: Environmental > Aquatic > Marine > Coastal | place: USA: Alaska | collected... | reverse complement strand
GCACAGCACGCCCGCGCCCAAAAGCGAAAAAGTGGTTCACGAGCTGAAGAAAACAAGGCGATTTCGAACCTGCGCGCGTCACAATGGGCGGCGTCGGCGCATTTGACGAACTGCCCGAGAGAGGTACCTATTTTTGGTAGTCGATATCGCGTTTCTCGCAGCGCGGCGCCGTCGCATCGCGTCTCCGCGCACTTGTGGTGCGCCCCGTGCGCTAACCATTATGGAAAAACGGACGCTTTTCGGTTCGCACATATTTGACATTGCGCCCAACTGCTGAACGACCCCAGCGAACAGAACAAATTAGCAACGAAAACACCCAAAGATGAAGAGGAAGCCGAGTGCAGATGCTGAGATTTACGGGATGTCCGGGGGAATTCGTGGAATTCGCGCGAACTGGCTGAGTGGTTTGCCAAATATTGCAACTTGACCCATGTTTCGAGGGCGCCACCGCGCCACTTTTTTCCGCAATGCCCTGCGACGCCGATGACCCGGCTTGCCTTCCGCGGGTGCACGAACGCGCATTTCGACGCATTTCCCACCTCCACACCCTCGATGGAGGTCTGAATGGTCTCCGGCACCCAAAAGAACGCGTTTTTGCGAAATGTTTCACTACGCGCTGACGCCGCGCATTGTGACGCGCGCAGGCTGTAATCGTTCTGTTAAGGCTCGAAATTGGCAAAAGAATTGCTGCTGCGTGAACTAGAATTAACAATTTCGGACCTGCACGCGCCACAACGCGTGACGTCGGCGCGTTTGACGACACGCCTGAGCGAGAAATGGCTACGTTATATAGGCTTTGTATGATTTGTCGAAGCGCGCTGCACTATCATGGCGTCGCCGCGCACCTGTGGTGCGCCCCGTGATTGTACCCATTCTGCAGAGATTTTGCGTCGCGTAGAAGCCCGGTTTTGAGAGTGCTGTGCTCGCGCAGATACAGCTGTGTTGATCGATGATGAAAGCCCCGAGACATGCGAGGAACACAACCCTCTCTGCAGGCGCGCGCGCATCACCACTCGGAATTGCGGCGCAGTTGGCGATGGCCCTGGCTCACTTTGAGCGAATTCATGCATGTCACGCTCAAAGTGAGCCAGGGCCATCTCCGATTGCGCCGCCGTTCCGCGCGTTGTTTCGCGCGCTCCCGGTGTGAGTATTGTTCTACCGCTATGTCTCGGGCGCTTTATGCAAGCGAGACCCGCTGGGACCGTGCGGAAGCCATCGATCGGTGACAGATTCGAATGGAATGAGCGCCAGGGCCATCGCATGTCTTCGCCGTCCCTTCGTGTGTTGGACGCGGTTCCTGCCCTGCACACGTGCTCCAAAGTTCGCCTCCCCGAGCGACGTCAGTCACGTCTTGGGGCGTTGCGGTGTCACGGGGCACGCCCCCGTGATTCGTGTCAGATTTTCAGCGAAAACGAGTTTCGCAGAAACAAATGATCACGCGTGCTGCGCCGCCGCCGTCGCGCCGACGGCCCTGAAACTTTTGAAACCTAGAGATTCTTTACTAATTCGGAGGCTCCGCAAGTTTTTGCGGATCTGGGGGGCCTGACGGCGCGCTGGGGGGTGCGTGTTTGCAGGGGGGTGTGTGATTTGGGAGCTAGCGCACAGACACACCCCCCGGCGCGCTGTCAGGTCCCCTAAAATCTTGAAAAAATGCGGAGCCTCCGAATCAGTGGAAAGATCAAAGGTGTGCAAAGTTTCAGGGCCGTCGGCGCGGCGGTGGCGGCGCAGCACGCTCGTGCGCGCGGCGAGGTGTTGAGTTTCGAATCCGCTGTCGATTTACATATTTTCGAGGGGTCAGGGTCTATAACTGGTAAAACAAGTCGTAAATCGAAACGAAAAAAAATAAAAAAATGGGGGCCTTTTTCCTGTCCTGCTGTCACTGCGTGCGCGCAACAGGTTATGCTTCGGCCCCACCAAGCATTTCCGATTGGATCGATATATGGCGAAATCGACTGTCTATTAACTCAGAAACTTTACAGAAATGGGTGTATAGGCCGATTTCGGTATATCGACTCCCGCGCCGAGCGCTGACGCTTTGCCCGCAACTGCGTATGTTTGTCCGTCTTGTATGTATAAGCATTCAACCCGGCGCCCGCTTTCCCGCGCGGAGCCCTGTCGCTTTGCCCACAACTCTGTATGGGCATTTTACCTAGGCAATATATCGAAATCGGCCTATTCAAGGTTGCGCACGCACAGCACGCCCAGAAGCGAAAAAGTGGTTCACGAGCTGGAGAAAAGAAGGCGATTTCGAGCCTGCGCGCGTCACAATAGGCGGCGTCAGCGCATTTGACGACACGCCCGAGAGAGAGATACCTATTTTTAATAGTCGACATCGCAGCGCGGAGCCGTCGTATCACGTCTCCGCGCACTTGTGGTGCGCCCCGTGCGCGAACCATTCTGAAAAAAAGGATGCTTTTCGGTTCGCACAGATTTGACATTCCGCCCAACTGCTGAACAACCCCAGCGAACAGAACAAAATAGCAACGAAACCACCCAAAGATGAAAAGGAAGACGAGTGCAGATGCTGAGATTTACGGGATGTCCGGGGGAATTCGCGGAATTCGCGCGAACTGGCTGAGTGGTTTGCCGAATAAACTTGAAGCATGTTTCGAGGGCGCCACCGCGCCACTTTTTTCTGCAACGCCCTGCGACGCCGATGACCCGGCGTGCCTTCCGCGGGTGCACGAACGCGCGTTTCGACGCATTCCCCACCTCCACACCCTCGATGGAGGTCTGAATGGTCTCCGGCACCGAAAAGAACGCGTTTTTGCAAGACATTTTCGCGCACGGTGCGCGGCGACGCGATGCGACGGCGTCACAAAAAGAGGCATTCAATACCATCTACCACTCAAAGGTATTTTTCTCTAAGGCGTGTCGTCCTACGCGCTGACGCCGCGCAATGTGACGCGCGCAGGCTGTAATCGTTTTTTTCAAGGCTCGACATTGGCAACAGAATTGCTGCTCCGTGAACCAGAATTAACAATTTCGGGCCTGCACGCGCCACAACGCGTGACGTAGGCGCGTTTGACGACACGCCTGAGCGAAAAATGGCTACGTTATATAGGCTTTGTGTGATTTGTCGAAGCGCGGCGCCCTATCATGGCGTCGCCGCGCACCTGTGGTGCGCCCCGTGCGTGTACCCATTCTGCAGAGATTTTGCGTCGCGTAAAAGTTCGTAAACCACTTTCCCAGCTTTTGGAGTGCTGTGCGCGCGCAGATACAGCTGTGCCGATCGATGATAAAATTCCCCGAGACATGCGAGGAACACAACCCACTCTGCGGGCGCACGCGCATCATCACTCGGAATTGCGGCGCAGTTGGCGATGGCCCTGGCTCACTTTGAGCGTGACAAGCCACGCTCAAAGTGAGCCAGGGCCATCACCAATTGCGCCGCAATTCCGCGCGTTGTTGCGCGCGCTCCCGGTGTGAGTATTGTTCTACCGCTATGTCTCGGGCGCTTTATGCAAGCGAGACCCGCTGGGACCGCGCGGAAGCCATCGATCGGTGACAGATTCGAATGGAATGTGCGCCAGGGCCATCGCGCATATCTTCGCCATCCCTCCGTGTGTTGGACGCGGCTCGTGCCCTGCACACGTGCTCCAAAGTTCGCCTGCCCGAGCGACGTCAGTCACGTCTTGGGGCGTTGCGGTGTCACGGGGCACGCCCCCGTGATTTGATTGAGATTCTCATTCCGCAGAAACATAATGTTCACGCGTGCTGCGCTGCCGCCGTCGCGCCGACGGCCCTGAAACTTTGGAGACCTCTAGATATTCCACAAATTCGGAGTCTCCGCAAGTGTTCTCGGTTTTGGGGGACCTGACGGCGCGCCGGGGCTTGCGTCTTTGCAGGGAGGTGTGTGATTTGGGAGCTAGCGCACAGACGCACCCCTCGGCGCGCCGTCAGGTGCCCTAAAATCGCGAAAAGTTGCGGAGCCTCCGAATTAGTGGAGAGATCAGAGGTGTCCAAAGTTTCAGGGTCGTCGGCGCGGCGGTGGCGGCGCAGCACGCTCACGCACGCGGCGGGTGTTAATTTTCGAATCCGCTGTCGATTTACATGTTTTTGGGGGGTCTGGGTCTGTACTGATTAAAAAAGCAAAATCTGTTATCCAGGAACAGGAATCCCTTTTATACAACAGGATTCTTGGACGCGCCAAAAGAACGCCGCTCTGCGCTCGTGAATTGCGTGACGCGCTACGGGCACGGTTTCCTAGAACAAGTGATAGGAATTGTGTTACAATAAGAGACCGTCCACCAAGAAACGCGCGGAGCACGGGGTCGCGCAGAGCGCGCCGGCTTAGGGAGGAATTGGTTCCTGTTGTATAAAAGGGATTCCTGTTCCTGATTCAAGGGATTCCTGTTCCTGATTCAATGTGCGCGCATTAAAAAAACGATAACGTCGTAATCAAAAAGGAAAAACAACAACGTAAAAGAATTGTTATCAGTCGACCGGCCCACCGGCCGGACTTCCGCTGTGCTCGAGTTAATAACCCCACAAATCAAACATTTTGAAGAATCGAGGTTTTGGCGCTATTTGACCCCTCAGTTTCTTCTGGTAGAGGGGGTTGGAACATGTAGCGGACTGAGTGTTGAGACTTATTTGAGTTTGTTAAGTGGCGACTCGGTCGACAGAGCCGACCGGCCGATTCTTCGACCTGCTTGAATTAATAACCCGTCAAATCGACCCTCCAATGTCTCGACGGTCATTACAAAGCTATCTTTCAACAATGGTGATGCGCGTTAGCGAGCACTGCGTGACGTGAGCTTGAGTCCAGAATCCTCGCACCGGGTTCAATGTCACAGAGCGGGAAAAACAAAAGAGGGAAATCGCTTCTGCCGGAATCACCCGGCATTAGCGACCTTCTACGCGTTGTTGTGAATGAACTGCTCAACACTTGTTGCCTGATGTGAGTCTTTCTCGAGACTACCTTCGAAGTTAGCTTTGCTAGACTCATCGATCGAGAAGACTCATTTTCCCGTGATACCGTGGTTCGCACCACTCATCACCTGAACGATGGAGAATGAGCTCCTGAATGCGGAAAATGCACTATCATCGCTGGGTTGGTGACTTCCATATTTGGGGTCTAGGAGTTCTTCCGCATACTGTACAATACCGGAAGAAAATCCCCTGCGGGCTGCGGCTGCGGGGCTGCTCGGAATCCGCCCGAATCCGCCCGAATCCGACCCTCGACCGAATCCGTCCGAATCCGGAAATGCTATCCCGGCGGCACTTTTCACTGGGCAGTGGCCAGTCAGAAATAAGAAAGGTTTACGTTTTCAGGTTTTTTGGTTTAGGGTTTCAATCTGTCACTGAAAATCAGTCGTTTTGGGTGCCGCGCAAATACTTCTCCGGTGTGTTTGCTAGACTCCCCCGGCCTCCACAACTTTTGTGACGCCTTTGACCGGTTATAAACCACTTTTGTGACGCCTTTGACCGGTTGGAAACCGTGCATTTTTAGGTTTAGAAGTTGCAGTGACTCTCCCGCTGGGCACCCAGGCACGTAAAATGTGTGAGCAAACAGACTGAAATCCACTCAAATTTCGGGAAAAATGAAACTTGGAAAATGTAAACCTAAAAGTCCGTCAAAGGCGTCACCAAAGTTGTGGAGGCCGAGGGAGTCTAGCGGACACACTGGAGAAGTATTCGCGCGGCACCCAAAACGACTGATTTCCGGTGGGTTTCACTTATCAGTGACTGATTGAGACACTAAGTCCTAAAACCTAAAACCTAAACTAGGGGTTAAATCATCAAAATTGGACTACGAAAAGTGCCGTACTCCCATCCCGTATCCCAGCTTTGATTGTCTATTATATTTCAAGTCTAACGATCAAAACCCTACTAGCTATAGAGTAAATCTCCCGTTTAGTTTTATGAGGTGTGGCGATTTGACCTCCTCAGTTTCGTGTGGTAGAGGGGGTCGGACCTTCGCATAGTATTAGGGGGGGGATTCCAATCAATAAGGATTTGTCCCTTGTCCTGAAACATCTCGTCAAATCTGAAAACCCACCTGTAAAGCGCAACACGCGCCCGCCAGAGTAACGTTCAGAGCGTTTGTCGTTAATAATCACCATCGCCAGTATGATATCCTGAATCACGAACCAACGGTCACTCCATCTTCAGTTCGATTTCCAAGCTCAGTCGGAGAAGATCGAAAATTTTGACGGTAACGCTACCCAAATCCCCCCCCCCAAACCCATGCGAAGACCGAGTACTCGGAGACTCGTCAATGTAAATGGCGCCCGACATTTCCCGTCACCTGATTGGCCGAGAGGGGGTGCGGGAGCTTAGAAGACTCCCCCGCCCCGGAAAAACGCCCTCGACTCCCCCCTTTGTTCCCAAAGTGACAATTCAGCGTCCACGCAGTGCCGACATCAAAAGCACGGGGCGGCGTGCGCGTGTGCCGCGAGGGGTGGGACACCGCGCGGCGACCCTCGGATCAATCCACCCGAGTGCCTGATGCAAAAACCCCGGGTTCCCGAGGTCAGGGGCGCGCCCGGCGGGCGCGCCTGCCCTCGGGGCATGCCCCCGAGCTTCGGGTGTCGGCCTCTTCCAAGCGCACGGCACGTTCCGAGGTTTACCAATGGGGCCACCGAGTCGTTCGATGGGCATGAAACCTCCACTGCCGCGCGCGCCGCTCGGAGGCTCCCTCTCCAGTCTCCACCACAAAGCCGAGGGGACAGCGTTCTTCCTTTTCGCAATTTCCCCTTCGTTTGCGAACGCGGCGCCGACAAAACCACCAACCTCGCGCTGCTGTTTTTCCTGCTCGCGCCTGAATCGTAGTGCCCCCGCCGGCGTCCCGGGTCCGTGCCAAACGCCCCCGCGCTACGGCGTGACCAGATTTCATCCCTGCGTAGCCTGGGCGGGCTCGATGGTATCCCGGGGCAAACACGCGCGGCGGCGGGTCAGGTTCGATCTCTGTTCGGCCCGTCAGCGTCCCATGTCTGCGCTTGCGGTAACTTTCCAGTCGCGTGCGTGAATTCACCAGCGCTGGATCCCTGTCCAGCCTACCCACGCGCGCGGCAAATGCTCCGATGCATCTGTTTCGTGCCCGCACGCCCACTCGCACGCGCGCGTCCGCCTCGCACCCTTAGCTAACGGACACCGTTATTGCTTTTCGTATCTTGCGTTCAGGCGGGGCGCGCAACTCGCGGCGAGTCGGGTTGAGCTGGCGGCGCCCCCCGTGTTTCTGCCGTGTCACCCCGAACGGTCTGCACCAATCTGACGCCAGCGATGCGCCTTGTGCGCTGCTTATCCCGTTTTTAGAATTGCGCGCCGGGATGAATACATCGTGCACGTTGCGACAAAGCCGTCCAACTCCTGAGAACCTGGCGCGTCGCTGAAAGATAAAGCGCGCATGGCTTCGCGAAGATAGCGTCCCGGCGTCCCTGCCAGACCGCAGACGCAGCGCGGCGGGCGAAAATACGCGCGCGAATCGCACTTGAAATAGGTGGGTTCAGATCATATGGGTTTTCGTGGTCAGGCGGTCAGAGGAGGGGTCGCCAGATATTGGAAATCGGAAATACCTGGACTGATTGATTCTACTGATTCTCGCCGTACCCATCCGAGTTGGACGCTATCGCCACACGCACAATCACAGGCAGCCCCAACTTACCAACGGCCCAAGCAAGCAGGCTCACGCATCGGCAGCCGAGTTTGGCAACTAAGTATATGCACCATCACCCGCCAGCCCGCGCTGGACGGCACCGACCCGTTTCGTAACACGCACGTCGTGACGGGCGTGTACCGAGCCTCCCTGCCACGCGTACGGACGCGGAAGGGGCCTGTATCGCATTGCAAGCTTCCACCTAACCCGCCAGCTAGAGATAGTAGTCGTCGCTGAGAACCCAGGGTGAAGGACACGCTTGTGGGGCCCCCAAACAGCGTCGTTCCGCACGCGAAGAGAGCACGCGCGACGCAAACAGAGGGAGCGTGCGGCGATGTTTGCGATGGCAGTTGTGGACAGGGGGGCTGCCGGGCCCGAGGCGGCCGAGGCTACCGTCCCCCCCTCCGCGCCCAATCCAGCAGCGTCTTGTGCGGACGATGCAGGGCCGGCCCACTGCACTCGTTCCTTTGACTCCATCCGCCCCAACCCGGCAGCCGGGGTTGTGTCCCTGAAGCCACTCAAGTTCTCCTCACGTTTCGTACGCGTTCCTCGAACGTGTTCTCCAGCCTTGCCTACAGTAGTTCGTTACCCCCAAGACGCTCACAGTCATTGGTTTACTCGTAGTAAGTTGAGCTCCGTTGACAGAAAAGGGGACTCTCAGGTTGCCGGCCCTGTCCTCAGGAGGAGGTCCCCGTTCTGAGCTACGAGTACACGCCCCCCGTGGAGTCCCTGGAGCCCCCGTACATGGCGCGCACGGGCGTGGGCGACCCGTACCGCAACGCGCCCCAGGACCAAGTTCGTGACGCCTTCAACCAGGGCAGCTTCCAGGGCATCCGATCGCTTCCGAATTCCCTCTTGGACTTGAATCCTGCGGGGGGCAGAGGCGTTGGCGTTGGCGGCGCGCGGCAGCCCGCGCCGCTCGCGGTGCCCGTCGCCGCTGGGCAGCGTCGGCCGGCTAAGCTGAGCGCCGCGCCGCCCGCCTTCACGCTCTTCGAGTACCAGCCCGATGAGTACGACCGCGAGAAAGAACAGCGGCGGGATGAGTCCCAGGATTCGCGCGCTCGGATGGGAGACAAGGCTACTTTCAAGTGCACCGCCCTCCCCGCGGTGCCCAAATCTGCGGGATCCTTCAACGAATTCGAGTACGTGGAGGACCCGTACGAGGCGCTGCAGGAGGCTACGAGGGAGTGGAAGCGGCAGAGCCAGCAGCGCGCGGCGGAGATGGGGAACGGCCCGCAACGCGCGGCGGGCCAGGCGGAGGACCACGACAAGGCCAAGGCGCGCAAGTGGGAGGTGTTCCGCTCCCTCACCAAGCAGCTCAAGGAGGTCGGGCTGCAGCCTGCACCCACGTGCCACCGATGAAACGACATGGCCTCCCGACTGTTGGCTCGTAGTGCACCACGCTGCGCTGGTGAAACGTGGCAATCGCTTGCCAATGAATGTGTTGTCGCTCCGGCCACATTACCAAAGTGTTTTATTGCGGTTGCGGCCATACGCGGAGGACTGGCCAGACTGCTTCGCGCGGGTCACCGAGGACGCCGACGGGTGCATTCAGGTGTGCTTTCGCTACGAGAAGATCGAGGGAGACGTGACGACCTACATGAATCAGTTCTTCCGCATGAATATCGACGTGCAAACCTACGCGCTGCGAAAGGATCCCACGCGATGGGGTGTCGTATTGGCGGGGGCCGCGGCGGGAGCGGGGGCGGGGGAGGGGGCGGAGACGGAGGCGGAGGGGGGTGAGAAGAAAACCATCCTGCGGTTCTTCTTCATCCCCATGTGGGTGCACGTGCGCGGGTTGGTGGACCTGGGGGTGGCGGCGCCGGGGGACCCCGCCCGGTGGAGGCCGGAGACCAAGGAGCCGCCGCTGCTATCTGGGCGCGTGCCGTTCGGTCCCACGACCAATGGCGGGGACACCATTACGACCCATGTGCGCACGCTCTCGCGGTCGTTCAAATTTTGATCGGGTGTTGGACGTGCCGCACCGCGCCACCGCCTATGCATAGCCTTTGTAAATTATAACAAGGTCGAGGGATCGACCAAACCACTAGCGACCACAGAACATATCGTATAAAGACACGAGCGAACGAATGTAACGACCTGACCTGCCGAAGGCATCCACGTCATTCTGTCAGTGTGGTTCAAGGGTTTGAGATTTTTGTGGTAACGTTCATCGAGCCTCATCACCTCGGCGCTCAAATGCGATGGTGAGCAACTGATGCTAACTGAGCATCAGTCTACACCATCCGCCATTTTAAGTGGAAGGGACTGTCGACATCGCCCCGTTTCAAGCGAAGCCTCTGATTCAAAGGCGTGTGATGACAAAGGGGCAAAAAAAACTGCTTGGCGATGCACCGCATACGATTTAAATGGGGTTCAAAAAGGTTGAAAGGCAGTCGAGATTCGGATTGAGTAAGAGCTAATAAAATTACGTTAAATTGAGTCATCAGCTAGCTCTAGTCAGGTTTCTCCAACTATTGGCGCCAAAGCGCCGCTTCGTTGACCCTTTCACAGCGAAGGTCCAACCTAGTCGAGCCAAGCGCCTGACCGAAGCGAGTGAAGAAGACAGTGGAAGGGGTGGTACCGCCCGGCTCACGGTCCTCGCTGGCGTCAACTGCTTCTTCAACGTACGCGTAGGGTGGTGAAAGTACGCGGCACAGTAGGCACAGTACGCGCGTAAGCGACCGACGTCGGTGGAACGAGCCGAGCGGCCGTGATGCCGGTCAGTCCATTCACTCTCGCACGCGCACACCGGCTGTCGTGAAACGCGCTTCTCGCCTTTCGCGCCTTGCTGCCTACGCACTACTCATAATATCCGCTTCACACGCTGCACGCAGCGCCTTCATCCCCACCCGCGTCGACGCCTGACGCCGGCGGCGCCTCTTAACTGCGCTGCACATTACATCTATCCGGCATCCTGCCCGCCGACACCGCCGGCCCCTCACAAGCCCGCTTTCCGCAGGCCACGCACCACAGGTGACCAACGCGGTGTGCGACGCCCTTCTTCCTCCATGTCTCGTCTCTTCACCCCGCCTGAACTTGAGCACCGCCCTCCAACCCCACCCCCTTGACCCGCTGCCGGCGCGCGACGCCCGTCACGAGCCACCCCATCCCACCCCGCGCCGCTCCGCTCCGCGCGATACCCAAGCCACCGCCCTTTCTCTCTCGGACGAAAGTTATGACGGCGTGTTTCTCCTTCCTTTTTCTGCGCACTCGCGTGAACCTGAGCGCACCGCATCCCCCCGGCGCCGGCGCCGCGCAGAAAGCCAAGGAGGCGGGATACGCCACCGTGGGCGGCCTTCTGAAGGCCACGCGCAAGCACCCCTGCGACATCAACGGCTTCAGCGACGCCAAGGTGCGACCCCAAGAAAGCCTCGGGTCCCTCACACTTATATGCTTAGCCTCCTCAACGCAACCGGCTGATAACGGCACCCGCGCACGGAAATATGGCCGGCGCCCCCGCCCCCTTCCCTCCACGCGCACGCCGTGTGCACCGAGTTACGCGTATAAATCAAGAAGCCCCCGCTTCCCCGACGCCCCAACACTCGCAATATCTTGCAAAACACAGCTGGCGTCGCGAAGCCAAACCTCCTCTCCGGTCCCCCACCTTACTGAAAGGCTTACACATCGACCGCCCCCCCCCTCCACGCGCGTGCCACGTGCACCAGTGTGGCACGCAGGTGGACAATATCGCCCGCCACGCCCCTCGCTCTCACCATGAAACAAACACAGCAGGAGCGCACGTGTCAAAACCCTGGCGGCCCCATGTCACGCGTGGCGCCGACACTCGCTGAACACCTGACCTGGCGGCGGTCGCCGTCTATGTTTCGCAGTCATAGTACCTGGTAGCCTTTGGTAGTATTGAAGTATCGGACAGATACGAATGAACATGGTTCGCGAACAGTGTGACACGTCACGGGACGACAAGAGTTGCAACGTCCGACAAGTTACGACGCGATATGGGACGACGCGAAATACTTCACACCGCCGACACCACTCACGATACGGGATGGCGCGAAAGAGTCCGCGCTTCTGACTTACGATAAGCTGCGCTTTCGCGAGCAGGACGCGCCCAATCGCCGCTGCACGGAAGTCAGTTCAGTTTAAGGCTGGCCTGGTCGGTCGTGTGTCGGTGTCAGGTGGCGGGCGAGTCCCAGTCAGGGCGGTTGCGGGGGCGGGAGTGAGCAAGAGGCGACGTGGAAGCAAGAACGAGTCGCAAAGGCGAAGAGGAGAGGAGAGGCGCGTGTTCACCGACCATGGACAACGCCGCCGTCGCCGCCACAAGCGCCGTAGCCGCCGTCGCTCTCGAGGCGCGGGTGCGCAAGGAGATGCGCGAGGAGATAGCGGCGTTGCACGAGCAGGTGGCACAACTCAAGGAGGAGGCGCGGCAGCGGGTGCTGGCCGTGGGCGACAACGACGAGGCCGTGAGCGGATGTCTCCTCCGTGCCGCCGCCGCCGCTGAGGACATGGACGCGCCGCCGCCGCGGGCGAGACACTCCGTAAGCACACTCAAACCTTCGCCCTTAAAACACCCAACTCCTCGCCCCTGAAACACCTCCTTAAGGTCACGCTCCCCCTAATTCCGGATTTCTACCAAAAAAGGTTACGAACGAAAATACGACTCAAGATTCTTGAGTTAAATAGTCGCAAAAAACATTTGGACCCCCACTCAGTTCTAGGAGAGAAAACTTTTCGAAAACATGTTTCTTTTCAAAACTTTTTTAATTTTCCTGGGTATGGTCGCGCATCTCAGGGTTGGGTCGAACGAAATGTTGAGATTTTTGTTTGATCACATACCAGCTCCGTGTTTCTGAGCAAAAGCTAAATGGCGCCTCCGCGCCATTAAGTTGCGTTTTAGGGCGACTATCAAAAATCGGCTCGACCCAACCCCGAGATGCGCGACCATACCCAGGAAAATCAAAAAAGTTTTGAAGAAAAAACATGTTTTCGAAAAGTTTTCTCTCCTAGAACTGAGTGGGGGTCGAAATGTTTTTTGCGACTATTTAACTCAAGAATCTTGAGTCGTATTTTCGTTCGTAAACTTTTTTGGTAGAAATCCGGAATTAGGGGGAGCGTGACCTTAACACCCCCTACCCCCTCCCCTCAAAAGACAATCACTCACCGCACCTGAACACACCCACACACCCTGTACATACCCTACAAAGGACCCGAAACATACCCCGTGCTCCCCCCACACTCAGTCGTACGCTTGCGCCATCACCGAGGAATTTGAAGAGGCGATGGAGGCGGCGATGCCCGGGATCCCAGCCGCCACGCGCGGGTGCGTCCCCGCGCTGCGCAGCCACGCGGCGGTGGGGCCGGGCGGACATTAGGCATTGCTCGACACGTCATCGGATGCCGTTCAACTCAAGAACCGAGGCTTCAACATGCGTGCCGATAAATTGGTAGAATACATGTGTCCCTTTACGGGGGAGCGCCCGGGCGCGCCGGCGCTGACGTGGCTATCGCAGAGCGGCAAAGAGAGTAGGGCCTGGCAGATGTTGCCAACCACGGCATGGGGATCAGGACGAAAGCCTGGTGCCTCCTCAATCCTCATACACGCTGATGCGCCTCTCTCTCTCTTTCTCCCACCACGGCACAGACAGCGTTTCGAACCTTGGTCTGCTGAGTTACATGGCATCCTATGACATGGCAAGCAATATCTATCAGGCCCTAGGGCGCCGGCGCCGCACTGTCATACGCGCAGCTCAACGCCGCCGCCGCCGCTGCCGCCCGCAGTAGGACATGGCATATATGGCCTGCCACGTCATCGACGCGCTTTTTTAAACCTCGTGGATTGAGTCAACTGTCATCA
>Ga0307489_10002056_pt1 | contig 13421 bp, 27 predicted proteins | sample SB12metaG_FD_202247 | JGI IMG/M metagenome (GOLD analysis project Ga0307489, IMG submission 202247) | Sea-ice brine microbial communities from Beaufort Sea near Barrow, Alaska, United States - SB 1.2 | ecosystem: Environmental > Aquatic > Marine > Coastal | place: USA: Alaska | collected... | reverse complement strand
AGCCTGAGAGCCAAATATATCCGTATCCGTATCCGTAATCGAGTCGGCACGCGAACTGGAACTGACCGCGCCACCGCGGAGGGGAGGGGAGGGGAGGATGGTGGTGGTTGGCTCACTTTCGCGCGCCCCCCGACAACGGCGACACGGGCACGCGACTGTCAAACATCATGGCGGCCGGCGGTGGTATCGACGCGGTCGACACGCTGGTGTTCGATCTGGACGGCACGCTGTACGCCATCGAGAACGGGTACGAGCACGCCTGCCGCGACCGTGTGTTCGAATTCATGGTGCAGAAGCTGGGCGTCGCGAGTGTCGGGGCGGCCAAGGAGCTGTGGTGGGAGCACTTCCAGGTGTACAACCAGACGTACCGGTCCCTCAGGTGGGGTGGCACAGCCTCATCACAGCATCGACAGCGGAACTTCGACGACCTCAGTTCTCAATCCAACGCCCCCAAATTTTCAGTCACCCATCCATTTATTTCACTCCATTTGACCAATGGACGACAGGCGATACCTTGGTCACCAGCGTGACCCTGCCAGCGGGGCAGGGTGCGGCTTCGAGTTTGACGCGGAGGAGTACTGGTCCTTCGTCCGCGGCGATCCGGCGCAGTTCCTGGGGCCTAATCCGGAGGCGCTGGCGCTGCTCAAGTCTCTGCCGCATATGAAAAAGGTGGTTACCCCCCTCTGACACCCCTCTGACACCCCTCTGACACCCTCTGACACCCATCGGGCACCCCTCTCACCCCCCTCTCACCCCCCCTCTCACCCCCATCTGACACTCCTTACGCACCCCTCTCACCCCCCTCTGAACCCCCTCCATACCTCCTTATCACCCCCCTCTCAAAAGGTGGTGTTCACGAATTGCGCGGAGAAGCAGGCGCGGGAGGCGCTGCGGGCAGGGGCTTACACTCGTCCACTTCTGAGCTCAACCTAAGCCGTTTTGGTCAGTGAACCGTGTTGTGTTTGAGACGAGTTATGACCCATCCATCTACTGAAGGTACCCAACGTATCCAACAAAAAGTGCCTACGTTGAGCTGAAAGGTGGACGAATTTAAGCCCCTAGCTGTGGGTGATGGGGCTGGAGGGGGAGTTCGACGCGGTGTACGGCGCTGACGCGATGGGGGCAGGTCTAGCGCAGTACTGAACAAAAATCATGGTGCACCGGCACCCAGTTAACAGAACCAGGGAGAACAACGTATGTGCACATTTGATCCACCAACCACATATTATACCTTCGTTTCATAAGTTAATCAACAACCCGTGATGTGGCAAGCAGCGTTCAGCCGGCCCTAGCTGGGGGACCTGTGCAAGCCTGAGGCGAGCGCGTTCCGAAAGATAATCGAAGCAGCGGGCATGGCGTCACATCAGTACCGTTTCCAGGCCCATCACCCGCAGCGCCTGAAATTTCAGCCGCTTGTCCCTGATACCATGCAACTTGCGAAGTACTTATAAAGCTCGACTGCTCGACTGAACTAGCTTTAAGCTAACACGTGGGAACCTATGTGGTATCAGAGACAAACGGCTAGAATTCAAGCCGGACATCACATCATGGTATGTCCCTGGCGGCGGGGATCGACCCGACCAAGACGGTGATGTTCGAGGACTCGGTGAAAAACCTCGTGACGGCCAAGGTAGGAAGTGGCTAATATTGCCTGCCACGCAATCTAACGCACGCATTTTGAATCCAACCGAATCATTTGGCATCCTATGACGTGGCGCGCAATATCTGACTCGCCCTGGGCGCAGGCACTGGGCATGACCACGGTGCTGATCGCCAGTAAGACGTCGGCGGAGGAAGGGGATCGGGCGGACGGGTTCGTGGCGCACGCGACGATCGCGGCAGTGACCGAGGAGGCCGTGCGCGCCGCTCTGCCCGCCCTCTGGCTTGACGTGTCTGGGTACTAGTATTATTTTCGTATTATTATAAACTGGGTGCGAAACAACTTCTAAACTAGCATCACTGAGTGAGATTACAAAGTTGTTTTCTAATGCTGCAAGTGCAACTGCGGTGCTTGCCGCGGCGGCGGGGCTCTGTCCCGTCAAAAAAATGTGTTCATGCCCTATGGATGTTGACTTCGTCGTCTTGTCATTCCTCTAATCCGTCATAAAAAGACGTTGGTCCCGTCGGGATGTTGACTTCATCATACCATCTCCTCGTCTCCTCATACCGTCATTCCTCATTCAGTCATTCCATCAATCCGTCAACCGGCGACCGGAACGTCATATGTTAGCGCATCCCACCCACACAAAGTTGTGCTTAGGCGTTCTTGAAGGACTCGTCAATAGCGTTGGCCAGGTACGCGCACTTGGCCTGGTTGAGGCCCGCCAGGGAGATGCGCCCGTCCTCGGTATAGAGCCTGGCATGCATTGCCCGCCACGTCATCGGGTGCCATTTGACTCAACAAACCATGGAACAAAGTTCAATTTTGCACCACGGTATCACAGGAAAATGGGTGTTCTAGAGACTCCCTTTGGTCTAGCATGGCTATACTCGAGACTCGCAGGCAGACAGTGCTTAGCAGCCGAGTCACACACAGCTGTGCATTTTTTGCTTATGACATCTGTTGACGCCCTACCTTGGTCATGTAGATGGCGTGCTTGGCGGTCATGTTCTCCACCTGCGCCGGGTTGAGGCCGGTGAAGGAGAACATCCCGATCTGGCGCTTCACGAAGGTCCAGTCCTTGTCAGGGTTCAGCTTTACCAGGTCGTCGTACAGCAGCGAGCGCACCGTCTTGATGCGCCCCGTCATTCGGGCCAAAATATTAATGCTCACCACATCATAGGATGATTCATCACCCAATAAACGAGTGTACACATAAGCTAGATGACGTACAATGCTGGCCATATCATAGGACAGTACTCAACAAAGAAACGAGAATGTACAGGGCCAGGTTCTGGATGACATTGTGACACTTCTTTGCGGAGAGCTCCCTACCGGCCATCTCCCCCATCTCCTCGTTCCACCGCGCGAACAGCTTGGGGTCGCTGATCACCGTGGCCGCGATGCGCGCGCCGTGCACCGGCGGGCAGGACCGAATGTCAGTGGCACGTCGTGTCCGGCCAGGGAGGAGGATGCGGCAGATGTGTGCAGGTGCGCCATGATCGAACAGTCAGGGGGCGCCGTGTCCGGCCAGGGAGGAGGATGCGGCCAGATGTGTATAGCACCACTGATGAGCTATGAGCAAGCAGTCAGGGAACGCTATTGCGGGCAGGGAGGAGTGCGGCGAGTGTGTACACGTGCTGTACGAGCACGCAGACTAATAATCACACGTCAAGCCCCACCGGCGGGTTGCTATACATGGCACGCGCGATGCGGTTGAACTGCGACAGCGTCTTCTTGGCGCTCGCCGAGTCGCTCAGCACCGCGTTGATCGCCCCGTCGCTACGGCCCGCCAGACACTGCTCGCCGCGTCATAGGGTGCCATTAAACTCAAGAAACGAGGGTTCGAAGTGCGTTGGGTGACGTGGCGTGGAGGGGGAGGTCGGGCCCTCCAGACACTGATCTTCACGTCATGAAGCGCCATTAGACTCAAGGAACAAAGGTTCTAAGTGCGTTGGGTCACGTGGCGGGGAGGGGGAGGTAGAGCATTTGGCATATAATGATCGCCATGTCATGGGGTGCCGTTTTTGTCAAGAAACGAGGGTTCCAAAGTGCGTTGAGTGACGTGGCGGGGGAAAGGGAGGTAGGGTCTGGCATGTATTGCTCGTCACATTGTGAGGTGCCGTTTGACTCAAGACATGAGGTTTTAAAGTGCGTTGGATGACCTGGCGGGCAATATCTGCCAGGCCCGACCAGAATCATACACTCGTCCACTTTTCGGCACGACGTGAGCACTTTTTGTGGGATAGCTTGTGTGGTTTCAGTACAAAGCACCGAAACGGCTCAGATTGAGCTGAGAAGTAAGCGTGTAAGCACCTGGTCCCCACCCCACACGCTCGGCGTACAGCCCCAGGTTCTTGGAGTAACTCTGCGCGCAGAAGAACTCGATGCCCTTGGAGGCAAACAGGCGCACGGATGAGGCGTCTTTATCTAGGGCCTGGCACATATTGCTCGCACATTCAGATCCCTCAATTCATGAGTTTACTGGTATATCATGACATGCCGAGCGACGTATGTTTACTTGTCAATCACCGGGTACTAACGGCTTATGACATGGCTAGCAATATCTGTTAGGACACGGGCTGACTGGCATCCTATGACGAGGCCAGCAACATCTGTCAACGTGTCAATGGCGTGGCGAGCAGTATCCTGGTGCGCAACGTCGTGGAGAGGTGGCGAGCAACAGCTGTGAACTTGTAGACGACATGACGAGCAGTATCGGGCAGGCCCCACCTTGGTCCAGGTCACCGCTGGCGAAGCCCTGGTACGCGACGTCGAAGAAGGGGAGGTGCCCGCCCGCCTGGATGGCCTCGGCAATGGCGCCCCACTGGTAGGGACTGCTATATAAAACAAGCATACCATTATCCACGGCGTTTTCAAACCCTCATTTCCTGCGTTGTACGGCATCATATGATGTGGTAGTGTCCCTTGATACCGCCTTAATACCGGCAGCAGTTTGGTACCGTCCGCTTGAAATGGCGGAAGGGGTTGATTGATGCTCACCATGTGAGCGCCTTGGGGCTCAACGAATGTTAGGTAATCGTCAATATGACGTGGCGCCTCTCATTCAATGGGCCTCACCCACTGGTCAATGGTGGGGTCGACGCCCGTGGGGTTGTGCGCGCACCCGTGCAGCATGAAGACCGAGCCCTTGGGCGCGGCCTTGATGTCCGCAAGCATCCCCTCATCGTAGGGCCAAGGGAGGTGGCAGTTGACTTCGTCAGTAAAGGGCCCAACTCATAACAAGTGAAGAGGAGTGTGGGAATGGACAAATTGGATCAAAATACGAGCGCAGTGTATGCGAAATGAAGGGCCCAACTTAGCACAAGAGCAGCGGAGTGTGGGTACGGACAAATGGGATCGAAAGACAAGCTCTATGTATGGCCAACCCGCATAGATTGTCAGACTTGCAAAAAAGACGGCTTAGTGTCACAGACAAGATGATAATGCTCACCACGTCACAGGGTGTCGTTTGACTCCTGAACGAGGGTTCACTACGCGCTGGAAGACGTGGCGATGATGATGTATCTGACCCCACCTCCAAGTCGAGGCCAATGGTCTTGGGGTCGTAGTAGCGGTAGTTGGCCGACTCCACGCCGGCGTCCAGGCAGATGTTCTTATGGTTGCCCCACGTGGGGTTGGGTAGATACACCTCGCAGGAGGGTCACTGAGAACAAGCTGTCGAACCGATATAGGAGCATGACTTTCGACTCACCTTGAGGTTGAATGCTCATACAGACTCGCGGAGGAGGTGGAGAAGTCTCAACCATGGGTGAACGAGTGTTCTCAACGAGCCTCCTGCCTTGGTACCCACCGGGAGGAACTTGCCAATGAAGGCGATTCCGACGCGCAACGAGCCGGTTCCAGACAGACCCTGGCACGTCGCCACGCGGCCCTCCTTCACAGCGTCGGACCCCTCGCCCAGCAGCAGCTTCGCGGTGGCCACGTTGAACTCCGCCAGCCCCTGCATGGGCAGGTACTCCTTGTCGTAGTCTGCCGTCGGTTAAGGCCCGCTATCAAACGCAGGCAATCAGCAAAACGACCAAACCGAGGCCCGGTATCAAACGGAGGCGTTTGGCAAAATGCCGAACCGAATTGCGTGATATTATCATAATGTGTGAAGGAAGATACCCACACTCCCGGGTCCTGCCTCCAACATGAGGCGCTCCGCCTGCTTCACCACATCCAGCACATAGGGCTTCAGCTCCTCGGTGCGATAGGCGCCGACGCCAAGGTTCAGCCTCGCAGTAGGGCCAGACACGGTGTCCCCTATTGAGTCAAGCTGTCACATTTGCACGGCTATCACATTTCTGCACAGCTGTTCCATTTGCATAGCTGGGTCACATTTCAAGCTGTCACAGCTATACATTGCTAATTGAAGTCTTGGTCACTGAAACCACTCGAGTTATCCCACTCAAATGGATGCTGACACGCAAGGGTATTGGTGTGAGGCCCCGCTTCTCGGGCTGCGTGGACTCGCGGAAGGCGATGGAGACGCCGAGGATAGGGTCCGCCGGCGCCTAGTCGTAGGGCCAGGCAGATATTGGTCGCCACATCATAGGCTGCCTTTCAAATCAGGAAACAAGGGTTCAGCATGCGTGTCGTTGACGTGGCGGGCAGCATCTGCCAGGCCCTACCTGTTCGACACCGGCGAGGAACGAGGGTCCCGCGGAGCGCGTGGTGGTGCAAACGCGGGCCTGCAATCATTCATCACGCACGGCGATACCAGGGGCGGGTCAGCCCCGAGCACGGAACACAGCAGGGAAGGCTCTGACTAGAGGCATCACAGAGTGGATGATGCTTTGGTAACTCGCTGAACTTTTGATAGACAATCACAACACACACACACACGTTGGATTCAGTCCTTCGCGATTGGCGGGTGCGGATATTCCAGTTCGATGCGGGGGAACCAGCGGATCCGGCGAGAAACGATACTCCTAGAGCGACGTCGAAGCAAGAGGCAAGCGGATGGCGTCGAAGAACCAGCCGCGGCCAACGAGGTGTGTGTAGGAGGATGGCGCGGTGGCGCGGTGCGGGGTTTATTCACCGCGTGCTCAACCGCGGCGCAAGAGTTCCGTCTCGATAAGTCCAATCCTGGGATCTGCAAAACGTCGCATTGTTTTGGGGCGCGCACCTTGGCTTGCGCCGACCGGCCGCGACGAACGGCGGGCGCGCCAGCCAGGACAGCGGAGCGGGAGGCGGCGAGAGCGGACTGCATCGTGGAGGGTCGGGCGAGACGACGCTCGGGGGCGCGCGTGGAGTGTGAACAGCATAGCGTTGGCGCGCTGAGTCATTTCAGATCGGAAGATCTGCGATCTGCGCGGATCCGGTGGGGGATCGGATGGGAATCCCCCCATCGGATCCGCGCCGACACGAACTTCGATACGACGGTCGACGACTGACGCTGAGACGTTCGCACTCGGAGCGGCTCCTGCTGCCGTGCGATACGTCGTCCCCGTGGCGCTGACATGGCAGACGCGGTCGACCTGACCGGCAGCCCCACGCGGCGCCCGGGGCGGGCGGCCGATGCGGGCGCCGGGCGCGCTGGGCGGACACCTACGCCGGCGGTCCCCTCAACGACGAAGAATGCCACGGACAACGGCGCTTCAGACGCGTGCATCGTCCTGGGCGACGACGACGACGACGAGGAGGTGCCAGCGCCGGCGCGGTCTCTGAGGCGGCGAAGCGGCGGCGGGGCAGGTGCCGTGCCGCCGCCGCCGAAAAACGAGCACGAGACGGTCGACTTGCTGGACCAGAGCGATTCTGACGAGGTGCGCTGAAGTCAATTCTTGGAGGGTGCCGAAGTTTGCATCCCTGCACGACAAACGACCCCTCGCCTCTCTCCTCTCTCCTCTCTCCGCTCTCCAAACCTCCGCTCTCCGCTCTCCGCTCTCCGCTCTTCGCTCGCCGCTCCCCTCTCGCATCTATCCTCTCTCTCCTCTCTCCTGTGCCTCCTCCCTCCTCTATCCCATACCCTGTCCTACCTGTACCCTCTTCCTCTCTCCTCCTCTTTTCTCTTCCAGTCCCGCATCTCTTCTCTCCTCAACCTCTCCTCTCAGCTGACCCCGCCCCAGCACAAACCCGCACCCTCGCATCGCAGGAGGTCGAGGGTGTGCGTTACGAGCTGGCGCGGCTGGGCCACGCGGTGGAGGCGGCGGCGAAAACGGACGCCGCGAAACCGAAACCAGCGGCCAACGGAAAAGGCAAGGGAAAGGGAGGCGGAGGAAAAGCCTTGCAGCCACCCGGGGTTGGGCCTGGCAAATGTCGCTCGCCACATCATAGCATGCCGTCTAACTCAATGCATAACGGTTCAACATGCGCGCTGTGACGTGGCGGGCAAAGGTTGCTGAGTCTCTCGCCCGGGGGGGGCTCGTACTCAGCGCACTACCATCCGGCTGAGGCTTCCGGCGTGGGATACGGCGGCGTCGCGGGGGATGGCAAGGCAGCGGTGGCGCAGGGCATCAAACGCGCGGCGGCGGTGGAAAAGAAATCCGACACCGCCCTCACCAAGGTGGGGTCCAGTGAGTCATGCGCGATACGATTTCAGTTATTCGCCATCACGTTGTGTGAGTTATGCTTGAAATGTTTTGTCATCGACTCTAAGGATCGAACTGACGAGCTGGTTATGAGAAAAACGTCGATATTCGTTGCCCTACATCTAGGCGCTCAGCCGCCTCTCTGACTACCTCGAGGATGCCCACTGCCGCAAAGTGGGCGTGGGTGCACGCGGGCGAGACGTGCTCCAGGGCACAGCTGTCGTGGCAGGGGGGTCAACAAGCACAAGCACTCGACCATGAATCGAGTCCGCGCGTCTCTATGAGCATTGACCCTGAAGAAGTCTTGCTCCGACCTCGGTTCGAGTGCCCGTTCTCAATCTGCATGAGCATTGACCCGGAAGACGTGCTCCGATGGGGCTTTACATTCGCCAACTTTCGAGCTCAACCTGAGCCGTGTTTGACGCTAAAACCACCTTATGTGTCCCACGAAAAGTGCTCATGGTGAGCTGGAAAGTGGACGAGTGTCAGGGCTTACAATCGCCAACGTGCTCGTTTTCAACGACCCTGCTGCATGGTGCACCAGCTACTGATGAACGACTCGCTGGTGGATTGGGCCAGTCGCGCGGACCTGTGCCGCGCCGTGCTCGGTGTCGTGTCGGTAAGGCGGCGAATGTGCATATGTACACTGGTACACTACGAGCAAACAGTCAGGGTGAGCTCAAAAGGGAACGAGTGGCTAGCCCACGGAGGAGGATGTGGAGAGTGTGTTTGGGTACACTTGTACACTATGAGCGAACAGTCAGCTGGAAAGGGGTCGCCTTGGAAGACCCTGGGGGTCGGCGTTTGCGCAACGCTCCGGGCTGGCGCGCCTGGTGCTGGTAGGTCCTGTCAGATATTGCTCGTCACGTCATCAACATGCACTTGGAATCCTCACCTCCAGGGGGCTGGTAGATACTGCTCGCCACGTCATCGACACGCACATGGAATCCTCGTCTCTGCGGTCCTGGCAGATATCGCCCGCCACGTCATAGGATGCCAACATGCCATCTAACTTTAGCGACGAGCGGTGGGGGGGGCACTTATTGCCCGCCACGTCATAGAATGCGTGATTGGCTTTGTAGTCGAGGGTGCCAAATGTGTGTGGGCGATGACGTGGCGTGCGCAAATTGTCGGCCCTCGGTGGTGGAGCCACCGCCTGGGTTCGGGGACGAGAGCTCGCGCTCTGCCGCAGATGCGCTCGAGACGTTGGACGCCCAGGCGCTGGTGTTCGTCGGCCGCGTGCGTAACGCTGCCGCTTCCGCCGACGCTGCCGCCCCCGCCGTCAAGAAAAGTGGCAGCGGCAGAGCCGGCGCCAAGAGCAAGAAGGACGCTGTCAAAGCGAAGCCGACGGAGGAGAACGCGACGGTTGACTTGGCGCTGGAGATCCGCGCGACGGCGGAGCGTGTGCGTGCGGCAGCTGCCCGCGATGCCGTCGGGCGGCATCAGCGGCAGCGGCGGCGCGGCGGCGCTGAGGGACGCTACGTCGCCGCGCTGCGCGAGGCACGGCCCGGCTGATATTGATGTCGCTCGCCACGTCATTTGATGTCAGTCAACATCATAGTAGAGGGCTCAAAATGTGTCAACCTGCGTGTCCATGACGTTGCGGGCAATATTTGCTTGTCCCGAGCTCGAGGTGCAGTTCGGCGAAGCGCCGCTGGACAGGTACTTCTTCGACAAGAAAGGCAGCACAGGGGCTGCCCGGCTGGGCGGCGGGGAGCAGGAGCGGCAGCGGTCGCTCCGCATCACCAAGGATGTGAGCTCCCTCGCCACCAGCCTGCCGCTCAACTTCGACGGCAGGGTGTTACGCCAGCTGTACGGGAGGGGGGTGATTATAAGGTGGTGTAGGGGTCTAATGCCAGTTCCTCACCAGCTCAACTTGGGTCGTTGTTTTCCGTACCGGAGACCACCCAGAAGGTACTACCTCGAAGATACTCAAGATAAGTTCTGAGGTGTTTTATCCCTAATGGTAGATGGAGGTGAAGGTATGCGCATGCTAGCGGATCCACACACCGCCCCAATGCGTGATGCGTGGTGCCAGAGTAGCCACACCCTCTGCCTCACCCGCAAGTTCAGCTACCACTGAACGCTTGCAAGAAGTGCTGCTACCACCGGAACGCGTGTAAGGCCTCGGCTTGAGCTACCGATGGAAGGCATGTCACAGGGGGGTTATTGAGAATAACGTCTCTAACGACGGCCAGATCGCCATGAACCGCCAGATCGACGTTCGCGAGCTGAGGGTGAATGCCCATACGCTGGCCTGGGGGATTCCTGTGGAGGGATTCGTGTTCGGCTCGGATTCCTAGGGATTCCTAGGGATCTGGTGCGTCGCCCGTTCAGACGCTACGTGCTGGACGGATTCCTGGGCGCTCCGTGCAGGGGATCCGGGCGCCGAAGGCGCAATTTTGGGGGCATTTTGGGTATTTTGGGGGCATTTTGGACGTTTTCGAGCGTTTTGGGGCGGAATACCGGGAGTAGGGGTATTCGGGAGGGATTCGGTCTGAACGCGGAATCCTAGGCATTCCTAGGGATTCGGAGGTGCCCTGCCAGGAATCCCCCACCCCAGCCCATACGATAGTCTGCGGTCGGTCGGCGATCACGAATCGAGTCCGCGCGTCTGTATGGGCATTCATTCACCCACACCCTCGCGAACGTCGATCTGGCCTTCGAGACGTTATTCTCAATAACCCCCGTGTGTGGGGCCCTGAATGACGGCAGCGTGTGTGTCCGCCTGGACGACAAAAACACCAGCGCGTTGCGCGCCGTCATCTTCCCGTCCGTTGACACCCCGTACGGCGGCGGCGCCTTCGAGTTCGACATCCACTTGCCGCCGGTATGGCGAGGATCGTTTTATGGGTGGTATGCTACCTGGCGAATTAACATACTTGAAGAGGATTGTTAGATTTGTTTATTGACGTTCATCGATCCCCAAGGCGCTCACATGGTGTGAGGGGGGCAGCACTGCCGACAATACCACAACACTGCCAAAACACTGCCAAACTGCTGGGGTGGTCCGATGTGCAAGTGTCAACCCGACAGTGCCCCCCTCACAACGTGCTGAGTATCATCCAACCTCATCTGCAAGGGCGGCATCGTATGACATAGAGACGATTTCCCAACCTGCCGAGGATGAAATAGACCCTGCCTGCCGGATTATCCCAACAACCCGCCGCAGGTGCAGTTCCTCACCACTGGCGGCGGTAGGGCCTCACTGTTTGCTCATAGTGTACCAGTATACCCGTACGCGTACACACCCGCCGGATTACCCCAACAACCCGCCGCAAGTTCAGTTCCTCACCACGGGTGGCGGCAGGGCCGTACAGTACTTCCCTCTTCAGCAGGTTAGGGTTTAGGGTTCAGGTGTTTGGGTTCAGCACTTCCCTCCTCAACTCATCCTGGCTGTTTGCGCATAGCGTACCAGTGTGAGGCCAGGGAAGAAGTTGCGACAAGCGTGGACGGGTACACTGATAGTCTATGAGCAAACAGTCAGGATTGTAAGGCCCTGCGTGGCGGCAAAGTGCGGTTCAACCCCAACCTGTACGACTGCGGCAAGGTGTGCCTCTCCATCCTCGGCACCTGGTGGGGCGGTGCACACGTTGTGACCCCTGTTGACAGCGCCTACAGTTCGTGCCATGCAGTTCTGGTGGACGGGGGAAATGGGGATGGCGCGTGGCGCTGTTTGGTCACGATCGTTGAGTTCACACACCCTCGCCCATGCATTTATGAGCCTCTGGTGTATGGGAGGCTGGTCTACACTGTAATTCATATGAGCGACCGTCTATTAACTCAAGCTCATCCATATCCCCATTTGCCACCCCCCACCATAAGTGCGTAGTGAGTTCCAGCTGATTTTTTCATTACTAACGTTCATCGAGCCCCAAGGCACTCTATGGTGAGCATCAACCAACCCGCTCCTGCTGTTTCAAACGGCCACACTCTAGGTCTGCCAGGGGCTAAGGCCTATGGAGGGGCTTGAAACCACTCAACGGCATTCAAGTTTTGCTTTCAAGTTTAACTTGCGACCCTTCAACCTGGGCTGGTCCAGGGTGGGACCCGAAGGTGTCCACGCTGCTGCAGGTGCTGGTATCGATACAGAGCCTCATATTGTGTGAGGCAGGTCTCCGCACACCATGCGTGCCACGTCATATGTGTACAGCCACACCGCTGCAATTCGAGCCAACAATCAGTGCCTTCGTTACTACATTGTGTTTTACGGCTATACTTACAATGAAGACAAGATCCGTATCAGTCAGGTAGCTCTTGTACGCATGATGTGGCGAGCATATCCATCGTCAGGCCCTAGTGCTCGGAGCCGTATTACAACGAGCCCGGTTACGACGAGGACAAAACAGGGACCTCGAGGCAGAGCAGGAGGTACAACTCGTGCATCCGCTTCGAGACAATGCGCGTGGCTATGCTTCCCGCGCTGCGACGCATCGGCGGCAGGGGCGTACACTCGTCCACTTCTCTGCTCAACCTGAGCTGTTATTGTCACCAAAATCAACTGAAACCCCCCAACGTGTCCGTGAAAGAGTGCTCACGTCAAGCCGGAAAGTGGACGAGTGTAAGCCCCTGATCAGCGGCGGCGGCGGCGGCGGGAGAAAGAAAGCCCCGCAGCCGTTCGATGATGCGTTTGCGGTTCATTACCGCCGGAAGAGCGCGGTGTTTGTCGGCATGGTTGACGGCTGGGCGGGGTCTGAAGCCAGTTCCCTGAACTTTTGTTATAGTGTAGCAGTGCACCTTCATTCTCGCTGCATCCTCCCCGGCCTCGCCTGTCGTTCCCTGACTCTTAAATTGAGATGGAAAGAGGTCGAGTTTAAGCAAGGCCATGGAAGAGGATGCGGCGAGTGTGTATGGGAACTCCGGTACCCTATGATCACACGGTCCGGTTGAGCGGATCCGGGGACGAATTTACGGCCTTACCGCTGGGTCTGGGAGCACACAGCACTGATGGCACCGAAAACTGCGGGGGATATCCACGGCATGCACGGGAACGACGACGAGGATGACGAAGACGACGACGACGAGTGTGACGATGAGTATGATGATTACGACGACGATGACGAGATGCACGGACTAAGCTTCCCGTCCGTCGCCGCGTTCGGTGCCGCCGCCGCTGAGGTGCGCCAGACGCTGACGGCGCTGGCGGAGTTGGACTACGATGGCGGCGCTGGTGGCGGCGGCGGCGGGGGAGGTGGCGGGGGCGGCGGCGGCAGCGGTGGGGGCGGTGGCGGCGGTGGGGGCGGTGTGGGGGGCGGAGAGGGGCCGAATCAGCACTGTATATAGCG
>Ga0307489_10002055_pt1 | contig 13422 bp, 13 predicted proteins | sample SB12metaG_FD_202247 | JGI IMG/M metagenome (GOLD analysis project Ga0307489, IMG submission 202247) | Sea-ice brine microbial communities from Beaufort Sea near Barrow, Alaska, United States - SB 1.2 | ecosystem: Environmental > Aquatic > Marine > Coastal | place: USA: Alaska | collected... | reverse complement strand
AGTGGCACAGTGACAGGCGGGATAAAAAAGGCGCTGAAACGGAACGCGTAAGACAACCACTGACGGACGATCCACTCACAGACGGGACGGGGGGCCCGCCTGACGTACCTACGCAATGCGGGGGTATCCGTAGCTGCGCTCACAAGGGGAGGCCGCGTCAAAACGGGAGTGCTGATGGACACTCTGCCAACGATGAAAGATTAGTGTCGACGCTGGCCGCACTTGTACGGCGTAACCGGCGCGACATGTATGAGATGCTGCGCGGACGACGAGACCACACCACACTGGCGGTTCTACTGCGTGGGAAATGCGGCAAGCGACGCGCGGGAAGTGCGTGCGCAGCTGAAACGGGACCTGAACGAGGTACTGGAGAAACTCGGTGATGTCGGGTGGGCCTCCGGGCCGACGCCTTGGGAGTCACCCCGAGGGCCACGTGTCAGAAAAGGCCGTGGGAGTCGGCACCCGAGGCCGAGGACCACAGACCTGAGCGTAGACGGGTGACGCACAAGGGAGGCGCGACGACGCTCGGCGGGGAAGCGAGATCAGTCAAAATATCGCGCGTCGCCTACGAGAAAACGCGGAGACTGTGGACACACGGGTGGTAGGTAATGGGCGAAGCGTTCGTCAACGCGGCCGCGGAGGCACACCGATGGATCCAAGACGGCACGGAGACGGGGAGGCACACCCGGCGAAAGAAAATGTGCTGGGCAAACGATGAAACGCATGAAGACATTGTAGTGGACCTGGCCGGACTGTTGATGCAAGCCTTCGGGGATATCGGGAACCGATGTGAACGATACAAGGTCACGTGCACGCTAGAGGACCCCGGCCTGTTCGCGGGTCAGCAGGAAACGCTGAGACAAGATGGGCTAAGCGAGGAAGGATCGGTGGGTGGGAGCCTTGGTGGGAGCCTTGGTGGGAGCCAACCCCAAATTTACAGCGGAAGATGTCTCGGCTAGGGAAATTGACCAGATTCTCGCGGCACTGGAGCTGGCCCAACACGTGCGGAGGGCGATCCTAGTGATACCGCTGTTCACCAGCACGGACTACGCGAAACGCATCACTGAGTTGGAGGGGCACGTCTTGTTTCTGGCTCCAACGGGCACGTGGTCTTTCGTACCGGATAGCTTTTGGAAAGATGGTACCGTGAGGAAACACCTGGGACACAACCAACACCCAGTGGCGGTGGTGGTATTCCAATGCAGCCAATACCACTCGGAACGGGCGGATGGCTGGGACGAACGCCCACTCGTGCGCACGTTAGAAGCGTGGTGGGCGGCCCGCGCTCGGGGAAATGAGGCAACCATGGTCCGGGAAAACGAAGCGAGGAAGCACAAGGCTGGCCAGCATGGTAACGGTGGTATGACACGGAGCGACAGCGGGAAGCAAGGTGGGGATGGGGAAGAGACTCCAGAGGGGGCAACGGGGCGTGGGGAAGGTGCGGTGAGTTGGACCCGGAGATAGGAGGGTTGGAATACGCCCCACCCGGGTTCCGCACGGGGTTACAGGGGTTGGGAGCGTTGGCGAAAACGGCAAAAGAAATGGTGCACGTTATGGAAGGCCTCCTGCGGAATGCAACGAGAGCGCTCTGGCTGATGAGGAACAAGGAACAAAAGAGGGACGAAGAAGAGTACATATACATCACAGCGGAAGACAAACGGGCGACCGCGGCGCCGAAGGAGTGGCGGGAGACGCACCGGATCGTACACGGCCTGGTCGACGAGGAGACCGAGAGAGGCGAGCTAGGCACTATAACTACAGATGAAGGGGGGAAAGTGCCAACGAAGTCGTGCGGAGATTGCGGACGAACCCATGACGGAAGGGGACAGATATGTAAGGAGTGTGGCGTGAAACTCCCTTCGGGGGCGAGGCAGGCACAATATCCAATGAGGCGGAAACGCTTCGGGCGGGGAGAGGACAACTACTGGATCTTGATGGCACAAATAGGGAAGACATTGGCAAGGAACGAGGAAGAACAGGAACAATGGAAAAGGAGGGAAACACTGTGGAAGATGGTGGTGAAGACCTCGAAGAGTAGGGGTCGGGGAAGGGACACGGACGCCCCCGCGGGGGGACCGCGTGGGCCTAACTCCGATGACCCCACCGACGAGGTATACGACAACAACGACCACGACTGCAACAGCAACGAAGACGACGACGAGGACATGGAAGGGAATGCAGATGAGGACACACGAGGACACAAGAGGACACAAGAGGACACGCAAGGAGAAAGGAAACGGATAAAAATGGAAACATCCGAAAGGAGGGTGGAAGGAGTGGTTGTAGAGTAAAAGAATAACAACCAATTTAAGACGGCTGGGTACCTTGGGGTATGGAGGCGCAAGTGCAGGGTGTGGTCAAGATGACGGATAACCACGAGTGACCTATCTCCTGAGGGCCTACAAAGACGTAATTACGTTAACCTGCATAGCTTTGAAAAAATGAAAAAAAGGGATATTCTCAGGATTCGAGCACTGTAATGAATTGAGTTCGCACTCATACATGTATCCTAGAATCGCTGTAGCCGGACATGTGTTCGGACACTCTGTTGGTGGCCTAGCGGCTTTAGCCAAGTCACGACAGGTTATGGGCCCACCACGCGCACCACGGACGGTGCTATGCAGTTCTACAGTGGGGGGAAATAGGGCATCTCAAATTTAGACAGTGAACCATGAGTCAAATCGATGTGGACCTGGGATGGCGGTTCGGCATTCGGACGGATTCGGTAGAGGGTCGGACTCGGGCGAATTTGGGCGGATTCCCAGCAGCCCCGCAGGGAATCTTTTTGCGGTATTGTACAGTCTGAATGGGCATTTCGTCCCTACCGAAATGGGTTCCTGATTCGGACGGATTCGGTAGAGAGTCAGATTCGGACGAATTCGGACGGATTCCAAGACCCCAAATATGGAAGTCGGCAACCCAGATTTGGACCCCAATTTGATCTGTGGGCGCGAATGTCTTTGAGACTACGCGTTCACACGGGCCATTCCAACGAAAACGCCGTTTTGTCAGCTTTTGTAAAAAACGAGGTGCCTCAAGGGATCGTTGGCGCGAGATCGTCGCCCGGGGCCTTCCCCGGCGGCTCGGAGGCGACGCCTGCGGCTCGAATGATGGTTCGGAAGGCACTTGCGGCTGCGACGGAGGCTCGATAGCTCGCATCGAGCGCGGAAGGAACGAGTACCACCGCAACGCGCTTCGGGTCATCGTCGAACAAGGGGCGAACGGGCGATCTGGAGCTCGGGTTCGAATCGAGCAAACCGCACAGAATCCGGCGGCCCCCAGCTAACGCTGAATACGCCGCGGCCAGCGGCTCCGGTTAAAGCTCAGACCCGTCCTCGGTCATGCCGTCGACGGGCGAGCCTCGCGCCGGCGCTGGTGGGAGATGGCGTGACTCGTTGTTCAATCCTTCAAAAACGCGGTTCGAGCCGACGTGGCACCGTCGTTTCGGGAAGAGGTTGAAGTTCTCGCACGTCGGAAGGGTAGTATGCGGAACAAGCATCTACGGGACTCAGGCCCCTGTGTCGGAAAAAAATGGCGTTTTGGTCGGCCGGTCCCAAGTGTGGAATCTATTTTCAAGCGGCCGAATCCGGTCGGCGATGGGACGCGGACGAAATGGAGGGTCGATACCAGTGTGCTGTCCTTGCGCCATACAAATCAGGCCATTTGGACTGCCGTATGGTTTGTTTTTTACGACACAGGGGCCTGAGTCCCGTAGATCGAGAAACCGACCACACGACCACCAACACACGGCTCGACCAGTTGAACACACGGCTCGACCAGTTGAACACATGACCCAACCAATAGGCTGTTTGCCTGTATGCACCGGTACACCGATCTGGCACGATCTTGACGAGATCTACGAAGTACGTGTGCAATGTCAGGTAATACCGGTTTTTGCCCGCGTTGAACAGGTGCACACAGGCAAACAGCGTATGGTGGGGTCATATGTTCCACTGGTCGAGCCGTGTTCCTCTTGCTTTTAGTCGGCCCCGATACTGCCCTTCCCGATATTGACCCCCCCCGATGATACCCTTCCCGACATTGCCCCTCCCCGATGACAGATTCCCGATACTTACCCTTCCCGACGATGGTTTCCCGATGGCCGATTCCCGATGCCACTTTCCCCACTGAAGCGATAGTACAAATGGTGGTGGATGGCGCCCACCGCCCCCCTCGGCCCGCGTCACGTACAGTGCCTCTCTTGTCAGGCGGGCGGGCTCCGCTCGGTACGGCAGCTCGCCATCCTGCGCGCGCCTCGCTTCCGGCGCCGTGCATCGTGAAGGGCGCCGGGGGGCTCGCCGTTCGGTCCCTTCCCCGACGTGTGTCAGAGATCTCAGCATTGTGACACGCCGCGCGTCGGCACGCGGGCGGCGCCATGGCGCGTCGCAGCCGTGCACGCCTCTTGGTGGCCGATGAACACCACACATAATGTGCGGCCTCGACGAGCGGCGGGCCCGCGAATACCATCGCCACCTGTTGCGCGCGGAGGCGACGCACAGCCAGCATCAGCGCGCACTGCCAAACGAGCATCGGGAGGGGCGATATTGGGAGGGGGGGATTGAGGCACCCCAATATCGGGAAACTATCATCAGGGAGGGCAGTATCGGGAAGACCTCTCCCGATGATGGTTTCCCGATATTGCCCCCCCCCGATGTCAGTTAAACTCACATCGGGGCCGACTGAAAGCGAAAAATGATAAATGAGAGTTAAGGAATCCATAAATGAGAGTTAGTGACGTACCATCCAAGAAATCACATCAGAATCGCCAAAACCAATAAATGAGAGTTAGTGAGGGGACGCCTTTATACAGCGCGAACATTGTGACCCCTGATCGCGAGGGCCACCAAGGCGGAACAGGTTTCAGCGGGAAGCCGGTCAAATCGCTCGCTCTGGTCCCGCGCAGACCCGACGCGCCTTCGGCCGAGTCACGCAGCGCTCGCCGGGTATGGGGTACACGGAGAGGGTGAGTTGCGGGACGCGTTACGGGCATGGTTTCCTAGAACAGGTGGTAGGAATTGTGTTACAATAATATACCGTCCACCAAGAAACGCGCGGAGCGCGGGTGCGCGCGAAGCGCGCAGGCATCGGGATTGGCGGTTGGCGATGGGAACGAGCTCGAAGCGTGCGCTTCAGGGAGAAGTGCGGACCGCTGTCGCGGCATCGCGGCGATGGTACCCTGCTCTGGTTTTGATACCTGTATTTTTGGATGAGAGTTAAGGAATCAATAACTGTGAGTTAGTGAATCCTTAACTGTCATCAAATACTTTTGGACTGAAAGCAAGAGGGCGTGTGTTCAATTCAGTCCACGATGAGCATCGAGGCTACTTTTGAGAATCATGAATAAATACAGGGAGAAAGGCTGGAACATAGCATCCCGACCCCTCCTCTGAAGGGAAAGGCTCCGTTCAAAAGAAAGGCGGTGCCCGAGGCATAGCTGTGCGCGGCAGCGGCGACCTACGCGCCGTGAGCGTCATCTCCGCGCGAGGACGCGACATACGACTCCCATGACGTAACCACCACATGCCGCGCGCCGTTCGCGGCTCGGATGCGAAGCAGGCGGCACTCACAGGGGGGTTCGCCGGCCAGACACAGCGGGAATTGGGGGAAGCGTCGCATATTCTCACCTCATGGCTACCCGGACAAAAGGCGGCACGAGGAGTCCGCCTGTGCACCGGTTCTGGCCGCCAACCGAAGGCACCTTCCATGGACTAGTATGAAAGACCCCCGACGTCGCACGGGCACTTTGAGTCGCACGGCGTTGAGCGGCGCGCGTCAGATGGGAAGAGTGGCCGCGCCAAGACGAGAAAGTTGGGCAACAGGGGGTTTCCGGCCTCCTGATTGGCTGATATGTATTTCCTGTCTCCTGATTGGCCACTGAGAGACAGTTCTCAGTGGCCAATCAGGAGGCTCCAAAAAAGCTCATCGTGGACTGAATTCGACTGGACGAGCCGTGTGTTCAACCTTTGCAGGTCCAAGAGGTGCCAAAAGTGTGGTTAGAGATCTGCGCCTTGAGGAGCGCACCCTGTCCGCGCTTTTGGTGAATCGTCGGTAAAGTTCAGCCGTTGTCTGACCATTGTCCATACGATATGACACTTTTCCAAGTCACTCGTATTCATTTTGCGCGATCAGATGAAAATCAAAGATGTGTACCGGTACATGTCCTGTCGCCATACAAAAAGCCCTAACCACACTTATGGCACCTCTTGGACCTGCAAAGACTGGTTGAGTCGCACTATCAGATACTTTGGGAGGGGCTCAGCACTGCCTGTCACGGCCAAAACACGGCGAAATCACTGCATCCCTCCGTCTCGATGCGAAGGTATTTATCCGGCCTCCGGATTGGTCGAGAGCGGTCTGGAACCAACTGGCAGGCAGTGTCGTGATACACCTCGGGCGCCGTGCTGGGCAGTGTCTGCGCCGTGAAGGGGGGCAGTGATGGAAACGGAAGTTTGGCAGTGAAGAGTTTTTTGCCTTGTGCACTGGTAGTAATGGCGTGTCACTGGTTGGACGCGTTTCAGCGGGGCCGGGTGCGGGGGCGGGCGCGGGCGCGCAGGGTCCGGGAGCGGGGATACGGGCGGGGCCGGGGCGTGCAGGGAGAGCACTGGCACCGACCACCGGTGTCGCCGGCACCAAGTATCGGGGGTTGCCTAGCAGATTCCACTGAGTCGCACGGCTACGGAGCTGCGCCAGGAGGAGCACGCCCCGCCGCCCCGAGCCATTCCCCGCCCCTGGTTGCCACCCGCGTCGCCACTGATACACTTGTATGCAACGGCGCCAATGCTCGCGCCAGCACACGCGTCGCCACGGCGCGCCGCGCGGGCCGTGTCGCTCATTTGTTGGCGTGTGAAAGCATCAAGGCAAGTAGGCAACTGGATCGCGTTCCAACATTCGTACCGATGCGCGCCAGGAAGCCCCCCGGGGGGACGCCGGGACTCGGAACGGGCAGTGCTGCGTCGCCACGCGAGGCAGTGATCCTGCGGCCGTGCGCGTCGCCTAGAGGCAGCGCACGTCACTGCCCGCAGCGCCCTGCGTGGCAGTGTTTGGGCAGTGTCGAGCACTGCTCGTCGACCATTTAGGAGGCCGGATAAATACCTTCGCATCGAGACGGAGGGAGGCAGTGATTTCGCCGTGTTTTGGCCGTGACAGGCAGTGCTGAGCCCCTCCCAATACTTGTTCCGCATACTACCCTTCCGTCGCAGAACGGCCGACAAATCGTCCGTCCGGGAATGATCTTGTCATGGATTCAGACTAGTGCCTGGTCTGCATTTCGTACTAGATGTAGTACTTCGTACTAGTACTACATGTAGTACGGTCGGAGTTTGGTGATCTGGCCAAAAGTCAAAAGTTTTGCGGTGATTCGGCCAAAAGTCAAACACAAATTAAGATCCGTACTACAGAGCAGACCAGGCACTAGGGTATTCTCCTCGATCACCAGCGCGTTCCGGCTGGGTAAATTTACTCACAGTTGAGATGCCCTATTTGCCCCCGTCGTAGAACTACATATGACAAAGTGCGCCAAACCACTTAGACACCTAGACTGACTTAGTGCTACTTAGGCTGACTTAGTGCCCGCTCGACCAATCACAACGCTCCATTTGGACGACTTGTACTACTTGTTGCTAAGTGTCTAAGTGGTTTGGTGCACTTTGTCATAGTGGAGTTATAAACCCAGTCTCCGCTATAGCTACCCCCTGATTCCCCCGAATCTAGCCTCTGGACCAATCGGGGACAAAGAGAGATGATGCAATGTCCATTGACCCGGCCATTGACCGATCAGGGACCACAAACGATTACGACCAGAATTAGCGCGAAATCAGCCAATCTAATCTAAGTAAATCACTCTCTCGATGAGGGCCTTCGGGCCCCGCAGGGGGCCAGAGACTGGGTTTAAACCCAGTCTCCGGTTTGACTACCACCTGAACCCCCCGAATACAGCCTCTCGACCAATCAAGGACGCTGGCAAATGATGGACTGTCCATTGACCAAACAAGGATTACACACATTTAGAATTGGCGCGAAACGTGCATAGAATCCAGTCCATCAAACCTCAGTAAATCACACTCTCGACCAATCATATGGGGGCCTTCAGGGTCACGCGTGACCCGGAGACTGGGTTTGAGGGGGGACTTTTGACTGTCACATAATACCTGGGATGGGAAAACCGGGAATACGCAAATACGCAAACGGCCCAAATACGCAGAAATACCCACGAATACTCAGCCCACCCGGCGCGAAGCGCCGCGAAAATTTTCGGACAGGACTCCGAGTTAGTGTCGAAATGTTCGACGACATCTGCTCATACATAATACGCGAATACGCAAGCGATCCAGATACGCAGCAACATTCAACAATACCACACCCCTCCCACCAAAATATCCCATCCCAGCATAATACAGGTAGCCCTATTCCGCTTTGTGGGTCGAAAAATCCTTGGTCTGTACCTGAAGAACGGAAATGACCAACACTATGCGCGCTCTGAGCCGACGACTTTGGTCGCCAGTAGAATGAAAAAGGCTGTTTGAGTGGGGAATCGGCGCGACTGACGCACGACAAAACCGGCGGCGGCAAAACCGCCGCAGACAACCCCCCTTTTCTTGAGGCATTCGCGTCGATACGCGGGGGGGAGACGGCGAGTATCGCCGCCGCCGCGCCGTCGGGCCGCTTCCCCGTGTCTTTAGTCATTTGTCCCATGTTGACGGTCTAAATGGGCGATTCGCCCCGAGGCGCGCCGGCGGCGATACTCGCCATTCACCCCCATACTTGTACTAGTCGGAATCCGATATATGCCGGATTTATTGGCTCAAACGGGCAAGCCCGCAGAACAGTTGTCGGTGCCGCAGTGGGACGTGGTGGAGTGAGGTGCTACTAGTGCGTGTGCCGGTACACTGTGTGTGGTGATCCTTGCTGCCACTGTACAGGTGTGTTGGCGCCTCGATGGAGCAGTGCGGTGCCACGAGTGATTGTGCTGGCACACTGTGTGGGGTGTCCCCTACTACTACTGAATACTGATGCGTGTGCCGGCACACTGTATGCTGTGTTCCGTGCCACTACGGACGTGTTGTGGCCATGCAACTACAACTGTGTGCTCGCTTGTGTGTCGGCACCGCGGCGGAGGAGTGCGATGTTGTGATAGCTTAAATATGATACTGAAAGACTGGCTAGAAGACGGAGACGCGGTGCACACTAGCGAAGTCGCCCCAGCCGCTGCCTGCGTGCACCAGAGAGCGAGAACAAGCCGAGTCGTCGGAGAGTGAGACGAGTGAGTGAGTGAGTGCGTGCGCGAGTGATCAAGGGAGGGGGAGACGCAGAGAGCGAGGGAGAGAGAGCAAGCCAATAAGTCAGTGTGTGAGACGAGTGATTGAGTGGGAGAGGGAGAGGGAGAGGGAGAGGGAGAGGGAGAGGGAGAGAAAGAGGGAAAGGGAGAGGGAGAGGGAGAGGGAGAGGGAGTGAGTGAGGGCGAGGAGCATGATAGCTAGCATTATTTAGCCGGTGGGCAGGCCAGGGAGGAGGATGCGGCGGGTTTGTACAGGTACACCAGTACACTATAAGCAGACAGCAGGTGCCAGGTGAAAGAGCGCGCACCAATGGTGAACTTGAGGAACTTGGCCTGGCAGTTGACCTGGTGCACCTCCGTCTGCAGCCGCGCGTTTTTGTCAACCAGCTCCACCGTGATCCAGGACCTTCAATCCAGTGCTTAACCAGTACTTGTTCTTAAAACAGGCAGTATTTGTTTTATGTTAGCTTCAGTATCGGTGAGGTATAAGCTTGGGTATTAAGTGAGACAACTCAAGTGGTTTCAGCAACAGCCAGTAGTTGTTCCGGCTGAGCTTGGGTATCGGTGGGGTGTACAGCCTGGGTGTTCAGTTGGACAACTCAGGTGGTTTCAGGGACAAACAGCTTAGCTTGAGTACCTGTGAGGTATGCGCTCGGGTATTAAGTGGGACAACTCACGTGGTTTCCGGGACAAACGGCTTGTAGTGCCGGCGGTGAACAGTACTGGCTGTACTGGTTAGGCTCTACCTCGAACACGGGATTGAACTTGTCGGGCGAGTCGCTGTCGCAGTACTCCAGCACAAACCGCTTCACTGCGACAGACGGCGGAGCGGTGGGGGGGGGTCGGAGACGCGGGTGGTGGTGTGGCGTGAGGGCAGAGTGTGGTGGCGCGTGGGTGCCTTTTTCTTTAAAAAAAGGTTCAAAATATTGGCACCATCACAGTGCAGGCGCGGGGGCGGGCGAATCTGGCGTATCGGGCATCTTGCCCTCGCGGTGCGATGCGCTGCGGGGCGCGGTCGGGCCGGCGCTCAACTCGCAACGACCCCACGCCCAACACGGCCCGCTTTTGAATGCTCTGACCGCACAAACCGGGTGCCGAGGTAGCCGAGGAAGGCGGAGGCGACCCGGGATTCACTCTGGTCTCTCCCGCGTGCTGTGACGCACGCATGCCCCCACGCGCCCCCCACGTACCGTTCGATGTCAGCGTCCGCACTTTGTTCACCTGGCTCGACGCCCCCAGGTTGATGATGAACTCCTGCGGGTACAGCCCAGTGGTTGCCCAGAACGAGCCGTCGCGCGGCTCCCGGCAGCAGGATCGTTGAGAACGACGACTCGAACGACGTTGTTTGGACGAGCAGCCATTCCGGGGTCCCCGACGAAGGCACGCGCACGTACGACAGTCTGGCCACCATCACGAGCCGACAACCGAGTCCGCGCGTCTACTGCAGCGTCCACCCTGAAAGCGTCGTGCGTGCAAGTCCGTTCTGCACTCTCGTGGTTGTTCACTTGTTTCAGCCCCCCCTGCCAGGATGGCCTCGGCCGGGTGCCGCTCGTCCGCGCACGTCGCCATGACCACCGACGCCCCCGCGATCACCGTCGCCAGGTCGTCCATCCTGCCAAGCGTGCCGCCCGCGCCTTGTCGCGCGCACCGTGCCTACTTGTTGCCGAGGCGCTAGCGTCTACTACTGACAGCGAGTGCCCGTCTCATAGTGATTTCGACTCTCAGATCATCGATTTATCGTATGGGCAAAATGGGGGGGGGGTCCGTAACGGACCCCCCCCGGACCGACCACTTCCGTTCCGGCCGGACATTCGGACGAGTTACAACTCCCGGATCAGATCCCCTTTTGACCAGTCACAACTCCCGAATTTCACTAAACGACGAGGGGATTTTTTCAGTAGTACGTCTCCGCCTTCTATTTTCTCGTCCGACCGGGACTTCAGGACTACTCGTACGAGGCAGGGTCAGCCTACGCGACTACATACGAGTACTGTAGGGAAGGATGCGAGAGGGAAGGATGCGAGAATCTGCCAAAACTTATAATTTTCTCACACACCCCTCTCTCATCTGTGTGGCACGCGCAGTGTCGGCGTCTGTTCGCGAGATGGTATGGCGTAAAAACGTTCGCGCGCACCCCCCACGCGCTGGTCGTCATAAAGGACGGCGCGCATGCCACGGCCGCTCCGTCGCACCAGTTCCGCTCAAGGGGCGGTCCACGAGAGTCGCTGGACCCGGGTCACGAGTTTGGGCTTGCACGCGATGCCGTCTGGTCGCGTTTCCGAAACATCTCGCACACCGTCGTCAGACCCCTCTGGTCAGTCTCTGGTCCGGAAAACGCCAGATGGTCCGTAAACGAGACCTGACGGGTGGTTCCGACGAACAAAGGGCGGCGGACGACCATCGCAGGTGCTTTGCGTACCCGCCGGGCCAGGCTTGGCTGAGATCCATCAATCAAGCGCCCCACGCGACCCCCGAACTCTCGCGATGGTGCAGGGCACACGACGCCCGAGAGTCGCGACGCGGCATTTATATCGTACGAGTGCACTCTTTAAATAATGTTCCGAGCCAGGTACGCACCATAGTTGTCCCGGAGGTTCCCAGCGCTCGACGGTGGGATGTTCGGCGATTTTGGGCGGTTTTGATCAATTTTGGGCGATTTTAGCTACGGTACGCTCCCAAAACACACCTAGATTCCAGGTTCCAAGCAACGTACGGAACATTATTTAAAGAGTGCACTCGTACATGCAAATCGTAAACTATAGAGTATGGAGATAAGGAGAGGGGTCGGCAGTTCTTTCGAAAAACAAATCAAAAAATATGGACAGTTTCTGATTCGTGGATTATCTATATGGCGCGATCGACCGTCTATGAACCTCTAGATTATTGCATCCTTCCCTCTCGCATCCTTCCCTACAGTATGTAGTCGCGTATGGGTCAGCCTATCGAGTATCGGACATAACCCGTTTACAGAAACTATTTATTTCCGTAAATACTCCGTTTTACGAGGGGTTTTTGGGCGAAAATGCCCGTTTACGAGAATCGCGCCGCAGGCGCGATTTTGGGCGACTGTGGGCCATTGTGGCCAATTTTGGGCTTTTCGGAGCTGTTTTTGTCTAAGTACGCCGTTTACAAGGGCTATATTATTTTTACAGTTACTATTTCCTGTGGGGCTCGATGAGCGTTAAAAAGGGGAAAAATAAAAATAAAAATCCTGTACGAGTAAACGGGTTCTGTCCGATACTCGTACGAGGCGGGAAAGGTGGTGAAAAGCGGTCGAAAGGCCCTGAACCTGTGGGAATTGATAGGTACTCTGCCCGCCTATATCGGCATATCGTTGGGAATTGATAGGTACTCTGCCCGCCTATATCGTATCAAATCCCAGCAAAAACCCGACTCAAATCGGATCATTCCCAAAAATATCGAAAAAGCATTTAAGAAGATCGATGACTTTTTCGCTATTTTTTTACATCTCTGAGCACCCCCCCTCTAGCTGAATGAGATTTTGAGCCACTGAGAATCACAGCTATAGCACTTAAGGGATCGGGCGGACTTTGCTCTTCATTTTGAACGTTTCGCCGTCCGTCTATATCAGCAGACGAATCACAGCAAATTTACAGCGAACTGTGTACTCCTGCCCACGTCTGCGACAGATTTGCTCACTTTGTCATATACAGCTGTAAAATGAAAGTAAAATGAAAGGCAGGTGAAAGCAAAAACTGGTCCCCAGAGACACGTGGCAAATACAAAATCAATCCACCTGTCAGTTTCTAACTGGTCCCCGGGAACACGTGGCAGGTTCTCAGAGGTCCTCGCAAATCCACCTGTCATTTTCTAACTGGTCCCAGGGAACACGTGGCAGGTTCTCAGAGGTCCTCGCAAATCCACCTGTCATTTTCTAACTGGTCCCAGGGAACACGTGGCGCATTATAACTGGTCCTCAAATACGTCGGCAAATCCAAAATTAAATACATGTGATGTTCACAGATATTCTCATAGTCATTTATTTACATCACATCTTTTCATTTTCCATCTCCTTTTTTTTTTATTACACCGCCAGGTATAGTGGTATTATTAATTGGAATATAGTTATTAGTTACTATGATTAGTAAGTAGTAAGTAGTTGTAGAAAGTATATATATAGAAAAAAA
>Ga0307489_10002054_pt1 | contig 13427 bp, 14 predicted proteins | sample SB12metaG_FD_202247 | JGI IMG/M metagenome (GOLD analysis project Ga0307489, IMG submission 202247) | Sea-ice brine microbial communities from Beaufort Sea near Barrow, Alaska, United States - SB 1.2 | ecosystem: Environmental > Aquatic > Marine > Coastal | place: USA: Alaska | collected... | reverse complement strand
GCGTTACCGACCAAGGAGATTTTACCAAACCTTCACATGCAGTTCGCCACAACACCCCCGCGAGAAGCGTCTCCAACCGTTATCTCGCGCGCCGATCGCGTGCGCGCGTCGTGTTGGAGCCCCGTGCGTCGTCTCAGATCTCCAAAAACTCCAACAATCGTCAAAATCGTTCGATTCTCGAAAACGTCGATATCCGTGCCGAAGATACAGAAAGAGACGTGTTCTGGGATGGGGCCCCAACTGCATACAGTAGCGGAGTCGGTCGGCCAAAACACCAGTAGTGTGCTCACGCGCGCCGCCGGGTTTAAGAGAACCGTTTGGCGACACGGCCTCGAGAGTCGCGTTGTCGTCGTCCTCGCGTCTCGGGTTTCGGTGCTTCTCCCCTTCCGCGTTGAAGGTGTGCGCTCCCGTGTCACCCCCCAAAAACCTGAACACCGTTCACACCTCAGACGTTCAGAATGAGCGCGCTCGGAGATAACGCGGGGAGGAACGCCGGCGCGGTCGCGGCTGGTATTGGTGCGGTGATTGCCTTTATGACGCAGCGCGGCAATTCGAGGGTGGGGAGGGAAATCGAGGAGTTTCACGACGAGCAGGGGGAGGTGGAGGGGGAGCTTGGGAAGATGGAGGCGCTGCGTTTGGAGCTGCGGGGGACGCTCGAGGTGGGGCCTGACAACCGGTTTGCGCGTCCGTGGGTGCCATTCAACGCAAGAGACGAGGGTTCGAGGCGCGATGGATGCACCGGACCAGCCCCTGATTCGAGGCGTGCACGCGCGAGAAGGAGGACGTGCAGCGCGCGACGCGGCGGGCGGAGGGGCACGCGGCGGCGGCGGCGGAGACGATGGTGGGGCTGGGGCGGGAGAATACGTCGGCCCTGGAGACTCAGCCACGGTCCTTCGGCAACGGGAACGGGAGCGGGGCCGGGAGCCGGGGTGGGGCTGGGAGCAGGGGCGGGGGCGGGGGCGGCGTCGGGGGCGGGAGCTTGGTAAGGCCTGGCAGATATTGCTGGCCACGTCATTCAACTCAAGAAACGAGGGCCCTAAATGCGTTGGATGTGTGGCGCGCAATATCTGCAAGGCCCTAGAGCTGGGGTGCAAGCCGGGGGGGAGGTGCGACCGGCGGCGGGGGCGGGGTTGGGGGCGGTACTGGTGCCGCGGTTGCCGGGGGCAGGGTGGGTGGGGCGAAGGTAGGGCCTCGCACTACCAGCACCATCAGTACCCTTTTCACCAACCTTTGAGTCAGCTCAACCACACGCCGTTTCGTCGCTGAAGCCACTCAAGTTAATGATTTCTCTGCTCTGCTACGCTGAGTGTCCGTCGAGCGTCGGAGCAAGGACATGTATGGGTTTCCACGCGCCACCGATCAGAGAACCCGGTTTCTCTACTGCCTCGCAATCAGAGATCCCCTGTGTTATCACGCGTGCCTCTGAGATGCTCAAATTAAGCTGAAGAGGGAACGAGTGGCCTGGCCCTGGGGATAGAAATCCAAGGCCTCCATGTGGCTCACCTACGACGGCAAGGCATGCCACTGGTTCCCTTTCTTGACTGCGCGTACAGACAGACATAGACTAGACCGCCCCTGGGGCGTACCGGTCGTTGTTTTTCAACGCGGGGGAGCGTTTCGTAGCTAGCTGTGCTTTGTCCTTGGAACCACGTGGGTTATATCCCAGCGAACCAAACCCGACACCTAGTACATCGTTTACGCTGACTCGGCCCTGAACCAAGGCGACTCGGAGGACGAGGACAAGATGTTGTTCCGAACCATGTCCGGCACGAGTGACTTGGGTGAACATACCGAGCTGTACCGAGCCCTCTCCGGCGCCTCCAGTCCGGGCCGAGCGGTACCCTGAGGCCAGCCCGGCGCCATGAGGCATTTTATCAGTTAGACGGTAGGTGGGTTCATCACTTAGACGGGTGACGGCATGAACGATGCTGGGGACTCCTGCCGTGTGTGCCCTGCTCCTCCATTCATGATTCACATTCATGGGCTGGGTGGGGCTGTTCATAGAGGGTGGGTGACAGTGTGCGCCATGCTCCTGATGCATCATCCATTCTGCATCGATGTGGGTGGGTCTGTTCATCATAAAGAGGGTAGGCACCGTGCTGCGTTTGTGTGCACAGTGCTCCTCATGCACGATGCATTTCTCGTGCGGGCGCCTTGGGGCTCGATGAACGTCAAGTTATATAAAACAAGGTTTGTACAGAAGCGGACAAGGGTGATTGCACTTGCGCAGCGCCCAAAGATGATACCAAGTACGAAGTACGATCGAATAATGTAGACAGAAAGAGCTATGGGACCGGCTCATACCAGCTCTGAGAAAAATTTAGTTTCAACATGTGATGTTCAATGCTTGATTCCGCAGCGATGCGCTACAATCTGATCACCTCATGAGGACCCCGAAGAGCCGCACAGAGTGGTCGCCGCCACACGACGCCAGCGTCATCCGGTCACACGCCTCGTCGTCCTCCTTCCCGCCTTCGCCCCCGCCCCAGCTGAGCTGCGGCTGCCACGACATGGCGCGAATCGCGGCGGCGTGGCAATCGTTCGGCGCGACGGAGGCGACCGCCGCCCAGGATTGTGGGCTGGCACCCGCCCAGATAAGGATGCGGCCATCCTCCAACCCAGTCGCGAGCACCAGCCGCGCGCCGCTCCATCGCCGCAGCGCAAACGCCACCGCCGTCACCGCGGCGCCAAACACCGGGAGCTCCCTCGACATTGACACAGTGACGGAAGAAGTCTCATTGGCTCCCGTGGCTGTGGCTGAGGCGTCGGAAAAGGAAGCCGAGGTGCCGCCACTCACAGTCCAGAGCTTCACCCGCTTGTCTCTGCCCCCGGTCGCGAACAAGCTGTCGCCGCCGCCGCTGCCGCCCCTGAAGCCGCCGCCGCCGACGCTCAGCGCCCATGCCGCATCCCAGATAATGCGGTCGTGGGCCTTGACACGCGCCACGAGCCGCCACCCCCCCGCCGCACCGCCCCACTCGCCCGCACAGGTCCCGGGGGGCGCCGCATACACCGACACGAATCGGTCGCGCGACGCCGCGAGCAACATGTCCCGCCCCCCACCGCCGCCGCCACCGCCTCCATCGGGCGTTGTGAACTGCAACGCGGTGATGGCGAGTGTCGCACCCAGGAGCTGCCCGAGTGGTCTCCATTCAGGGTCGTCCACTCGTGCCCATGTGGCTCATCCGAAGCATGTGATTGAGTTTGTGATTCCAGGTGTAGGGAACAGTGGGCAGACCCTGAGGATGAGGTGTCGAGGTGTGTGTACTGTTACGCACCCTCGCAAACAGAAGAGCCCTGGGCCCTAGGCCCTGCCGCCAGTCCAGCGCGGAGTCCCACACCCACACCGCCGCGGCACCCGCAGACTGCGCGCGGCTGGCCGACGCCACCAGCGTGCCCAGCGGGTGCGCGGCCACGCACACCAGGTCGTTCCCGTGCCCGTACAACTTCCGAGCCTCTGGCCACAGCGTGGCTTGCGCCAGGACCTCCTCAGGCGGCGGCGCGGACAGCACGGAAGGTATGACGCTGCCAACGCTATCGTCGTCGACGTCCTTACCGTCGCCGCCGCCGCCGCCGCTGCCGCTTGGAGCGGCTTCCATGATTTGACCGGGCGTGTCGGGGTTGACGCCGCCGGGAGATGGGGCGTGGAGCGCTTTGTTGGAGAGGCCAAGCTGCGGCAACTGAGCCCCCGTGGAGTCACCCGCCGCGGTCCGCGCCGCCTCCAGCGCGGCAACACCCGCGGCATCACCCGGCATGAGGCTGCGCGCCACCGTGCCAAGAAACGTCCCCGGCGCGTCGAACACCCGCAGCGTCTTCTCGTCGGCGCCGCTCACGAACGCCAGGGACCCCGCAGACACCGGCGCCGATGATGGCGAAGGAAGGGCCGCTAAGCACGCGATGATGTGGCCGTGCACCTGCGGCCGCGCCAGCTGCCGCCAGCCCCCCACGCCCCCAGCCCCTGCCTTCTCGCCTTGGTCCGCAGACCACTTTGCGTGCAGCCGCGTGGTGAGATCGGCGGACCCGGAGAGCAGCCACCGCCCGCTGTGATCCCACGCCAGGCACGACACGTCCGCGGTGTGCCCGGCGCAAGCCGCCAGCGGGGTCCAGATACCGCCCCCACCCGTTGATATCTCACCACCCGACGCCGATGTGTCAACGTCAGCGCCGGCCCCAGCTCCTGCGTCCCGGCTCCACAGGTGCAGTGCTCCCCCGTGGCTGTGCGCTAATATCTGATCGCCGCCGCGGTTAAATCTGGCGCCGTAGAACCCCAGGCTATGGCCTGGCAGACATTGCTCGCCATGTCATAGGATGTCATTTAGCCCAAGTAACGAGGATCCAAAATGCGTTGGATGACGTGGCTGGTAATATCTGGCAGGTCCTGCCCCAGGCAGCTCGCCGCCGCCTCGCCCATGGATGTCGTCGCCATCCACACCGTGCCGCCGCCGCCCGCCGTTGCCGCGCCGCCGCCGGCACCGGAGTCCCGCGGGGTCCAGAGAATCAATGAACGATCCATGCTGCCCGTCAAGAGACCCGGGCGCCCTGCCGCCGCCGCCGTTGTGTCGCTGTCGCGCGGCTGCCACGCCACGGAGAGCACCCAGTCCTCGTGGCCGGTGAGCAGCCCCTCGAGGTGGACCGACAACCGCCCGCCGCCCAGGAGCACAGCCGGCGGGCGCGGCGGCGCGGCGAGGCGCATGAACGCCGGCGGCGCCTCCTCCCCGTCCCCTGACGCGGCGGCGACGGACGATCCCGCGACGTCGCCGCCGCCGCCGCCGGCGTACGCGATGCGCCATATGCGCGTGCTCTTGTCCTGCGAAGCGCTCGCGAGTAGCAGACCCCCCCCCAGCGCCGGCGCAGCCTCACTACCGTCGCCGCCATCGCTGCCGCCACTGGCCCCGCCGCCACCGCTGTTGCCGCGGTGCTGCGGGTCCGCCACTATGGCCAGGTCCCGAACCCAATCCGTGTGGCCGTCCAGCACTGCGGCACTCTCCAGCGGCGCCGCGGCCGCTCCCGCCGCCGCCACCGCGGGCGCAGGGTCGCAAAGGAAGAGCCGCACCATCCCGTCTGCGCACCCGAATGCCATCACCACACGAGGCGCGCCCGGGAGCCATGCGGTTGCCGTGCTGAGCGGGAGGCTCTTGAGCGGCAGAGGAATGGTTCCGATGAGCGCCAGGGGTGGGGCGGCGGCGGTAGCGGCGGCAGCGGCGGCGGGGGCGGCGGCGGGGGTGGTGAGATCCACGAGCCAGACGCGGACGACGCAGTCCTGCGACGTGGAGACGATGATGTGCCATTCGTGCTCGCCGGCGGCGGCGGCGGCAACAGACCCTTGAGGACCGGCGACGGCCACGGCTACGGCGCCGGCGCCGCTGAGGCAGAGCACCGTCACGTCCGTCACGGGGCCATCGTGTTTACCGCGCGCCACGCAGCGCCAGCTGTGAGGCCCGCCGCCGCCGCCGCCTTCCTTGGACGCCGCTACCTCCGGGTCGTCAGCATCGTGGTCGCGCGTCCACAGCAGCACTGCGCCATCCGCGCCGCCGCTGACCAGCCAGCGCCCGCGAGCCGCACTTCCCCATGGCTCCAGCCACCGCACCACACTCACGTGCCCCGCGTGCCCCGGAAGTCAGGGCCTGCACAGATATTGCCCGCCACATCATCGACGCGCGTTTTGAACCCTCGTTTCTTGTTTTCATTCCCCTCCTACAACGTGGCGAGCTACATCTGCCTGGCCCTTGCGCGACACGTCATCGTCGCGCATTGCGAGCCCTCGTTTCTCAAGCGAAACGGCATCTTATGACGTGGCGAGGAACACCTGCTGGGCCTTGGTCGTGGGCACCGCCACAACCCCGTGTGACAACCCCGTGTGGCACGCGTGGCATCCTATGAAGTGCCGAGCAATACCTGCGACGGCCCTACCGGCAGCGTCCGCAGCACGCGCGCCGCCGCGGGGTCGTACAGCGCCACGGTGTGATGCGCGCCGTACGCCAGCAGCCCGCCCGCCGGACCCCCCGCGCGGCACCAGTCCGCCGCGTGCACGCTGCGGTTGCACCCCACGCTGACATACTCCAGCTCCACCGATGCCAAACCAGCCTTCGCCATCTTTACCCTCTTTTCTTGGAGGCGGACGGGGAGGAGGAAGCTGGGGAGGGTTCTGAGAGGAGGAGCTGGGTGAGGAGGAGGAGGCGGGTGCGGAGGCTGGGAAGGGGACTGGGGAGGCGGCAGACGGGGCGGCGGCGGCGGAAGTTGCGGCGGCGGTTGCGACTTTGCGAAACCTGGCCCTCTCACTCCTGTTACTCTCGCTAGTCGCAGCGCCGTCGGCTGTACAGTACCCCGCCAGCGCCTATCGCCGCTGAAGTCCCGAACCTTTCGTGCCGAATACGACCGAGTGGCGGCTCATGCGGCGCGAAGAGGAGTGCGCTAACCGTTCCGATCGTCGTGGAGAGGTGGCGCGATGGCGCGAAGAGCCGGAGCGAATGCGGCTGCGGCGCGAGATACGCAGTTCAGTCCCCGTATCCATAAGCTACGCGGTACGATCCCCTCTACCCTAAGAAACTGAGGGGTAGATCACACTGATTTACAATTTTAGGGTTTGATAACTCGAGACTGGTCGGTCGGGTGTCGGTCGTGAGTTCCCGACACACGGGAACTCACCACTGATGAACTGAACCTTCCAGTTTCTTAGGGTACAGGGGCTCCGACCGCGTAGTATCATACCAAATGGGCGTTTGCTCCTTCGCGTGTCCCTTCCTTTCTGTTAGTCAACTCGTCGATTCCCGAAAAGCTCTCGTTGAGCCCCTGCAAGGTTCACCCAACTGTCATGATTTGGATGGCGGAGAAGTAGTGCGCTCAGAACATTTCCGCGGATTTGTGGATATTCGGAGAGTTAAACTCAGTGTCGGCGTTCCAGGGAACGCTTATCTCCTCGAAATCGAGGGTATATTTACTCATGGATCGCGACCCGGTCGGACAGTCGGCGAGTCGGTCGGTGGGATTTTCCAAATGGACATTTCTGATTGGTCTAACGGGATTCGGTACCATAGCTTCGATACCAGACCCGACACTGAGTTTATAAATAGATGGTCGATTTCACTGTTGTAAGAAGTGGGAGGGGCTCAGCACTGCCTGTCACGGCCAAAACACGGCGAAATCACTGCCTCCCTCCGTCTCGATGCGAAGGTATTTATCCGGCCTCCTGATTGGTCGACGGGCAGTGCTCGACACTGCCCAAACACTGCCGCGCGGGGCGCCGCGGGCAGTGACGTGCACTGCCTCTAGGCGACGCGCGCGGCCGCAGGATCACTGCCTCGCGCGGCGACGCAGCACTGCCCGTTCCGAGTCCCGGCGTCCCCGTGGGGCTTCCTGGCGCGCATCGGTATGAAAATCGGAAACGCGAGCCAGACGCCTTGATACTTTCACAAACGAACAAATGAGCGACACGGCCCGCGCGGCGCGCCGTGGTGACGCGTGCGCTGGCGCGAGCACATTGGCGGCAACGAAGACAAGTGTATCGGTGGCGACGCGGGTGGCGACGCGGGTGGCGACGCGGGTGGCGACCGGGGGCGGGGGCTGGCGCGGGGCGGCGGGGCGTGCTCCTCCTGGCGCAGCTCAGTCAGCCGTGCGAGGCGTGTGTGGCATCTGCTAGGCAACCCCCGATACTTGATGCCGGCGCCACCGTGGTCGGTGCCGGTGCTCTCCCTGCACCACGCCCCGGCCCCGTCCGCGCCCGCGCCCGCGCCCGCCCCCGGCCCCGCTGAAACGCGTCCATCCAGTGACACGCCATTATCACACAAATCCAAAAAAACTCTCAATCACTGCCAAACTTCCGTTTCCATCACTGCCCCTTCACGACGCAGACACGGCCCAGCACGGCCCCCGAGGTGTACCACGACACTGCCTGCCAGTTGGTCACAGGAAGCTCTCGACCAATCAGGAGGACGGATAAATACCTTCGCATCGAGACGGAGGGAGGCAGTGATTTCGCCGTGTTTTGGCCGTGACAGGCAGTGCTGAGCCCCTCCCAAAGAAGGCCCACTTTGTTACTTTTACGGCACAAGCTCTCGTTTTTTCAACTGTTACGAGTAGGCATCCAAAACTCTACAGGGCGCCTGACGCCCTGCGATGCGTACCTACTAGAAGACAGCGCACGCACTTCGCGCCAGGTCCGCACACCAAAAGGGCGCGCTCAGTCCTTACCCGCGCGGCTCGTGCCCCGCCGACACCACCAACTCGTGCCCATCGCAGGTCGCCCCTAGAGCTACTCGTACAGCCCTACTTGCACACACTCATCCCTTGGCCGAGTATCCCAACCAATACCCCAAGCACCCCAGCACCGACCTCCCCCCCTCGCCTCCGTACCCACCGCGTATTACCGCCGCCGCGCCTCGGAGCAGCCGGCGGAGGCGGCACGGCGGTACCTGGAAGCTGAATGCGATTCTGCCGGTTCCACACAGTGTTTGCTCGGCGGTGCCACTTGGTGTCAACGATGGCAGCCCGCACTTGCAACCGGCGTGCACGCGCCTGCCCCGCCGGAAATCCCGCAGTCCGCGAGGTCGGAGAGGGCGGTAGCTGCTGCCGCGGGTACAGGGCGCCGCCCGTTGGCGCGTAGCCGTGCCGGGAAAACGTCATCTTGGGTGGTTCAGGAGGAAATGGGATGTGGGGATGGGTGTCGGGGACTCCAGATTGAATACTTTTGTGTCAATTTTAGTTTCACGCGGGCGTGACCACGCGGGGAACACGGGATGCTAGCGCGATCTGGGCGCCGCGAGCACGGCGCCAACGTCAGATGCGTCACCGTGCCGAATATTTTGTCATTTTGGCAGATTCTGGGTGAAATTGAGGTGAATGAGGAGGGATGGAGGGCTTCCTTTGCACGCTGCCTCCGCGCGCGGGCAGTTTCCAACTCCATGGGATGTGTGTGGAATATTCTGAGCGTACCAGCTGCATCCGTGCCAGCTGGGGTCACCCACGCCGTTCCAAAGAGCCGCCTATCGAGTTAGACCCCCTATTTAGGCCTCTCGGGGTACGGGGCATAACGCATGGGCGCGCGGGGCGCTGCGCCATGTGAAGTGATGGAAGGCTGCTGGAGGGTGCCTGCCAACATTGTACGTGCTCACCTCACGGTCTGCGGACGCGGGAGGGTCAGTAAACCACGTGCTTCGAGTCGGCTGGCTCGTATTTTGGCAGGGGACGGAACGCGGGAATTGTCGGTTTTCGTTTTTTTCGCCAAAATCCGACCTGCTGGGGCTCATCTCGTGTGACGCAACCTCTCTGTTTCAGAACGCTGCACGTTTTCATTTCCCACCTCAGGGTTTATGAGCCCGTCGATACCGTGAAAATAAAATATGAAAAGCAAGTCGCGCGTAGCTCTACTGTAGAGTACAAACATGTTCCAATCTGGGACATTTTAGCGAGGAGCGAATGTGCCTACCTGGTATTTGGCACGGGGACGGAACTGCGCAGAACGGCCGACTCTTGATAACCAAGACGCAAGAGTCCAAAACGGCAACAGATCGCCTCCGTGAATACGAGTACTACGCGGTACTGGTACGCGCCCCTCTACCTGTACTGTAGACCTACTCTAAGAAACTGGGGGGTTCAGTGGTGAAGTGCAGGATTCGGTGCTTGCCGACCGACCGCGGCCGGATTGTGGTGGGCTAGCGGAGAAAGTCGATATCGACCGTCGACACATGAACACGTATGAACACGATGAACACGTCTGAACACGTCTGCGTGTCTGAACGCGTTTGAACAACGTCTGAACAGATCTAGGGCGTCCATGAACGTGTACCGGTACACATTTTTGTGACCTTTGCCCATAGGGTTTCATTTTTTCGACCGTTGGCGGGATGTTTAATATTTCAAGAAAGAAATCGCCCAGGCCTTGTTCCGGTGACCGTCCGGGATCTCACCTGAAGGTCGTTTACCCGCCAAGACTTGTTGTGGTTGTGCACGTTTATGTAGTCAACCACGGTGCGAGGAAAGCAACAGCGTAGTTCATTCGCATACCCCTCATCATACCCTGAAGCCCCTGAGCATATTGAACGTTTGCTCTGCCATTTCCGGGTTACCAACGTCCTCGCACTCATACTCGAACCAAACGCTGGATCCCGCCTCGGGCTCCTCCTTCCGCACGACCCGCCGACCCACCGTCTTGTGGACTCCGTTTGGCAGCATTATTTGCCGACGCACATCCACCCCAATACCCATATCGCTGAGCCGTGGCCGCCCCCCCACATCATCAACCCAGGACCGCGGGTGTGCGTGTACCATACCGGTGTTCACGTCATATGGGTTGCAATAGTCACGGCATAGGGAGTCGGATGGAAAGTGATGAAAGAGGTGAAACGTATCGGTGCTTTCTCGAGTTATCAAACCCCCAACTGGTGTGATTTGCCCCCGAGTTTCTTAAACTCAGTGTAGGGGTGACTAGTCACCCTTATCTCCTTGAAATCGAGGGTCTATCTACTCAAGGATGGCGACACGGTCGGACAGTCGGCGAGTCGGTCGGTGGGATTTTCGAATTGGACAGTTCTGATTGGTCGAACGGGATTCGATACCATACCTTCGATATCAGACCCGACACTGAGTTTAAAGTAGAGGCGATCGTACCGCGTTGTATGCAAAGCGGGATCGGCATGAGAATAGGAACTTTGGTAGTCAGTTCTGGAGAGATCTGGTAGTCACGTTACGGCACCTTCCGAGCCCATACAAAACAACTCAAGATATAGACAGGCGGTAGTCAGTGACTACAGGTACGCCCCATATAGAAAGACAGTCGGTAGTCAGTTTGCTGTCCAATCCAGGCTAGGGGGGTAAGGAGAATAGGAAGTGAGATCCGGTTGAAAAGGTATAAATTCCGCGTGTTCTCTCCACTTCCTCAACCGATCCGCGGGTTCGACGAAACTTTCAACCGATCCGCGGGTTCGTGCACTCTGTTTCGCCGGACACCCGCTGCGTGCCAATCGATTGGCGGAGCAGACGTGCGCGGGAAGGATGAGGAAAGAATCGAGCTGCTTGTCAAGATGGGGTGACGATGGTGCGCACGCTTGGAGACTTCACCCTCGGCGGTAACGGCCTTGGCGCGCTCTTCACGTCGTTCGACTTCCGCGCAAGTCTGGGGCTTCTCCCAGCGGGCGCCGGCGCCGCAGGCAGAGCGGGTGCTGGAGGGGGCGAGGCTTCGCATACGCCATTTCTAACGGCGGGGGGCGGCGGAGGGGCGCGGGGTGGGGCGGCGATTCACCGAGGGGGGCGGGGTTGGGGGCGTCAGCTGTGGCGGCGGCGTGGGAGCGGCTTTGGGAGCGGCGTCGATGAGAGCGGCGGCATCATTTCCTGTGCGCAGGACGCAAGCACCAGTGTGGGTGGAGGCGGCGCTGAGGTCGATTAGTCGAGCCCGGTTCGAGAGTTGTAACTCAAGGATTCTATTTGAAGAATCCGCGATGCAGAAATGGCAGAACAGGCGGATATGCCGTTTTCATTGGCCAAACCCGCGGATTGAGTTCCTATTCTCCTTACCCCCCCTAGCCAGGCCGGATCGCGGAATCCGTGTCCAGTTTGTGTTCCTCTGAAACCCGACCGCAAAAACAATACGAGTACTACTGGTACGCGGCCTACGGACCCGAAGTATAAGAAAACTTGCCTCCGAGTGGTGAGTTCTGGAAACAGTCTGTAATTCAAAACTGCCGTCCAGCCCTCCGACCGGCCGACACCATCTAATTAGCGTAAGTTCCGACCGGAGTCCGACCACCCTATGTTTCATATACAGCGGGTCCGTGGGGCGCGTAGTATCGGACAGAATCCGTTAAACAGGAAATAGTGGCTGTTAACGAAAATTCAAGGGTTGAAAACCCCTTGATGACGGGCATATTTCTGGAAAAGCTCAAAACGGCCCAAAATACAGCACTCTCGGCGCACCCTGCGGCGCAGTCCCGTACACGGATAAAGAAAACGCCTCGTAAATGGGTATAAAAAAAAACCCTCGTTACGGAATATTTACGGAAATAAACAGTTTCTGTCCGAGTCTGGTATTCTGGATTTCAGCCGGGTGTGGACGATGTGGGGCGAAAAGCGGGGCTTAGCTTACGCTTAGCTTAGCCGGATAAAATTATTAATGGGGGCGGAAAAGTCGATGGCTCGGAACTCGTCATAATCGGAAGTTTCAACCGTAGATCTCAATATTCGTCATTTCCATGTTGCCACTTTTTCGATTCCCTGAATCCTGAAAAGTAACAGATTTCGTCGAGCTAAGCGTCAGCTAACCTCCACTTTTTGCCCTTCATCGTCCACACCCGGTTGAATTCCAGAATACTCGTAACAGAAACATACGGGCATAATCGTTGGTCGCTCCGAGGCTGTTCATAGCAGCCCGTCAGAGCGATTGCTGCAAGGCAATCGCGCCAGGCACGCCGACGCAGAGGCATATTGCGTGTTGTTTTAGCCCGACTGCACTCCCGGAGGTCTCGCAGAAGTCCCCTAACAGATCCGCCGGTCGGACCGGGACGATCGCGCTCGCCTCAAAGGCCATAGCCCCTCAGCAAGGAGGGGCGATGGGGAGCAGGTTCTCCGCGTTTGCTCTGAATTGCGAACACCCCGCTCCGTCGCCCCTCCGAGCTGAGGGGCTACACGATCCGTGGGCGAGCGCGCCCGAACTATTTCAACCGGCGAAGCTGCCCAGCTACCATTCAGGGGATGCAGTCGGGCAAAGTAATCAGCGTTCGGACGCGGCGTCGCCGCACCCGGCGCGATTGCTGTCCAACATTGGGTCTGTCGCTATTCGACGTGCCCCGCGTTCGGTAGATACGGCGCGCACGGAAAAGTGTTGTTGTATTTAGATGTCTAGGCTACTTGTTGCCTATCGTCCGCCGGTTCAGCTACAGGCCGAACCGTTACTCTATACAAACGAGTGGACGGTCAACCTCCTTTTGGTCATAATCCTGACAAGCGCTACAGCGCTGGATTCTGGACAACCATAATTAGGAAAAGAGGGGAAAGTCAATCGTAAATCAGTTCAAAGCTGACATTACGACAGCCTCTCTTGACTTTTTCATGCTTTTAAATAAGCGTGAGTTTTGCTATTATGTCACTTATGTGTCAAGCTGGTTTCGATGGGATTTCTGCCAATCTGACTTCCTGCTTACATGTGAGTTTTAACAAAGTCAAGTAATAATATCATTGATATGAAAATGGATTTTAAGCCTCTCAGGCTACCAGCTTCATTAGGGTGTCTCGATGGAATTCAAAGAGTCCTCTGTCAAGTGGTTTGGTGAAGATGTCACTGGTGTTTGCCTTAGTGGCAACATATTCCATTTCAAAGTTTTAAACTCTGATATCTCCTCTCTCACATAGTGATAACGCAGGTTGATATGTTTGGTTCTTTTGTTGGTTACAGACTGCTCAGCCATGTATCCAGCACCAATATTATCGACTCTACTGCGAATTGG
>Ga0307489_10002053_pt1 | contig 13430 bp, 25 predicted proteins | sample SB12metaG_FD_202247 | JGI IMG/M metagenome (GOLD analysis project Ga0307489, IMG submission 202247) | Sea-ice brine microbial communities from Beaufort Sea near Barrow, Alaska, United States - SB 1.2 | ecosystem: Environmental > Aquatic > Marine > Coastal | place: USA: Alaska | collected... | reverse complement strand
CCTCCTCGTCCTCCTCCTCCTCCTCCTCCTCCCTCAAGAAACGAGGTCTTTCAATTGTTTTGAATGACGTTGTGAGCAATGTATGGTGCGGCCCGCGGCCCGCCACAAAATGCTCAAAGCATCACAGGGCGGGCGGCGTTTAACTCAAGAAACGAGGTTTTGCAAATGTTTCGAATGTGAATGACGTTCTGGGCAATGTATGGTGCGGCCCTGGGTCATGGCGGCGGTTGAAGCGGCTCAGGACGGCGGCGGCGCGGGGTGGCAGCGCGGGCTTTTGGCGTCCATCGACGAGGCGGGCGGGGCGCTGGGCGGCGTCGTGGAGACGGACATCAAGGCAGGGGCTTACACTCGTTCACGTTGGAGCTCAACTTGAGCAACTCCACGACACATTCATGAGTTAAGTTGGGTTACACAATGGACAGAAGCGCTCAAGTTGAGCTAAAATCGGAACGAGTGTATGCCCCTGCATCAAGGCGGCGCGCGACACGGCGCTGGAGTACCAGGGCGAGGTGTACCGCTGGAAGGTGGCCAAGGCGGGGTAACGCATGTTACACCCCGTGTTGAACCCCCCTGAATGAAGGCCCCAACTCATAATAAGAGAAGCGGAGTGTGGATATGGGCAAATGGGATGAACGGCCCTGGGTGTACAGGGCCGAACACATGACAAGTTGTATGAGCATACGGTAAACGCCCCTATATGCAATTCAGCTTCAGCGACGAAACCAATATACGATATTACACTGCTTTTGATTTTTACCTGCGATTTGAAGTTGCGTCGCTACAGCACGGACCGGCTGGCGGTGCTGGTCGCCGAGGAGGAAAAGGCCAAGGTAGGGTGGTGCAGGCTGACCCTATTAACCCCAAGCTGAAACTGCCCGGAACGAAGCGCTTGAAACTGAAATGTGATGAACCGCTTTCAAGTTTTTCTTCTATCAAACCCACGTTGAACAGGCCTGGAAGTAAGCGCTTGAAACTAAGATGTGATGAAGTGCTTTCAAGTTTTGCTTTCAAATTCAGCTTGCGCCGCTACACCAAGGAGGCCGGCAAGGCGTTCGACGATAAGAAGTTCGGTGAGAAGACGCGGCTTTATGACGGCGCTGAGGCGCTGGAGGCAGGGGCGAACACTCGTTCACTTTTCAGCTCAACATGAGCACTTATTGTGGGATACGCTGTCTTGCTGTGTGGGATCAGTGACAAAAACGGCTCAGGTTGAGCTGAAAAGTGGACGAGTGTAAGCCCCTGGCTGGAGGCGGCGACCGCGGCGCTGAGCACGCGGTTCTACGAGGAGGCGGCGGCGGTGTATGAGGCAGAGGGGTGCGCGCTCAGCACCAAGGCGGCAGGGGCTTACACTCGTTCCCATTCCCGCTCCACTTGAGCTTACTTTGTCCCCTTCCGCTCAACTTGAGCTTACTTTGTCCCCCATATAACCCCAAAAAACCCTGTGGATGTGTCCTGGAGGAGCTCAAGTTGAGCTCTAACTTGAGTGATGTGTTTCCGAAGGACCTCAAGTTGAGCTCTGAAGTGAGCGAGTGTAAGCCCCTGCAAGGCGGTGCCGGCGGTGCGCGACTTTCTGGACGCGCACACCGCCTACTTCGCCACCGCAGCTGGGGTTTTCTCAGGCACCCCCGCCGGCGTTGCGCGGATCTCAAGCGTCATCGCCAACGGGATACCAACCGTCGACACCGCCGACGCCGATGCCGCCCACCACGCCGCGCCCGCCTCCGCCGCCGACCCTTCCGAGCCCGCCGCATGATTCAGTCGAATTCGTTTTTCGCCTGTTTTCAATAGTTTAAAATCTGCCGCTTTGTGAGATAAATTAGCCACACATCTACTCAATCAGTACAGTATGGCCAATTGGCCGTCGAGCAACGAAAATAATCCCTATCCAGTAATGTGCCACACCGAGCACCCCCACCGCCATCGCTGCCGCCACCGCCACTGCCACCACCTACCCGCACCAGAACCCCACCTCGCCCTCGACTACTATCAATGCAGCGCCGAACTCACGCCTCTTACCACTCACAACACAACGCGTCACTCCACTCTGTCCGGCCTACGGAGTTTCTCCGCACCCACACGTAGCACGTTACTTGACCCTCGCAGCGCCTCGGCTCACTCTCACTTGACTCTCGCAGCGTTTCGACTCACTCTGACGTGACGCTCATTTTCACTTGACTTCAGCGCGCGCTACATCTCACTCTCGGTTGAATCTCTCGGCGCATTGGCTCACTCTCACCTGCAGGGTACACCCCCGATGGCTTCCACTAGCTGCCCCGCCCCGCACCCCCCGACAGCTGCAAACAGCCGCCCCGCCCCATCCCCATTGGGAGAAACTCCGGCACAAAATGAATTCATCTCAGCCACAGCTGATGAAACAATCACGTGCGCAGGTTTAGGGTTTCACTTGAGCGGCTTCTTGGCGGCGGTGAAGTACATGACGGTGTAGATGCCCGCCTTGCCGCCCGCCACCAGGGGCTTACACTCGTCCACTTTTCGGCTCAACATGAGCGCTTTTTGTGGCATAGGGGCTTTTCGGCTCAACATCAGCGCATTTTGTGGCATAGAGGGTGCATGTAGGGATTTTTAGGGGGTGTTAGGGGACGTTAGGGGGCGTTTAGGGTGTATTTTGTGTCAGAAACGGCTCAAGTTGAGCTGGAAAGTGGAGGAGTGTAAGCCCCTGCCCGCCACCAGCCCGTCCGCGCCCTTCGTCCTGTACGGCCGTACCCCATGCGCGGCTGCACGTCTGTGCACCATGAGATGTCACGTAACTCACGAAACGAGATCACATGTGTTTCAACGAGTGAGCACCTACCCCGTCTATGATCCGACGGAAGTAGAGCCATACACAGGATGTGCTCGCCACGATGGGATGACACTTACCCGGCGAAACGAGGGTTTACACAGGCGACGTGTGTCAAACACCGAGCGGTGACTGATCTCGTGCCCCGTGCCGCGTGGGTTTAGGGCTTAGGGTTTAGGGTTTAGGGACTGGGGTTTAGGGCCCCGCCTTAAGGAAGGCGCTGACGCCCATGCTACCCTTGGGGGCCACGCCCACCAGCTCCAGGAACCACACCAGGCAGCAGGGGCTTACACTCGGATCGATTTCAGCTCAACTTGAGCTCTTCTGGCCACAATGTAACCAAACTGATCCCATGAATGTGTCCTGGAGTTGCTCAAGTTGAGCTCTACCGTGAACGAGTGTGAGCCCCTGCCAGGTAGTGCGTCACCGCGCGGCCCCACAGCGTGGTCTTGAAGCTCCAGAAGTCGCGCCACGGCACCCAGAACCGGTACGGGTCGATGGGCTCGTACCACGTCACGTCCGCCGACCAGGGGCTTACACTCGTTCACTTCCCAGTTCAACGTAAGCGCTTTCTGTGGGGTAGGGGGTGTATTTCGAGGGTGTTTAGGGGGTGTTTAGGAGGTGTCAGGGGCTATTCGGGGGTGTTCAGGGTATACTTTGTGTCAGAAACGGCTCAGGTTGAGCTCACAGGTCGACGAGTGTAAGCCCCTGCCGCCGACTTGACGAGGTCCGCCTCCTCCGTCACCTCGAAGCCCGCCGACTTCATGTAGCGGCGCAAGCTGAATTTTAACACAAAGTTTGAAAGCAGTTCATCATATTTCAGCTTCAAGCGCTTTGTTCCAGGCGCTTTCAACGTGGGTTTCACAGGGTCAACCTGCACCACCCTACCTTCATGGCCGCCAGCACCTCGTGCGTGGTGCGCGCCGTGGGCAGCCCGTTGCCGATGTGTAGTGGTGCAAGTTGATATGGAATGCAACGGTTGAGACCAGTTCATTGAATTGAATCTTCAAGCGCTGATACCATAGGCGCTTTCAACACGGGACTTGATAGTGGCAACCTGCGCCGCCATACCGATGAGGATCTCCTGGCGGATCTCGCGGTGCTTGGCGTTGGTCGAATCGTACGCGTCCGTCAGGCACCACTCGTCAGGGGCTCACACACGTCCACTTTTCAGCTCAACTTGAGCGCTTTTAACGGGATGGGGGGTGCGCGTAGGGGCTGTGTGGCCCGTGTTAAGGGGGAGTTAGGGGGTGTTTAGGGTGTGTAGGGTGTTTTATTGTGTCAGACACGGCTCAAGTTGAGCTGAGACGTGGACGCGTGTAAGCCCCTACCACTCGTACGAGGCGAAGACGCCGCCGGGCTTGAGCACGCGGAAGATCTCCGAGTAGCACCCCACGGCGTCCGGCGCGTGGCACGTGGCCCACGGGCAGGGCCGGCGCACAGCTAGATTTAGGGTTCAGGATATAGGGTTTAGAGTTGGAGGGTGTCTAAACCCTAAACCTTAAAACTCTGGGCTGGTGCACTGCTTCCGTGGCGCCTCAACAAAGCCCACCTCCTTGCGATGTCAAGTGGGGAGAACTGCCAGTGGTTTACGGTTTAGGGTTTAGGGTTTCTGGGCCGGTGCACTGCTTCCGTGGCGCCTCAACAAAGCCCACCTCCTTGCGATGTCAAGTGGGGAGAACTGCCAGTGGTTTACGGTTTAGGGTTTGGGGTGTCAGGGGCAAGACGGCTGCGGTTGAGGTGAAGCGGGAGCGGGTGCTCGGCCGTGCCTCGATCTGGTAGACGGCGTCGTAGGTGGCGTCCGCGGCGGGGATGTTCATGAAGTCCGCCGTAGTGCAGGGCCCGGCCACGAGCTCCCTTCTCACCTCAACTTGAGCACACGAGCTCCCTTCTCACCTCAACTTGAGCACACGAGCTCCCTTCTCACCTCAACTTGAGTATCTGAGCTCCCTTCTCACCTCAACTTGAGCACACGAGCTCCCTTCTCACCTCAACTTGAGTATCTGAGCTCCCTTCTCACCTCAACTTGAGCATCTTCAAGGGAACACTTCAGCGGTTGCAGGGACACAGCGGCTCAAGGCAAGGTGAAGAGGGAACGAGGGAGAGGCCCAGGGGCTTACACTCGTCCACTTCTCAGCTCGACCTGAGCCGTCTCTGACACGAAATACACCCTAGACACCTCCTAATACCCCTTTGCACCCCCTAAACATCCTCTCATCCCCAGCGAATGCACCCCCTGTCCCACAGAACTCCCTTACGCTGAGCCGAAAAGTGAACGAGTGTAAAGCCCCTGGTGAGGCCCCGCCTTGACAAAGGCGCAGTTATCGTGGCGGCCCGTGGCGGCGTTCATCTCCTCGCCGCGCTTGCACTGGTAGGCGTTGTTGTTAAGACCCGTGATCAGGGCCCGACACTCGTTCCCGTTTCAGCTCAACGTGAGCATCTCCGAGGCAGCATAAGTTGGAGTGTGGACTAACAAGTGAGCGTTCTCAGGCACAGGGACGAACCGGCTGGCATGGCAGTCGCAGTTGACACGCAACGGGGCCGGAGGAGGAGGAGCAGGATTAGGAGGAGGAGGAGGAGGAGGAGGAGGAGGAGGAGGAGGAGGAGGAGGAGGAGGAGGAGGAGGAGGATGAGGAGGAGAAGGAGGAGGTGACGGCGGCCCCGCCGGTGATGTCAGCGCCGGTGAAGGCGGCGATCTCGCGCAGGGGCCCGCCGACGCCGCAGCCCACGTCCAGTACCTTCTTGCCGGGGCCCACGTTGAGCTTGCTGGCCAGGAAGCAAGGGCCTACACTCGTTCCCATTTCCGCTCAACTTGAGCCCACCTTGCCCCTGTCCGCTCAACTTAAGCTTACTTTGTCCCCTGCACAACCCAAATTAACCCTTGGAAGTGGCCCGAAGGTGCTCAAGTTGAGCTCTGACGTGAGCGATGTGTCCCGAAGGTCCTCAAGTTGAGCTTTGAAGTGAGCGAGTGTAAGCCCCTGCCAGGAAGTGCTCGTGGCGGATGATGGATTCGCGCAGGGTCTCCCACCTGTACCGGTGCGCGAAGTGGAAGCTCTCGCCCCACCCGTAGGGGCTTACACTCCTTCCCAATTCAGCTCAACATGTGCTCCTCTATCCACCGTAAACCCCAACTCAGAACGTGTCCTGGAGTTGCTCAAGTTGAGCTCTAACGCGAACGAGTGTAAGCCCCTGCCCACCCGTACTCGTAGAACGACGTCGCGAGGTCGTAATACTTGTTCACCAGGGTGTAGCGGCGCAAGTTGGATTTGACACCAAAAATTGAAAGCAGATCCTCATATTCTAGTTTCAAGCGTTCGGTTCCAGGCGCTTTCAACGTGGGTTTGATAGGGTCAACCTGCACCGCCCTACCACGTCCGCGTAGTTCCCAGCGCGTAGGGCCGCCGACAGCAACTCAGTCAGTCGTCAGGGACCGCCAACCGTTTGCTCATAGTGTACCGGTGTACCCGTGGCGGCGCCCTAACTGTTTGCTCACAGTGTACCGGTGTACCCGCGGCGGCGCCCTGACTGTTTGCTCATAGTGTACCGTTTTACCCGTGGCGGCGCCCTGACTGTTTGCTCATAGTGTACCGGTTTACCCGTGGCGGCGCCCTGACTGTTTGCTCATACTGTACCGGTTTACCCGTAGCGGCGCCCTGACTGTTCGCTCATAGTGTACCGGTTTACCCGTAGCGGCGCCCTGACTGTTCGCTCATAGTACACGCAACTGAGTCAGTCGTCAGGGACCGCGACCCCGCTCCCGCGTCGCACAACGCATCTTTGCCTGGTGTTTGATTCACTGGAACGTTCCGGGGCGCAATGTGCCGCTGCATCCCTGCCAGTGCGCTTCGAGTCGTCCTGCTCCTTGAAGTAGTCCGCGTAGTCCTTCGTCGCCTTCGCGGTCTCACTGCGGTGGATGGAGTATGGGGGCGGCGGCGGCGGTCAGCGGTCAGCGGTCAGCGCGCGCGCGAGCGAAGGGGCGGGAGTGCCGTGCGGCGGCAGCGGGCGCGGGCGCGGGAGCGGGAGTGCCGAGCACAGGATGAGGGGGGATGGGCGCGCGATCGGATCGAAGGGCGCGGCGGGGCGGCACGGTGGGGTTGGTGTGGGTGGTTGGTGGATCGTGCGCCGGCGGGGGCGGACAGGGGGGCGCGCGGAGGCAGGTTCGACACACATGGAGGGACGGGGGTCGTTGGGACGGCGATCGAATTGGATTCGACATCTTTCTCGGGGCACTCAAAGCTCAAGACCACCACACACCTGGCGTCGAGGTTCCCGCCCATGCTGCGGAGGTTGAGCCCCTTAGATTTGGACGCCATCGCGGCGGTAGGAGGCGGGGTGCACGGTCCCGGTTAGCGGGGCGAGGGGGAGTGTGCCGCAGCTGCTGAGCTGATGATTTAGTCTTCAAAGCTGTGGCTGAGCGCGCGCGTGCTGATGCTGCGTGGTGGGGATTAGGGTTTCTATGGTTTTTTGGGTCTTAGGGTACAGGGCAGGGTGCGGGTGCGGGTGCAGTGAAATCTTGTTTGGGCTGTCCTCCGTGACTCCGGCGCCGGCCATCAAACCACACGGCGCGCCGAACACGTGCCGGCTGTCTGGTCGACGCAGGGGCACGACGCGCTCTTACCACCCACCCATATTCCGTCTTCGCCCCCTGCGCTCACAGTAACCCTCCCGGCACAATGTCCCCGTTCCCACGAACTCGGCCATTTGTTGCGGTACACCCGGCGAGGAGCCCGGCGAGGAGGTACGAGAACGATGCAGCTGCTGCGAGCAGCGCCGAGGCGGCCAGGCTAGCTCGCGAGGATGATGCCGCTGTGAGCAGCGCTGCAGTGCGCGAGACGCGGGAGTGGTCTGAGGGGGATGATGAGGAAGCAATATTGGAGGAGGCAGCGCGGGGGCGGAGGTATGTCCAAGGAATGCTGGTGAGTGCCGGCACGGGGGGTGCGCTGCTCGCTGGCGCCGCGGCGTTTACAGGCAGGGGCTTACAACCGCTCAACGTGAGCTTACTTTGCCCCTTTCCGCTCAACTTAAACTCACTTCGTTCCCCATATAATCCGAATTAATCCGTGGATGTGGCCCGAAGGTGCTCAAGTTGAGCTCTAACGTGAGCGATGTGTCCCGAAGGTCCTCCGGTTGAGCTCTGAAGTGAGCGAGTGTAAGTAAGCCCCTGGTTACAGGAGTCGCCGCCGTGGAAATTGTGGTGGGGGTGGGGCTGCTGCCCATCGCCGCCCTCGTGTACGGCAGGGGCTTACACTCGTTCACATTTCCGCTCAACGTAAGTTTTTTTTGCCCCTTTCCGCTCAACTTGAGCCTACTGTGTTCCCCATGCAACCGAAGTTACCGTGGATGTATCCCGAGGGTGCTCAAGTTGAGCTCTACCGTGAGCGATGTGTTCCGAAGGTCCTCAAGTTGAGCTCTGACGTGAGCGAGTGTAAGCCCCTGGTGTACGGCCTCTGCAAGCTGTGGGCCACCGACTACGACAGCCCCAGCGAGATGCGCGCGCTGCGCCAAAAGTTTGTCGCCGCGCCCGCTGACATCTTGCGACGCCACAAGGTGCGATGCGACGCCTTCCTTGTCTTTCGTCTCACGGGGGTCGGCATGTGCAAAACCCTGGTGCCTCCTGACACACGCGGAAGTGTCTCTCTCTCACCTCGAGCGGGGGCACAGACCAGTGCCTTCTGTAGCCATTTATAGACGCTTTGAGGCGTCTCTTGTCTCATTTTTTTTTTTTTTTTGAGTTTTCGGTTTCGAAGTTTCTACGATGCTAGATCCGAATGTGTGGGCGCGGCAGCTGACGACGGCGTTTCTTTCTTTGTTCCCACAGCCGGCTGACATGTTCAAGGGCCACCCCGAGCTGCTGTGCGCCGCGCTGGCCGACGCCGCGGCAGGGCGGTGCAGATTGACCCTATCAAATGCACTTTGAAAGTGCCTGGAACTAATCCCTTGACACTGGAATATGATGAACAGCTTTCAACTTTTGCTTTCAAATTCAACCTGCGCCGCTACGCCGCGGCGGCCTACCGCAACGACCCCACGGCGGGGCCGCTCACTCCTCCGCTTTGACTGTTGGTGTGTGCCTGGTCTACGTGGTGTAGCCAACCGCTGAGTCAGCATCAACTAAGCTAGCTTGGTATCCAGGCCCTTGTCCTATCCACATCACTTTCCCCAGGTGTGCGACACACCGCTACCACACCTCCGCTGTTTATGCACCTGGCCCTCAAGCAGGTTTGTCCCTGTACCCAGTCAAGCTGCTTTTCTCTGCAGCTGTTACAGCAGTGCTTCAGATGAGCTCAAACGGGAACGAGCACAGCTACGCAGTTTTCCAGGGTACCTCAAATGGTGGTCGCCAATGCTTGAGTAATACATGGTCGAATCGCCATATTGTACTATTGTATGGGAAATCTGACCGTCTATTTACTCAAGAGCGCAAATCCGCGCAGCGTTGACCGCCATTTGAGGTACCCTGGAAAACTGCGAAGAGCGAGGCCCTGGCCCCGGGCGCCCCGTGGGGTGCTGCACCTGGCGGCGGACTGCCGCCACGCGCGGGGGGGCGGCCTCGAGGCCATGTTGGCCTTCGCGCCGGAGCTCGCGGCAGGGGCCTACACCTCTTCCACATCTCAGCTCAACCTAAGCCGTTTTGGTCACACCTCCACGTGTGCCCCTGTCTAATAGACTGGGGGAAAATCATGCCAACAAAATGTGCTCAAGTTGAGCCGAAGTGGGCGAGTGTAAGCCCCTGGCGCGCGGCGCACGTGGCGGCCATGCTGCTGCACGACCTCGGCGGCGGCGGCGGCGGCGGCGGCGGCGGCGGCAGGGGAGTGACGGCGTGCCCGACGACACCGCTGGGGGTCATGCAGGCCGGGCCTCACACTCATGTTTTTTCCCGTCGGCAATTGGAATGTGTTTAAGCTGAAAGCATAATTTCATTCGAACAGTCCTGCACCTCAAAGACGGTGGCGTAGCAGTTGATGTGGAGCAGGAGCGGCGTGGCATCAGCCCTCCGAATTTAATTACAACCGACAGCAAGCCCCAATTTGAAATCCCCTTTTTTTAATCAATTATACCCTCATATGGCATGGGCCCTGGACGCAGGAGGCAGTGACGCAGCGGGGGTGGGAGGCAGGGGGTGACACTCGTTCACGTCAGAGCTCAACTTGAGCAACTCCAGGACACATTCATGAGTTAAGTTGGGTTATTCAGAGGACAGAAGAGCTCAAGTTGAGCTGAAATGGGAACGAGTGTAAGCCCCTGGTGTCAGGCGGTGGCGGCGCCGGGCGGCGCGGCGCTGGAGATGGCGCTCGTCGCGGAGGCGGTGGCGGCGGTGGGAGTCGCGAGCCTGCCCGAGGTAGGCCGGTGCAGCTCGACCCTATCAAAACCCGTGTTGAAACCGCCTATGGTTTCAGCGCTTGATACTATATAATGACGAAGCGCTTTCAAAATTTGCTTTTCAAATTCAACTTGCGCCGCTATACCGAGGTGGCGCGGTGCTGCGCGCGGCTACCGGTGGCGGACGGCGGGGAGGTGCATGCCGCGGCGGCGGGTAGGGCCAGCCGGAATATGCCGGAAAATCTAGGCATTTTCGAGGGAATTTTAGGCGTTATTGGGCATAACCCGAGCATAATAGGCTGAATTTGGGGAATTAAGCGCAGTGAATAAGCTGGCCCTGGCGGCGGGGCGCGTCGCCGCCGCCGCCGCCGCCGCATCCGGGATCTGCGCGCTGTCCCGCACCGCCGCCGGGGGGGTCAACCTTGCGGCTCTGCTCGTACACGACCTCCTGGTAGGGCAGTGCAGGTTAACATTATCAAAACCCATCTTGAAAGCGCCTATGGTTTCTGCGCTTGAAAGTGCAATGTGATGAAGTGCTTTCGACTTTTACTTTCAAATTCGACTTGCGCCGCTACATCCTGGACGCCGCTGACGTGGCATCGCTTTTGGCGCGGGAGGCTGCCGCGTCGGGCGGTGGCGCGGGCGCCATCGTTGGCGGGGGCAGGGGCTTACACTCGTCCACATCTTTATTCAACCTGAGCCGATTTTGTCACTGAAACCAGCAAAGCACCCCACCACGTGGGACAGAAAGTGCTCACGTTGAGCTGAAAAGTGGACGAGCGTAAGGCCCTGAGCGGAGCCGGCGCGGGGCTGGAGAAAACCCTGGGCGCCGCCGGCGACAAGGTACTCGACGCCGCGCTGGCCGCTCGAGGCGCCACCGCCAGGTAAGGCGGTGCAGGCTGACCCTATGAAATTCAAGTTGAAACCGCCTGGAACTCAGCGCTGGAAACTACGTTGTGATGTACTGCTTTCAACCTCTGCTTTCAAATTGAACTTGCGCCGCTTCAGCGAGGGCCGCGCTGGCCTCGTTGCTGTCCGCCGACCTGACGCGCGCGGTAGGGCAGTGCAGGTTGACCCTATGGTACCCAAGTTGAAACCGCCAGGAGAGAAGCGTTTGAAACGAAAGTGTGATATACTGCTTTCAACTTCTGCTTTCAAATTCAAGCTGCGCCGCTACAGCGCGGCGGCGGCGGGCGGCGGCGGCGCCGCCGCGTACGAGGCGCTGCTGCGAGGGCGGGCGCTGGGCAGGGGCTTACACTCGTCCACTTTCCTTTCAAGCTCAACCTAAGCCGTTCTGGTCACACCCCACCGTGTCTTTGTCTGATTGACCGGGGAAAATCATGCACCCAACGTTTTCCACAAAAATCTGAGTCGTTTTGGTCGCACCTCCCTGTGTTCCCCTGTCTAATAGACCGGGGAAAATCATGCACCCAACGGTTCCCACAAAATGTGCTTACGTTGAGCCGAAAAGTGGACGCGTGTAAGCCCCTGGCGCTGGGGTACGCCGCGCGCCACGACAGCTTCGGAGACCCGCTCGACGACAGCTTCGACGACGACGCGCTCGCCGCCGTGATGGCAGGGGCTTACCCTCGTCCAAATTTCAGCTCAACGTGAGCACTTTTTTCCCCAGTTTTGGGGTGCTTTACTGGTTTCAGTGACCAAAACGGCTCAGGTTGAGCTAAGATGTGGACGAGTGTGAGCCCCTGCGTGGTGGCCTCGCTTGCACGGAGCAAGGCGCAGCTGGCGGTGGTGGAGGCGAGGCAGGGGCTTACACTCGTTCCCATTTCAGCTCAACATGAGCTCCTCTGTCCACGGTATAACCCAACTTAACTCTTGAATGTGTCCTGGAGTTGCTCAAGTTGAGCTCTAACGTGAACGAGTGTAAGCCCCTGAGGCGAGGCACGCGCGGGCAGCGGAGGAGGCCGGCGCTCGCGTGGTCGGGCGGTGCAGGTTGACCCTATCAAAACCCGTGTTGAAAGCGCCTGTGGTTTCAGCGCTTGATACTATAATATGAGGTACCGCTTTCAAACTTTGCTTTCAAATTGAACTTGCGCCGCTACAGCATGGCGGAGGCGCGGACACGGCTGGCCCGCTTCGAGCATGAGGAGAGAGTGGCGGAGTCCAGGGTAAGCCCGGCAGGGGCTTACACTCGTGCCCATTTCAGCTCAACTTGACCTATTGTCCACCGTATACCCAAACTTAACTCATGAATGTGTCCTGGAGTTGCTCAAATTAAGCTCTAATGTCAACGAGTGTAAGCCCTAAGCGCCCGGCGCTGCGGCAGCTGGACGCGGCGGCGGCGGCGGAGGTGACGGCGCCGGCGGTGGCGGGGGTCAGGTGCGCGCGCGAGGTAGGGCCAGCCGGAATATGCTGGCGTCTTTGGGAAGTTAGTCGGCATAATTGGGCATAATTGGGCATAATCCGAGCATAATAGGCTGAATTTGGGGTATCAAGCACGCGGAATTTGGGCGAAGAGAAATACATTCCGGCTGGCCCTAGCGCGAGGACCTGGCGGCGGAGGAAGCGGCCGAGTCGAGGGCGGCGCGGGAGGCGGCGGCAGGGGCTTACACTCGTCCACCTTTCAGCTCAACCTAAGCCGTTTCCGACACAAAATACCCCCTAATCGTTCCCTAATACCCCCTAAATCCTCCTCAAGACCCCCTGAATAACCCTTGTGCGCACCTCCTAGCCACAGAAAGCGCTTACGTTGAGCTGAAACGTGGACGAGTGTAAGCCCCTGGGCGGCGGCGGAGAAGGCGGCGACGCTGCTGGCGATGCGTACGCAGTTCCGCCGCGAGTGGTCGTCGTCGCCGCCGCCGCCGCCGGTTCCACCCACACCTTCCGCGCCTCCCATGCCACCTACGCCTGTACCTGCACCCGCCGCCGCTTCGCCGCCACCCGCCGCCACCGCTGCCGCCACCGCCACCGCCGCCGCCACCGCTACCGCCGCCACTGCTGCTACCGCCGCCGCCGCCGCCGCCGCTGCGGCTGCCGCCGCCGCCTCGGCGTCCTCACCCAGCGGCGGCGCGCCCGACGACCTGACCGCGACGTGCAAAGTCTGTCTGGAGAAGCCGCTTGAAGTGCTGCTCATGCCGTGCCGCCACTTGGCAGGGCGGTGCAGGTTGACCCTATCAACCCCGCGTTGAAAGCGCCTGGACGTAACCGCTTGAAACTTAAACACGAACGACTGCTTCTAACTTTCGCTTTCAAGTTCAACTTGCGCCGCTACAACTTGGCGCTGTGCCGCGAGTGTGCCGGCAACGCCAGGATGACGCGGTGCCCCGTGTGCCGCGCAGCCATTCGGACCAAA
>Ga0307489_10002051_pt1 | contig 13433 bp, 15 predicted proteins | sample SB12metaG_FD_202247 | JGI IMG/M metagenome (GOLD analysis project Ga0307489, IMG submission 202247) | Sea-ice brine microbial communities from Beaufort Sea near Barrow, Alaska, United States - SB 1.2 | ecosystem: Environmental > Aquatic > Marine > Coastal | place: USA: Alaska | collected... | reverse complement strand
GATTTTTTTTAATCTGTTTTTCAGGTTCCAGGCGGAGGGGAGGGGGGGGGAAGGTCAGCTGAGGTGCGGGGAATGAGGGGGCGCCACGCGAGGCACCAAAAGCTGAAAAAAAATGGGCCAAACAAAATTGAAAAACATGTATGTACCATTTCAAGTCTTTTTCGGCGATTCAAAATTTTGGGCCAAGGGAAAATGAAAGGATTTCCGGACATTTAAATTTTTTGAGGTGGCCATAATTCAGTCCAGGCCGCTCAAAAAAACGGCTTGAACTGCATTGCCAGAAAGGTCTGGATCTTATTTCCTTTTCATTTGATTCTGGCCGCTGTCGAGCGAATATGGCACACATAAAACAGTCAGGGCCGGATTCTGGCCTTGGCTATCAGGTTCAAGGGGTTAAGGTGTTTCCTATTTCCTCGGAAGCGGCCCTCCTGCGTCGCATCAACTACCAGAGAAGCCTGCCGCCTTGCCCGGTGCGTCCCCACGCATATATGACAGTCGTATCATCAGCCTGCTCCTGGCTCTGTGTACGCATGCCCCTAGGTGTGTATACGTACACGGAGTGCCGTCGTCGGGGTTCCCCATAGTACCCTCCTGACCGCACTACCCACACCCTTCGTGGCGGCTTCCCCAGCCGAATCGTGTTGTGCAGTGAGAGCGAGATTCTGGGCGAGGTCCACCCATACGGTGGAGCATCTGCGGGGTGGGAGGGCCCCGCTGGTGCTCGCGCCACACACGATCATGTGCATGGGAGTAGAGTCGTTTGCTGAAGAGAACAGGGGATCCGCCACGTGCGGTTCTGACATCTTTTTATAGTGGACGTGGCCGGTGGGAAGTTACCTGGGTCATCATACACGAGGTGGTGTCCTCAAAGCGCACGACCCGTTCATCAAATTTCAACTCGCCCCACGCAATTTTTTGAGGGCCTCATGCGGTGCAAAGTCAGGCACGTAACTTCCTGGATTTGAGGGGGGTCGAAACCCTCGTGCTCCACCGTGTGGTTAGAGGCATTGTTTCTTTCCGCTCAGTAGCTGTGAGTAGCCAGGGATTCTTTCAATTAAACCTCGCCCAGATGTCAGCTTTTAGAAAATCCGTACACGTCCGTGTTCGGGTTATTGGTACCCACGATCCAAAGCCGTGAGGATACAGTTTTATTTGCTGCACCAATCCCGTCGCCAGTTTGTGTGTGCCAATGAGTACCAGTCTGAACGGTACAGCAAATACGGAGACAAGGTTGTGACGGGGAAGTATGTAATGATAGGACTGCCCTCTCTTAGACCACGGAAGATGATGAGGTACCTTTAGTCAAGAGGTTGGGTAATCTCAGTCGACTAATCCCCTGCCACTTAAAGTTTGACTAGTGGACCTCACTAAGTGGACGACTCCCACAGGAACCAAGTGCGAGCCGTGCGCAGACATTCTCTTCGCGACCGCATGCCACGATCCGCAGTACCACTCTGAGGACGCCTGCATCGATCGGGTTCCACTCCCTTTGTCTGTATATGTCTGTCTTATTATCAGCCTACTCCTGGGTCGGTATATTTGTTCAGTCAGGTGTATTCGTAAATATACGTATACACATACGTACACACATAAACATGAGACATATATACGTACGTACGTATGTTCTAAATATATATGTGTTTACCCATATAAACGTGCGAGCTGTGCGCGGACATCCTCTTCGCGACCGGCAGCCACGATCCGCAGTACCACTCTGAGGACGCCTCCGTCGATCGGGTTGCCCCCCCTTCATCTGTAGATGTCTGTCTTATCATTAGTCTACTGATGGGTCGGTATATGTATGTTCTGTATATGTATGTGTCTGTATATGTATGTGTCTGTATATGTCTGTGTACGACTCTCTCAGTATCAGTCTACTCCTTGGTCGGTACATATATGTACAGTCGGGTATATTCGTATATCTACGTATGCAACTGGATGTAAAGCGGCTGCCACGACCCGCAGTACCACTCCGAGGACGCCTGCGTCGATCGGGTCCCCCCTCCTTTCCCCCTCTCAGCTGACTGCCTTATCATCAGTCTACTCCTGGGTCGGTATATGTGTACAGTTGAGTGTTTCGTATACATATCTATATATACACACACACACGCACATACATGTATATGTATATATATGTATATGTATATACAAGTTCTATGTTTATATCTATATATATATATGTATACATATATATATGTATATACATACATATATATATATATATGTAGGTAGGTATATGAACGTGTATATACATATATACGAGTACGAAGTACGAGTCACATGATGTTCGCGACCGCCTGCCACGATCCGCAGTACCACTCCGAAGATGCATCGACCAGGTTCCTCTTCTTTTGTCCGTATATATGACTATCTTAATTGTGTCCATGTATGCCATATATGACTGTCATATTTTTGTCTGTGTTTGTCTGTATATGACTGTCTTGTTTTCAGATATCTACGTAAGCCACTGGGCGTATACGTGTATCAAGAGCGAGACGTGCGCCGACATGCTGTTCGAGACCGCCTGCCACGATCCGCAGTACAGGGGTACCTCGCTTATAAGAAACCCCCTCCCCGTAAAACCCTGCAGCAGCCTTATGTCTAGGGCCCTTTGGTGGTCCTAGGGGGGGCGGCGGTTTCTCATGAACGAAGTACCCCTGTACAGGGGTTACTCGAAATTAAGGACACGCACCGCCCCTAGGGTAGTCCTATGCTCCTAGGCATAGCCCTACTGTGGAGCCCTAGGGCGGTGCGTGTTTTAAATTTCGAGTAACCCCTGTACCACTCCTGGGACGCCTGCGTCGATCGAGTGCCCTCTAGTGCGTGTATGACTGTCTTCTTATTGAAAGTGGTCCGACTTAAGTGGACCACTATCAAAGTGGACCGCCCTGAGTGCACCACTTGCATTTATCAATTTTCGTGACGGGTGAGAGGCGGGCGGTGTCGGCTGTCATCTGGGGACAAGTCTCGTGGAAAGGAGAATTCAAACCCCCATGGCGCGAGGCCGGTTCACTCGATCATTGCAATGATTGAATGATTGATTGGATTTGCACCAGTAGGTTGTCAATAGAGAATGATTTCTCTCTCCCGTGTAAGCATAGCCGGAGTGGCCTTACACAGTCACGACCATTAGCAGGATTACCAGGGGTTATATCGGTTTACAGGGGTTATATGTGACACATCAACTCGTGGTAGTACAAGAAGCCCTAACAGTATCTGCCGGCTGTCAGGTGAAGGCTGAGGAGCAGACACACCCTGGCCAGGATTCGCTACAAGTCGACCACATCAAGTGGACCGCACTACAGGGGTACCTCGCTTCTGAGCAACCGCCCATCCCCCTAGGACCCTCTTCAGAGCCCAAGCATAGGCCTACAGTAGGGTCCTAGGGAGGTGCGATTTTTCGTAAGTGAGGTACCCCTGTAAGTGGATCGCTCTCGCAGGTGAAGGCAGTGGTGGGCACGATCTTCCTGATCACCATTCTCCGCGCGTCGTTGTGTACCAGGACCGGATGTGATAAGTCGTGCCGCCCTGGAGGCAACCCAGGGGCAAATGGATGATGTCTTTAGTCAACTCTCATACAGGTGAAGGCGGTGGTGGGCACCAACATGGCGCTGCTGACGCGAATCTTCCTGGTCACCATTCTCCTCGAGGCGCTTCTCGTGAACCTCACTTCCAGGTTCAGTTCACTTTGCCCCATTGCTTTCCTTCCCCTCCTCCCCTTGTCCATTCCAATTATTTGGATGATGCGTTAGGATGGAAGCGTGACAGAAAAGAATCAATTTTACGCATTTTTTTTGCTAGCGACCCATCTTTGGTCTTTCATCGACCAAAATAATGTTAATTGTGACAAATCCGATCATTACATTGATTTCAGCTGTTTTGGCGATGTGTGCAGCATCATCCAGTGGTCGGAGCAGCTCCAGGAGGCGCGGCGCGAGGATGTGAGAGTGGTCCTCTTGGTGCGGTAGCACAACGCGTAAGGCAGCGCATCTTCCTGGTTGTGCAAGGTGCGGTGCTGGCGCTGATTGTTCGGCAATACAATACTAATCTCTCTCTTAGTGCGTGCGGTCCACTTAGTGTGGTTTGACTGCACACCTGAGGGGCAAGGCCAGGATTAAGACTCTTCGACTCTTAATCCTGGCCAGGATTAAGAGTCTCGAGCGACACGTGACTGAATTTATCCTTGGGATAGTCTTTGGGCGTCTATGTATTCCCCCGCCTTCCCTCTCCTTGTTTTACCCCTGTCCCAGACATAGACCGCCCCTTGTCGGTTACCTCCTTTCAGATGAATTGTCCTGCACTTGACATGTGTTTGTGAAAAAAAACAAAGTGTTTGCGGTCAGAGCCATTGAGCTATTTTTGAGCACGCTCATTGTGTGCCTACGATCCTGAACTCGAGTGTGATCATTTTGCAGGAGGCTCTTCTCCACGACCTTCATTCTCAGGTGTACAACCCAACGTCCGCCCTATTCTGAAAGAAGAGACCCCTCCTTCGATTCCCGCGAGAAGGCATCGTGTCTGAAAGCACCGTATGGGGTTGATTCTATCACGAAACTGCGCACCTTTCTGGCTCACCGTGACTATGGTGAAGTCACTCCGGTACAGTGGCACCTCGCTCATTCAAAAAACGCCCCACCCTAGCACCCTACAGTGGGCATGTGTCTACTGTAGGGCCATAGAGAGTTGTCCTATGTGGGGTGGCTGGTTCAAATAAGAGAGGCACCCCTGTACACGAAACCATGTGCCTGGAATTTCACCAACCCTTAGGACCACCTGCCTAGGCATTGATGTGTCTGAACACGGATGAGTTCCCAATGCGGGCCCGTCTCGATACCGTCCTCACAGTGTGCGACCAGCAAACGATGCTTTCTCCTTGCCTGACAGCGTCCCCGTACAGGAGTTACTCGAAATTAAGAACACGCACCGCCCCTAGGCAGGTTCTATGCTCCTAGGCATAGAACTATCGTGTCCTTAATTTCGAGTGAACCCCGGACTGGGTGCAGACTCGCCGTGACCCCAGCGACGAGGCTTGCAAAACATACATCCCGCCCCTCGCCTGCAGGGGTTACTCGAGCTAAAGGACACACACCGTCCCTACGAGGGTCCTATGCTCTTAGGTGTAGACCTACCGTAGGGTCCTAGGGCGGTGTGTGTCCTTACTTTCGAGTGAACCCTGTACACTAGTAGTAATAAGGTGCTCTAACAGTATTCCCTAACTGGGTGCAGACTCGGCGTGACCCCAGCGACGAGGCTTGCAACACATACATCCCGCCTGCTCCGATGGACAACGGAGACGTCTACCGGGTGTGACCCGCGCGCTTCAAATCGCACTGCGAGGGCAAGATTCCGCACCTTGAGGCTTACAGGGGTACCTCGCTCAAAAGAAACAGCGCCCCCCCCCAAGACCACCCTAGGGCCCTAGGCATAGTCCTACTCCAGGGTCCTGGGGGGACGCTGTTTCTGATGAGGGAGGTATCCCCGTAAGAAACACCCTCACGCGACACCCTTCCCAACCTTGCGGGTAAGCCAGCTTAGCAAACAACCGCGCCCCCGAAGTGGCGATGGGACCACACGTGACCCCAGCAAGGTGCTGGGCGGGTCCTTGGGATACAGTACAGGGGTACCTCGCCCATAAGAAACTGCCCCCCCCCCTAGGGAAACCATAGGGCCATAGGTATCGTCTCACGGTAGGGTCCTAGGGGCGGCGGTTTCTCATGCGCGAGGTACCCCTGTAGGACGTATGCGCCTACTCGCCACTCCAGGGAGAGGCATGTGCTCCACGTGAAGCCTTGCGCTGGAGGTCGAGTGGCTCCGCACTGGAGCTAAGGGGGATACTCGTGAATACGTACACGAGCCGCCCTAGGGTGCTATGGTAGGGCTATGCCTAGGGGCATACAAGGGTTACTCGAACTGAAGGACACACACCGCCCTAGGACTCTACGGTAGGCATATGGCTAGGAGCATAGGACCTTCCTAGGGGCGGTGCGTGTCCTTAATTTCGAGAAAGCCCTGTAGACCTCCCTAAGGACGGTGCGTGCCCTTATTCACACGTGACCCCTGTACTTGAGCTAGGCAACAGCGCGGCAGGCGCGCACTGTGGACAGCGCGGTACAGGGGTTCCTCGCTCATAAGAAACACCCACCTCCCTAGGATCACTATAGGTTTCTAGGCATAGGGCGATTGTAGGGTCCCACGGAGGGGGGGGGTTCTTATGCGCGAGGTATCCCTGTACGTTTGACCCTCACACTCGAGCTGGGAAACAGCGACAATAGGGTTGCTCGCGAAAAAGGACACGCACTGTCCCTGTTGTGGTCCTATGCTTCTAGGCATACAGGGGTACCTTGCTCATAAACAAAAGCCACCCCCTAGAGGACCCTACAAAAGGACCATGCCTAAGGCCCTACGGTAGTCCCAGGGGGGGGGGTCTGTTTCTTGTGAGCGAGGTTACCCTGTGGCCCTACCGTAGGACCCTTACTAGGACCATGCATTTCCTTAATTTCGAGTCACACATGTACAGTGGAAAGCGCGGCAGGCTTGCTGAGAAGACAGGCGCGCAGCCTGGTGGCGTGTGTGCAGGGTCACCTCGCTCATTGAAAAAAGCCCGACCCCCCAGGACTACCCTAGGGCCCTAGGCATAGGGCTACAGTAGTGTCCTACTGGGGGGGGGGTTCTTATGGACGAGGTATCCCTGTACACGGGATTTCCTGTGAACGGGACTATCCCCAGAGCGGGCAACAGCGTGGAGCTCCCAGTCGGTGGGCTGGAAGAGCCGTGCAGGGGTACCTCGCTCATAAGAAACAGACGACCCCCCCAGGCTCACCATAGGGCCCTAGGCATAGGGCTACTGTAGGGTCCAACGAGGGGGGTGTTTCTCATGAGCGAGGTACCCCTGTAGTGGTGAAGCCGGTGGTGAAGGCGATGGTGGTGGTACCATCGCCTTCACCACCGGGTGGTGGTACCATCGCCTTCACACCATCGCCTGGTGGTGGTAGGACCCTCGTAGGGACGGTGTGTGTCCTTTATGGTGGTGGTACAGAACGAGACGATAAAGGAACCACTACAGGGCTACCTCGCCCATGAGAAAACGCACCCCCCTGGGACTCTACAGTAGACCTGTGCCTAGGGTCCTAGGGTTGTCCTAGTGGGGTGGGCGATTTCTTATGGTCGAGGTACCCATGTACCTAGCCAATAGTTCCAACGTCTGCCGAGTCCGCACACGAGCGAGTCTGGATCGAATCGATTTGTACAAAGCTTGGTCGCACCCTCACCACTTGTCAGTCGCGGCGGCTCACATCTACTACTGGTCAGTCGCGGCGGCTTACATCTAGTGCGTCGCCCGCCCACTTCCACTGCTCAAAAGGGGGGTTTCCAGAGTCAGGCCGCTGCCGATCGAAAAGAGAACACCTCAAACGTTGACAGTTCTTTCACCTGAAAGTCATGCCCCAATTCGGGACATGACTGTCTCAAATGCGCCAAATTCACTCGACAGCGGGTACTGGTGGCAGTTGCAGGGGTACCTCGCTCATAATAAACAGCCCCCCCCCCCCCCTAGGACCACCACATGGCCATAGGTATAGTCCTGCTGTAGGGTTCTAGGAGGGGGGGAGTTCTTATGAGCGAGGTACCCCTGTGCACTGGCCATGGGGGGGACACCGCAATGAGGAGGATTGCGAGTCGTGAAAGCACAGCAGGTGTGTGGAACAGTGTCTGGGCTAAGAGCCGTATCGCAGCACTCAAGGACCTTCTAGGAACCACTGCACATTTCTGAAACGAGGCGAGGCGAGCGATAACTCGCTCGCCTCGTGTCAAAAATGTGCAGTGGTTCCGAGGCGGGCTCGTATTTGAGGCTCATAGGCTCAAGGACCCTCTAGAACCTGCAACGAGAGAAAAGAAAAAGATGAAGAAGTGAAGTGAAGTGCACCACTCAGGCGCAGGGGCTTGACGCGGTCGAATAGCAGAGAACGCTTTCCAAAGAGGGGTGCTATCAACGAAACTTACTACACGATTTCATCATACCAGTGATAGTGAGGCGTTTGTGTAGCAAAATTCCATGGGAAGAAACCCTGTTGAAACTTTTGTTTTGAGGGCAAGGTCACGCCAGCGCCGCAGAGGATACACATCTGACGATTCCATTTGCAAACACTCACAATTTGTAAACTTGGTGTCAACCAAAATGAACACACGTGTAATTTAATATTACTGATGCAGATCGTTATGTGTAGTAAATTTCCTTGAATTAAGTTTATAAATCATAAGTGTTTCGATATGAGATGCCAAGGAACTGTCCTTCTCCACACTTCTAACTGCAACCGTAAGAACGCTTGGCGAATTCACGTTCATGTTCATGTATGACCTACCGATACAAGCGCGCAACTCACCGAGACAAAAGTCGAGAGTGGGGACGTCTCAAAGCAAAAGTGGAGCCTCTGTTAATTTGAGGTAACAGTGGAATACAAGAATTTGATGTTTTTTCCATGCGATTTGCTATTCACAACAATGAGTCGCAACGCGTCAGTGATGACCATCACGATGGTCATCACCCAAGGGCCCCTGATGGTCATCACCCAGGGGCCCCTGGTACAGGGGTTACTCAAAATTAAGGACACACACCGCGATAGGGTCCTACGGTAGGTATAGGCCTAGGGGCATAGGACCTCCCTAGGGACGGTGTGTGTCCACGAATAATGCCTGTATCCGTTGGTGGGGCGCGGGGCTGCGAGCCGCGAATGAGCGAACATGGCCCACATAAGACAGTCAAGCCCAGATCACGGCCTTGGCCTCAAGAAAAATGTCATTTCAACCTGTCAAGGTGTTCCCTCTTCGGTGGGTGGGGGGCTGCCTGGTCAGTTGGTTGGTTCCCTGACCCCGGCGAGATTCCGTTGCTCAGCTCTCGTGCTGCGCGTGACGGCACTGCGGAGCAACCACCTTGTTACGATTTTTGGGATTCGAGCCCAACAGAGCCGGAAACCACTCTTCCGTTGAGAGTCCCAATAGAAGCGCGCCAGTCAGGCCTTTGACGGATGGGCAGTACAGGGGCAATCGCTCGTAAGAAAACGCCACCCCCACCAGAACCGCCATGTCGCCCTAGTCATGGGCCTACTGTAGGATCCTAGGCAGGTGATTTTTTATTATGAGCGAGGTACTCCTGTAGGGATCGCCGGAAATCAGCGACCCCTGGTACAGGGGTTATTCGAAATTAAGGACACGCACCGCCGTAGGGTCCTACAGTAGGGCTAGTCCTAGGAGCATAGGACCACCCTATGAGCGGTGTGTGTCCTTCATTTCGAGTAACCTCTGTAGCAGAGGGGCCGCGGCTGAGCGAAGAGGGAACCAATTTAAAGGTTCTCAATCATTTTGCCTGAACGCCAACGCCAAAACCTGGCCTTGACTGTCTGGGCCAAAGCTGTCTTTGGCTGTCTCGACAGCGGCTGTCTAGACGAACAAACCATTTTGCTTGTGAGGTGTAATACATCGGCCTTGCCGCCGTCGAGCGAAGTTGGAACAAGTAAGCCAATTACGGTCAGACCCTGGTCTGGACTTGAGACACATTCAGTCCTTAGAACCATTCAAGTTGTCCCCCCCTGCGCCCGGTAGCGGTACAGACTGAGGGGCATCCACGCGGCAATCGCTGTAGTGGGGAGGTGCCGGGCAAAGGTACGGCGGAGTACTGGTGTGTTTATCTATGCTCTAGACTCAGGGTTTTGAAGTCTCAAAAAGTTGGGTGCCGGGAGGAGGGGTTCGATGCGGATGTGCCCAGTGTTTCTGCACCCGATGTAAGGCTACCTCTAAAAGGAAATTCAAATTCCCGTGTCGCGAGGCCGGTCCACCCAATCATCACGATGATAAAGTGGTTTCGGACCAGTAGGTTGTCAATAGAGAATTATCTCTCTCTGCACCCGGGGGATAAGCGACGATGGGAGGTGGAAACATGATCCACATATGACATTAATGGGGTGACGGACTGACAATGGGGTAGTTATGCCTACGGTATTGCCTACGATCGGTTGTGGGGGCCCTAGCCCCAAATTTTTGAAGGAGCCACACGGCCTGCCGTGGACAATACCGTAGGCATACCTACCTTATTTCCCGTCCGTTACCCTATGAACATGGGGGTCACTGTGATGCTGCCGTACGACGCTCTCGAGCGAAAAGGGAATACCTTGGAAGGTTTCAAGGACTTTGACTGGAATGCCAGGACCTGAATCTGGCCTTGACTGCCTTGAGTGTGCCAAGTTTCCTTGAAAGTGGGTCTGCATTCGGAGTAAGCGAAACAGGTTCGCTCGACAACGGACTGCGAAACTGCTCTCGGCTTCCGGCTCTCGCTGAGGCGTGCTGAGCGTGAGGGTGGGGGGGGAAGGGTCACGCTTTGCCAGGGCAGAGAGCTGCCTGCTCGCGCCAGAATCTGACGACTTTTGATTCAAATCAAGGCAATTGGAAAAGACGGTTTGCTCCCGCTCTGGGGGCTGGTGTGTGGGAGGGGGTGACCTTTTGCCAGGACATAGGGATTCTGCACCTTGGAGGCCTCCTGCTCCCGGTCGTAGGCGAAAGCCAAGGCCAGAATATGGCCTTGACTGTCTTATCTGATCCGAGTTCGCTCAACGGCACTCCGGTTCTAGCTGAGGCGCTGCGTGTGTTTGGAGGGGGGGGGGGTCACTTTTTGCCAGGGCAGAGAGCGTTTGCATCTTCAAGGCCTCCTGCTCCCGGTCGTAGGCGTCGAGCCCTTGGAACGCATCCTCCCCCGGGTTCTGCGTCCAGATATACGCTTTAGAGCGATTTTTCTATGAGGGAGTCCAATAGGGAGGTCCCAATACGTGACTCCCGAGGAGCACGTTTGGTTTGCAGTGTTAGCCCTCGGAACTCCCAAACATGGTTCGTCACTGTTGGCCACCCATCGATATGGATTTATGAACAAGGGTCCACCCAGCGACATAAAATCAAGAACTCTGAGCTCTTGGACCGCGTCCTCCTGCCCCGTACAGGGGCACCTCGCTCATAAATAATGCCCACCCCCCCAGGACCTCCACTGGGCTTTTGGCATAGGCCTGCCATAGGGTCCCAGGGGGGGGGGCGGTTTCTTATGATCGAGGTACCCCCATGATCTACGTCCACCCATCGCAGAAGTATTCTCCGCTGTCCAGCGAATATGGGCCATGCTTCATGCAATCGTGTAATTTGATTCAGTGTGATTTTGTTTTAAATTGATTGGGGTTTGTAAATTTCGGGCCATCGATAACGCGGGCAATCAATTACCGACTCACCCAATGTGCACCCAACACCGAGATTCTCTACTGCACGATGCCAATTAAGCGTGTGACGAAGAAGTGTTGAATGCGTTAGTAATCGAGAGAACCAAAAATTTGCGTTCACCGCCCGAAGAAAATGCTCGCCGTTTTGAGTTTGTACCAATGCATATTTCTCACTCAAAACCGCCTTGCGGTTTGGATACCTCCTTTTCAGCATAGTTTGCCCAAAAACAAAAACAATCTCAAACGTTCAAGATGCTGGTAGTAGAATGCCAACGTTTGGTTCGTCTGGTTTCGTGGCCAACCAAACTGATATCCGCCCTGAATCCACTCACGTCGTGTTTGGGCATGTGGGTGGGTGGGTGGGTGGGTGGGTGGGTGGTTTACGGAAGGTGAGGCCTACACCGTAAACTCCAGTCCCTCACCGGGAACCCTATGCCCTGAACCTTAAACCATAAACCCCGAACCCTGAACCCTATTCCCTGAATCCTGAACTATACCCCCTAAACCCTAACCCCTCCGGCAACGCAATCAGGACATATGCGACATCTACCATCAGACGACTGACGGGTCGAACCCTTTTCTCTCTCCTGGACAGTAGACAGTAGCAGATCCCTGCGCGTGTACTCTAATTCGTCCTGGATTTGTGATTGTGGTACAAATTTTACTATTGTGGTACGACTTGTTGTTCAATTTCCCCCAATTTAATCCTTTTGGAGTTGAAAGATGTATGTGATAGATTTTCTGGGGCTGTAGCTGCCCCCTGCCAGCCGGGTTTGCCACACGACAACCCACACCCCATTGTTCGGCAGTCTGAGAGGATCTTGGAAGGCATAAGGTTTAGGGTTTAGGGTTTGGGTTTTAGGGTCTCGGTTTCCGGAGCGTGGTTGATTTGCAGTGGTCAGGGTCACGAGTCCTCTTGGGTCTTATCACCGGTGCTCCCCACTGCGAATCCGTAGGGGGCTTTTCGTTTCATCCAATCTGGATACCTTGAAAACGAGAGGGTGACGCCCGGGAGTCGTCTAAAGATAGGTGCCAATTTTGTCTAGTGATCGGCAGTGGGTGGTCCTGATGTTAAGATCCAACAGTAGATTTGCGTCCCCCTGGTCCAGTGCCTTGGTTCCAAACCTGCAAGCAAACACTCTGTTTTTTGGCAATCAGTGTTTTGGCTGCAAACCCAAAAAAAAATGACAACTCAAATATCAACGTTTGGAATCGATTCATTGTTTTCATGGCCAAGTAAACTGAAATGCGCTCTACAAACCTTTGGCGCGCAGGCTCTGCTTGGCGAGATGTTTCACCTCCTCGTGCGACTGGGGGCGCGGCAGTTGTTCAGCGAATCGAGCGTTGGTTTGCTTCCGTTCCAAAGCATACAAAGAACAGAACCGATGCCCTGAAGGTCAAAACGTGAACACAAAGGAATATCCAGAGTGGAATCATGTGTTAGAAACAGAGTCTCGTAAATACATGTTTGGGGAACACACGGGACTTGAAGAACCCTGAACCTTGACCCCGAAAGCTGTCCGGGCAATCCCTATCAAAACCCCGAAATTTGATGCGATAAGTGGGAGCGCCAGCCCCACTGCATAACACGCCTGAACCCCGAGCTCCGCAACCCAGGCCCAGCCCTGCACCCTGCACCCTGTGAACCGTAGCGATGTCATATTCGCCCAACAGCGGTGGGGAAAGTTCCGAGGAGGGCTCGTATTCAAGGCTCATAGACTTTTGTATCACTCAACTCTAGGCTAAAGAGTAATAAAGAAGAAGAAGAAGGTGGAAAGAGCACCGAGATGCTGAAGAGGTTCCGCCGGCCGTGCGCGAGCCTTTTCTCCGACTGCTTTGCATGGCCGTTTCTGCTGTTTCCTTCACTGTTTGGGGGTTGGGGTGTGGGGTTCAGGGTCTTGGGGCTGGGGTTTGGTGCGTTACCCCGCTGTGCGCTTGGTGGGGTTCAAGGTTTGTGGGTTGGGAGTTGGGGGTCCAGGTTGTAAAGTCCAGGGTTTGGTGTTCAGGGTTCAGGGTTCAGAGTTCAGGATTTGGGGTTTGAGGTTTGGGGTTTAGGGTTCAGGGTTTGGGGTTTAGGGTTTGGGGTTTGGTGCGTTACCCCATCGTGTGAATGGTAGGGTTTGGGGTTTGGGGTCTGGTTTTTGGGTTGTGTGGTGTGGGGTTTGGGGTGCAGGGTTTGGGGTATGG
>Ga0307489_10002050_pt1 | contig 13434 bp, 13 predicted proteins | sample SB12metaG_FD_202247 | JGI IMG/M metagenome (GOLD analysis project Ga0307489, IMG submission 202247) | Sea-ice brine microbial communities from Beaufort Sea near Barrow, Alaska, United States - SB 1.2 | ecosystem: Environmental > Aquatic > Marine > Coastal | place: USA: Alaska | collected... | reverse complement strand
AAAAACAATATCTAATCGCCCAGGAGTTAATTAACCAGTATGAAGTAACAAAAAACAAAATCGATGCAAAAATGTTATGGACGGCGTTTGAGGTATACAGGGCACTGGAACAACCAGAGATAGCTAATCAAACAGGTGAAAATTTATATTCACTGTTCCCAAATAATGAATATACGCGAAATTATATTATCACAGTGAAACGTGGTGAGAGAATGATGCGCAGACAGCAAAAAGCCTCGGCATTGATACAAACAACTGACTCAACATTTGAGAAAAAACAAAACGCTTCTTTACCAGAGTCACCCTTTCACATCATGCAAAAAGGCGAAACCCTTTATCAACTGTCTAAACTCTTCGGAGTGACGACACCAGAGTTAATGTCTTGGAATCCCAATTTAGTCATAGATAATATTTCAATAGGCACAAAAATACGCATACAGCCCATTCCCTAAATATGGCAAGTCCTAATTATGGCTGAGGCAAGCCACTATGAAAGCGAAATTCTTTATCTGGCATTTGAATAAGTTGGGCTTCTTTCTCACCAAAAAATGTGACTCTTTCATCGATACTGGTTGCACTGACTGTGGTTGCTAATGTTAAGTAGTCCTGAAAATGCCTCGCTTCGCTGCGTAGCAATGATACGTAAAACTTTTCAAGCTCACTATCTAAGTATGGGGCTAATTTGGCAAAACGTTCGCAAGAGCGTGCTTCAATATAAGCGCCACAAATTAGCGTATCACTAAGTTTAGCGGGCTCATGGGTGCGTACACCTTACATCATGCCTCTGGCATAACCCGATGCGGAAATATTATCGTGCGTCACCCCCCTACTCTGCATAATTTCCCACACCTGTTGAAAATGATGTAACTCTTCTTTAATCAGCAACACCATTTTGCTGATCAATTCATCGCCATGTTCAAACTCGGATTTGCTGATCAGTTTTTTTGATAAATTCACGTAATCACTAAAGTCACCATTGCCAATTTTACGGTAAACAAAATCTTCATAAGGCTTTAACCAAGCTAGTAACGCATCGCTACTTTGTTGGTCCACAGCATAACGGCGTAAAAGTAACATAGCTGTTTGCGCAGCTTTGAGCTCGCAGTTAGCATGGTCCCGTAGCAAATTGGGGAGGTTTTCGGGTTTGACTGCTTCGTCAATCCAAGCTTGTGGGGTTGCGCATTTTAGGAAACTATTTATAGGTTTAAGTAATAATTCAACTGACATAAAGCTTCTTAGGGAACGCTGATGCAAATATTAAGATAATGTTATCACGCAACCAATTGGCTATAACATAACAACAGGTCGATTGTTTAGACCATTTTCAAAGTGTCTGCAAAATTAGGGAAATACTACATTTTTGCCATTCGACCTGAAAGGTTATTTAGATCACTGCTAATCTAAGCACCATGAGCGGTTCAGTGCCACATAAGTCATTCGTCCATAAATATGGTCCGATCACTATTCCCACTTTATTTTCATGAATACTGACAAAACAACCCGAAGCCGCAGATGTTTTATACGGCACGCAGTTTAGTGGACGTTTCATTTTGTGGCGTCGATTAAACTGATTCCGTAAGAAGGGAAGTGTTCATCTTTTGTTATAATTTGCAACCCCTCTGCCTGCGCTTGTGCGATTAGCATTCTGTCAAAAGGGTCCTTATGATGTGTTGGCAATTGGCCAGCTTGTTCGCTATGAAAAATAGATATTGGCAACTTACTAAATCCCAGACGTTCAATCAAAGAGTCTAAATCTTCAGGGCACTCTAATTTGCCAAGTTGTCGTTTTATCGACATCTCCCAGACCGAGGCGGTGCTAACATAAACTTGGTTATTTTCGTTTGCTATACACTCAAGAGCAAATTCACCTAACGCTTGATCACCATTCATCCACCAAATTAATGCGTGGGTATCTAATAATATTCTTTTCATTACATACCAAACATTTCTGAAATTTCATCATTGACTTCTTTTGAATCAAAATCAGAAGACATTTTAACCTTACCTTTCAATAGACCAAATTCTCTTTTTGTATGAGTTTGAAAAGGCACTAACCTGACAATAGGCTTGCCTGACTTGGCAATAATCACTTCTTCACCAAGAGCAGCCGCCTCAACGAGCTGCGATAGTTTACTTTTTGCTTCATGCATATTTGTTTGCATTACCAATCCTTAACTTGACCTGACTTAGCTAAACTTAGCTAAGTTAGGTCAAACTATAACTCAAGCATAATCACAACGCAAAGCGATGTTTATTTTGATATTATTTTCTTAAATTGAGGATTACAAAGTGTCAAAAACGGCTATCCATGCTGTTTGATGCTCATTATTTAATAAATTCGTTTCTTTTGAAAATTTACGTTGTAATTGTCTACTACGAGAAAGCAAACACTTGCTCCTGAGCGGAAAAATACTTCAACGAAGGACAATTGCATCCTACGCAATGCCCCATACTTAGTCGCGTTTGCTACTATTTGTCTATTAACCCAGAGCTCGCATTACCGCTTGAGGTTCTTTGGCTACAACATTTAAAAGTACCAAAGCTGGACCATGTGGATTGCGGTCACCTCTTTCCCAATGCCGTAGCGTAGATACACTGATACAGAATTTTGATGCAAACTCCATCTGGGTTAAGCCTAGTTCACGACGTATCTCAGCAACGTTAACATGAGGCGGTCTGTGCGTCTTCGCCGCAACTTCTTTTCCATCATTGAGATCTATAGCCTCTTCAAGTCCCTGAGCTATACTGTCAAATACGTTAGCCATGTTTATTCTCCAGTGCTTTTGTAACAAGAATTGCAACCAGTCTGCTAAGAGCATTTCTGTTAGCTTTTGACAAATTTGCGCGTTTGTTCTTTCCAAACAAGATCAGAAGATATAAGGGGATGCGTTCATCATGGTAGTAATAAATCACCCTAACACCGCCACTTTTCCCTTTATTCCCTCTACTTCAACGTATCTTACGTATACCTCCCGTACCTTCTATAATGTCTCCAGCTTTAGGGTGCTCAGAAAGGTAGTCGATTACATCTTCACGCTCTGATCCACTTAATAATGAATCATCGGGTTTTATGTACTCTGGTAGTTCAGTTATTGTAGTAAGCATGGGATTAAAGTAATCCAATGGATTAGTTTAATCAAAGAGTTGTATCTACACTGCACATAATAAAAATCAACTATAAAATCTGGTGTTCATAATTCCAAAAAGGTAAATCTTAACAATAAGTTACACTCCTAGGCCTTCAGCTCACAGTTTGCATGATCTTGAAGCAGAGTCGGCAAGTTTTCAGCTTTGCTCGCTTCGTCTATCCAACTTTGTGGGGTTGGGCACTGCAGGAACTGAATGATGGGCTTAAGTAGAATACTTATATTCAAATGTTTGATCACCGTCAATCAACAGATCGATACCGGCTTTTATTTCATTTCTACAGTGTTGAAGGTCGTTGCCTGCGACTGTCTTCAATTGCTTTTTAGAGACTGTCGCAATATCTAACAAATCAACATAACAGCTTTCATTATTAAGAGTCACAGGTACTTGTAACCCGGATATCAATAACTGATCATTTTGCACATTTACTGGCGCAATTAATACACTATCAACTTCGTTAAACAATGTATTACTGAGAATAACCAATCGTTGGTTGTATGCCTCACAAACCGAAAATTGCTCAATGATCAAGGTAGTCTTCATAACTGCCTGATTATCATAGCTGCCTGATTTTCATAGCTGCGCAATTTTTTCTGAAAATGTACCCTGCTCTTCAATTTTGCGGTTGTGATCCGCTATCGCTTGTTTGTTTTCTTGGCACCATTGTTCATATTTGGCTACTTTTATGGCTTTACTTAAGGCCTCTTCCAAAATGGCTGATGGGCTTAAATTTAATGCTCTTGCTTCTTTCATAACAACAGCATCGATAGATGTATTACACGAAACTTTATTTGATGTAGCCATTCAAAAATACCCTATGAAAACCATAGATTAATTATGCGCAATCAAGTTAATACTAGTTTTTCTTCAGTTTTAATTTGATAGATAGTTGCACATCTATGGTTTCAGCTCACAGTTAGCATGGTCCCGCAGTAAATTGGGCAAGTTTTCGGGTTTGACTGCTGCATTTATCCAAGCTTGTGGGGTTGGGCACAGAAGGAAACTGTTTATAGGTTTAAGTAATAATTCAACTGACATAAAGCTACTTAGGGAACGCTGATGAAAATATTATAATAATTTTATCACGCAACCAATTGGCAATAACATAACAACAGGTGGATTGTTTATACCATTTTCAAAGTGTTTGTAAGATTGGGGGAAGATCACAGAACCCAATTAACTTTTTGAAAATATCTACATTTTTATCAACCTTACAAATATAGTATTCGCAAATAACGCTAGTTTCACGAACAACTTGTATCGTAAAACTTATAATTGTATGTTGGTTTATAATCAGATAAATGGAATGAAATAGTTCATGCCAAGTCACAGTAAAACACCCGTATATTTACTACCCGCATCATCTTTATTGGCGGTATTTATCATAATACAACTGTTCTCAACAGTTGCGTTGGCACAATGGGTTAATCACTACCCAAAACTTGATGATTTTGGTCATCATACTTATCTAGAGCAACATGAATTACCCATACTTGCTTACGGCATAACCGACCCCGCCCCCTCTCCTGATGGCAAAAGTATCGCCATCGCCTCTAAAGGTTGGCTATGGTTATTGGATATAAAAACGGGTGTTGCTAAGCGTTTAACAAATACAGAGGGTAATGATTCTCGTCCCCGCTGGTCACCTGATGGCAAGCGACTGACTTTTGTTCGGGATTATGGCAACGACACAGCGGTTGTGATCAAAGATATTAATAGTGGCAAAGAAACCCTTATTAACAGTACTGCTATTGATCTTGATCCTGAGTTTTCTGATAACTCAAAATTCTTGTTTTATACCAGCGGCATTTCAGGATCACTTGAGCTGTACCAAAGAGATATTCAAAGTGGCACTCAACAGCAGATCACTGCATTGCCTGCTGTAGTCAGAAATACAAGACGTGTGGCCAATCAGCAAGGCATAGTTTACCTCCACGGTAATGGAGCCCATCGTGTGTTAAGGCACCGTAATTTTTTGACCGGTTCCGATGAAATAATTCAAGCTCAAACCCTTGCTTATCATTTATCCAGCGATGTGCACCCCACTCTGCCATTGCTGGTTTATAGCGCTCCGATAGACAACAACTATCACCTGTGGACCATGGATATGTCTGATAAAAGAGTCAAGCATAGGTTAACCGATGGTGAAAATTTTGCCCTCACACCGGCCTTTAGTGCTGATGGAAATTATATCTATTTTGTTGAACTGGCCGAAAACCGTCAGTTTCGGCTGATGCAAATACCTACCTATGGTGGAAAACCTTCACCACTGCAAATAAAAAAGTGGGTGTATGGTGAAGCCACTGGCACCTTAGATATTGCTATTTCAGATGAAAATAAAGCGCCTATTGCAGCACGGGTTTCAATTATGGCTGCAAACGGTCACTCAGTTGCCAATCCCATGGGTGCAACCTATGTCGACCCACAGACTGGCCGCAGTTACTTTTATGTCGATGGTTCAATCGATTTAACCTTACCTATTGGTAAATATCAGGTGCTCGCAGCTCGAGGCTCTGTTACAGAAATATTTTCAGCTAACGTAGAAATCAAACAGTCAAAAACTAATCATGTAGATATATCGCTTTCACCATTATGGAACAGCGCCGACGCAGGTTATGTTTCTGCAGATTTTCATGTGCATTTAAATGGAGATGGCCACCATCGTGCTAAACATGATGACGCATTGTTATTAATGCGCGGAGAGGATTTAAATACACTGGCACCCATGTCTTGGAACCGCTGGGAAAGGCGAATAGATAGTGGGATTATTGGCAAACGCACTATTCAAGACGCGTATCAAATCATTCAAGGTCAAGAAGTCCGCTCACATTTTCATGGGCATATTGGGTTACTTAATCTCAGTGAACCTTTTGCCCCTTGGTTTTTTGGCCCTAATAATCCGCTATTAGGCTCCCCTGACTTGACCAACGCAGACGTTTTTGCATTTGCTAATAAAGTAGGCGCATTTGCGACTTACGTGCATCCGATTGGTGCTGATGGTGACCCATTCGCAGAGGATGTGATAGCAAACATACCACTTGAGCTGTTGTCAGACGGGGTGTTAGAACCCCAAATGGGGCTTGAGCTAGTCTGTGCTTGGACCAGCCCATTAGGCACCTCCAATTTATGGTACCGGTTATTAAATATTGGTCGCCCCATTGTTGCAATGTCAGGCACCGATGGCTGGGTAGACTTTCACCGTACCCCAGCCGTTGGAACAGGGCGGGCCTACATACGTCCATTAACCAATGAAAAGACAACTGATCCTGTTATTGCCGGTGCGCTTGCAGGACGGAGTTTTGTCACTACAGGACCAATTCTCACATTTTCATTGGGCAACGGGATTAAACCCGGTGGCATTATCGATAGTGGCAAACAAGCATATACATTGAACATCACCAGCACCGTAGACTTAGAAATAGTCGAAATCATGGTGAATGGACAAGTAGTGCAAACACTCAAGGGCCTCAAGGCCGGTAAAACAACACGTTATCAAGGTTTCATTGAAGTACCTGAAGGTGGTTGGGTTGCTGCGCGGGCTTATTCCGCAAATCAGCGGGCTGATAGTTGGCCCACTATGCATGCCAGACCTTTTGCACATTCCTCGCCCATTTGGATAAAAAAAATTGGTAGCACCGATAAAACTGCAAAGGCCGCGGCAGCAGCAGACCTTATTCGCGCAATAAATGCAGCACAAGATAAAGCTAAAAAGGCTTATGGAGAACGTCCTATGCCAAGGCTGTATCAACGTTTCAAGGATGCAAAAAAGGCACTTGAGAGTATGCTCTAAAGGCACGAATAATGTTCATTACTTATTAAATTAATGGGACTACTGTGGGTGTGTACAGCTATACTTTTTAGCTTAACGTTGCATGATTCACCAGCTGAGTAACCTAATAAATAGTATTAAGGAAGCAACACATGTGTGGAATATTTGCAGCGATGACACGAAATGGACTGCCAGCAGATCGCTGCAAAGCCGCCATTAATTCTTTATACCATCGTGGACCAGACGGCTCTGATAGCTGGACATCAAATGATGGACGTTGGGTACTAGGGCACACTAGGTTATCGATCATTGGTTTGAATAATGGCGAGCAACCTATGACTAGCCCTGACGCTGCGATTCATTTAGCGGTCAATGGAGAGTTTTACGGTTACCGAGAGATCCGTGAAAAACTTCAAGCAACTGGCTATCAATTTAAAACTGATAGCGATAGTGAGATTGCCTTGCATCTTTATCATGAGCGCGGCATGCAAGTTGCCACTGAATTGCGCGGTGAATTTGCGGTTATCATTGCCGATGAGCGCAAGCAAATTATGATCGCTATACGCGACCGCTTTGGGGTTAAGCCTCTTTATTACGCTGCAATAAACGGAAACGTTTATTTTGCCTCAGAAATAAAAACCTTATTAGCATTAGGCGTACCTGCAAAATGGGATCTTGAAGGTGCGTCAGCAGGTCCAAGCAGAGCCCATGAAACAACAGAGTTTGCTAACATCTACTCAGTGCCACAAGGGTGTTATGCCATTGCCAAAGACGGGGATGTGCGGATCTATACCTATTGGGATTGGGAGTTTCCAACCGCAGCACAAATGAAAATGGATCAGCGAAGTGAAGCTGAAGTAGTAGACGAATTTCGTGAAGCACTGCAGGATTCTATTCAGCAAAGGCTGGTTGCCGATGTCGAAGTAGCTTCCTACCTCAGTGGAGGCATCGATTCCTGTGCGGTTTTGGGGTTGGCACAACAATGTATGGATCGGCCTATCCGCGCGTTTACATTAACGTTTGATAATCCATTATACGATGAGGCTGCCATTGCTGAGGCGACAGCAAAACATGTTGGTGCTTCTTATCACCCCATACCTATAACAGGACGTGACATTGCAGATTCTTACTCCGACGCAGTTTGGCATAGTGAAACCCAAATGTTTAACGGCCATGGTGTCGCAAAATATCTTCTTAGTCGTGAAGTCCAAAAAGCAGGGATCAAGGTAGTTTTTACCGGTGAAGGGGCTGATGAAATGCTGGGAGGGTATCCATTTTTCAGGATTGATGCTCTGAACCATAATCCCGACTTGAGTAGCGCCGAGAAAGTGGCATTCATGAAAGAAATGTTGGGTAGTAATCAAGCCACAAGCGCGATCACGATGCCGGAGCAAATTAACGATGAAGAAATGCAGGCTATTCAGCGTCGGCTTGGATGGGCGCCTGCGAGTCTGAATGTCAGCATGGCGATGAGAAATGGAATAGCGCCGTTTTGGTCCAACGAATTAAATGCGCAAGTTCAACAACGCCATCCAATAGCATCAGGTCTCGACCGTTTACATCTTGCTCAACGTGTTGCAGGACGCGATCATCTGAATCAAGCGTTGTACATTCATTCTAAAACTATGCTGCCTAATTTTATTCTGAATTATTTAGGTGATCGCATGGAAATGGCGCACTCCATTGAAGGACGAGTGCCTTTTCTTGATCATCATGTGGCTGAAGTAGCAGCTCGTGTACCAGTAAACATGAAAGTAAAAGGAATTCGCGAAAAGCATGTACTTCGAGAAGCAGCTAAAGACGTGTTACTGCCCGAGGTTTACAACCGTCAAAAACACCCTTTTACAACACCACCCACACGTGACAAAAAAGACCCGATGTTAGCGTTTTATCATGATACTTTCTCGTCGCAAGCAGCTAAAGAACAACCTATTTACGACATGCAAAAAGCCAATTCAGCTCTGGATAATCTATTTGAATGTTCTGATGAACAACGTATGGCAACGGAAGCCTCTTTACAACGAATTGCTAGCGCGATCATCATGCAACAGAAATTTGGCATGAGTTGATAACTAATCAGCACCCGAGTCAGTGATATTTTAGAAATATACAGCCACAGATATAAACTAACCATTGCCGCTGTTCCTTATTAATTGCCAGTTAAGTAAAAACGGTAAGCAGGAGAATTCACAGGCTTACCAGGTCGCTCTAAGATCCTGTGTTTGACCTAGATCAGAAGTGCAGGCAGAAATTACAGCGTAGTCTCCGATAATCCTCATGTAATTGGGTTCGCCGTTATTAGGTCTAGTCCCATTTAGTTTGTTCGTAGTTGATATCCTGCCCACTTATCACCGTGGCTATTATATTGCTTTCCAACGTTTATTGTCCGGTATCCTGTCGTAGTCTTAATCTGCTACAGAAATAAGGCGTTCAAAGCTGTCTTGATGATTAGATTGATCCGTGACCATTAAGCTAACCTGGTAATCCCCAGCTTCGGTATAGGTATGCTCAGGACTGGCTTCAATTGAAGTCTGACCATCTCCAAAATTCCATAACCACTCAGATACTTGGTTTGTACTGCGACTATTATCGATAAATTTAGTTTGTAGTTTTGATTCTTCAACAAAAAAATGACTCAATACACCTTCATTAAATAATTGGATTTTGACGGTTTTGAAGGCTTCAACTACGTCTGATTCGGGCAGTCCTAAAATGCCAGCTTGCTGTTTAATACATTGTGCAGCTTCAGTGAGTGTAGTCATGGCGGTCCAACATTCTCTAGCTGAACTAAGATAAACACGGTAGGTTGGTTCGATACCCCATTGGTTTGACAGCAAATAGAAAGGGTATGTGATCATGCCGATCCGCTTATAGAAGTTGTTACCCGCATCGTCATAATCGAGCAAACTATCAATAGCGCCCGCTTGGGTTCTGATTTGGTTGAGCTTGCGAGTATACCCTACTGATTCTTTGCCATGGATCCAATTATCTGTATGGCCAGTGAAATCATATTTAGCCATGACCCCGGACAGGTCCCCGAAGGCCTCATGTAATGTTCGCGCGTCTGTACTTATTTCGCCTTCGAAAGAATTTACACTTGAGATACGGTTTAGTACACCATGGCCTATTTCGTGGGCAATGACATCGAGCGATGCGGTTGAGTATTGAAAAGGGTAGCCGTCACTGAAGTTAGCATAGGCTCCGTCCCAGTTTGCGAAAATAAGATATTGTGGTCCATAGTGAACACGTAAGCGGATCTTATCACGCAGTGGTGGTTCTCCCAGATATTTGACAAAGCTATCATTCACAATAGTGCCATAGAACATGGCGTCATTGAGTGTCGAGAAAGTCCACACACCAATTTCATCAGAAATTTCACGAAATGTATTTACCGGGTTGTCGTCACAGTAAAATTCATAAGATGGAAAAGCACTTTCGTTAACCTCGTTAGGTAGCGAAAAATCAGATTGCTGTTCCCTTGCTAGGTCCCGCGTGTTGTTCATATCTGTGACACTAACAAGACCATTGTCAAATGTGCAAAGACCATCTTTGCGTTGAATCGATATTTTCGGACGATCTTCGCCGTAATACCAAGCATGCTGCTCGTTGCCGCCAGGCCCAGATAAAAGTGCATTTCCGGTAAAATCTTGAAAAGGAACAAGACTTACTTGAGTCGCTTGTCCAACTGCATTGCTTGGAACCAACAATAAAGCCACAGCACCTTGTGGAATAATCGTACCTTCAGGAATTTCGATTTGGTAGACCGCACTTTCGACTGTCTTTTTCCACGTATCTGGGAATGTGTTGCCGAGTTCATCTGCCCAATATATCCATATAGATTCTGTTCTGGCGGTGTCAGTGTCACTAATTGATGTAGCTTCAACTATGACTGTACCTGCCAACTTTCCAGGTGCCCCATCTGTATCCAGTAAAAAGGCATGGGATATTTGATTTATGGGTGCCTGGGTAACCGCGTTTGGTGCGGGCTCAGTGGGGGGGATTGGATTCTCAGGTGAGTTAGAGTCACCACCACAAGCGGTTATAAGCAGTGCCAAAACCATCAAAGTTGTTATCTTTAGGCACCTAACTGGCCGTCCCAAATGACATTCAACGTCAATATTTTGAAAGTTTTGCGCAACCATTTATGTAAATTCCTTTTTAGTTATATTTCAACAAGCCGTCGTAACAAATCATCTGTGCAACCAGAAATTATTCGCTAAAATTTTTTGCAGCAATATAGAGTAAAAAGAGAATTTGTTCTTTGTTTAAATATTGAATATTTGTAACTATATGTTTAGATATTAGGCATGATTACCTAACCATTGCAGCGTCTTAAACTATAACTGACATGTACTCGATGAGTGAACGAAAATATCTTAATTCATTAATTCATTCACTTGGGTGACATTTGCCACGACATACCAATTCATACTCGGAATATGGCTGGCACCTAACAATCGACTTTCCGTCTGGTTGACCTCAATAAACTCCATTGAATATGGCTGTAACAAGCTATCAACAATCTCTTCAGAAAACATATCTTGTAGGTTCTTAGCACCTACAAGATCAGCTTCTGCGTGAACCTGAATCTTGCCTAAGCTATCGACCAAATAAATGTCTCCATGTTTAGCTAATAGTGAATTATTTAGCATATCCAACACGCCATCAAATGAGGTGGCGATACCCGACAATCCATTGCCATCAGGCTGTTGATAGTTCACATAAACATCCACACGGTGTTTATTTTTGTCGTGGTAAACACTCACTAAATCCGACTCACCACTTTCTAAATAAGCAAAATACCAAGTATCAGTTTCAGGTTGTAATACCCTTAAAAAGCCTTCGTGATTCCAATATTTGTGGGTGTTTTTATCGGCGAACGACGCACTTGTGAGCCCGTATTCACTCACTAAAAATCCAAGTTTGTCGACCAATATCGACTCTTGATTATCTGCAAATCCAGACGCAACCCAATTTTGAATATGGGTATCATTGGCCACCGTTTTTGCGATCAATTGCATACTGGCGATGCGGGCATCTATGTTTTGACTGAGGTCCACCAGTGAAAGAGTAAACTGCTGCTCAAGCAACCTTTCGTCAGCCGCTTTTGCTTGTGACCAAAGGTAACTAATTAAGACCACCAAACAAACGATAACCAGTAAACCCGAGCCCATTAGTTTGTTTATATGTTTCGCTAAAAAGGGTGTAGACATGAATAACCTATCCTCTAATTTAAGTTTGTTTGAATAATGGCTAAGAACATTCTCTTCAGAGGGATCAATAACCTTTAAATCAGCATAAGCTGAACTATGGTTTGCGGGCCAAAAAGATTGTATGCCGACTGCCCTTTCCGGGACGCGCTCGCACTACCCGTGAATCGGCTTTAAATCCGGCCTTTTTAAGGCGTAACATAAACTGATTGTCAGGACCTGCCGACCATATGGCCAGCATACCTTTAGGGCGAAGGGTTTTGTATATATCTTCCAAACCTTGGGACGAATAAATACTGTTGTTATCTTTCTGAGTTAACCCCTCTGGGCCATTATCAACATCCAATAAAATAGCATCGTAGGTGGGTTGTCTAATACTTAGTTGCTCCCTTACATCGCCAATATGTACCTTAGTGCGAGGGTCTTGGAGAGGATTGTTTGCACAGTTACCCAGAGGCCCTTGATTCCACACCACGACTTCAGGGATCAGTTCTGCCACTGTGACTTGAGAGTTTGAAGTGACTGCTTTTAATGCTGCAGCCAAGGTATACCCCATACCTAAACCGCCCACTAATACTTGTGCATTGTCGGTTGAATTAAGATAAGCACAGCCTAGCTCTGCAAGCACTTTTTCTGAATTATACAGACGGCTATTCATTAGTTCTCCGCGAATACCCGATAGGCGAATAGAAAATTCATCTCCTCTTTGAGAAAACTTTAATTCACCACCATTGTTGGGAATTTGTGCGCTGCCAAGTTGAGTCCATGGGATCATAATACTGCCTAATGAATATGTGTATAGAGAACTGTGGTCGCGGACTTTAGCATAATTGACAATACGAACTTTATACATTGCCTAGCTACTATCACTCATCTTTAGCCTAACAAGGAAATAAAACGTTACCAATTCAAGATTGGCAACGTTCAAAATGGTTACCTAATACGCGCCGTCGGCATACGTTAACTCATAGCTATGGCTGTATATTTCTAAAATATTACCAAATGGGTCTTCCATATAAATCATGCGATAAGGTTTTTTGCCCGGATAGTAATAACGCGGTGCTTGCATGCGCTTTTTACCACCAGCAACCACTATTTTATCTGCTAACCCCTCTACATCTGGATCTTGAACACAGAAATGGAATACACCTGTTTTCCAATATTCAAAATTATTCTCAGGATTTTCCTGCCCTTTAAATTCGAATAATTCAACACCGATCCTATCGCCTGTAGACAGATGTGCAATACGAAAATGCTCCCAACCTGCACCAAAAACATCAGTACACATTACGCCAATAGAAGAATCAT
>Ga0307489_10002049_pt1 | contig 13442 bp, 25 predicted proteins | sample SB12metaG_FD_202247 | JGI IMG/M metagenome (GOLD analysis project Ga0307489, IMG submission 202247) | Sea-ice brine microbial communities from Beaufort Sea near Barrow, Alaska, United States - SB 1.2 | ecosystem: Environmental > Aquatic > Marine > Coastal | place: USA: Alaska | collected... | reverse complement strand
CCCGCTGGGTGATGCCCCCCCCCCAGACGCCCCCCCCCCCTATGCACACCACCCTGCCCGGGATAGCCTTGAGACGCGCCACGATGTCCACGAGGTCCGGCCGCACTGTGGGCTCACCCCCCGTCAGCCGTATCTTGTCCACCCCGGCGGCGACGAACAGGCGCGCCACCCGCACCACCTCCTCCGTGGCCATCAGATCCGTCTTCTCGGTCAGATCGATGCCCTCCCAACGCCAGGGTCGTACCGCCAGTGCCTGCTTGCTCACAGTGTGCCCTTACGCACGTGCACCAGTTGCCTCTCAGGGTACCTGTACACACTCGCCGCCGCCTCCTCTACCTCCTCCGTCTCATAGTGTGCCCGTACACATAAGCCTCCTAGTCCTCCTCCTCCTCCTCCTCCTCCTCCTCCTCCTCCTCCTCCTCTTCCTCCTCCGCTTCCTCTTCCTCCTTCTCCTCAATCTCAAAGTGGGAGAAGCATGGCCTAATCCACATGCTGTTATCAGCTGGCACTTGAGCATTGTAGTTATGATGTGGGATGACTAAGTGGTCTCAGGGGCGAACAGTGGTTTCAGGGCGAACGGCTTTACGTTGAGACGCCAGGGATAGCTAGGGAAGGCCGTGCCTCGGGCATGCAGTAGACGCAGCGCAGGTTGCACTTCTCAGTCAGCGAGATGCGCAGGTAGTTGTGGAACCGCCCGAACGTGTCTGTCAGAATTTCCTTCGGCAACGTCTCCATCGCCGGCACCGCTGCCACGGCAGCGAGAGGATTCCTCTCGGAAACATGATTGTCATCCTCGGCTTCCTCTCCGTAGCCGCCGTCCTTTCCCTGTAACGTCTCCGCCAGCGTCGTCCCTGCCGCCCCGTTGGGTTGATTCAGAATGTCCTGCGCGAACAAAGGGGGGGCGGGGGGGCGGGGGGGAGGGGGGAGGGGTAGCGGGCCTTAGCCACCTGACGAGGAGGAGAGTAGCAGTATTTATCGCCACGTCACATGGGAAACGACGAGGCCGGCGGCGCGAGTGCGGAGGTACTGCGGTGCGTTGAGAATCGGACGGGGCGACGGAGCGGGGGAAGGGGATAGAGGACAGCATTGGACCCGGGACAGTGGAGAGCTTGCTCTGGGCGGAGACAAAACGACGCGACATCGACATCGTAGGGGGGGGATTGGATGTGTGCGGGCGCGGTGCGGGCGCTCACCACGTCTGGAGGCATCGGTAGCGGCGCCGGCTGCACAGGGGTTCGCAGCGTTTCACGCAGCGCCGCCAGCCGCGCCCCGCGCTTCTCCTTCTCCTGCGCCGGCGCAACCCAGCCATCTAAGTGCGCGCGCCGCGGCGGCGCCGGCGACGGCGGCGACGCCTCGCCATCCCGCTGGTCGCGCGCGAGATTAGTGGCCTCGCCGCTGCTGGGTGCCGCCGCAGCCACGGGCCCGCGCCACGTCTCGAAGCCCCGCGTCCCCGCCGCCGCGCACCCGCGCCGCGCGCCTACGAGGAGACCCGCCGCACGCCGCATCGCTTCGAGCTCGCCCGCCGCCGCGCGATATACAGAGCGCCGGATGGCGCGCTTCGAAGTGGCGGAATGCAACACGTGTCTACTCGTACTCCGTAGCGAAACGTCTTTCGCGCCCCCGAGGCACTGGCACCCCCCCGGTGCCCACCGCCAGGCACCCCGAGGTAAAACCAAGTAGTTACTACGTGGCGCTGACAGCTGGCCACTGCTAGACGGCCAGAATGTGGGCCCGCTGACGCTGTTACAAACGTGCGCAGGGAGGGTGCGCGTCGCCGCGGCGTCCAGACGCCCCGGCCCCCGGGGCGCGTCCGGACCCGACTGCCCGACTCAGGGGAATTGGCCAAAAGACGAATCGCTCCAACAACACGATGGGGTTCGTGTCGTTGCTGCAGCGGGTGACCCCCGCGCACTACGCCCCCACGGACCGCCAGACCCTCATCTACCTCGGTGTCGTGGCAGGGACCCCCATCCACCCCGTCCGCCCTGTGCGCGATCACCAATCTCCGCCAAACCAATCCAAACCAAACCACCGGTGCCCATAGACCACGTCGGGTGACAGACGTGCCTACCCGCTGAATGCGGACCCGGTGACGGACCAGGTAACAGACCCGCCGGTCGACAAGCCCCTCCGTGACTGCTGCGCTTACCCGCCGGATGCCACCCGGGCCTCGGGTGCTGCCTCCACTCCGCTCCGTCTCACGAGCTCGTCTCGCCCCCCGACGTGGTGTTACACTCGTTCCCTGACCGTGTGTGCATAGTGCACCGGTGCACCCTAGCCGCGGGTGCTACTGTTCCACTCGGTGTGCACGCTGCTGCACGAGCACATCTTCCGAACCGGCTTCAAGCTCGCGTGGTACGGCCTGCCAGATGTTGCTCGCCACGTCACCAGACGCCAGTTCGCCCAAGAAACGAGGGTTTACATGCGTGTGCGTGATGTGGAGGGAGGGCAATAGCTGCGCAGTACCTGGCAGATATTGCTCGCCATATCACAAGATGCCGTTTAACCCCAAAAAGGAGTGTCCGAATGCGTGTGGATGATGCGGCGAGCTATAGCTGCGTTGGGGCCTGGCATATATTGCTCGCCACGACATAGGATGCCGTTCAACCCAAGAAACGAGGGTTCAAGTGCGTGACGATGATGCGGCGAGCAACATGTGCCTGGGCCGTATGCCGCGGTTCCTGGCCTTCACGGAGTTCGCGTTCAACACCGTGGTCGGCGGTGCGGCCTGCCAGATATTGCCCGCCACGTCATCGACACGCATTCTGTACCCTCGTTTCTCACATTGAAATCCATCCTACGACGTGACTACGACGTGCGAACTCATGGCGAGCAGGTATTGCCCGCCGCGTCATCCAAAACATTTCGAGTCCTCGTCTATTGAGTCAAATTGCATCCTACGACGTGCACTCCCAATATGTGCTAGGCCCCTGGTGGTGGGAGTGAAGCGCTACGCGGCCACCGGGCGGGTCTTCACGGGGTACGGCGGTGCCGCTTGACCCTATGAAACCACGCTGAAAGCGCCTGGAACCAAGCGTTTGAAACTTAGGTGTGATACACTGCTTTCAACTTCTGCTTTCAAAATCAACTTGCGGCGCTACAACGGGGTACGTGCACTCGCACCTCGTCTGCGCCGCGTCTATGTCGTTCGCGCACGGCCTATCCTACGTGGTAAGGCGGTGCAGGTTGACCCTATCAAGCCCACGTTGAAACCGAACGGAACTAAGCGCTGGAAACTAGGACATGAGAAACTGCTTTCAAAATTTGCTTTCAAATTCAACTTGCGCTGCTACAACGTGGGGTTCACGGTGCTGAACTACACCACGCAGACGCTGTTCAAGTCCGTCAAGCTGGTCATCACCATGCTCGGTGGCTGGGCCGTCAACGGTGCGGCCTAAACCCTAGACCCTAAATCCTGTAACCCCTGGGGCTGGGCCGTCAACGGTGCGGCCCGCGCCCCGCGCCCGCGTCAATCACCATCACATCCTCCTCCTCCTCCTCCTCCTCCTCTTCCTCCTCCTCCTCCTCCTCCTCCTCCTCCTCCTCCTCCTCCTCCTCCTCCTCCTCCTCCTCTTCCTCAACCTGCTTCGCCCTTCACAAGTCGCACGATCCAGCACAATGTATTGTAGTGCTCTCCACGGCATTCGCTACATAGTGTACCTGTGAGCTCACCACGTCATAGGATGCCATTGAAACCCACAAACGAGGCGTCGGTCACAACGTGGCAGATGATGTGGCGAGCAGTCACCATGTCATAGAAGGCCGTTCAGTCACCGCACGAGGCTGCACAGCGCGGGTAATGAAGCGGCAAGAGCCCCTAAACCCTAAACCCTAAACCCTAAACCAGTTTGTAGGGTTTACCTGGCAACCTGCGTTCCGGCCCTGATGAGCGGCGAGGCCATCACATGGGGCCAGACCGTGCAGGCGCTCGGTAGGGCGCTGCAGGTTGAACCGATCAAACCCGTGTTGAAAGCGCCTGGATCTATGGACTTGAAACTGAGATATGATGGACCCTTTCAAACATTGCTTTCAATTTCAACTTGCGCCGCTACAGCTGGGCATGTGCGCCGGCGTGGCCGTCTTCAGCTTGGCGGACAAAGCGGCTTCGCCCAACTTCAGTACCTTGGTGGGGGGCTGCCAGCTCAAACCCGTGTTGAAAGCAAGTGGTTCTGTATGGCTCTTGAACGAAACTAATTTGCGATAATGCGCCTTCAAGTTTTGCGTTTAATTTGGAGTAGCGGCCTTACAGCACGGGTGTGGTGTTTGCGACGGGTTCGGTGGCGGCGTCGGCGGTGACGGGCAACATGCAGAAGCGCGCGATGGGCGACAGCAAGCTGGTGCTCATGCGGGGGAAAGCCTCGGCCGAGGAGGAGGTGGGCGGGGCGGGGACTGGGGGGGCGGCGGGGGGGGCATCGCTGCGGGGCAGGGAGGCGGGGGCGGCGGGCGGCTCTCCGAGGAGCAGGGGGGACAGGTGCGTGCGCACGGGTACACCCGTGCACTATGACCAGCAAATACTCGAGGACACCATGGCCTAGGTTTGCCAGGCCACGCCCTGGCACCTCTGCTCTCTCACCACACGTGAGAAGACACCTGCGTGGTACGCTCTGACCCCCGTGCCCCCCAAACGCCCCCCCCAGGCCCCCCCCCCCCCCCGCGCCCCCCCCCCCACCCCGCGCCATCCCCCCGCAGCAGCGCGGCGGAGGTGGGGGACCAGGCGGCGGACGACCTCATCTTCTGGCAGTACCTGCTGGGCACCGCGGGGCTGGGCGCCGTGTGCTGCGTCACCGGTAGGGGCTTACACTCGTCCACTTTTCGGCTCAACGTAAGCGGTTTCTGCGGGATAGGAGGTGCGTAAAGGGGCTGTTTGGGGGGTGTTTAGGCGATGTTAGGGGGTAGCAGGGGGTTTTAAGGGTGTATTTTTGGTTAGAGACGGCTCAGCTTGAGCTAACAAGTGGACGAGTGTAAGCCCGTGGTCACCGGGCAGATGGGCGCGGGCCTCGCGTGGCTGGCGGCGCTGCAGCCCCCCGCGGCGGCGGGCCTCCTCGGCTTCTACGCCCTGCAGCTCGTCGGTGTCCAGGCCATCCTCGAGATCGTGCAGCGCTTCGATGCCACCATAGCGCAGGTGGGGATGGAGCGGGGGTAAAAAACGCTCGCCACCACATAATAGACCCGGTTTCATGGAGTAAGCGATGGGCGGGCACATGCGGGGCGACGCGGTGCCACACCAAACTGCGGTGTGAGCGGGGGTGGCACCGCGCTGCGAAGGCACCGTCCTTCTACATTCACGACGTAGTGGGATACCGCTGCGCAGCGTCATCCTACGACGTGGCCGGGCGTTATGTTACTGGCCCTTCTGGCGGGTGGTATCATCGGTGCGGCGCATCGCCACGTTCGGCCTGTCATTCCTGGTGTTCCCCAAGCCATTCGGCATAGCGCACGCGGTAAGATCGCCGCACTTCACACACAGGCGTTCAGTCAGAGACGCCAATGATACAATGTATGTGTCCGTCTTATGTTTCAAGTCTAACGATACAAATCCCTCAAGTGACCCCCCCACTTAGACTCCCAGAGGGAGCCGTAATATCCCGTGTGTGCACCTCAAGGGATAAGAATGTCACGGGCGCGGGCTCACACGTACATGCATAGTAAGACATGCCAAGCACGCATGATCCCGTGTGCGCGGCACCCTGGCACGCGGTGGGCACAGCGCTGGTGATCGGCTGCGCCTATCTGCTGGAGCGGTCCCGGAGCCAGGCCGGACACCACCACCGCCACCGCAAGTGACGGGCCCAGGGGGTCGGAGGTGGTGTGGTGGTGGTGGCACCATGACTTGCAGTGTAGCGGTGTGGGCCTGCATGATGGCGCCATGACGTGCCGTGCACCTGTACACTGAGTGCCGTGAAGCGGTGTAGGCCTGCGTGATGGTGCGAAGCGTGTGCCTGCTGGAGCCGTACAGGTGGCACGCGCACCATCATAGGCACCGCGAGTGAGCGAGCGCTACCTGTGCTGTCTTTTAAACTTAGCTGCTCCCATAGACATAATTATGAAAATAGGGCACTAGACTATTTGAATTCAATAATTTCTATGGAATTCGGGGAATCCCTCTCTTAACCCCCCCGCCACCCTGGGCCCTCGGCCCACTGCTCTCCACGCCGACACGCCTCCGCGACCTCGCACCTACAACCACAATTGAATTAAATTGCATATCACTTAATTCACACCTCACACGGCAGCGGGCGCACATCTCAGAGGCTCATGCTGGACATGACCAGTTTGGACAGGCTGGGTTTGTCGGCGGTCATGTAGCACTCCGCCAGCCGCTGCGTGATCTCCCCCACGCCCAGCTCCCCCGCCGCCACCTGCGGGCCAGGGCCGCTCACACACCGCCCGCCACCTCATCCAACGCAATCTTAAACCTCGTTTCTTGACTTCAAAAGTGTGAAGCGCCTTGGGGCTCGATGAACCGTAAAAAAGGAAAATGTCACATCATATAACGTGGCGAGCAATATCCCTGATTTCTTGAGTTAGCGACAACCAATAATGCTGACTCCGAATGTGCGGCAGGCGCAGGCCCCCGGCCCCGCCTGGTCCAGCAGCAGGACCGCCTCCTCCGTAGCTATGTCGGCCGCGGACTTGGGTGCATCGAACCGCTCCGCCGCCGGCCCGTGCCCAGGGGCATACACTTCTTCACGTTAGAGCTCAACTTGGGCAACTCCAGGACACATTCATGAGTTGAGCTGGGTGATGCGGTGGACAGAAGAGCTCAAGCTGAGCTGAAATGGGGACGAGTGTGAGCCCCTGCCCGCGCCGCGTCTCCACGATGGCTTTCACCTCCGTAGTGGACTTACCGCCCCACCCGCACCGCTCCAGCACCGTGGCCACCGGCGCCCCCAGCGTGGCCCAGCTTGAGGCAGTCACCGCCACCCGCGCCGCGTCCCGCGCCTCCTCCGCCCGCCCCAGATGTAGCGGCGCAGGTTGAAACGGAAAGCAAACGTTAGCAGTTTATGATATATTAGGTTCAAGCGCTGAAACCATAGGCGCTTTCAACACGGGTGTTACACCGTCAACCTGCATCGCCCTACCCAGCGAGGTGTAGATCTCCGAGGTGTGCCACTGCGCCCGGCCCCATCCGTCGAACGTCGTCTTATACAGGTCGCACGTGACGAGCGCGGACATTTCGTCGCCCTTGTCCGTGTGCCGCTTCACGAGCGCCTCCATCACCTCCGGGAACTTGGCCACGCGCACGGTGAGGTACACCGCCACCTCCTTCCCCATCGCCGTCAACGCACCCGCCTCGTACATGGCCGCCCCCGCCGCCCCCGCCGCCGCCGCCACTGCCCCCGGCGCCGCGCCCGCATCCCCCGGCGTCGACAAACCCAACGCCGTGCCCGCCGCCTCCTCCTCCACCAGTGCCTTATGGACGTAGTCCTTCGGGTTGTTCGCTAGGAGCGTGAGGTGGATGCCGCGGCTCAGGGCCTGGTAGATACTGCTCGCCACGTCATAGGATGCCACTGGCGCAAGAAAAGAGGGTTCAAGACGCATTTCGATGACGTGGCAGGAAATATTCGTTGGATGATGTGGCGGGCAATGGCAAAGTTGGGTAGTCCCTACCGGCGGTGGCAGCGACGACGGAGGTGGTGGTGCAGTCCGCGGGTGACACCATGATGCACACCGTGGACTCCACGCCGTCGGCGTCGCATCCCTTGGCCAGCGGCACGCACAGCGGGTGCAGCCCCTTGCGGTCGGAGGGCGGCACCGGCGTCATCCCCTGCGCCTGCAGCACCGCAGCCAGCGTAGCGAGCTCCGCGGGCTACGGCCGGGCGGACGGTGCTCGCCGCGTCATCCGATGCACTTCGACCCCTCGCCTCTCGAGTTACATGGCACGTCCTATGACGTGGCGAGCAGCATCATCCATCCGCCGGGCCCTACCGCGGGCGGGGGGATGGCGGCGACCTCGGCGAGGTACCGCGCGTGTTCCGCGCCCGTCGCCAGGTCCGCGCCGTCGCCGCCAGCGTCGCCGGCGTCGCCGGGAGATTCGCCGGCGTCGCCGGAGCAGTGCACAGCGCCGCTGGACGCGCGGCGGCGGCGGCGGGAGGAGCGGATGGCGGCGGTCGGCACGTGCGCCTGGGTTCGGGATAACGCTCTAGGCCCACCCATCGCGCGGCGGGAGCGGGCAGTGAGGGCCGCCGGCGCCGCCGCCGACGCCGACGCCGCGGCGCACATCGCCATCGTTCGGAGTGCGTGTATCGCAGACCTCGCGGTGGATCGGAGTGCGTGCGTTTGTGTCAAGAACGCGGCCTTTCGCCTTGCCGTCGACGCACGGCCATGCCAACGCGCGTTGGTTGGTTGCCAGAAGCGCGCGCAGATCCGATGACTGTACATTTACAGTGTCGTTGGTGCGGTCTGCTTGGATGGTCGTTCGCCAAGCCGTAGCACCGTGCACCGATGGGCGAGCTGCGCGGCGCGCTACGAAAGCGGCGGAGAAGTGACGTGGGCGGCGGCAGTGGCGGCGGCGCCGGCGTGGCAGGCGGCGGCGACAGCGGGGGTCAGCGCGATGGAAATAAAAGTGTCGCTGTGGAAACATGCAGCGTCGGGCACGATGGCGACAGCTCTGGTCCGAAGAGGGCCAAGCGCTCGGTGGCGTTCAAGGAGGAGGAGGCGCAAGTGGCGGGGCATGCCACACTGTTTGCACTGTATGCTCATGTACCCGGGACCGTTGTCGCATCCTCCTCCTCCCTGACCTCACTAGCTCACAGCTCGCGGCTCATGGCTCGCGGCTCACGGCTCGCGGCTCGCGGCTCATGGCTCGCGGCTCGCGGCTCGCGGCTCGCGGCTCGCGGCTCCTGGCTCGCGGCTCGCGGCTCGCGGCTCGCGGCTCGCGGCCCGCGGCTCGCGGCTCGCGGCCCGCGGCTCGCGGCTCGCGGCTCGCGGCTCACGGCTCGCGGTTCACGGCTCACACACTCGCCGCCCTCCACCTCCTGGCCATGCATGGCCTCACACGTCCGCTTCACGCCATGGGTGCGCGGCCCTGAGCGTGGGTGGGTCGGGCGGACGGCGGCGTGGACCGCACCCCCTGCGCGGAGCCCCTGAGCTGCGGCGCGTGCGCCGCGCGCTGCCTCGGCCGCTTCTTCGGCTGCCAGCTGTGCGCGCACTTCTGCCTGTGCGCCGTGTGCTTCGCCGCGCACGTCAGATTATCTGCCGAGCAGGAACACGGGTCGCCGGAACATGGGGACATGACAGGGATGGGGACGGGGACGGGGACGCAGCAGCAGCAGCAGCGTAGTGAACCAGCACCAAATGAGCAGCAGCGGCAGCAGCAGCACGAGGCGCCGCGGCAACACCACAGTGGCGGTGCGAGCGGCTGCACGGACACCAATGGGGTCACCGCTGCCAACGACATGGACGAAGATGACAACGGCGATGGCGACGACAGCGATGGCGGCGACGGCGGCGGCGAGGGCAGCGACAGCGACGGCGACGAGTTTGTGGGCGTGCACGCGCACCCGCCGCAAGCATTCATCCAACAGGGGGACGGCGACCAGGAGATGCTCGAGGAGATGATCCAGGAGCGGCAGGCCATGCTGGCCGAGGCAGAGCTCCACGGACAGGCCGCCGCCGCCGCCGCCGCGGAGGTGGCGGCGTACAACCGCATGGTGGCGCTGCGTAACGCCCCCACCTTCTGCACTGCTGGCGGGATGGGCATCAGGGGCTGCGGCGGGCGGGCCGGCGGGGGCGGGGGCGGTGGCGGCAGGGAGGGCGGCGGCGATGTGAGTGAGAGTGGTAGTGGCAGTGGGGGGAGTGGGGGTGGGTAGGGCCTGGCAGACGGTGCTTGCCACGTCATCCAACGCATTCTGAACTCTCGTGTGTTGAGTTATACGGCATCACGTGAATTGGCGAGCAGTATCTGCCTGGCCCTAGCAGCGGGAGTGGGGCCGAGTGCGGGGGTCATAGTCAGGATGTGAATGCGTCTGATCGCATCGATTTCTCCGATGATGGGGAGGACATCAGTGGCTTAAACGTAGACGAGGACGAGCGTGCAGAAGGCGATGCCAACGACACGGCGGGGGGCGGGGCGGGGGGGCGACACCAGATGTCAACACGTGGGATAACGCACGTATGAGAACGCACGTAGGATAATGCTCGCATATATTTAGATTGTTAGTATTCCGTCACGTCTAGTTGGACGATAGCATGCATCACTTGGCCGCCCCCCCCGCCCCCGACCCCGCCCCCGCCGCACCCGCCGCCCCCAGGTGCGCCTTGCGGCCCCGCTTGATGGCCCCGTCGAAACCCGCCTTGAGATCCTTGTTGTCGCCGTCGATCTGCAGCCCCTCCTGCCCGGGGCCACCCAATCACGCGGTGCCACGTCATCCACCGGCATAGTGTACGGTACCCGCCGCTTCATTCACCTTATAGTGTACCGGTGCCCACCACGTCGGTCACGATGCCGTGGTGAGGCCTATCATTGGGGTGAATTCCGTAGGATTCGGTCGGATTAGGGTCGGATTGACTCGGATTCCAGTGGATTCAACAGCAGGAAATCGGAAACCAGCATCGCCGCCCCACCTCGAAGAAGGCCAGCGCGGCATCCTCATACTCGCCCGTCCCGCAGGGCCGCCGCGCAGTCGGTTGACAGTCGGCCGCCACACAGTGTACCGTCAGGGCCGCCGCACACACCGCGCAGCCGGTCGGCCGCCGCACACCGCGAAGCCGCGTCCGCATCCACATGGTGTACCGGTGCGAGTCAGCGTCATCCACCACAGAGTGTACCGGTGCTCGCCGCGTCATCCCCCACGTGGTGTACCGGTTCTCGCCACGTCATACGCCGTCACTTGCACTCAGCGTTTGGGCGATACGTCGGCTTATATCCGTGGTTATACCCGTGCGCATATCCGTGTTTGGGTTGGAGACATACCATACCATTTCTGTAAGCGCGCAGCCTTCGCGGAACCACGCTTTGATGTAGCCGCCGTCGATGTCCCGCGCCGTCCGACCGACAGAGCCCGCCGGATATTGGGCGACAGCGTCACAGGGTGCCATAATTCCACAAACGAGGGTTCAAAGTGCGTTGGATGACGCGGCGGGTGAATCTGCCCTGTGGGATATTGTGAGTCGGCGTCACAGGGTGCCATGACTCCAAAACCGAGGGTTCACAGTGCGTTGGACGACGCGGCGGGTGGAATCTCCCGGGCCCTGCTTGGCGTCCTGCAGCGCACCCGCGTTGTCCGTGAGCCAGGGCCTGGCAGACATTGCCCCCCCACCGCGTCACGCCCCCCCACCGCGTCACGCCCCACCACCGCGTCACGCCCCCCCACCGCGTCACGCCCCCCCCACCGCGTCACGCCCCCCCACCGCGTCACGCCCCCCCACCGCGTCACGCCCCCCCACTGCGTCACGCCCCCCCACCGCGTCACGCTCCTCCCCCGCGTCACGCTCCCCCTCGCGTCACGTCCCCCCCGCCCGTGTCTCCAAACGCTTTTCGAACCCTGGTCTATTGAGTTGGATGTCATCCTATGACGCGGCGAGCAACATCTGGGAGGTCCTACCTTGAGCTTGAGCTTGACGGCCGACCGATTGGCCCACACCTTGGCGTTGGTGTCATCGGCGGCCAGCGACAGCGTGTACGCCGCCTTCGCCGCGCCCTGGTCCCCCATCGTGTAAGGCCCAGGACAAATCAATCAATTCCATTTAGTTCACAGGTGGGCGGTAACTTTTCTCGGTAAACGAGGGCTGGACATGCGGTGGATGACGTGGCATGTGTCGCTCACCAGACCCTGCCTTGATGAACGCTTCATCGCCCAAACGTTTTTGCTTTTCCGCCACCGCTGCATCTTTCACGCCTTCGGGCTTATACGCCGTACCCTTGCCGCCCCCCCCGCCGCCGCCGCTCCCGCCGCCTTGACTACTTGTGTCACCGCCGCCACCGCCGCCGGCGCCGCCGGCGCCGCCGGCGGCGCCCATAGCGCGGAGCTTGGCCTGCACCCGCTCCGCCACCGCCGACGCCGTCCACTCCCCCCCCCCCTCGTCCGCCTCCGTCACCCCCCCCCACGGTGCCAACCCAATATACACACGTTGGTCAGCTAACCGTATCCGTTTTCCCCGGATCCAAGGCTTAAGGTGTTCTCAGGTGCCAAAACGGGTTTGGGTTCGTGTGCGTTTGCGTTTGTTGTCAATTCCTCACCCGTTTCGTCGCATCACGAGTGTGTACGGATACACTGGTACAATGTGAGCAAACAGTCGGCGGGCCCAGTTATATGTGCGTGTGTGTTTGGGGTGGGTTGCCTCATGCGTCTTGACGTATCAATGACGAGCATTAGTATCCTTATGGGATGGCGGCCTAATTACCAGCGTGCCAAACCCGGTTCAGTTAGCGATACTGGTGGGCATCCTCGGCAACCCAATGACAAACGAGCACACGCCGCAAACACCCCTGAGGTGTGTCAACGCAAAGTGAGTGACGATCCAGCCCGGAGGCGACAGTAACTCCAGCACGGGGAGTGTGTACGGGTACCCTGGTACAGTATGAGCAGTGGCGCCTGGGGAGGTGCGGCGTGGGTTGAGGGTTTATAATTTAGGGTTTAGGGATTAGGCTTTACGGTTTAGGGTTTAGGGATTAGGGTGTAGGGTTTAGGGTTGCGGTGCAGGCGGGACCTTGCCGGCAGCAGGATCTCGACGACGGCGACGCGCCCCACCGCCGCCGCCGCGTGAATGGCCTTCAACCCCTCGCCGTCCACCACTGCAATCCGATGCGGGGGCAGAGGGGGGCGGAGGGGCAGATCGACCGGTGAGCGATTGATGGTGTGTACGTGCACTCCGCACAAGAAGGGGGGTTAGGTTGTGTGCCAGTGCACAATGCACGGTGAGCATTGAGCAACGAGCAGTTAGCAGTAAGCAGTAAGCAGCAGCAGCAGCACCTAAAATCCTAAACCTGTGATGACCAGTGACCAGTGACCAGTACCCTCAACCTTAAACCGTCAACCTGTGAGCAGTGAGCATTGAGCAGTGAGCACTTAGTGTGAGTGCACACGCACCGTTGGGGTCGGCCCCAGCCTCCAGCAGCGCTCGCACCAGCTTTTGTGTGTGGTCCGCGGTGGCGGGGTGGCTGGCCGCGATGTGCAGCGCCGTCATGCCGCCGTCCGGGCGCACGGCGGTGGGCGCCCCCGCGGCCAGCGCGGCCTTCAACGCCGCGGTGTTGCCCGACGCGGCCGCCAGCGACGCGGCGCCCACCCCGCTGCGGAGCGTCGCCGCCGCGTTTGCCCCCATGCCTTGGAGCAGGGCCCGGCCGCTCCTCGTCTGACTGTTTGCTCATAGCGCTTTGGTACACCCGCACACCTGCAGCGTGTCCGTATGCGCCTCCTCGTGGCGGCAGGCGACACCTCTGCCGGCGATGGCGGTGATGGTGTGAGGGGGGTGTGAGGCCCCACCGGCGAGGGCGGTAATGG
>Ga0307489_10002048_pt1 | contig 13442 bp, 23 predicted proteins | sample SB12metaG_FD_202247 | JGI IMG/M metagenome (GOLD analysis project Ga0307489, IMG submission 202247) | Sea-ice brine microbial communities from Beaufort Sea near Barrow, Alaska, United States - SB 1.2 | ecosystem: Environmental > Aquatic > Marine > Coastal | place: USA: Alaska | collected... | reverse complement strand
TGACCACCCCGAGCGGCGAGGCACTGGTCCGCCTGACCCAAGGGCAGTGACACTCCCGCGACCACCGCAACGCATCCAGGTGCCCGCCCGCAGCGGCGGCCGTGCACGTCACCCACCGCATTGCGTTCCGCAAGTTCCGGCCCCGAGCGGCAGCGGCGCAATATTTCAGCGTCCCACGGGCAGTCATGCTGCCGCGCCCACCTCGGGGCGACCACGTAGCCGGCTGTCATGTCGCTCTGATCACGGAAACCTAGAAAAGGCGGTGCAGGTTGACCCACTATTTACCTCGCTTGGTTTGAGCGCTCGAAACTAAAATATGATAAACTGCTTTCGGGTTTTGCTTTCATTGTCAACTTGCGCCGCTACAACGATAAGTACGAGGCGCTGGTGGCGGTTCATAGACAGGTGGGACACGGTTTGGCAACTCGTATAGACACATTTTCAGATTGTCGACTTCGACCAGCTTGCCACCAGTGCAGTGAGAGTGGCGACAAATACATAAATATGCAGACGCGGCGGCTAGTCGCCTCGCGTGGCATGGTGCGGTAAGTCGATAGAACCTAATCCGACATCACTACATACACGTATGGATGTAAACGCTTCCTCCTAACTCCATATGGTTATTGGTCGCCATAAGCTAACGTCATTTAAATACGGCCGGGCGGCTCCCGTGGGTCCCGCGGCTGTTGTAGGTAAATCCTCTCCTACACCCCCGTCAATCCCTCACTCCAATGCCCCAAGCAACATTGTCAGATTTCGGACTTCGACAACCTGACCACAAGTGCAGTCAGAGTGGCGGCGCTGGAGTGCCGCGTGTGATGCACATTGTAGCTTTTGCTGTTAATGCACATTGAAGCTAGCGTAGCTAGCTAGCGAGCAATGCTAGAGCCCTCCGTTGCTTGTTCGGGATTTGAGCCCTGACCCAACGCGCCACCTCCGGGTGCGCTCGGACATCAGCGACTTGTGCGCAACGTCCCGCATCCCACGGGCAGCCTGAGTGTAGCGGCGCAAGTTGAATTTGAAGGCACAATTTGAAAGCATTATATCACACGTTGGCTTCCAGCGCTTAGTTCCAGGCGGTTTCAACTTGAGTTTCGTAGGGTCAACCTGCACCGCCCTACCTTGGGCCCTCGCCCACTTCAGGACCTCTAGGTGGCCACGCAAAGCGGCCTCAGCACACGTCCTCTCGTTCCACGGGCAGTCGTGCGCCCGCGCCCACTGCAACACTTCCAGGTGGCCGCCCGCCGCGGCTTCGTGACACATCCTGTCATTGCCGTCATCAGTCCACCGGCAGTCGTTATCCCAAAGCCACTGCAGTACCTCCAGGTGCCCTCTCTTAGCAGCGAACATACACACAGACCAGTCACACTCGCATCCCTCCTCGCGCACATACTTCAGCACCTCCAGGTGCCCCGCACCGGCGGCAGTTCCGCACATCATACGGTCGTTCCAATCGCAGCCTTGCTCGTGGAGCCACTTCAACACCTCCGGGTGCCCGCCCTGAGCTGCGTATTCACACATGTCCTCGTAATTCCCGTTGTGCCCCGAGTCGTTCTCCCACGCCCACTTCACCTCCTCTAAGCAGGGGCTTAAACTCGTCCACTTCTCAGCTCAACGTAAGATCGTTTTGTTGATACGTTGGGTACCTTCAGTAGATATGTGGGTTATAACTCGTCACAAAATGGACACAAAATGGTTCATTGACATAAACGGCTGAAGTTGAGCTGAGAAGCGGACGAGTGTAAGCCCCTGCCTAGCGGCAGACGTACACGCACGCGTGGTCCAAGGGAACTGTTGCTCCCGAAGCCACTTCAGCACCTCTAGGTGCCCGCTCTCCGCGGCGAGATCACAGCAGTCCATGGGGACCTCGCGAACACTGTCATCGTCGTCCTCCTCGCTTTCCCACGGGCAACCGTGCGCCCAAACCCACTTCAACACCTCCAGGTGCCCGCCCGCAGCGGCGGCCTTGCACGTCATCGCATCCCACGGGCAACCGTTCTGCCGCGCCCACTTCAGCATATCCAGGCGCCCGAGCGAAGCCGCCCCCGCACACGTCCACACATCCCACGGGCAATCGTCCTGCCGCGCATACTGCAACACCTCCAAGTCCCCGCCCAAAGCAGCCCCCGAACACGGGCCTCGCATTTCACGGCAGCCATGCTCCCGCGCCCAGAGCAGAACGTCGAGGTGCTCGCCCGCAGCGATTAGCGCGCACGTACGCGCGTTCCACGGACACCACCCGTTGGCCTTGGTGTACCGGTGCAAGTTGAATTGTAAGCAAAGTTCGAAAGCGGTTCGTCGTGCTGTAGTGTCAAGCGCCGAAACCAAGCACGCAATGAAACTGGGGTCAACCTGGGGTGGGTGCAACCTGCACCGCCCTACCCTGGCACAAGCCAGCATCGCGACGGACCCGACGAAGTCTGAGGGCTTCAGCTTGGCACGGGGCAAGTTGTTGGCCACCACCACCGCCAGCCACGGCTTCGCCACCAGCGCAAGCAGGGCGCAATCCTTGCTGTAAATGCGCAGGTTGAACATGACAGCAACGTTTGGAAGTGTTTCATCATATTGTAGCTTCAAGCGCTGAAACCATCGGCGCTTGCAACACGGGTTCTGATACCACCCCATGTAAAGGGTGGTGCATAGTGTGGTACATAGGGTGGTACAAAAGGTGGTATGAAGGCCTCAAGGGTGGTGCATCAGGTTGGTACATAGCCATCGATATCGGACATCGCTACGGGATATGGGACACCGATATGGGATCTGGGACATCGATATGGGATCTGGGACATCGAAATGGGATATGGGACATCGAGATGAGATATGGGACATCGATATGGGATATGGACCATCGATATGGGATACGGGACATCGATATGAGATATGGGACATCCTATGTACCAGGCTCGATGCACCGCCCTACCGTGGCGTCCAGCCGCGACAGCACATGCGTCACCAGCACTTCGCGCCACTCCTCTAGCAGCGGGCTGAGCAGCTCGCTCGGAGCGTCGTCGTCGCTGGGTGCCTGCCCGTGTTCAGGGCCAACGTAACGTCTTCCATTAGCATTATCAGTTTGGGGGATTCGGACATTCTTGAGCAGACGGTGGATCGAATTTACAGTGTAGTGCAACCGATCAGGTTGAACTGTGTTATTCGTGCGGCGCAAGGGCGCGGATCAAGACCCTACCCGCGGCTCTTCTTCACAGCGTCCAGCACATCCATCTTCGCCGCGCCTGCTGCGTGCATCTTCCCGGGATTCATTTTTTCGAAAAAGTGAACGTGCGTTTTTGGCGACTCGAGCGCGTCCACGGGATATACGTGTACCGGAGAGCGGTGCGGGGAGAGTGACCCGTGGGTGTACAGGTACGGAGCGCCGGAGTGTGTTTGATGTGAGGGCGGTGTGTGTCTGATGTGTGGCGGCACGTCTGTGGAACAAGAAGAGAAAGACAGTGTGACAGTCTAAAACATCGATGGTTATCTAAAACATCGATGCCCCCCTCTTAAATTTAAATATCCCCCCCAAGACGCCGACCCCCACCCCCCCCCCTTGTTTCATGAAGACCCGTCTCTGAACTTCCTCGTGATCTGATGCGGCACAACGACCGCACTCGCGCGCCCTCAACGACGCGACACCCTTGCGTCAAACTAACGCCGTCCCGCGCCAAAGCCGTCCCGCCACGGCCCTGCTACGCGGCACAGCACACGCCGACAACAGCGGCGACACAACACTAGACGTCAGTCAGCATGGGCATGGGAGGCAACTTGGGCGGCGGGGTGGCGGCACCCCCCCGGCACCTCCTCCTCACCCCCGCGCGTTCCCTCCCCGCCAGCACGCTCGCGTCCTGTCTCGCCGCCTACGGGCAGGGCTTCAGCTTCACACCGCAGTCCCTTCGCAGTTCAAACGTACGCCGTCAAAGCTGTGGAAGCAGTGCCAATGTGCCACCCGCTGAAAAGAAACCTGACTCATGTGCCACCCGCTGAAAAGAAACCTGACACTCCTGGAAGACTTGTCGTGTGATTCAAGCAGCGCCTGTGGCGTGTGTGAGGGTGTGTTTGACCGCTGTAAAATGCCTGGAGTTGAGCCTCCACATAATCTCTCTCGTGCACGGCCCTTCTCACGGCCTGGAGCCCGAGTTCACCCTCATCGTGACGCAAGCCACCCTCTCCGCCGACGGCACCATGGGGGAGGCCAGCGCGTCCGTGGACAAACTCGTCAGCCTGGCTGATTCCCCCGCGTGGCACACGCCTAAGGCAGGGGGCCCGGCCCGCCCGGCAGATATCGCTCGCCACGTCATTGGATGTCGTAGAAACGCGGGTGCACCATGCCTGTCGTTGACGTGGCGGGCAATACGTGCTCGTAGGGCCGCGCCGACGTCCTTCAACTGTTTCATTTGCCAACCCTCGTTTCTCAAGTCAAAAGCCCCCCGCTTGGCACACGCCTCAGGCAGGGGGCCCGCGCGGCACATATCGCTCGCCACGTCGCAGCACGCTATTGAACCCCAGACACGAGGGTTTCACGTGCGTGTCGATGATGGGGCCGGTAATATATGCTTTCAGGGCCCGCTCGAGACGCCCTTCAACTCATTTGCTAGCCCTCGTTTCTTGAATCAAATGCCACCCGGGTGAAGTTTTGAGCATTGTATTGCGCCTGCGTCGGCCCTCACCCAAGGTGCTCGCCGCGCTGCAGGCGACGCTGAAACCGGGGGGCGCGCTGGTGATAGCCAACCTGGCGCTGCGCGCGCCGGCCGATGTGGGCGCGACGCAGGCGCTCCTACTCGCCGGCTTCGCGGCGGGGCCTCACAATCCCTGACTTTTCGCTCACTATGTACCCGCCGCAACAGCAACAGCTCAACCTGAGACCTCAGGTACCCCACCTAATACTGCTGCTAATGCCTCCCTCCACCTCGATGATGCATACGTTAAGCTGGAGAGGGGATCCGTCTATAGTGCAACGCCACAGTCCAGCGGCACACCGCTGCAGTTTTCCTCTTTCAATGCTCCTTGTTAACTACCGCGGACCTCTCAATGCTTCTCGTTAACCACCACTGATGCAAGCTCCTGTTCGACCACTCGACCGGCTTGCGCGAAAATGTCCTCGTTATCGTGCAAGGCCCTGCCAAACGGATGCGAAGTTGAGCGAGAGCGCGGCGGGGATCAGCGGCGCGGTGTCGGCGGTGAAGCCCACCTGGGTGCCCGGGGCAGGGCCTTCCATTCGTTCCCTTTCCAGGTCATCCCGACTGTTTGTACACAGTGCTCCGGTGTATCCGTACATACTCCGCGCTTCATCATCCTTGAGCTTCCTCGCATCCTCCTTCCTGGCTCCAGTCGTTCCCATTTCATCTCAACTTGAGCGCCCCCGTGGGATTACACAAGTGGGGCACACGTTAAGCTGGAAAAGGGACCGATTGTATGTTCCTAGCCCCGGGCGTCTTTCTCGCTCAAGAGCCGCAAGCTGAAGGAAAGCGCCCCCCCCAGCGACAAGGTTGCGGCATGGAAGATGATGGCGGGCGGCGCGGACGAACTCATGGACGAGGATGACCTGCTGGACGAGGTAGGGCCGAGCAGGTTGACCCCAGCTTGACCCTGGGTTGACCGCTCTTGGTTACCGCGCTTCAACGCAGGTTGACCCTAGGTTGACCACTCGTGGTTTCTGCGCTTCAACGCAGGTTGACCCTGGGTTGACCGCGTTTGGTTGCCGTGCTTGAACTCAAGTTGAGCCCAGGTTGTCAGCGCTTGGTTTCCGCGTTCCGCGCTTCAATCCAGGTTGTCCCCGGGTTGACCGCGTTTGGTTTCCGTGTTCAAAAAGCCAAAATATGATGAACCGCTTTCAAACTTCACTTTCATTTTCAACTTGCGGCACTACAGCGAGGAGGACCTGCGGTCGGGGGTGGACGCGGAGGGGAACGCGGCCGCCCAAGATTGCCAGGACGTCGGCAACAAGGCGTGCAAGAACTGCTCGTGCGGCAAGGCGGAGATGGAGGCTGAAGCGGACGCCAACGGTGTGACGCTCCCCAAGGAGGTGGGGTCTGATGGATAGTGCTCGCCACATCATAGTTTGCCAGTTAGCTCAAGAAACGACGCTTTAGGGACTGCGGCCGATGGATAGTGCTCGCCACATTATAGGTTGCCCATTGACTCAGGAGAGGAGGGTTTATGGACCGATGGATACTGCGCGCCACATCACGGGATGCCTGTTACCTCCAAAATCGAGGGTTTAGGGACTGATGCATAGTGCTCGCGACGTCAAAGGATGTCATTTGTCTCAAGAACCGAGGGTCCGAAATGCGATCGATGATGTGGCGAGCATTATCTTCCAGACCCTACAAGGAGGAGTTCAAGAGCGCGTGTGGCAACTGCTCCCTGGGCGACGCGTTCCGCTGCGCCGGCTGCCCCAGCCTTGGTAGGGCCCCACAATACATACGTAAAAGGCGCAGATGCTGGACGCCGCGCGGCCTCGCTTGGCGTGCTATCAGCTGCTATACTACGTCTGGCCGCACTAAATTTCACGCATATACGATCGCTCATTCGATTCCTCACACGGCATAGCGTAGCGTCACACCCTGACAGACAATGCCTGCCACGTCATTCTCCACATCGCAGACCCTCGTTTCTTGAGTTAGATGGCATCACATGACGTGGCGAGCATCATCTGTCAGGCCCTAAGGCTGGGCAAGCCTGCGTTCTCCGACGGGCCCAAGGTGGAGCTGAACCTCACCACTAACGATTCGGCTCTCAAGGTGCCGGTGTCCGCGGTCAAGGAGGGAGCTGCCGGCTTCAAGCTCGACCTCGCTGACGACTTCTAGATCAGACTCACTGCGGAACGCATTTCCAATTTGTTTCCGGCTTTTCGCGACCGACTGACATCGATATGAGTCGGCCTTCATTGCAAGTCGTAAGATCAAACACAATGTAGTAACGAAACGTCAATAGGATGTGTAACATACTCACTCACCTTCTCTCACACTCGCGCATATGCTCACGTCATGCCCTTGGCACTCGATCCACGTCAGTGGAAGGCGGGGAAACAAGCGCGTCTCGCGCGGAGTGCTCTGCTTCACACGCTTTGAGTTGTGCGATGAGAGAAAGTGTTCTGATTCGTGGGGCTTGTAGAGCTAGAATTGCCAAGAAGCCACGTTAAACCACAGGCTGATTGGAGAGTGGGTACCCGTGACAACGCACAAGTGTTTTGAGCGGTGGCAATATGCGCCTAAACTGTGCTTCGATGCCAACGTTATACAAGTTTTCTCTCAATCTCAACTTGCGCCGCGCTACAAAGTGATACGTGTAATGATACAACTCGATGAAATCACACAGGATACAACCCTCGAATTATATCAGACCCCCAAATATCGCTCCCGATCGCCGGTTCTCCGAATCGAAGCCTGGTGCCTCCTTGTATACTTGATACTACATTCGGATGAGTCTCTCTCAATATCACTCAGAACAGACCCTCATTCATACCGGACCAGCAATCAAAGTGATCTCCCGATCGTTCAGCATCCGCATCGATACCGCCGCTCGATGCTTTTGCTTCTGTGGAGTTGGCATCCCCGTCCACGCCATCGCCAAATCTGACGTCTACGACCAGATCGACCTGACCCTCCAGCCCCGACGGCTAAGCCACCGCAAGTCTCCACCGCGGTGCAGAGACAACCAAATGTGTATTTGCCCGCCTCAACGACATCGACACGAACCCTCGTGTCTTGGAGCCTCGCTCTTTGAGTTAAACGTCATCCACGTGTACGTGGCGGTCACTATCTACTACCGCGCCCCATGAACACGCACACAATCACCCGCCTTACTACACGCCTCATTACATGACTCATTACACGCATTTCCTTCTTCCAAATTGACCACTCGTTTCATGAGTTAAATGGTATCGCATGACGTGGCGGGCAGTATCTACCAATAGCCAGGCCCTACCGCCACAGTTGAGGCTCCTCTGCCCCGTCAGCCAAGGGTTAGCGGCGCAAGTTGATATTGAAAGCAAAGCTTGAAAGCAGATCATGTTCGATATTAGTTTCAAGCGCTTAGGTCCGGGCGCTTTCAGCACAGGTTTCATTGGGTCAACCCGCACCGCCTTACCCCGTCAGCCACAGGTTGACGACCTCACACTGTGAACCCCCCTGGGTGTATCACACGTTTGTGGCTGGAAATTGAAAGCGGAGCGACATGCGGGAGGCGAGGAGGGAACGAGAATGCGTTCGTGAGAACGAGTACAAAAGCAGAACGACTGATCCGATCATCCTCAACAGAACCAGAGATAAGGGGTGAGGGACTCTCACTTCACCACTCGTCCACCTGAGCCGTTTTTGTCACTGAAACCACCCCACGAACAACATATTCCCAACAAACAGTCCTCACATCAAGCCGAACAGTGGGAAAATGGAAGCTCCCATCCCCGACTGTGAACCGGCGTAGATACATGAATCGGCGCACCTCCGACCTCGAAGCCAGTGATCGTAGAGCCCGTTCTATAGTGGCGCAAGTTGAAACTGAGAGCAAAATATGGAAACAGTTCATCATATGTCTATTTCAAGCGCTGAATAAACCAGGCGTCGTGTAGTCGTGCAGGTTGACTTTCACAGCAAAGTTTGATAGCAGGTCAACTTCTGTGTTCAGCTCTGAAATCTGACGTTTTCTTAACACAGAGTTCAACTGGCGTCAATCTGCACCGCCCCACCATCGCGTCCTCGGGTTTCAAAAGGGCCTTCAACACTGGTTTCCACTTTCTCTGCCCCTTTGCTCGCCGCCAGCTCCATCAGACCGCGTCGCTCGGGATTCCACCAGGCCAGCTCAACCAGGCCGCGACGCTCCGGCCGCGAGCCCTGGAAGGAGTGCCTTCACACGTTGCTCGCCACGTCACAGTATGACATTGAACTCAAGGAACAATAACTCACACTGTGTTGGATGACCAGGGCAAGGCGAATATTGCTCGCCACGTCATAGGGTGACATTCAGTTCAATGTACGAGGGCTCAAACTGCGTTGGAAGGTGAGGGCCTGGCTAATATTGCGCGCCACGTCGTAGGGTGACGTTCAACTCAAGAGACGAGGGTTCAAAGTGTGTTGGATGACGTGGCGAGCGGTTTCCGCCAGGCCATACCTGGGAGGCCAACTCGTGACCCAGCTTCAACTCGGTGGGTCAGACCGTTGACTGCACGTGTCAGCTCAAGAGACGAGGGTTTACACTTCGTTGGATGACGATGACGTGGCGAGCAATACCCGCCATGCCATACCTGCGACTCCAACTTGTGGCCCAGCTTCAGCTCGGCGAGACCGTTGCCGTGTACCATGGGCTTACACTCGTCCACTTTCGAGCTCAACGTTAGCACTTTCTGCGGGATACGTTGGGCTGTTGACCAGTGTCAGTTACAGAAACGGCTCAGGTTGAGCTGATAATTGGACGAGTGTTGGCCCCTGCCGTGGACGTGGTCGGGCAAGGCGGCGGCGTAGTGGGCCAGTACGTAAGGTCTATCAGATATTGCTCTCCCGTGCCACATCAACATAGGATGCCGTTTGACTCCAACGAGGGTAGGAAATTCCATGAAGGATGGTAGCGTCTGACTGCCAGACTGCGCTCCGTGCTGCGCGTCCGGACCTCGCTCCCCCGCGCGTCTCTACGTACCTGCAGCCCCCGCCGCCGGACGAGGCCGCGACATAGACGGCAGCTCGATTTAGAGTAATATCTGCTGGACCCTGCCAGCTGCAAGCGCGAGTCCGCGGGCCCCGGGCGCGCGGCGGCGGCGGGTGCGATGAAGCACGCGACGAAGCACACGATGATAAGCGCCGCCGCCGCTCGGGCGAGGCGCGTGGCGGTGGACGCTGCGCGCGCGGTGCGGCGCATATTCGTCGTCGTGAAGCGAAGGAGTGGCGGGCGGGAGGCGGCGGACGCGGCGCGTGTGCGCGCCTCGCGGTGCGTAGTCGTCGTTGAGCAGACGAGCCGGCGCTCGCGGCGGCGGCGCTCCTCATCGCGCCCAGTGCGGTGCATTGTCATCTTTATGCGAACGCGCGTCCGGCGCGCGCGAGGGTGTGCGCGTTTGTACCTGTGAGAGTTGTGTGTGAGGTGCCGACGGTTCGTGTGCTCGCCCACGAGGGCTCGTAACCCGGAACCCAGCCTCGGAATTTATAATTTGACCGAGACTTCTTGAGGTCCCTCAATCAGTTGTAGGGGTGAACGACCTCCGTACGAATGAGTGAAGCGGTCAGTGGTGCGCGATATTTTGATGAAATTGTACACAAACAGCCTCCAACTGAGCGGTGAGCGGGTTGATGTTCAGGTGGAATTGTTCCGCGAGTGCTCCCATTGCAACACCATGATGTTATCGTCGAGGCCTCGGCCCCACGGTGTCGAATATGAATACATTCGCATATTTACAGCCTCTAAACTACCACCGCTACTACAAACCCACCCACCACGTCCTGCACTACTAGCATACCCCCGCATCATCACGGCGTTATCAACCCAGCACTCGACCGACGCATTAATCAGCTCCGGGTCCGCAGCGCCGCTAGCCGAGAGGTCAGAGAATCCTCCGCCTCCTTCTCCGTCTCCTGATTCGAGGGACAGGTAAACACCGTTGTCCACGTCAAAAGAAGTATTTTTAGCTTCTCTGCTAATGCTCTTCGAGCCCGAAGGCACTCTATGGCAAGACATCACCAACCCACGACACGATATGTCATTGAATTCAATAACCGAGGGACGGGATGTAGAGGGTGACGTGGCAAGCATGATTCATACCAAACCCACGTCACAATACGTCATTGAACTCAATAAGCGGGGGTCGGATTGTAGAGGGTGACAGGGGGGGCATGATTCACGGAGCTTGCCTTCTCCTCCACCTCCGGCAGCTTCTCCTGATTCGCCTCTGGGAGCGCAGCGGCGAACTCCAGGCCGTGCTCGTCCGCGATCTGCTGCATAAGGCTGGACACCTCCATAGGGCAGGGTGCCACCCGCATGAGTTGTGACAGGTCTGTTAGCGGTCCAAACTACGCGAGTGGGCGCAGAGGTGCAAACCGCGCTCATGGTCATTGATTTGTCTGGTGAATCAGAGCGGGTGGGTGAGAGTGAGTGGGTGGGTGCGTGCGTGCGGGTAGGGGTGTGAGTGCGTGGGTTGGCCAGGGGGTCAGTGAGTGGGTGGTTGCGTAGGTGAGTGAGCACGCACATCCCTGATGTACGTGGGCGCATGGTAATAAGCTGTTGAAGCCGCTGTTGACACTGCCCCCGTATACATTGTTGTAGTCCCTACCTCGGCAGGGGTGGAGGAGGCGGTGGTGTTACTCATGGCCTGCTCCACGAACTCCGTCTGCACGTCCAGGTTCTCGAACTGGCGCTCGAACTGGTCCATGTTATTGCTCACCTGCTCCAGGCGGCAGGGTCATTGGGAACAACCACACAATCGACGTCAAATGACGACGGCACAAGCCGCTGCAGGCGGTCACCTGGCGTGCTACAGTGGGCGCGGGAGCACGGCTACCAGTCAGTATTGTACATCTGCGTGCGCGCCGCCTCCCACGGGCACCTGGAGGTGTTGCAATGGGTGCGGGAGTTCACCGCAACCGGCGAAGGTTGGAACGAGGTCACGTGAGTAGCTTCGCCGGTTTGCCGGTTGGAACGAGGACAAACCGAGTCCGCGCGTCCGTATCAGCCTGCACCCTGGATGTAAGAGCAGGACGTGCTGTGATCTGTGTTCGAGTGCTTGTTCTCACAATGAGACCCCTGCCAGGTTGAGGTTGTTGAGCGAGTGCTCCAGACTCTTCACGATGCCCGCCATGTTCTTGTTGACCATGTTCATCTTCGCCTGCGTCTCCAAGCGGAAGGGTCATCGCGAACAAGCACTCCACCGATATCGGAGCATGACTTACATTCCTGGTGAATGCTCATATGGACACGCAAACTCGGTTTGTCGGTCAAGTGCGTGTACTAAGTACCCCCCCTGCCAGGCGTGACACCACGCCGTCCAGCCGCGACGACAGCTTCATCATGTTGAGCTGCTCGTTTTTCTTGCGGATCGAGTCCGTCGCATGGATCTTCGCGCCCTCAATGTTGCCCTTCTCAATCGCCATCTTCACCTTGGATTTGAGTTGCTTCTCCTTCCTCTAGGGCCTGGCAGATATTCTTGCCGCGTCATAGGATATCAGGTAACTCAAGATACGAGCGTTCATAATGCGTTGGGCGACGTGGCGAGCAGCAGGGGCTTCCACTTGTCCACTTTAAAGCTCCACTTAAGCACCTTTTGAGAGACACGCTGGGTGGTGCAAGTGGTTCAGTGACTCAAAACAGCTGAAATTGAGCTGTGAAGTGGGTTGGTGGACGCCCCTGGCGGGCAATTTATGCGGGGCTCTGCCTCCTTCTCGCACTTGGCCGCGGTGCGTGCCAGCTGTTTGGACGTGAACTTCAGGTTGAAGATCTGGCAGGAGGGTCCGTGAGAACAAGCACTCGAACCGAGGTGAGGTCGGAGCCTGACTTATACATGTCACAGGGTTGCCACGTGAATGATATTGATGCGTCACAAGGGTGCCGCTCACATGTCACAGGTGTGCAATGTGGATGGTACCGTGTTTTGAGTGGTGGAGACAGCAGGAGGCGAAGGTCAGGAGGAGGGATAAGAGTGAGGGACTAAGCTTCCAGGCTTTGGGGTGAATGGACATACAGACACGCGGAGGAGGAGGAAGAGGTTCAAAGTCGGTTGAGTGTATACACACAATAGCCCCCCTCCCCTGCCTGGTCTAGCATCACATCCTCCTTGCTCTTGCCGCCGCCCAGCCAGTTAAACATCTTGCGACGGGCCAACGATGGCTCCGCGCGGAGAAGGGATGGACGCGGACGACGGTGCTGCAATAAATTCGCACTGAGGCTCACGGACTACCTCGGCTTCGTCGGCAGGTTTGCTCGGGCGAAGCCACGTCAAGACGATAACGTATGCACCCCCGAGCGCACGTGTGCACAGCCTCGTGCGGGTTCAACGCCTTGTGGTGACCCTGGCGACGCCGCGGTATTGACAGCGACTGACAGAGTTAGAATGCCAATTTGCTTGTCAAACGAGCTGGAGGTGTGTGCCCTTGTGCTGTGAGGGGGTCGCGCACTGTCGACGCCTCGACTCGGTGACAATAACCAGGTGCGGTTACCTTGGCTCGAAGGCGCTGGTGGGTTGGTTCGAGCACTCGAACCCGCGCGCGTCGCAGAATGAAGAGGGCACTTGTGCGACGGCACCCCCGAAGCCCGAGTGAGCCGCGGGGCCCCTCATTTAATTAAATGACCCCCCCTCTCCCTCCCCGCTCAACTTGACAACCCCCTCTGCCACCGCTTACGGCTTTATAGGCGGAAAGTGTAACCCCTCAAAATTGTGCGCGTCGCCGCAAAGCGAGCGCGGGGGCGCCGCACACCGCACAGAGGTGGGCGTATCGTGGCTGCACCTGGAGTGCGTAGGTGGTGCTGGCGGCGTT
>Ga0307489_10002047_pt1 | contig 13443 bp, 17 predicted proteins | sample SB12metaG_FD_202247 | JGI IMG/M metagenome (GOLD analysis project Ga0307489, IMG submission 202247) | Sea-ice brine microbial communities from Beaufort Sea near Barrow, Alaska, United States - SB 1.2 | ecosystem: Environmental > Aquatic > Marine > Coastal | place: USA: Alaska | collected... | reverse complement strand
TGTTCACTTTTCAGCTCAACGTAAGCGCTTTCTGTGGGCTAGGGGGTGTGGTTAGAGCTGGTGTTGGGGTTGTTCAGGGGGTGTCTAGGGGGTGTTAAGGGTATTAGGGGGTGTTCAGGGTGTATTTTGTGCCAGAAACGGCTCAGCTTGAGCTGAGAAGTGGACGAGTGTAAGCCCCTGGTATCAGGACGGCATCAGCAAGGCCGCCGCCGCCGCTGCACTAGGGACGCCCCAAACGGCGGGCATGAAACAACCAGATTACTCTAACGAGAAGGCACCGGGGAAGTCACCACTCGCCGCGCTCGGCATGGTAGGGCGGTGCAGGCTGACCCTTTCAAACCCACGCAGAAAGCGCCTGGAATTAAGCTCTTAAAACTGAAACATGACAGACCGCTTGCAAATTTTGCTTTCAAATTCAATTTGCGCCGCTACGGCATGGCCACCGGCCTGAGCTTCGACGTCGACAACCTGGTCATCTCCCTCACGGCAGGGGCCCACTCGTCCACTTTTCAACTCAACCTGAGCCATATCTGACACATACACCCTTTAAACACCCAACACCCCCCAACACCGCCCGACACCTCCTTAACACCCGCAAAAAAAACCCTAAACAAACCCTCAATGCAGCCCCTATCCCACAGAAAGCGCTTACCATGAGCTGAAAAGTGAACGAGTATAAGTCCCTGCCTCACGGGCTCTTACCTGGACGCGGCCTCGAGGGGCATGGACGACCTATCATGGGCAGGGGCTTACACTCGTTCACTTCTCAGCTCAACCTGTGCCGTTTCTGACACAAAATACACCCTAGATACCCTCTAATAATCCCTCATATCTCCTTCAACACCGCATACTCAACACCTAAATGCACCCCTTGTCCCACAGAAAGCGCTTACATTGAGCTGGAAGTAAACGAGTGTAAGCCCCTGGTCATGGGTTTTCACAGTGGAGGGCACCGTGTCGTTGAAGGACACCTCCGGCTCACCCGTCCCCACCGGCGTCCAGACCGTTGACGTCGCTATGTGGTGGGCGTTTGCCCGCAACGCCACGGGCGAGTCCCCGCGCGTTGAACTCGGCGGAAGCTTTACGATCGCCAATGACGACTGGCTGTCAATACACGGCGACTTCCACGCCGTCATCCCGTGCGGCGAGGACGACTACGCGTCCGCTAACGCGCGCATCAGCCTCGACAAGAACGGCGTCAAGATTGAATACCAGGCCATCGGAATGGACTTGTACTGCGCGGCCGCCGCCAAGGGGCAGGGGCTTACACTCGTTCACTTTTCAGCTCAACTTAAGCGCTTTCTGAGGGCGAGGGGGGTGCAGTTAGGTTTTGGTTTGGGGGTGTTCAGGACGTGTCACGGGGTCTCAGGGGGTCATTAGGGTATCAGTTTGTGTCAGAAACCGCTCAAGTTGAGCTGTGAAGTGGACGAGTGTGAGCCCCTGCCAAGGGGGTCAAGAAGTTCCGGGTGTTCGGAAATCTTTCCAACATTGAGCTCGGATCCTACTCCATTGTGGACGTGTATATAAACCTCACCGCGTACCACAAGTTGGACCAGGTGACGAACGCGGGCAAGGGCTTACACTCGTTCACATCTTGGCTCAACTTAAGCGCATTCTGTGGGATAGGGGTGCATTCAGGGGTTATTGAGGAGGTGTTTAGGAGGTGTCAGGGGGTATTAAGGAGTATCAGTGGGTGTTTAGGGTGTATTCTGTGTCAGAAACGGCTCAGGTTGAGCTGAAAATTGGACGAGTGTAAGCCCCTGAACGCGGGGCAAGATTGGAAGGGCTACATCACCGGCGACTTCAGCGTCATGGAGGGGCTCGACGCGACAGTGCGCGCGCCGTTCAGCACGTTTGCGGTCGACACCAAGGCAGGGGCGTACACTTGTTCACTTCTCAGCTCAACTTGTATGGGACAGGGGGTGCGCGTACAGGTTGCGTAGCCCGTGCTGAGGGCTGTCAAGGGGTATTTGTGGTGTGTAGGGTGTTTTCCTTTGACAGACACGACTCAAATTGAGCTCTAACGTGAACGAGTGTAAGCCCCTGCACCAAGGCGTTAGGGGCGGTACCCAACACAAAGGCATCAGGATTTCAACAGGATTCCAACACCAAAGCAACATCGGACGGGTCGACGGCAGGGACTTACACTCGGCCACTTCTCAGCTCAACTTGAGCGCATTTTACGGGATAGGGGATGCGCTTAGGGATTGTTTAGGGGTTATCTAGGGGGTCTCAGAGGGTGTTATGGGGTGTTCAGGGTGGGTTTCTGTGTCAGAATCGGCTCATGTTGAGCTGAAGAGTGGACGAGTGTAAGCCCCTGATCGACGGTGGCGATCAGTGGGACGTTGACGAGATCCTTCGGCTTCAATACCGAGATGGTGTTGACCGGCGAGGGGAATAAGACGATCCCGTGTCAGACCTTGGGTAGAGCAGTGCAGGTTGACCCCTTCAAACCCAAGTTGAAACCGCCTGGAACTAATCGCTTGAAACTAAAGTGTGATGTACTACTTTCAACATCTACTTTCAGTTTCACCTTGCGCCGCTACACCTAGGGGACTTTGTCATCGCCGGCCACGCCAACATGAAGGGGCTGTCTCTGGGTAAGGCGGTGCAGGTCGTCCCTGTCAAACCCACGTTGAAACCGCTTGAGATGAAGCGCTTGAAACAGTGAAGTGGTTGACCTGGTTTCAACTTTTGCTGTCAAATTAAACTTGCAACTTGCGCCGCTACATCTGGGTGGACTAAATCTCGACCTCGACGGCCCTGCGACATTTTTAAGCGACTGCGGGAACCGGGTTAATCTTAAGATGCAGATCTCAACAAAAGCGTTGGACTACCGTGGCATCGAGGTAGGGCCGTGCAGGTTGACCCTATCAAATCCACGTTGAAACCGACTGGAACTAAGCTCTTGAAACTATGTTGTGATGAACCGCCTTCAAACTTTGCTTTCAAATTCAAGTTGCGCCGCTACATCGAGGTATTTCCCGATTTGTGGATTCCCGTGCCCGAGATGGAACTGCGCGTGCTGGTCGGGGCGGTCAGTGGTAGGGCGGTGCAGGTTGACGGTATCAAGCCCACGTTGAAAGCGCCTGGAAATACGTGCTTGAGACTGAAATGTCATAAACTGCTTTCAAGACGTGCTTTCAAATTCAACTTGCGCCGCTACACAGCGGGGCGGCCAGCGGGGGCGGGGGCGAGTCAGCTGACGAGGCAGTCAGCGGTGGTGAGGGGGTCGACGGGGGCGGGACAGGTGACGAGCCGGCCAGCGGGGGCGGGGGCGAGACAGGTGGCGGGGCGGCCAGTGGGGGCGCGACAGAGGGGGATCGCACGCTGTCAATCGAAGCAGGGGCCTACACTCGTCCACTTTTCGGCTCAACGTAAGCGCTTTGTGTGGGTTAAGGGGACACATTTAAGGGTCGTTTAGGAGGTACTTAGGGGTCATTGGGGGGCATTAGGGGGTGTCTATGGTGTATTATGTGTCAGCAACGGCTCAGGTTGAGCTGAAAACTAGACGAGTGTAAGCCCCTGCATCGAGCTCGCGTCGCCGCTTGGCAAGTCCGGCGAGCTCTACGCCAGCTTCAAGCAGGGGCTTACACTCGTCCACTTTTCAGCTCAACTTGAGCGCTTTGTATGGGACAGAGGGTGCGCCCAGGGGTTGTGTAGCCCGTGTTTAGGGGGTGTTTGGGGGTGTTTAGAATGTGTAGGGTGTTTTTAAGTGTCTGTAAGGGCTTGAGTTCAGCTGAAAAGTGAACGAGTGTAAGCCCCTGGCTTCAGGCTCCCGCGCCGGGTTGCGTTTGGCGCCCGCTTCCACGACGACACCCTCTGCACATTCATGGCGGACCTCACTGGCGCGTTACCCGGCGGTAAGTTCATGGACCCGTGCGAAATCATGCGACGTGGGCAGGGGCTTACACTCGTTCACTTTTCAGCTCAACGTAAGCGCTTTCTGTTGATAGGGGGGTGTACTTAGGGTTGTTTAGGGGTCATTTATGGGGTGTCTGGGGTTAGTTGGGGGTGTTTAGGGTGTACTTTGTGTCAGAAGCGGCTTATGTTGAGCTGAAAAGTGGACGAGTGTAAGCCCCTGGACGTGGGCTTTTCCCGCCTTTGGCCACAGCGCTGGACTACATGCCGATCAAGACAATGCTCGTCGAGTTCTCGTTCAACCCTAGAAAACCAAAAGGCCAGCAATTCATCATTTGGCTCGAGGATCTGAAAATCGAACGTATGAAGTTCAACGTCGGGATTATCATAGTCAAGGATGTGCAGAACGATAAAAAGCTGACGGATGCCAATAAAGCGAAAGTCAAGAAAATTAACGAGAAGGAAAAAAGTGCTACAAAGAGGGCAGCTAACGATAAGGGAGCGGTTACGGCAGGGGCTTACACTCGTTCACTTTTCGGCTCAACTTAAGCGCTTTCTTTGAAATAGGGGGTGCATGTAGGGGTTGTTTATGAGGTGTTTATGAGGTGTTTGGGGGTATTAGGGGGTATCTAGGGTGTATTCTGTGTCGGAAAGGGCTCAGGTTGAGCTGAAAAGTGGAAGAGTGTAAGCCCCTGGTTTACGGCAAAAACATCACTTCAGTGGAAGCTCTTCTGGATGATCCAATTCGACATCCCTTCAGTGGTAGGGCGGTGACGGTTGACCCTATCAAACCCATGTTGAAACCGCCAGGAACTCAGAGCTTGAAACCAAAATATGATAAAACTGCTTTCAATTTCGCTTCAATTTTGCTTTCAAATTCAACTTGCGGCGCTACACCGTGGGTGTCATCGAGTTGCCTAAGGCTTTTGGCATGGCACCCATTGAGAAAATGATCAATGCGGGGATAAGCGTGTTTAGCCCGGGCATCAAGACAATCGCGCTCCTGTGTAAGTATCTCATTCGCTTGAACTCATCGTAACCAGGGGCTTACACTCGTCCACTTTTCGACTCAACGTGAGCGCTTTCTGTGGAATAGGGGGTGCATTGAGGGGTGGTTTAGGGGGTGCTTAGGGGGTGTCAGGGTTTATCAGGGGGTAAACAGGGTGTATTTTGTGTAAAAAACGGCTCACGTTGAGCTGTAAAGTGGACGAGTGTAAGCCCCTGATCGTAACATTACACTGCGTGTGCGACAGACACCCATCCAAGCGAACCTTACGTCACATCAACGCGAGACTAACATGCTTTGAACTTGAACCCGAACATGCAGACTCCAATAGTGATACTCCGAGATTACCGCCGGCAGCGAAGAAAAGATTGCCGGAGGGCTTGGCGGCAGGGGCTTACACTCGTCCACTTATCAGCTCAACTTGAGCGCTTTGTATGGATAGGGGTGTCCGCGTAGGGGTTGTGTAGCTCGTGTACAGGGGGTGCTAGGGGGTGTGTAGGGTGTGTAGGGTGTTTTCTTGTGTCATACACGGCTCAAGTTGAGCTGAGAAGTGGACGAGTGTAAGCCCCTGCTTGGCGGGCATCCGCAAGGGGCTCACTCTGTGCTTGACGCTCAACTTGCTAGCGGGCAGGGACTTACGCTCGTCCACTTCTCAGCTCAACTTGAGCTGTGTCTGACACATAAAACACCCTACACACCCTACACACCCTACACACCCCCTAATACCCCCTTTTAAAGACGGGCTACACAATGCCTACGCGCAACCCCCTATCCCATAAAAAGTGCTCAAGTTGAGCTGAGGAGTGTACGAGGGTAAGCCCCTGCTAGCGGGCTCAGACGTGATCAGCAGGGTTCTGGTTGCGTTCAGCAACGCGGTAGGGCGGTGCAGGTTGATCCTATGAAAAACACGTTGAACGCGCCTGGATCGATCGCTTGAGACTGGAATATGGTGAATCGCTTTCAAACTTTGCTTTCAAATCGGATTTGCGCCGCTACAACGCGGTAACTGCGGATGGGTACGGCGGTGGGCAGGGGTTTACACTCGTCCACTCTTCAGCTCAACTGAAGCGACTTCTGTGTGACGGGGGGTGCAGTAAGGGGTCGTTTCGGGGGTGTTTAGGGGGTGGTAGGGGCTATCAGGGGTGTTTAGAGTGTGCTTTTTGTGTCAGAAACGGCCCAAGTTGAGCTGAATGGTGGACGAGTGTAAGCCTCTGGCGGTGGGCCTCTCAAACAGATTTTGCAGCGTTCCTTCAACAAGCAGGCGATGAGTAACTTCGTCCTCCAGCTCAGCACGGACCCAGGTAGGGGCTTACACTCGCCCACTTTTCAGCTCAACCTGAGCCGTTTCTGACACAAAATACACCGTGAACACAAAGACCAGAATGAGCGGGTCGTTTTCTCCTGTGGTCGAAATGTCGTGCTGAACGTCCGTCCGTCACTCAAGCACAGAAAGACAGTACGGACATTCCGCTGGAAAACGCCAAATCACTAAACCACAGAAAGAGTTTCCTTGAATCACAGTTATAATTTTAGGCCGTGAACACCCCCTGATACTCCTTAATACCCCTTGACACCTCCTAAACACCCCCTAAACAATCCCTGAATGCACCCCTATGCACCCCTATCCGAGAGAATTTGCTTAAGATGAGCCGAAAAGCGGACGAATGTAAGCCCCTGGACCCAGGCAAAGATTTATGCGTCGGCCACTCGTTCGCCATGGTTGACGATATGACCGGCGACATCGGCATCGAATTCATGGGACCGGAGCACCGTTTGCTCTCGTACAAGCCCACTGCGTGCCAGATCATTTTGCCTATGCCAGGTAGGGGCTTACGCTCGTTCACTTTTCAGCTCAACTTGGGCGCTTTTCACATGATGGGGGTGCGCGTAGGGGTTTTGTAGCCCGTGTTAAGGGTGTTTCAGGGGGTGTTTAAGGTGTGTAGGGTGTGTTCTTGTGTCAGACACGGCTGAAGTTGAGCTGAAAAGTGGACGAGTGTCAGCCCCTGGTCCCAGGCGTCCGTTTTTTCCTGGGTACAAAAGAGGAGCGCGACATGTTCGAGGTAGGGCGGTGCAGGTTAACCCTATGTAACCCTAGTTTAAACCGCCTGAAACTAAGCGCTTGACACTAACGTGTGTATTCTGCTTTCAACTTCTGGTTTCAAATTCAAGTTGCGCCGCTAAAACGAGGGCGGCTACATCGCGCGCATGTATGACTTGATTCGGAAGAAAACCATTACACGCGACAGCAGCTATGAGGTGGGCTTCTTCGCTGCTAAGCTAGAACTCAAGGCCACAACCAAGGCAGGGGCTTACACTCGTCCACTTTTCAGCTCAACTTAAGAACTATTTGTGGGCTATACCAGTCCACTTTCCGGCTGGACGTGAGCGCTTTTTGTTGGATGTGGTGGTAGCTTCCATAGACAACAAACGTCTCAGGTTGAGCTGAGAAGTGGGCGCTTGATATGGCTTCAGCGACCAAGAACGGCTCAGGTTGAGCTGAGCAGTGGACAGGTGTAAGACCCTGAACCAAGGCAGCGATGGTTACCGCCGATACTGACCCTGCATCTGACGCTGCGACTCGCACCGAGACACCAGATGACACCTGGTTGATCAACCCGTGGTAGGGTGGTGCAGGTTTACAGTATCAAGATCCGTGTTGAAAGCACCTATGAATTCAGCGCTTGAACCTAGAAGATCATAAGCTGCTTTCAACGTTTGCTTTCAATTTCAACTTGCGCCGCTACACCGTGGGGCTTGCTGCCGAAGGTGGCGGTGTTGTTTCCGAACTTGTAAGAACCCCATCCGCTTGAACCTGAACCGTCACATTCTACGGGACTCAGGCCCCTGAGTCGTAAAAAATGGAGTTCTGGTCGGCCGGTCCCAAGTGTGCAAAATTAGTTTCACGCGGCCGAATCCGGTCGGCGATGGGACGAAATGTCGCTTTCGATACCAGATCTCTGTCCTTGCGCCATACAAAGCAGGTCATTTGAACTGCCGTATGGTTTGTTTTTACGACACGGGGGCCTGAGTCCCGTAGTTATATCCACGCGAACCGTCACATCACATCACGTCACCCCGATCCTAACGTCCTGTGAACTTGTACCTACACACGCAGCTTGGGTGCGAAGATCGTCATCCCCGTCGCCACTGGGACCCCAGTCCCCCAGATGCTGGAGTTTACAGCTGGATTCGCGGCAGGGGCTTACACTCGTTCCCATTTCTGCTCAACTTGAGCTTACTTTGCCCCTTTCCGCTCAACTTAAGCTTACTTTGTCCCCCATATGACCCACATTCACTCGTGGATGTGTTCCGAAGATGCTCAAATTGAGCTCTAACAAACGACATGTGTCCCGAAGGTCCTCACGTTGAGCTCTGAAGTGAGCGAGTGCAAGCCCCTGGTTCGCGGCGTGCTCGTACGGCTTCGCGATACCCGGGGACAGGTTCAACGAAGTCTTCAACCGGTGGTTCGAGGAAATGGCGGGGCTCGTGACGGGCCAGCGCAGCGCGCTCGGCGGCAGCAGCGACAATCGCACGGGCGGCGAGAGGCTCCCCGGGCAGAACGCGGCGATGTTGTCCAGGTAGGGCGGCGCAGGTTGACCCTATCAAACACGAGCTGAAAGCGCGCATGATTTCAACGCTTGGAAGTAGAATGTGGTGAACCGGTTTCAAACTTTGCTTTCGAATTCAACTTGCGCCGCTACGTCTAGGTTGCACGAGCTGCACGCGCACCCCGGCGGCGGCGGCACCGACAGCCTCAGCAGGGGCTTACACTCGTTCCCATTTCCGCTCAAGTTCAGCTTACTTCGCCCCTTTCTGCTCAACTTAAGCTTACTTTGTCCCCCGTGTAACCCAAATATACCCGTGGATGTGTCCCGAAGGCGCTCAAGTTGAGCTCTATCGCGAGCGATGTGTCCCGAAGGTCCTCAAGTTGAGCTCTGAAGTGAGCGAGTGTCAGCCCCTGGGCCTCGGCCTCGACATTGACTACCGCGTTGGCAAGGTGCTCGGGCGCACGCCCACCAAGCAGGAGATGGCCGCGGTGGGCAGGGGCTTACACTCGTCCACTTCTCAGCTCAACCGGCGCCGTTCCTGACAAAAAACATACCCTGAACACCCCCTAATGGCCCCTCATACCTCCTAAACACCGCTTAGGAAACCCCTTAATGCACCCCCTATTATCCCACAGAAAGCGCTTACGTTGAGCCGAAAGTGGGCGAGTGAAAGCCCCTGGCGGTGGGGCAGCGCCTGCTCGACGAGAAGGCGGCATTGGGCAGGGACTTACACTCGTCCGCTGTTCAGCTCAACTTGAGCCGTTTCTGACACAAAAGCACACCCCAATCACGCCTGATACCGCCTACCACCCCCTAAACACCCCCAAAAACAACCCCTCACTGCACCCCCTGTCACACAGAAGGCGCTTCAGTTGAGCTAAAGAGTGGACGAGTGTAAGCCCCTTGCGTTAGGCGACGCGGTGGCGGCAGAGGAAGAGGCGACACGTTTGCAGCGGCAATATGATCTACATGACCCTGCGGCGGCGGCGGCGGCTGCTGCCACGCTGGGGGCTCCAGATTTTGTCGGGCCGTTCTGCTCCAATGACGACCCGTACGGTACCACTCCGCTGGTGTTGAAAATGTCGTACAAGCAGGCAGGGGCTTACACTCGTCCACTGATCGGCTCAACGTAAGCACGTTTTGTGGGATACGTTGGGTGAATGAGACAAGGACGGGTGTGTCCAACACGGCTTAGGTTGAGCTAAAAAGTGGACGAGTGTAAGCCCCTGCAAGCAGGCCTGGACTCACCCCGAAGACACTGCATACATGATGGCAGGGGCTTACACTCGTCCACTCTTCAGCTCAACTTCAGCGCCGTTTGTGTGTCAGGGGGTGCAGTTAGGGGTTGTTTCGGGGGTGTTTAGGGGGTGGTAGGGGGTGGTGGCGGGTGTAAGGGGTGATAAGGGTGTGCTTTTGTGTCAGAAACGGCTCAAGTTGAGCTGAATAGTGAACGAGTGTAAGCCCATCCATGGTGGAGGCGCGCATGTTCAGCTTGGGCAGGGGCTTACACTCGTCACTTTTCAGCTCAACCTGAGCCGTATTTGACACGAAATACACCCTTTAACAACCCAACACCCCCCAACACCCCCCGACACCTCCTAAACACTCGCAAACTAACCCCTAAACAAACCCTCAATGCAACCCCTATCCCAGAGAAATCGCTTACGTTAAGCTGAAAAGTGGACGAGTGTAAGCCCCTGAAGCTGGGGCGAATGCTGTACATCCTGATTCCGCCTCTCGACATGTTCGATTTCCTCTTGCAAGTTGCCCACGTCTTCGCGCCGTTCCTGGCAGGGGCTTACACTCGTACACTATTCAGCTCAACTTGAGCCATTTCTGACACAAAGCTACACACTAAACACCCCTCATACCCCCTAAACACCCCCGAAACAGCCCCTAACTGCACCCCCTGTCACACAGAAGGCGCTTACGTTGAGCTGAAGAGTGGACGAGTGTAGGCCCCTGGTTCCTGGACATCACGTTTTCATTCGATTACCTCTACGCCGCTTTCAACCCCGCGCCGTTCCCGAAGACGCTGAGCTCGGTAAGGCGGTGCAGGTTGACCCTATCAAACCGGTGTTGAAAGCGCCTGGAACTATGCGCTTGAACTTAAGAGACGGTAAACTGCTTTCAAGATTTGCTTTCGAAATCAACTTGCGCCGCTACAGTTCGGGCGTCACCATCCCCGCCGGGTATACGCTTGAGATACTAAATTTCAGTTGGATGGTGGGGAGGCTACAACCCTGATCACTAAACCTTAAACCCTAAACCCTGAACCCTAAACCCTAAACGCCAAACTCAAAACCTGGTGGGGAGGCTACAGTCACACTGAATCATACCTCGTCAGTTTCTCTGGACCAACTGCAGGAATCCTCGCCTCGTTTTCTCTCGTGGTATTGATTGAGGATCCACGGAGGATTGCTGTGTTAAACCGCTAAGTGCGGTGTTCCGTAGACATAGGTGTGTGCGACATACCATAATTACTTTGCGTGAGTACCATCTAACCATGTGCGACTGATGATGGGTGTTCCCTACTCAATGAAAATCTTCAATGCACGACGAGTGTACTTCAGATTCGACCCCTCCATTGGCGAGGTAGAATTGCAGGTGTACGTTGAACCCTTCGTTCTCAGCATCGGAGGCTTAGAAATCCTGAAGGTCGAGGGCATCACCTCTGATTTCAAATCCAAGCAAAAAGCGAAGTATGCGCAGAAAGAAGCGGAGAAGGCGAAGCGCGAGGCCAAAGGGGAAGTTGCGTTGAAGGCAGGGGCTCACACTCGTCCACTTTTCGGCTCAACGTTAGCGCTTTTTGTGGTTCAAGGGGGGTATTAAGGGGTTCTTTACGGGGTGTTTGGGTGGTATATGGGAGTAATATGGGAGTCTTTAGGGTGTATTCTGTGTCAGAAACGGCTCAGGTTGAGCTGAAAAGTGGACGAGTGTAAGCCCCTGGGTGAAGGCGACTTTAAAGAAATACGAGCTCGACGGCAGGGGCTTACACTCGCTCACTTCAGAGCTCAACTTCAGCACCTTCGGGACACATCACTCACGTTACAGCTCAACTTGAGCACCTTCGGGACACATCCAAGGGTGAATTTGGGTGGTATGGGGGACAAAGTGAGCTTAGGTTGAGCGGAAATGGGCAAAGTAAGCTCAAGTTGAGCGGAAATGGGAACGAGTGTAAGCCCCTGCTGGACGGGAGCGTGAACTGCTCAGAGGTTCTGTGCTCATCGTGCTCGCGCGCGTTCGAGGCAGGGCTTACACTCGTCCACTTTTCAGCTCAACCTGAGCCGTTTCAGACACGTAATACACCCTACATACCCTCAATACCCCCCAAACCTCCTAAACACCCCCTAAACAACCTGTTAATGCGACCCCTATTCCCCAGAAAGCGCTTACGTTGAGCCGAAAAGTGGAGGAGTGTAAGCCCCTGGTTCGAGGGCCAGGTCATCAGCATCAACTGCTCGATGTCGAGTGGACACGTCATCTCGGACATCTTGGACGGTGCATGGTGGGGTGGTGCCAGCTGACACCCATTTTGAATGCGCAATGCGCCTGATTTCCGTCTCCCGCTGAAACGAAACTATCCCATACGAAGAATTGCTTTTCAAGCTTTGCTTTTCAAGCTTTGCTTGTCAAGATTTGCTTTTCAAGCTTTGCTTATCAAGCTTTGCTTTGCTTTTCGACTTGCGCCCCTACGGCGAGGGGTGAGGAAGCGACCCAACCTGAATGGTATTTCACCTCCATGCCTGGTAAGGCGGTGCAGGTTGATACGATGAAATCCGTGTTGAAAGCGCCTGGAAGTGAGCTTTCGAAACCGAAATACGATAAACTGCTTTCAAAGTTTGGTTTCAAATTCAACTTGCGCCGTTACAGCCCGGCAAGTGCGGTATGGAGGAGATCGAAACTAACGACGCGATGGTCAAGGCGAACCGCTCAGCCGTGATCCGCACCCTGGCCAAGAAGTGTCGCGGGCGTGAGACGTGCAACTTCCCCGCCACCACGTATTCCATGGGTAACGTGTGGGATACCGAGAGATCGTTGGCGCTGAGCGTCATCGCTGTGTGCGCGGACATGTCGGGGGCGACAGCAGGGTGGGCCAACCAGGCTGTGGAGAGTTTCGGCTTCGGGTGCCGCGACGGGTGCTACACCTGCGCCAAGGGTCACCCGCACAATATCAACTTGGTGTGCGGTGAGGACCAAATCATCACCGACATCATTAAAGCGGCGTACGTGCCCGTGGACCACGTCATGGGTTGGGATTTCGACGAGGCGCCGTCGATGTGCGAAGAGCGTGAGGTTCCGGACGGCGGGCACAAGTGTGTGGCTGACCTGGCCATCACGCAGCTGGTGTTTCGCCAGCTGTGCATCGGAAAACCGTACTGCCGGCTGAGCGCAGAGGAGGTAGTGACTGCGATGGCGCCGCACGTGTCTGCCGCGTGCGGCGCGCACGTCATGACCCCGCGGCTCATCGCGCAGTGCCGCCCGTTGAACCTGCCGCTCGCGCTGCGGCAGATGCCGCCGCAAAGCGAATGGTTCATGGCAATCCAGGTCGAGACACGGACGCGGGACGAAGATTTCCCCATCGCCATGACCAGCTCGGCGCACATGCGCGCGATGTTCTGTGGGGCTGGACGTATCACAAATCCCATATCGACATTCCTATCGATATCTCTTTGCTGTCCGATCTCATCGATCCTCCATATCGATCTCCCATATCGACATCGCATCATATCTTGTCACACTGCGTATCATGCCTTCTACAGCATCAGTAGCGTGTGAAACCCTAGTTTCCTGAGTTACGTGACGACACCCTGTGATGCGGCGAGCGAGGTTGGGCGTGGGCGGCCCTTGCTTCAAGATAGCTCGCGCACCCGCTTCCACATGACCCATGCGCCCATGCCAAGTTAAGGGTTTTGGGTTTAGGGTTTACCCAGAACCCTAAACCCTAAACCCTAAACCCTAAACCCTCAACCCTAAATCCTCGTTTCCTGAGTTATATGACACCCTGTGACGTGGCAAGAGCGTGGT
>Ga0307489_10002046_pt1 | contig 13445 bp, 25 predicted proteins | sample SB12metaG_FD_202247 | JGI IMG/M metagenome (GOLD analysis project Ga0307489, IMG submission 202247) | Sea-ice brine microbial communities from Beaufort Sea near Barrow, Alaska, United States - SB 1.2 | ecosystem: Environmental > Aquatic > Marine > Coastal | place: USA: Alaska | collected... | reverse complement strand
ATGGCGAGCGTTAAACCAACCTCATCGAACCCCTTCTTTCAATTTCATCATCTTCTTGATGTCCCGACCGCATCGGCGGTTGCACCCTTGGGATGAAGGAGACTCCGATGCACGCGAAACGCGACCTCCTGCTCCGCAAAGTGCATGATGGGATGCTTCACTTTTGTCTTCACCCGGCACTGCGACACTCAGTCAGGCCCGGGTGCCGCGGGTGCCGCGGCAGCGCCGGAGGTAGGCGGCAGCGTGGCGTCGTCCGTCGGGTGCGGAAAGTTGAGCCGCTTGAGGTGCGTCCACCCGCGCCGACGCACCTCCGCATCGTACGCCCGGGCTGCGTCCTCCTTGGTGCCGTAGAATCCAACAGTGTAATCAACGGACTGTTTCTTACCCCCGGGAACCAGGGGCTTACACTCGTTCACGTTAGAGCTCAACTTGATCAACTCCAGGACACGTTCATGAGTTAATTTCGGTTTCACGGTGCACAGAAGAGCTCAACTTGAGCTCAAATCGGAACGAGTGTAAGCCCCTGCCGGGAACACACATTCTTGCCCGCCATTGTGTTGCCTTCATCTTTGAGCGATTTTTCGTCACGCCGAAGAAACCACACTTGCCACGCTTCTGAAGACTCGAGGCGCCCTGCGCGGCGCATGAGCCCTGAGTGCAGGGGCTTACACTCGTTCACTTTTCAGCTCAACTTGAGCCGTGTCTGACATACAAAAACACCCTACACACCCTAATCACCCCCTCACCACGAGGTGCACAACCTCTACGCGCACCCCCTATCCCACAAAAAGCGCTCAAGTTGAGCTGAGAAGTGGACGAGTGTAAGCCTCTGCCTGACCGCTGGCAAGTGGCTCCGGTGCGAGCGAGATGGGCTGACCTCGCTCGTCGCAGCGCTCCAAGGCCTGCGCGTATTCCCTCGGCTCCTCCAGCCAGGGGCTTACACTCGTCCACTTTTCAGCTCAATCTGAGCCGTTGTGACACAAAATACTCCTTAGCATCCTCTGAACAACACCTACACAGCCCCTCGACGCCATACCTATCCCACAGGAAGCGCTCAAGTTGAGCTGAAAAGTGGACGAGTGTAAGCCCCTGCCTCGGCTCCTCCGGCTGCGGGAAGTTGAGCGGCTTCACGTGCGCCCAGCCACGCCGCCGAATCTCCGCGTCGTAAGCCCGGGCGGCGTCGTCGGCAGTGGGAAACACTCCGAGCTCACAGATTGTTCTGCCAGGCAGCCACAGTCGCGCGCGCCATTTAAGCCACGGGGCGGCCCTCTTAGTGAGGTTCTCGTCGAGCACGCTCACGCCGAGGCGCTCAGACGGTCCGACTCGCACGCCTCCGCTGTATCGCTTCGGTTTAGGCGGGTCAGGCACGTCGGCGGCGGCTGCGATATCGCCTCGCCCCCGCTTCGCGCGAGCCGCCCGATCCGCAGGGATGCTCCGGTGAGGTCCCCCCCCGCGTCCGTCGGAGTCCTCCAGGACGTGCGCCGCCCCCGCGAGCAGTAGCAGTAGCCCCCCCTCCCCGCCCGGCCCCAGCACCTCCCCCTCCTCCTCCTCGTCGCCCCCCTCGTCGACCCCCTCCCCGCCCGTTCCCAACTCCCCTTCCCCGTCCCCGTCCGTGTCCTCCCCGTTCGTGCTATCCTCGACCGTGATGAGCGCGTCAACCCGCATGGGCCCGTGCGTAAGCGTCAGCGCCAACCGGTCTCGCTGCTGCCCCAGAGGCTCCGCCGCCTCCTCCTCTTTCACTAGGGTTACTCTCGAGCCCCCCGTCCACCCCGCAGCAGGGGCGTCATGGTGAGACGCGGGCGCGGACGCAGCGGCGAGGGCGGCGCGCAACCCAGACGCTAGCACCCGCGCGGGCGCGGGCGCTGACGGATCTCGCCGCTGCCCCTCGCGAGTCTCCTCCTCCTCCTCCTCCTCCTCCTCCTCCTCCTCTACTGTTACCTCAGAGGCCACAGCCCCCCCTACTCGAAGAGCGTCGTGGTGAGGCCTCTTGGGCTTGGGCGCGTGCGTGGCGGCTTGGGCGGCGTGCGGGCGGTGCGGCTGCTCGCGTGCAGCTGCCCCATCGCTCCGCCGCGGGACGTTCTTCGTGCGCGTCATCCCCTGGCGACCGGGTCTCTGGCTGGCAGTATGTGGTTCTCACCTCGAGCAACGTCAACAAAAGAGGTTCGTTTGCGGTTTGGAGGAGCGATCGTATAGCGTTATTCGTTTCCCGATGAGGATTGAAAGGAAGTGAGTTGTGTCGTTTCGATGGTTGGGCACGTTTCTGAAGAGTACTCTACCAGTACAAGATGCATGCAAGCCTTTGACCAAACTCATGCCTACCGTGTACATGCTAGTGCGTCCACCCCTCCTGGATGCGCCACCCGCCATTGAGCCATTGGCCGCGCGCGTCGCCGTCGCCGTCGTCGTCGACTTCACCAGGCAGATCCAGTCAGTTTCATTTGTTTTACAAGAGTGGCTGCCATCTACAACAGGTAGCTCCCGTTACGGACCTTGCTATTCCATTTCATCATGTATGTGTGAGGGGTGCATGTGAGTGCCTCCTCCTCCTCCTCGTCGTAATCCTGAATGCGACACAACCATATTCTACTCACAAGTATCCTATTCGTTACACGGTTCACGCGTGGGGGTCTTCCTCCTCATCATTATCCTCCACCTCGACGACGTTTGCGGTGTTCATCACACGGAAGAGGTCCATGATGCGCGCCGCGATCTCGGGCCAAGTCACCCTGAACCCTCTTCTTCGTGGGGGATGTCGTCGTCCTCCTCCTCCTCCTCCTCCTCCTCCTCCTCCTCCTCCGCCTCCTCCTCCTCCTCCTCCACCTCCTCCTCCTCCTCCTCCTCCCGCTCCTCCTCCCGCTCCTCCTCCCGCTCCTCCTCCTCCTCCTCGTTGTCCTTGTCCTCATCTTTGCTTTATTCGTTGGGGTCATCCTCCTCCTCCTCCTCGATGCCGTCGACCAGGAGCTTACACTCGTTCACGGTAGAGCTCAACTTGAGCAACTCCAGGACACATTCATGAGTTAAGTTGGGTTATACGGTGGATACGGTGGACAGAAGAGCTCAAGTTCAGCTGAAATTGAAACGAGTGTAAGCCCCAGCCGTCGACGGTGTACATCACGCTGAACATGTCGAGGATATTGGCCGACGTCACCGCCAGGTTCTTCGCAGGGGGCTTCACGATGCGGGGTCGCGCCGGCGGCGCAGGGGCCGCGGACGTGGGCGCCGTCGCGGCGAACGAAGGCATCAGCGATTGCGACGGTGTTGGCGGCGGCGGCGGCGGCGGCGTTGGCGGCGTGGGAGGGACAGCGACGGCGGTGTCGTTGATGCCCAGCGCCGACAACACTTCTGCGCGGCTACGGCTCCTGGCGGCGGCGGGCGGGGGCGGGGCTGGATCACTCTGCGGGGGACCCGGGGTCGAGGTGGACGCGGGGATGCTTGCTGTGGAGGACGAAGGCGAGGTCGATGCCGTGGGAATGGCGGCCGCGGCGGAGGAGGAGGACGACGAGGCCACAGGGATGGCGGCCGCGGTGTGGTGGCGCAAGTTGAATTTGGGAGCAGAAGTTGAAAGCAGTATATCACGTTTTGGTGTCAAGCGCTTAGTTCCAGGCGGTTTCAACTCGGGTTTGACAGGGTCAACCTGCACCGCCCTACCGCGGGTGCGGCGGGGCCACTGCCACTTGCGGGGGAGGAGGAGGATGAAGAGGATGAGGACCTCACCAACGTGCCACACATCGCCTTGTGCCCACCCGATTTCCAGTCGGCTTTCTGGCACTCAGGACCGCAGTATCGCGCGACCTTGCACAGTGGGCACACTTTGAAGTCTAGGGCCCAGGCCTCGCATCAGGGACTTACACTCGGACACGTTAGAGCTCAACTTGAGCAACTCCAGGACACATTCATGAGTGAAGTTGTGTTATACGGTGGACAGAAGAGCTCAAGTTGAGCTGAAATCGAAACGACTGTAAGCCCCTGCCTGGCACCCGACGTTGAAGCACTGCTTAGCCGTGGTCTCCCTGCTCCGGGCTTGCGGCGGTCTCCCCCCGGGCACGCTCGACGCCCGCGGCCAGGGGCTTACACTCGTCCATCCTTTCAGCTCAACGTAAGCACTTTTCGTGGGATGCGCTGGTTGGCGTCAGTCTTTAAGTGATTCGAACGGCTCAGGTTGAGCTGAAAAGTGGACGAGTGTAGTCCCCTGCCCGCGGCCCTGCTCCTGCCCCCCCGCCTCCGCCCCCGCGCGCATCCATTACTCCCGTGAGCGCCGCCTGCTGCAGAATGGCAGCCGTCCGTGTCGTGGCGTCCGACAACCCGATCTGGATATCCAGCGTCTGCCGCAGCGCAGGGGCTTACACTCGTTCCCGTTTCCGCTTAACTTGAGCTTACTTTGCCCCATTCCGCTCAACTGAAGCTTACTTTGTCCCCTGCATGACCCAAATGAACCGTGGATGTGTCCCGAAGGTGCTGAAGTTGGGCTCTAACGTGAGCGATGTGTCCCGAAGGTCCTCAAGGTGAGCTCTGAAGTGAGCGAGTGTAAGCCCCTGCCGCAGCGTGCTCCCCCCCGGGACGGTGCCACCCAGCATGGTCTGCATCAGCGCGGGCGCCGCCATCGCCAGCGACGCCAGCGCGTCATCGGACACCCCCGTGAGGGAAGACAGCGTGGGCGGGTCACGCAGCGCCGCCTCCAGCTGCGTCAGCGCCTGCGTGGCCTCCGCCAGGTTGGGGTGCTGCAGCCAGTAGAAGTACTTGCGCTTCCCGGCGCCGGAGCCCAGCGTGAGGTAGAAGCCGCGTTGGCTGGCGTCGCCGGGCAGCGGGTGGCCGATCTCGGACCGACCCAGCTTGGACTCCGCCACCTCCGCCGCCTCGGCGTCGACCTCAGTTCAGGGGCTTACACTCGTCCACTTCTCAGCTCAGCCTGTGCCGTTTCTGACACAAAATACACCCTAAACACCCCCTGATACTCCTTGATACCCCCTGACACCTCCTAAACACCCCCTAAACAACCCCTGAATGCACCCCTATCCCACAGAGTGAGCTTAAGTTGAGCCCAAAAGTGGAGGAGTGTAAGCCCCTGCCTCAGTGTCGAACAGAACGTCATCGTCGTCGTCGTCGTTCCGAGCGCTGGCGGCGTGGTTCCCCCGCGATCCTCTTCCGGCGGCCTGGCTGTAGCGGCGCAAGTTGAATTTGAAAACTAAAACTTGAAAGCAGTATATCACATTTTAGATTCAAGTGCTTAGTTCCAGGCGGTTTCAACATGGATTTCATAGGGTCAACCTGCACCGCCCTACCTGGCGGCGGTGGCGCGCCGCCTCCGCCCGGAACTTCTCAGCGCGGTCCGCCGGGATGCGCGCTACCAGCTCGTGCGACTCCACGGGGCGGAACTGCTCGTACGTGAGCTGCAGCACGCCGTCTGCCCCGAGCCACAGCCGCAGCCGTCCGCCCGACCGCGCCGTGCGGCTGTCCGTCACCAGCTTCACGGGCCCGTCCAGCCGACCGGGCCGTGCGCCGTAGCACTGCACCTAAGGCCCCATACGACTGTCATTTTACTGGTCTCATTTCAGTGAATTGGATCGCATTCGGCGGAGTGAAGAGACAGAGTGTCATGGCAATTGGTGGAATGACCAAACCCAGTGCCATGACGTTTGGTAGAACGGCCGAACCAAGTGGCGGGATGTTTGGTAGATTGACCGAATCGAGTGCCATGACGATTGGTGGGAGTACCAGACCGAGTATCATGTCACGAAGCTTGGTAGCATGACTGAACCAAGTGGCGTGACGTTTGGCAGAGTTTAGGGTTTAGGGTTTAGGGTTTAGAATTTAGGGTTAAGGGTTTAGGGTTGAGGGTTTATCGCGCCTTGCCTGCAAGAGGCGGCCGGCGCGCACCTCCGCCACGGGGGTGGTGAGCGCCTGCACGACGCGGGGGATGATGTCCGCGTCCACTGTCACCGACGCGCGCACTATGCGGGCCCGGGCCATCGAACCATCGGGACCGGGCGCCTCCTCCGCATCCTCGCTCAAGTACCCATCAAGGTCCTCGTCGTAGTCATCGGCCTTGGCCTCGGTGTAGCGGCGCGGCCAACTTGAATTTGCAACCAAAGTTTAAGAGCAGAACATCATATTTTAGTTTCAAGCGCTTAGTTCCAGGCGCTAGCGCTGAGTTCCAGGCGCTTTCAATGTGGATTTGATAGGGTCGACGTGCACCGCCCTACCTTGGCCTCCGCGGTGGCGGCGGAGGCGGTGGCGGCGGTAGCGGCGCCGGCAGCGGCGGCAGTAGCGGCGCCGCATCTGTCGAGGCCGCAATCGCTGGCATCGCCCCCCATCTGTTCGCTTCCGCCCCCCCTGCCCCCTCCTCCTCCCTCGCCCCCGGCGCCACCGTCCCCACCGCTTCGGCCTCCGCCACCGCCGCCGCCGCTGCCGCCACCGCCACCGCCGCTGCCGCTGCCGCCCCCGGTGCCGCCATCCCCGCCGCCACTGGCGCTGCCGCGGCCGCCGGTTTGCAGGCGACCTGGCACGAGCGCTTTAGGTTTGGGTTTGACAGGTTTCGGTTTAGCTTGATCGATGACGAGCAGGTCCACTCCGCAGGGCCTGGCGGATATTGCTCGCCGCGTCACCCGACGCATTTTGAACCCCCGTTCCCCAAGTTACATGGCATCCTTTGACGTGGCGATATTGCTCGCCACGTCACCTGACGCATTTTGAACCCCCATTTCACGAGTTAAACGGCATCCTATGACGTGGCGAGCAATATTGCTTGCCACGTCGCCCGACGCATTTTGAGCGCCCGTTTCCCGAGTTAAACGGCATCCTATGACATGGTGAGCAATATCTCCTAGCCACGTCAGCCGACGCATTTTGGACCCTCGTTTCCCGAGGTAAACGGCATCCTTTGACGTGGCGAGCAATGGATGTTGCTCGCCACGTCACCCGACGCATTTTGAATCCCCGTTTCCCGATGTAAACGGCATCCTACGACGTGGCAAGCAATATCTACTCGCCAAGTCACCCGACGCGTTTAAAACCCCCGTTTCCCAAGTGAAATGGCATCCTATGACGTGGCGTGCACGTTGCCCGACGTGATTTGAACCCCCGTTTCCCGAGTTGAATTGCATCCTGTGATGTGGCGAGCACGTCGCCGAGGTATTGTAAACCCCCGTTTCCTGAGTTGAACGACATCCTATGACGTGGCGAGCACGTCGCCCAACGTATTTTGAACTCCCGTTTCCCGAGTTAAATGACATCCTATGACGCGGCGAGCAATATCTGGCAGGCCCCACCACGCCAACGCGGAGCTGCGTGGAGGGTGCCGCTGCCAGTGCCTTCCGCATCTGGTGCTCCGCCAGGTAGGGCCCAGGTGGCCGATTGCTGTCCACTTGAGATCGGGGTTGGCGGCTTGGTTTCCGAGGGTGCAGGAATCCTGACGATTTGGACGGAATCCCACCCTTCACTGAATCGTCCGACATATCAGTCTAAATGCCCATACACTGAAAAGACTTCCGCCCTGCGGAGCTCAGCGAATCACCCCGAATTCGACCGAATCCGATCCTTCACCAAATCGTCCGAGTTTTCGAATCGCCAACCCAGCTTGAAATGGCGGATGGGGTTGGTTAGCGCTCAGCATGGGAGCGCATTAGGACTCGACGCACATCAGTAAACGCAACGACACAACGCCACACCAGTTCTGGTGAGAGTGCGGTTGATTAATGCTCACCATGTGAGTGCCTTGGGGCTCGATGAACGATGAACGAGACAGATAGAAAGATGCATGTTGCGACCGCACGAATGACGTGTACGCCTGGTGCCTGGTATGTAAGCCGTGCTTGTGCAAGCACTTCGTACCTGACGAATCCGGTGGAGTTTAGTGATATGGCCCAAAGTCAAATGTGTTTGGGTGATTTGGCCGGAACTACAAGGCAAGATACCGTACTACCAACAGACCAGGCGCTGGGGTCCCTGCCGGAAGGTCGTTGAAGATGTGCTGGCCGTGGCAGCCGCCCGCCGCCGACGCCATCTTGATGCCCCCGCCCAGGGGCTTACACTCGCTCACGTTACAGCTCAACTTGAGCAAGTGCAACTGTGCAAGACACACTCGCGAATTGAGTTGGATTATAGGGTGGACAGAAGAGCTCAAGTTGAGCTCAAATGGGAAGGAGGGTAAGCCCCTGCCCCCGCCCGGCTTCGCTGCCCCCCGTAGAGTCGCCGCCCCCACCCCCGCCCCGGCCCCCGCTCCCGCCCCTGCTCCCGCTGCCGCACCCGACCCCGCCCCCCCCGCCGTCGCCACCCCAGTCCCGACCTGCTCTTCCCCCGCATCTGCCTGTCCCTCGGTGTAGCGTCGCAAGTTGAATTCGAAAGCACATTTGAAGCAAAATTGAAAAGCGATTTATCATATTTTAGTTTCAAGCGCTTAGTTCTAGGCGGTTTCAACTTGAGCTTGATAGGGTCAACCTGCACCGCCGCACCTCGGCGTCATCCCACTCAGCGTCTACTCCCGACATCCCCCAGTGGCACTGGGGAACCTTCTCATAGGGCTGGGCAGATATTGCTCACCAAATCATAGGATGCCATTCAACTCAAGAAACGAGGGTTAAACGTGCGCGTCGATAACGTGGCGGGCAATATCTGCCAGGCGCTACCTTACACATTACAGGATGCCATTCAACTCAAGAAACGAGGGTTAAATGTGAGCATCAATGACCTGGTGGGCAACATCTGCCAGGCGCTACCTTGCAAATTATAGGATGCCATTCAACTCAAGAAATAAGGTTTAAGTGTGAGCGTCGATGACGTGGCATACGCGGCGGGCGATATCTGCCAGGCGGTACCTTGGGCGCCGCCGGAAACATGGTCTTCCACCGCGCGTTGAATTCGGCGCCGGTGGGTGAGGTCAGCAGCCCGGCGGCGGCCAGCCCCGGGGGTAGGACCGAGTGGATCATGCGTCACACGTCATCCACCTTACGTTTTTTCCCGACCCTACCCTGAATGCAGTATCGACTCCTGCAACCATGACCCCCATCTTGCTCGGACAAGTTGCCTTACGGACACCAAAATAAATATGACATTTACCGACAAGCACACGTTCCGATAACAAATTGGCCTCGGGGGAGTCAGACTTTTACCCTGATGTGATCGGTCGTGAGGGTAAAGGTCATCCGCTTGACCAATCACATCAGGATGAAATTCTGACTCCCCCCAGGCCAATTTGATCTTGAACGTGGGCTTGTCTTTAAATGTTATGATTGGTGATATAATATGATGTGGCCCTTACCCGGGGGCGTGAGCGGGGTGGTGAGGTGGACGCGGCAGGCGCCGCACGCGTCGCACGCCAGGCCGCACTCCGCGAGGCAGGATGACTCGTCGGACGGGGGGCACCGCGTGATATCCTCGAGCCAGGGGCTCACACTGGTCCACTTTTTAGCTCAACTTGAGCCGTTTCTGACACAAAATACACCCTACACACCCCCTAACACCTCCTCAACACCCCAAAAACAACCCTCAACTGCACTCCCTATTCCACATAAAGCGCTTAAGTTGAGCTGAAAAGTGAACCAGTGTAAGCCCCTGCCTCGAGCGCGTTCGCGAGCGCGGCGGCGGCGACGGCGGCAGCGGCGGCGGGCGTGCCAGGGAGCGGGGGGGGCGCGCAGTGAATGACGTGGCATCGCGCTCCCAGGCGATGCAATCGCTGCCGCCCTTAGAGCCTGCCATATAATGCTCGCCACGTCATGTGAGGCCAATTGACTCAATACACAGCAAACGAGGGTCTAAAGTGTGGAGGATGACTCAATACACAGAGGACGAGGGTCTAAAGTGTGGAGGATGACTCAATACACAGGAGACGAGGGTCTAAAGTGTAAAAGATGATTCATTACACAGGAGACGAGGGTCTAAGCTGCGGAGGATGACTCAATACACAGGAAACGAGGGTCTAAAGTGTGGAGGATGACGTGGCAGGCATTGTCCGGGCGGCCCCACCAGCCCGGAGTGCAGCACCGCGGCGCCCACCGTGGTGGCTGGGGGATCGCTGGCCAGCATGATCACCACCTCACGCCGAGGTGTAGCGGCGCGAATTGAATTTGAAAGCAACGTTTGAAAGCGGTCCGTCATATCATAGTATCAAGCGCTGAAACCATAGGCGCTTTCAACATGGGTTATGATACTGTTAACCTGCACCGCCCCACCGGGGATGTGCCGGTTCGGATGTCTGCGACGATGATGCTGATTCGCCTCCACCTGCGCCTCCTGCTCCTCCTCCTCCTCCTCCGCTACCTCCGGCCCCGCCCCGGCCCCGCCCCCCGCCCCCGCTCCCGCCCCCCCCGCCCTGGAGCAGGCACATGGCCGCCAGCGACAGCGCCGACGCGAGCTAGGACCAATACAGATATCGCCCGTCACGTCATCCAAAGCATTTTGTACCCTCGTTTCTAAAGTCAAATGGAACCCTATGATGAGACGACTCACGAGCACTGTCTGCCAGGACCTACCGCGAGCGGCGCCCCCACAGGCAGGCGCGGCGCCGACACCTGCCTCCTACGAGGGCCTGACAGATGTCGCTCGCCACGTGATAGGATGCCGTTTGAATCAAGACAAGAGGGTTCAAACTCCGTGTCAATGACGTTGCGGGCAAAGGGTCTGATAGACATTGGTCATCACGTCATAGGATGCCGTTATGACTCAACTGACGAGGGATTAAAGACGTGGAGGGCAATATCTGGCAGTCCCTACCTTCCGTCGGGGTCTACCAGACCCAGCGACCGTTCCAATCCCGACAACGCGCCGGCAATATCTTCGGGGTCGCGCGTCAGCGGCACCAGCGCGGCGCGGCGCCCGCTGCCGCTGCTGCCGCTGCTGCTGGCGTCCAGGGAAGGGTCGCACAGCAGGGGCTTACACTCGTTCCGATTTCTGCTCAACTTACGCTTACCTCCCCCCTTTCCGCTCAACTTAAGCCTACTTGTGTCCCAACATAATCTAAATGGATCCGTGGATGTGTCCCAAAGGCGCTTAAGTTGAGCCCTAATGTGAGCGATGTGTTCCGAAAGTCCTCAGGTTGAGCTCTAAAGTGAGCGAGTGTAAGCCCCTGCCGCACAGTAGCACGGCCACGCTGGAGGGCATCGCGTCGGCGGCGAGTGAGCGCACGGCGCCGCACATCGCCGCAAGGCGGCTGACCCGCGTGTTACCGCCGTCGGTCGAATCCCCGACCTCCGCATCCTCGCTTCAGGGACAAGCGAACATTGCCCGTCACGTCGTCGACACGGATTGTGAACCCTCGTTTTATCGGCACAGTACGATATCAGCACAGCCTGTATCAAGTGGATAAGCTAAATCTCCAGTCCGCTCCCCGCTTTGGACCGGAGCAGAGCGTGGCTACAATACTTGAGTTTGAGGGCACCCTGTGACGCGGCGAGCGATATCGATATTTGCCAGGGCCCTACCTCGCTCAGCGCGTCACCTGACACGTCCAGCACTATCGCCATTTGCAAAGGCTGCTCGCCTCCTCTGAGGGGGCCATCCAACTCGAAATCTTATCAGTTTTTCTGCCAGCCATCACAGCCGGGGTAGCCGCGCCTGGGTCGGGTCCCTGAACCACCCAAGCTACCGATACCCTCATTCGATACCTCAATCTTGCGCGCAAGCTAAGCTATGGGATACCTCGCGAAGAGGGAACGAGTGTACGTCTAATGGGATAAGCCTGCCTCCGTCTGCGGTCGTTGTCGCACCGCTGTCGTTGTCAGAAGAGATTCTACCGGATCTGGTTTTCACGCCCCCCTCAGCGGCCTCTGCGGCCTCGGCGGCGGCGACGTCGCCCCGCGGGGCTCGCAGCATCGCTTACGCGGTTATATCGGGCCCGTGTTGTGGCTGCGCGCCTCCGGTGAATGCGGGGAGCGTCGCCGCGGGGCCGCACAAACGCTCGGAAGTGGGAAGATGAAAACGGCCCACTCACGGAGACGGGGAGGGTTACTCGTAGGGGGCTAATAGGGGGGTTTTACAAGAGGGTGGAAAGGGGGCTGCCCACGTTGAACGCGTTGAACAAATTGAACACGTGTCCGCGTCCGCCCGACGGCACCCTGCCCGGGCATATTGCCAGATTACCCTTTCTCCTCGCGTTCACAATCACGGCGCGCTCGACAGACGCCGGTAAAGAGACGACCGAAACACCCTTGCCGTTATGTCGGTGATGCGCTCAGCCCGCGGGCTCGCCGGCCTGGCGGCGCGTGTGTGCAACAGCTCTCGGGTTGCGGTTACACGATCCTCCACGTCCTCCTCCTCCATCTTCCCCACCGCCTCAACTTCGACGCGCGCTCCGGCAGGGGCTTACACTCGTCCACTTCTCAGCTCAACTTGAGCCGTGCATGACACAAGACAACACCCTGCACACCCTAAACACTCCGTAGCGCCCCCTTATCACGGGCTACACAACCCCTACGCTCACCTCCTATCCCACAAAAAGCGCTCAAGTTGAGCTGAGAAGTGAACGAGTGTAAGCCCCTGCGCCCCGGCCCTCGCCGCGCTATCCTGCCGCACACGCGGGTTCGCCGCCCCCGCGACCCCGGTCACCGCGGACGGCGACGCCAACGTCGATTCCAAGTCCGCGCTCGAGATGAAGGGCGTTCAGCTTGATGGCCGCCCGCTCTACCTAGACATGCAGGCACGGCAACCTTCACCTAATTACCTTTCTCCACCTTTCAATTGCCCAGCTCACTTTGTTGTCGCTCGAGGCGCGCACCAAGCAGACAGCCGCTGACCGCCACCGTAACCGTCGGGCCGTCACGCCTAACCTGCTGACCGTCTATCTCAACCTCCTCGCCTGAACTCCTGATGCTGCTTAACCGCTTGTCCCTGATACTCGCCATCACTTGATTTATCTATCCACTTAGATTACCTCGAATTCACGTTAGTTGAGCTGGAAAGAATTTAGGGCAGGCCCTAAACGTAGGCCACGACCCCCGTGGACCCGCGTGTGCTGGACGCGATGATGCCGTACTTCGTGGTAGGGCGGTGCAGGTTGAACCGATGAAACCCGTGTTGAAAGCGACCATAAGCTAAGATCTGACGAGCCGCTTATAAACGTTGCTTTCAAATTCAACTTGCGCCGCTACTTCGTGGACTCGTACGGCAACCCGCACTCGCGCACGCACCTGTACGGGTGGGAGTCTGAGCAGGCCATCGAGGCAGGAGCTTACCGTCCACTATTCAGCTCAACGTGAGCCATTTCTGACACGAAATACACCCTTTACACCCTTTACACCCTTTACACCCCCCAACACCTCCTACACACCCGCAAAAGAACCCCTAAACAATCCCTCAGTGCACCCCCTATTCTATAGAAAGCGCTCAAGTTGAGCTTAAAAGTGGAGGATTTTAAGCCCCTGCATCTAGGGCGCGCGCGCGGATGTCGCCAAGATCATCGGCGCCAACCCCAAGGCATGGCCTGGCACAGGGGCTTACACTCGTTCACGTTGGAGCTC
>Ga0307489_10002045_pt1 | contig 13451 bp, 6 predicted proteins | sample SB12metaG_FD_202247 | JGI IMG/M metagenome (GOLD analysis project Ga0307489, IMG submission 202247) | Sea-ice brine microbial communities from Beaufort Sea near Barrow, Alaska, United States - SB 1.2 | ecosystem: Environmental > Aquatic > Marine > Coastal | place: USA: Alaska | collected 2017-05-06 | reverse complement strand
GAAAAGCTAGTTTCTTTTATGGAAGATACAGGTGGGACAATAGAGGATTATACTAGGCTTAACGCCGATTACTCTCAAGTTGACGAAATTACGTTACTTAAAGAGTATTATAAAAAAGAAAAGCCTTATTTAGAAGGCGAAGACATTGATATGCTTCTAGAGGATTTTATCGTAGATGAAGACCTTGACGAAGAAAGAGATATGCGCAAGAAAAAAATTGCGTTTAAGGAAGAAGTTGCAAAAGCCAAAAGCTATTTAGAAGAGACGAAGAGTAAGTATTACGACGAGATCAAGTTGAGACCGGGCGTTACTCAAGACCAACAAAAAGCTACAGACTTTTTCAACCGATATAATAAGCAGCAAGAAGCAGCTGAGCAACAACACGCACAATTCAAGGAAAATACTAAAAAGCATTTTAACGACAATTTCGAAGGTTTCGATATCAAAGTTGGTGAAAAAAGCTATAAGTATAATATTCAGAATCGTGATAAAGTTGCAGAGAGCCAATCGAATATTAACAACCTTGTCGGGAAGTTCCTAGACTCAGATGGTAATGTTAAAGACACGAAAGGTTATCACAAAGCTATGTACGCTGCTGACAATGTAGATAAGATCGCAGCTCATTTCTATGAGCAAGGAAAAGCGGATGCCGTAAAAGAAGTTGTAAGCAGTTCTAAAAACTTAAGTAGTACCAAAGCTAGGTCTACCCAAGGAGAAGTGTTTTTAAACGGATTTAAAGTTAAAGCAATTTCAGGCACTGATTCTACAAAACTAAGAATTAAAACAAAAAAATTTAACTAAAAAAACAAACGATTATGAGTTTAACTCCTCAATTTGGGTCTCTTGTCCCAAGTCAACAGCAGCAATTGCTTCAATCAAACTACCTACAATTTAATGGTGGTGGAGCAAACGCAAATGATTTTGCACAGCAATATCTACCAGAAATCTACGAAGCTGAAGTAGAGCGTTACGGAAACCGTACGTTATCTGGATTCTTAAGAATGGTTGGCGCTGAAATGCCAATGACTTCTGATCAAGTAATTTGGTCTGAACAAAATAGATTACACATCTCTTATGATGGAGTATCTCAAGCTAACGTTGGAGTTGGTACTCTTTCTCAAATCACAATAAATCCAGGTGCAGCTGCAGGTGTATCAAATGTTATATCTGTAAATGATACTGTAGTAGTTTTAGACCCTGCTACAGGATTAGAAGCTAAAGGTATTGTAACTTTAAGCGTTGTTGGTGCTGCTGGAACTATTGATATTCAGCCTTATTCTGACGCAACCTTAACTGCTCAAGGATTCAGTGCTACTGGATTAAAGGTGTTTGTTTATGGTTCTGACTACGCAAAAGGATCAAATATCGCAACTGGTGCACGTACAAGCGTTGAACCTTCTTTTACTCAATATTCTAATTCCCCAATCATTATCAGAAATCAATACACAGTATCTGGATCTGATATGGCACAAATTGGATGGGTTGAAGTTGCAACTGAAGACGGAACATCTGGATTCCTATGGTATTTAAAAGCTGAATCTGAAACTCGTCTACGTTTTGAAGATTACTTAGAAATGTCAATGGTAGAAGGTGAGTATAATCAAGTTGTGGCAACTGCTGGAACAAACCCTGGAACACAAGGTTTATTCGCCGCTATTCAAACTCGTGGAAATGTAGAAGTAGGATTTACTGCTGCTTCTGGACTTGACGAATTTGATGCTATCCTTAAGAATTTAGATACTCAAGGAGCAATTGAAGAAAACATGTTATTCTTACAGAGACAAACATCTCTTGATTTTGATGATATGCTAGCTGCTATCTCTGGTGGATTTGCCGGTGGAACTGCTTTTGGTTTATTTGAAAATTCTGAAGAAATGGCTTTGAACTTAGGATTTAGCGGATTCCGTAGAGGATCTTACGATTTCTATAAGACTGACTGGAAATACTTAAATGACGCTTCTACTCGTGGAGGAATCAACGGTATCAGTTCTATTGAAGGTGTATTAGTACCAGCTGGAACTTCTACAGTTTACGATCAGGTATTAGGAACTAATATTCGTCGACCATTCTTACACGTGCGATACAGAGCTTCACAAGCTGATGATCGTCGTATGAAGTCTTGGTTAACTGGTTCTGCAGGTGGAGCATTTACTTCTACTCTGGATGCTATGGAAGTAAACTTCCTATCTGAAAGATGTTTAGTAACTCAAGCTGCTAACAACTTTGTATTATTCAAAGGAATCTAATTGATTCAAAATTAATGTAATTCTTACCCTCGTTGAACTGACGGGGGTAATTATTACCCTTATATGACATTAGCCCCTTACTACTTATATACTAAGGCTATTGTCACATTTTTAAACTATTTAATTTTATTATATTATGGCTAAACAAGCTAAAGCAAAGCAAGTTGAGGTTGCACCTCAAGAAGAAGCAGTAACAACAATGGCTGCTCCAGTAAAACCTGCAAAATCATCGTGGGAAATCAAGGATAGAGTTTACTACTTAAAAGGTAACAAAAGCCCTTTAACATTAACAATTCCAAGTAGGCATACAAGAAAACATGCTTTACTATATTTTGATAAAGAAACTGGAAAACAAAAAGAAATAAGATACGCAACTAATCAAGACTCACCTTTAGTAGATGAACAAAAAGGGGAATGCACTATGGGTCATATAAGGTTTAGAGACGGAGATTTAAAAGTTCCAAAAGAACAACAGAACTTGCAAAAGTTACTGTCATTATATCATCCTTTAAAAGGTAGAATATATGAAGAATTTAGCGCCACAGCGGTGGCTGAAGATGAACTTGATGTTTTAGACCTTCAAGTAGATGCTATGAATGCAGCTAGATCAATGGAAGTAGATCATGCAGAAGCTATATTAAGAGTTGAACTAGGTTCTAAAGTAAATGAAATGAGTTCTAAAGAACTTAAAAGAGATTTAATGTTATTTGCTAGAAGCAATCCTGCATTGTTTATTAACTTAGCTAATGATGAAAATGTACAACTAAGGAATTTTGCTATTAGAGCACAAGAGGTTGGAATTATAAGTCTATCACAAGATCAACGAACATTCACGTGGGTGTCAACTGGTCGAAAATTAATGAACGTTCCTTTTGATGAAAACCCTTACTCAGCGTTTGCGGCTTTCTTAAAAACAGACGAGGGAGTAGAAATCTATAAGTCTATAGATAAAAAACTATAATAACATGTAATACTAATATAGGGCTCGTTAACTCGGGCCCTTTATTATAACAAAAACAAAAAATGGCGGTAAATATAAATACAGTATATCAAACAGTCTTGTACATATTAAACAAAGAACAGAGAGGCTATATAACTCCAGCGGAGTTTAATAGTTTAGCGGCTCAAGTTCAAGACGAGATATTTCAATCATATTTTCCAGACGGTAATCAACTAAATCGCGTAAATCAAAATAACACTCAAAACGACACTGAGTTTTTTAATGTATATGAAAACAATAGATATAAATTATATCCATTTGAACACGAAGTAAGTTTTGATTATGATACAGTATATAATTGCTGGAGCTATAGTCCTACTAGCGCTGATGCTTACGGAGGCATTATTAGGTTGTTAGGTAGCATTTTAGCTACTTATAACTCTAATGTTAATACTACAAATGCTCAAGTAAAAACTAATCCTTTAATAACCTCAATAACACAGCTTACGTCTAAAAGCGATTTTAATAAAATTACAAGGTCTAAGCTAACAACCCCCACTCAACAATACCCCTTGGCTTATCAATATAGTTTAACTGATACATTAGCATCTCCTGGCGTTGTGTTGAACATAAGTCCCAAACCAGACTCTCTAACAGTTAATTGTATATTCGAACCTACAACGCCTAGTTGGAATTCTACAGTAGGCTCGCTTGGTCAGCTTTTGTTTTCGCAAAATTCTAATAACTTTCAATTAGATATTTCTGAACAATATAATATAATTATTGGTATATTAAAATACGCAGGAGTAATTATAAACGACCCTACAATTATACAAGTAGCAGAGCAAGAAGCTCAGCAAGTCTCAATTAACGAAAAATCATAATAATGGGTTTAATAACTGAAACAAATCAACAATATTACCAAGGGGCCCAGGGTTTTTCATCACTAGCGGTATTACCGACTCCTAACACGCAGGCATTTACTGCTACTTTTGATACGGACTTAATATTTGGTAGTTGGAATCCAGCAGATGCTAACTACGCTTTAAATAATTTTAAAGTCTATACAAGCCCTACCGGAATTCCAGGTACATATAGTGAATATGTATTAGCTTATACCGTCGTAAATAACGTTATAACATTAACAGGCTTGCTTTCTAGCACTAAAGTTGTAATACAATTAAAAGTATTAACTGGCGGTAAGTACGGTCAAACAGAAGATGAAAAAGCTTATGGAGATACTGTAGAAGATAATTACGGAAGCTATGAGTATATAAAATTAACTGACGCTATAGATAACTTTATGGTTGGCTATGTGGGTGATGGTAAATTAATACAAAACGCTAAAAAGTCTGACGTATTGTTTTTTGCAAAAAGAAGTTTGCAAGAATTTAGCTATGACACTTTAAAAAGCATTCATTCTCAAGAGCTAAATATACCAGCAAGCTTAAGCGTTATATTGCCTCAAGACTATGTTAACTACGTAAGAGTATCTTGGATAGATCAGCTAGGTGTAAAAAGAATTATATATCCGGCAAACAACTTGACTATAGCTCCTTTTGGAACACCTATACAAGATCAAGCAGGCGTTCCAACTCAAGACAGCTTTGGAGAAAACATTGAAGGAACTTCTCTTACAACTGAAAGATGGAAAAGAGCTAATGACAATTTAATAAACGGTCAGCTAGTTAACAATATAGATGAAGCTGTTGACTTTCAAAATGCTTATGGCTTTGAAGGCAGTTGGAACTGGGGTAGACAATATGGTCTAGATCCTCAAACATCTCAAATTAACGGATGGTTTAACATGAATGAAAGAGAAGGTAAAATGTCTTTCTCTAGCAATTTAGCCGGAAAGCTAATTGTGTTAGAATACATCTCTGACGGTTTAGCTTACGACTCAGATACTAAAGTACCTAAGCTAGCAGAAGATGCTCTATACGCTTCTATATTGCACTCTATAATATCTACAAGATCTGGTCAACAAGAGTATTTAGTTCAAAGATTGCAGAAAGACAGAAGAGCTAAACTTAGGAATGCTAAAATAAGATTATCAAATATTAAGCTTGATGAAATTGTTCAAGTTATGAGAGGTAAATCTAAATGGATTAAACACTAAAATTTAATGGCTAAAGTTCAAAATACTTTTTTAAAATCCAAGATGAACAAAGACTTGGATGCGCGTATAGTACCTAACGGTGAATATAGAGATGCTCAAAATGCTCAAATAAGTAAATCAGAAAGTGCTAATGTAGGAAATTTAGAAAATATTCTAGGAAATAAAGATGTTAGTTTAGGCTTAGACACGCAAAGCTTTCAAAAACTTACAGGAGTATCTAAGCTTATATGTATAGGTAACCTGTCTGATGAGGTTAATAGCACAGTTTATCTTTTTTTTACAGACAAAAACAAACAAAGAACTGACTATCAACCTGGTTATACTCCTTCTGGAGAACAATCTAATCACTTTGTAATATCTTACAACGTTTTACTTCAAAGAGCCACAATATTAGTTAAAGGTAATTTTTTAAATTTTTCTACAGAAAATTTAATAACAGGTGTTAATATTTTAGAAGACCTTCTTTTTTGGACAGACAACAGAAATCAGCCAAGGGTAATAAATGTTTCTTTAGCAAACCCTTCTGGATTATCAAACCCCATTTATTATACAACAGAAGATCAAGTATCTGTAGCTAAATATAATCCTTATAAATCAATAGAGTTATATCAAAAAAGTACTTTAGCTAGCACAGCAAGTAATACTTATTACGAAACTACTATGAAAGATGTTAGTAGTTTATTTTTACCTGATGGAGGTACAGCGCGGTCAACTGCAAATCAAACCGCAGGTTTATTATCGCCTTTAGCTGTAGATAATTTAAATGGTCAAATTAATGTAGGTGCTACAGTTTCTTTACAAAATATTTTAACAAAACAATTAGTCGCAACGAGCGCAACAGTTACCAATGTAATTTCCGCAACCAGTGTCGAATTAGACGCTGATATAGAAGTTGATAATAATCAAGTGATTGTTTTTAATCCAAATCCTTATTTTAATTTTGAATTTTCTGGAGATCCTGATTATTTAGAAGATAAATTTGTAAGATTTAGCTATAGGTTTAAGTATGTAGACAATGAGTATTCTATATTTGCACCTTTTACGCAGCACGCATTTATACCAAAACAAGATGGGTATTTCATGTATGAACTAGCTCCTAATACTCCAAAAGACGATCAAACAGAAGCATATCAAAGCACAATAGTTTATTTTGTAGAAAACAAAGTAAATAGCATTGGTCTTAGAATACCTTTACCGTTTTTTAACTATACCCTCGGAGACGCTTTAAAAATAAAAGAAGTAGAAATATTATATAAAGAATCAGACGCGGTAGCAGTTAAAAGAATAGAAGTTATACCTATTGATAATATTACCTCTTCTTCCGGCATTGCTTTTGTAAATGGCAGTCAGCCTAGCCCAGCAGGCGTTATACCCGCGGGGACTAATATAAATATTGACGGTATACAAGGAGGCATTAAAGTTGGCCAACCTATACAAGGTAATAGTATACCTGCTTTAACTACAATAACAAATTTTATTCCATCTGATACAACTAATGCGGGAACAATTCAGCTTAGCAATGCTATACTTTCTCCAGGGCTTGATAATGATTCTTTTTTAACTGTAGGCGATATTAATTATTTTACTTACAATTACGAGTCAACAAAACCAACTACAACTCTTCCAGAAAGCGAGCTAGTTAGGGTTTATGATAAAGTACCTTTAAAAGCATTAGCTCAAGAAGTAGCCGGCAACAGGGTAATGTATGGTAATTTTGTTAATAGATTAACTCCTCCTTTGTCTTTAGATTATAATGTATTGTGTAATGATAAAGCAGATTTTAATGTAAATGAAGTTACAGCGGTATATATAGGAGCCGCAGCTACATACATAGCCGGTAGCAATATAAGCATTAATGTTACTAAAACTTTTACACCTCCTTCTGGTTTATTTGCGGGAATGGTTATAAGTTCTAATAGTCCGGGCGTTTTTATTCCAGCAGGCACTACAGTAGTTAGCACAACTAACAGTGCGCAAAACGTTTCTACATCAGGAACCGCGGAAACAGCCAGTACCACTACATCTATTCAATTATCTTTTGTTAATGGTTCTATTCCAATTGGAGCAAGCGTAGGAAGTCCTAGCGCAGGGATTCCAGCAGGAACCACAGTTGTTAGTTACGATGCTTCCACTCTTACAGTGGTTGTTAGCGCAGCTGTTAATATATCTGCTAATCAAGATTTAAATTTTACTCTAACCGGAACAACGGCAGCTACAGTAACCTTGAGCAATAATGTAACTTTTCCTCTAGGCACAATACCTGCTCCAGTAGCTTTAATTTTTGGTCCAGGGGGTGATGTTATAAATACAACTAGTAAAATAGAATATCCAAATAGTTCTGTAAAACAAAACAGAAACTATCAAGTTGGATTTGTTTTATCTGATAAATATGGTAGACAATCAAGTGTTATACTTTCTAATAACAAGAAGGCTATAACATTGTTTTTAGAAACTTACTCTGGATCTACGTTATATTCTCCATACATAGACAACATAACTAACCCTATAACTTGGCCTGGAGATTCTTTAAAAGTATTATTAAATAACCCTATAACTGGAGACTTATATAACGGAGATACTTCTAGTCAAAATTATAACCCCTTAGGTTGGTATTCTTGGAAAATAGTAGTTAAGCAAACAGAACAAGAATATTATAATGTTTATTTACCAGGCATTATGAGCTCATATCCCAATGAAACTACTTTAGAAGTAGGGGTCACCTCTCATGTAGTGCTTATAAACGATAATATAAATAAAATACCTAGAGATTTAAATCAAGTAGGCCCAGAGCAAAGGCAGTTTGGTAGCTCTATACAATTGTATGGTAGGGTTGAAAATACTGATACAGATCCTGATCCAGGTGGAGGTAATTTAAATAAACAATATTTTTCAACAAGAAGCTCTGACACTGCAACAGTAATTTCTACTGTTAATGACATGTTTGATTTTAACCCTATAAAACCCGAAGCTCCTAATAATTTTCCTCAATTTTATAGCTTAGATTCTAGCCCTTTAATTGCAAGAATTACTACAGAAAATCCAATAGGTCAATTAGCAACAACGCAATATTTTACTGAAAGCGGAAATGCTTTAAAAGCAGAAAGTCTATATAGTTCTCCAACCGCTGGAGTTGTTAACGACGCAAAGCCTCAAGATTTTGTTTGTATAGTAGCTTTCACGGGTGACATCAACAACCCTCCAGCGGGTATAGCGCCATTTGATTTAGTAAGCAGCAATAGCTTGCCTGGTAAGACATACGTAAAGAATGTGAGCACAATTACAGAAGATTACCCTGCTACTGCTGAAGCTGTTAGCGGTTTAAAAATAGAACTTGTAGATAGCGAAAACAATAATTTTTTCTTTATACCAGTAGAAAATGAACTTATAACAATAACTAAAACAACAGGAACAGGAGCTCCAAGCTCAACTAATTTCAGGACAGAAGCAATACCCGGGATTCAAAGGCTAGCCGTTTATGAAACGCAGCCTACTGAAAGTTTATTAGATATTTATTGGGAAACTTCAAGTTCGGGTTTAATTTCTGATTTAAATTCTGTTGTATTAAACAATCAAGACACTCCAGCAGGCGTGCAATTTTTTCCTTTTAATACAAGTACTTTTGATGAAGGGTTGCCGCAAAACAGTGATATATTAGCAGAGCCTTTTGAAATAATTGATAGTTTTGGTCAAACTATAATCTTAAACCCCGATACTTTTGATAGTATAGAATTAATTGAAGTAAGAAATGGTAATAATGATTTAGTTACTGGCAATAACACCGCTAGTAATTTTAGAGATTATTTTAGACTTGTAGATAGTAATGGAGATATAAATGGGCAAACTGCACCTTGGCGAATACAAACAACAAGTGCAACTGGTGCAAATGCTGTTTCGCCTCCAGAAGGAAGCTATTACAATAACATATTTTACATGTTTGATGCATCCGCGGCGTTAAGAGAATTTAATTTTAAATTTAAAGTAACGGTTGACGACCAAGAAAATATTATAAATAAAGAAGTATTATTAGATAACGTGCAACCTCTTTATGATTTAATTGTTGTAGATAACAATCCCGATGCCGCAGCTTCTTATGGCCCAGGAGCATCACCACCAACACAAATCCCTAATCCGCCTAATGTTATTACAGCTACCGCTAAAAGAAATCAAACCTCAACGATTGCTACAATTGAAATTCAAAACGGGGCACACAACCCACAATTAGATTTTCAAGATCTTAATTTTACAGATGGAAGTTTAAGCGCAAATATATTTAGTCAAAAAATAGGTGCAATAAACGGAGAAGACGCTTTAGGGGTTGGAACTAGTATTCCTATTTTTCGATTACAAGAAATTGTTGATGAGAGTGCAAACAAAAGGTCTGGGCAATTAAAAATTAATTATTCCGGTATATTTAATTCTGGAGGTTTACAAACAGAAAACGTGCCTGCGGAACTTTATTTTGTGACTATAAGAATACAAGATGCTGGATTAGCTTATGAAGATGTTATATTTGAAATAGACATGCGAGTTCGATTGGTTGGGGGCGAGTATAACCCCGACGAGACTCAAAGTGGTAATATTTTTAATTGCGCCCTACAAATTGATTTTTCACCAACCGGTGGTTTCAATAGCTTTTTTCGAACACAATGTGGTCTTTCTGCACCTAATCTTTGGAGCGGTGCTTCTTGGACTTTTTTTAGCGCTAACGTTCTTAGAATAGACGCAGGTAGACCTGGGGTTACAGCAAGTGAAGTAGGATATTATTTATATGCAGGAGGCACTTTTGCTAATGATATTGAAGCGGTTGAAACAACTTCTACTTCTATTGCCGCTAGTGAAAGTTTACTTCGGTACAGCGGCCTTGATAACCTTCAGCAAGGAGGGACTATTAACATTCCATTTAACACACCAAATGGGTTTGGTCACCAGGTTCAAAAACAGACACTTGTAGCCAACCCTACTGATCTTCAGCCTTTAGTAAAAGGTATTGTTACAGTTACCGATTTTTCTGTCCGAACAACACCTCCTGATCTTAATATTGGTGATGAAATTACAATTACATTTGATATTGCTAGTATACAAGGCGAAATTACTGCATGCCAAAACGTTTTTATGAATTGGCCAAATAACAATCCAATTTTTGGTTCTAGTACACGTAATGCAGTTAACGCACGTTTAAACAGGATTAAATCCCTTGATATGGCAACAGGAGTTATTGTAGTAAATTGGGAGGATGCACTTTATGGCGCACTAGAAAGTGGGGAAACAACATTAAAAATTTGGGGTGGTAGTTTAGAAAATGCAAATCCTTGGTATTTTTCACCTGGTGTTGATCTTAATAGTTTGGCTAGGATACAATATTATTATGAGTTTAGCGAATGGGTTATGCAAAGAAATTGGCAAAACGGTGGAACAAAATTTGGACCTAAAGGATATGCAAGTCCTGCTCTTGATGGAACCAATAATTCTACTTTAGGCGGAATGAATCCCCCGGGAAATACTTCAAACTCGCAACCGCCTATAGTAATATCAAGTGTACCTGATTTTATATCCCCAGGAGATCTTGATAATATAACCTTCAGCATTACATAAAAGTAATTTAAATAAAAGATAAGTAATAATAATTAAATATGGCCGGAGCAATAATTGAGGTAAAATACTTTAACACTTTTCTATTGAAAAAGACAGTCAACAACGGAAAAGATGTTCTTTGGAATGGATCTTTTGGTATACCTAAAAGTATCGGCGGTTATCCTGCTACGTTAGCAAATGAAGAGGCAGATTCTTGGGTTATTGAAGAATCAAGAATAAGGGGCGGCTACAATAATACTTCAGTTGATTTTGGAGCTAAGGCTTACATAGTAGAAGAAGAGCCCCAAGGCACTAGAAGATTTAATGCTATTATATATTCTGGTATATTTAATTCTAGAACCGGTATAAATAAAACAAATGTTTTTTCTGTAGCGGAAGATATAACTAAAGCTGCAGACCCAGCAAATGGATCAATACAAAAGCTATACGCTGAAGACACTAATTTAAATGTTTTTCAAGAATTAAAAGTAAGTAGAGCGTTAATAGATAAAGACGCTATATACGCCGCTGAAGGAGGTGGAACAGTCACCGCTAGCAATTTAGTAATTGGCGTTATACAACCATATGCTGGAAAGTTTGGGATTTCTAAAAATCCAGAAAGTTTTGCTTCTTATGGTTTTAGAAAATATTTTTCTGATGTAAACAATAATTCTATTTTAAGATTATCAAAAGATGGTTTAACTGAAATATCAAATTATGGTATGAAAGACTTTTTTAGAGATGAATTAAATGCTGTTACTACAAATCAATTAAGTGGAAATATATTTGGTGCTTATGATATATATGGAAAAGATTATGTTATATCTATGCAGAATGGCGAAAACTTTAAAACTTTAAATTTTGACGAGAAACCGTCAGGGTGGGTAAGTTTCTTTTCGTATGCTCCTGATCAAGCTTTTAGCTTAAGAAATAACTTTTACACTGTAAAGTCTATAGGTGGTACCGCAAGCGTAAACGGAGCTGTAACAGCCAGCCCAAATGTAATAATAGATGGAGTTCAAAACTTTATAGAGCAATATTCTACAGTTGAATTATTAGTTCAAGGAATCCCAAATTATACAGCTGTTCCACTAGGAACTACTGTTGTTAGCTTTAACTCAACAACAGGTGCTTTAGTTTTGAGTGGAAATGTAACTTTAGCTAATAATGATTTTTTAACATTTGGGGGAGTTGCTAAACTTTGGCAACATTACGATACATCTGTTAATAGAGGTAGCTTTTATGGGCAAGACAATAAAACATCTATAACATTTGTTTTTAATCCAAACCCAACCAATTCAAAAACATTTAATACAATTGCATATGAAGGATCTAATGGATGGCAAGTAGATCAGTACACCTCAGATCCAACGGGAACTCAATTTGTTGAGGCTTGGCAAAACAGCACGGATTTAGCCTCTAGTATAAAAAGCTATACAGAAGGGGAATATATAATAACAGAAGGATCAGGGCTTACCACGTCAGCTTCTATAAGTAATATTGTTTCTTTAAATTTAGCAAATGTTACTGGTATGATAAGAAGTGGTGATATTGTGAGCGGTTTAGGAGTTCAATTAGGCACAACAGTTGTTTCTTATAACGCAGCAAGTGGATTATTAACTGTTAGCGCCAGCTTAAGCGTAGCCTTAGGGGCTTTATTGTCCTTTAGTGGTTCTGTAGTTAGAGCAGACTACTTAAGTGTATTTGGGACTTTAAACCCGCCAAATCAAAAAAATTATACAGGTTTTGTTTTAAAAGAAAATAAATACGTTGCAAACTTGTTAAACAATTCTATAGCAGCCCCTGGTGAAATAATATTTGGAAGCGCTATAAGCGGAATTAAAGGGTTTTATAGTACTGTAAAATTATCTACAGACAGCACCACGGATCTTGGTGGGGAAAAAACTTTGTTTTCAACCGAGAGCGTATACACGATGAATAATGGATATTAAAAATAAAAATATATGGGACCAGCAGCAATAATAGGAGGAGTAGCTTCAATAGCAGGCGGGCTATTTGGGTCAAGCGCAGCTAAAAAAAGAGAAAGAGCAGCTCGCAGGGAAAAAAAAAGATTGCAAAATAAACTAAATACCTTAGAAGCTAACAGACAGGAAATTGTAAATCCTTATCAAGATTTAAGCAGCATGATTAGTAATCCTTTCGCTAATTTATCAGTAGCCACAGGCGCAGCTGAAATGAAAATAGAAGAGGCTGATATATCTTTAGCTAACACTTTAGATACTATGAGAGCAACAGGCGCAAGTGCTGGTGGTGCAACAGCGCTGGCTCAAGCGGCGTTACAGTCTAAGAAAGGCGTTGCAGCTAGTATTGAGATGCAAGAAAAACAAAACGAGGATAAACGGGCAACTGGAGAAAAACAAAAACAAGACGCTTTGATTGCTGAGAGCAAGAGAGTTCAAGAGGGTGAAGCTTATGAGTTTAACTTGAGAGAAAATAGACAGATGGCCGAACTAGACAGGACAGCCGCAATGCTAGGCGCGTCTAAGCAAGCCGAAGCACAGGCGCAGTCAGATAGAACAGGTGCAATGACTGGAATGTTTGGGTCATTAGCTGG
>Ga0307489_10002044_pt1 | contig 13459 bp, 10 predicted proteins | sample SB12metaG_FD_202247 | JGI IMG/M metagenome (GOLD analysis project Ga0307489, IMG submission 202247) | Sea-ice brine microbial communities from Beaufort Sea near Barrow, Alaska, United States - SB 1.2 | ecosystem: Environmental > Aquatic > Marine > Coastal | place: USA: Alaska | collected... | reverse complement strand
CCCGGATCTAGAGTCTGCCTGTAATGATCCTGCTGTTGATGCACTGTTTATCTGCACGCCCAACTATACCCACTTCGAGATTCTGCAAACCGCGATCAAATCGGGCAAACCGATCTTTTTAGAAAAGCCTATGGCTACAGACTTGCAGGATGCCGCGGCTACTGAAGCTATGGCGCGAGCCTATTCCTCGTTTATCCAGATCGGTTTGCAGTACCGTTATAAGGCTCAGTATGTGGAGGCTTTTCACGAGGCGCTAGACAGGGGGTCTCTGGGTGAGATCAAAACCATTAGCCTCAGTGAATACCGACCGCCATTCTTGGATAAGGTGGCACAGTGGAATAAATTTAATATCACCAGCGGTGGCACATTGGTTGAAAAGTGCTGCCATTATTTCGACCTGATTAATCTGTTGGCCCAGTCTCAGCCGGTGAAGGTCTATGCCAGCGGCGGTCAGGCGGTGAACTTTGTCGATTTTGAGCGGGACGGCAAAAAGTCCGATATTGATGATCATGCCTTTGTGGTGATTGATTATGCCAATGGCACCCGCGCCAATTTCACCCTGAATATGTTTTGTCACGACTTTAGCGAAGAGCTGATAGTCAGCGGTGAGCGCGGCCGTTTAACCGCCAAAGAAGTGTTTAATTTTCACCAGCAGCAGGGTGCCAAAGCAACCCTGGCGATTGAAGCCGGTGAGCTGGGTCCATCGAAAACCATGGATCTGACTTACCCTGCTCTGATAGAGCAGAGCGGCCATCAGGGCGCCACCTATTTTGAGCATATCGCCTTTGTCGATCAGCTCGAGAAAAAGTCTGTGTCGGCGGCGACGCCACTTCAGGGACTCTGGTCGATGATTGTTGCCAGTGCCGCTCAGGCGTCTATCGCCAGTGGCGGGGCAGTGGATATAAACCAATTTATGGCGGCCAATGATTTGGCCCATTACTTAAACGATTAGGAATATTATGTCTGACGCTATTAAAACGCCTGCTATTCAAGCTACTACTATCCAAGCACCGGCGATTAAAGTCTCCTCCAAGTCCATGCCCGCTGTGGGTCTGGGTCTGTGGAAGATCGACCAGGACAGTGCTGCAGATGCGGTCTATGAAGCAATCAAGGTGGGCTATCGCCATCTGGATAGCGCCGCTGATTACGGTAACGAGCAACAGGTGGGTGAGGGCATTGCCAGAGCTATAGCCGATGGTCTCTGCAGTCGTGAAGAGCTGTGGGTAACTACCAAGCTGTGGAATACCTATCACCGTGCAGAGCATGTTGAGGCGGCCTGTCGCCGATCAATGGATGATCTGGGTCTGGATTATATCGACCTCTATCTGGTGCATTTTCCGATAGCCCTGCGCTATGTGGATTTTAATCATCGCTACCCGGCGGAGTGGATCTTTGATCACAGCGCCGAGAATCCCTGTATGGAGCTGGATCAGGTTCCCCTGAGTGAAACCTGGGGCGCTATGGAACAGCTGGTAGAAAATGGTCTGGTGCGTCAAATCGGCGTCTGTAATTACAGCGCAGCTCTGTTGCATGATCTGATGAGCTATGCCCGAATCAAGCCGGCCATGTTGCAGATCGAATCTCACCCTTACCTTACTCAGGAAGCCTTATTGCGCACCGCGCGTTCTTACAATATGGCCGTCACGGCGTTCTCGCCACTGGGTTCTCTGTCCTATGTGGCACTGAATATGGCCAGCGCCAATGACACAGTATTAACAGATCCGTCAGTACTGGCAGCGGCACAGCGCAATGGGGTTACAGCAGCTCAGGTGGTCTTGCGCTGGGGTATTCAGCGGGGCACAGCGGTGATTCCAAAAACCAGCAATCCTCAACGTCTGATTGAGAATTTAACCCTCACGGAATTCAGTTTAAACGATGAGGAAATGGATGCCATTTCCGCGCTCAATCAGAACCGTCGCTTTAACGATCCGGCACAGTTTTGCGAAGCCGCGTTTAATACTTTTCACTCGATTTACGATTAATCATTATGAGCCAGCTAAAAGTTGAGACTATCAATCTACCTGAGCAGCAGTATTACGGGGCGAGCGTTTTCCCCCTGGTCTGCAGTGCCACTCATGACTCTAACCAACCTGTTGTAGCAGGTCATGTCGCAGGTCATGTAGCAGATCATGTTGCAGAATGGATTGCCGAGCATCGCGATCAGATAGAAGATCAACTGGCGCTCACCGGTGCGATTTTATTTCGCGGTTTTGGTCTTGTAGATGATCGCGATTTCGATAATTTTATTCGCGCCTTTGACTGGCCCAACTTTACCTATGCCGAGTCTCTCTCCAATGCCGTGAGACGCAACCGCACAGAGTTGGTCTTTACCGCCAACGAAGCACCGCCAACGGTGTCGATCTTTTTGCATCACGAGATGGCCCAGACTCCGGTCTATCCCTCAAAGTTATTGTTCTTCTGTGAGCAGGCGGCGGAAGAGGGCGGCGCTACACCTATCTGTCGTTCAGATATTTTGCTACAGCAACTCCGTGAGCAACTGCCGGGTTTTGTCACAGATTGCGAGAACAAAGGCGTGCGCTATTCCCAGACCATGCCTCTGGTAGAGGACCTAGCCTCAGGTCAGGGCCGCAGTTGGCAGAGCACATTGAGTGCCGAGAATCGCCAACAGGCCGAGAGCAAGCTTAGGCATTTAAATTATGACTGGCAGTGGCAGGAGGACGGTTCGCTGAGCGTGACCACCCCTGTATTGCCAGCGGTACGCCAACTCAATGATGGCCGAACCGTGTTTTTTAATCAGCTGATCGCCGCCTTTCGCGGTTGGAAAGATGCCCGCAATAGCGGCGAAAAATCCATCTGTTTTGGCGATGGTTCAACTATCGACAGCGCCCATATGGCCCTGGCCATCGAACTGGCCGACCAGCTGACGTTTGATATTCCCTGGCAGTCTGGTGATGTTGCTGTGTTAGATAATTTTTTGGTCATGCATGGACGGCGGCCCTTTCAGGGTAAACGTACTGTATTGGCTTCATTGGTTGCTTGAGTAGGATGTGGTTATGAAAATGATTATTTTAGGTCTTCTGCTAACAGTGGCAGCGCCCTTCGTGAGTGCCGAGTATTCCCGCAGCTATATCGAATCCCATCCATTGGAAACAGTTGCGGTCAATGGCATTGAAATGGCCTATCGAATTGTTGGGCAGAACCCAGATAGTCCTAAAATAGTGATCATCATGGGTCTTGGTGGTTCCAACCTAGTGTGGGGCGACACGCTGGTCAAGGGCCTTGAAGAGGGCGGCTATGAGCTGCTTATGTTCGATAACCGCGATGTAGGTGGCTCCACCCGTTTTGACGATTGGGGGCAGCCGACTCTGTGGTTGCAGCTGATTAAGCAAAAGATCGGTTTGCCTGTAAATGCGCCCTATACATTGGATGATATGGCGACTGATACAGTGGCCCTAATGGATGCGTTGGGGTATCAAGATGCCCATATTGTCGGCACCTCTATGGGCGGCATGATCGCCCAGGTTATCGCCGCGCAATATCCCCAGCGCACGCGCAGTTTGGTGTCGATTATGTCCTCCACTGGTGCTCGTCACCTACCTTGGCCGACGCGCCAGGCCGAGGGCAATTTGCGTGAGCTTGCAGTGGGTGATGCGGCGGCGGAGCGGGATGCGATGATGCGCGCTCGGGGTTTCTTTCCGGATTCAATGCCGCGCCAGCTGATGGCGATTTTTAAGTCCGGTGACCGCTCTAAAGATGTGGCCAGTATTCAGGCCAGCACCCTGGTGATGCACGGTGTTGATGACACATTGGTGCCACCGCCACATGGTGTGCATACAGCGGAGTTAATTGAGGGCTCTGAGTTTGTACTGCTCGAGGATATGGGCCACAACATGCCCGACAACGTCATGCCTGAGTTGATCTCGCGGATGCGTGGGCATATGGATAAGTTTGAGGCTGCCGTCGACGCCGGGGGGCAGTAGAGCTCCGGATGGCTAAACGGTCTTATAAGCCGCCTAAAGCGATTCAGGCACAGTCTTGAGTTGCAGCCGCTGGCGCAGATAGCGGGCAAATTGATCGACGCTGATATTCAGTGCGGCACTCACCAGAATCAGCAGCAGGGCCACATCAAAGCGAAAGGTCTCAAAGGCCGAGTCTATATAAAAACCCAATGTGGCAATGCCGAGAATTCCAAGAATCGCGGTCTCCCGCAGAATGACTTCCCAGCGATAAAACAAGAAGGCTAAAAACTGTCGGTAAATTCGCGGCAGCACTTCATAGAAATACAGAGTGACTCCACGGCTGGCATCCGCACGCAAATTGAGCTCTTCAGTATAGCGCCCAAGCAGATGGCCGATAATCGCACCATTGTGAATGCCCAGGGCCAATATGGCCGGTAACATTGAGGGGCCCAAGATCAGCAGGCCGATAAAGGCCAGTAGGTATTCCGGCAATGTGCGCAGCAAAATTAAAATTGAATCGCCGATGCCGCGTTTCCAGCGACGCTGGATAAAGAGCGAAGAATTGAGTGGCAGCAAAGCGAGAGCTAAGAGCCCGGTAAAGACCAAACTGATCTGCCCCAGCAGCACCGTATTCACCAAACCGGGCCAGACCTGCTGTTGCCATAGCAGGTTAAACCACTGGGTAAAATTATTGATTGTTTCCCCGCTGAGGAATGCTTGCCCACGGAGTGGTGCTGGCACTATATCTTCGGTGACAAAGCGCACCAGCAGCTGCCAAGAAATTGTCGCCTGAGGCGGCAGATAATAGAACACCGCCACCAAATAGATCGGCAGCAGGCGTTTGTGCAGCCACAGGCGTAATGTCCCTATAAGTAGCAATAGAGCATAAAAGAACGCTGCTGCGTCACTGTAATGGCCATCGCTAAGGGCGGTTTCAAGATGAAAGCCCAGGGTGGGCAGACCGACAAAACCGAGAATGGCGCTGGAGCGAATCGCGCACTCAAAACGGTAGCTGGTGTAGGTGGCCATGGAGCGCCATGCCAGCGGCAGTACCGAATAGAAAAAATGGCTTAATCTGCTTGGGGTGCGGGGTAGGTTGTTGGCCGGTGCTGGGTCCACCTCTTCAAACAGTTCGCCATAGATTTTCGCCAGGGTGCCAGCATAGGGAATGGCGATGGCCATCAGACCGGTAAGAGATGAGAGCCCGGCCACCTGCATAAACAGCAGTGCCCAGAACAGCTCATGGATCGAGCGGATAAAGGCGCAGAATGCCCGCACCAAAGTAAAACGATAACCCAGTGCCAGAACAAAGCCGGCGATGGCGGCGATAGTCACACCCTGGAGGGCAAAGGCGAAGGTATTGGCAAGGCTGCTAAGCAATGTGGGCCAGGACCAGACCGAGGGGCTTAGGGCGCCAGCCGTCATCAGTCCCAGTTCTGACCAGGGATCGGCAGTGCTGATATCTATATCTACGAGTAGCAGGCAGATCAGGGCCGAGACGGCAAACCAGAAGCTGATATTACGCAGGGCGCTGGCGGAGGTATTGATCGAGTTAGGCGCTGAACCATTGGCAGAACTATTGGCCGAATTATTGGCTGAATTACGGGCGAAGAGCGACATCAGCTGGCGCCATAGAGGCCGGCAAGGTCACTGGCCTGCAATTGGTCACTGGGTGCATCGAGGACAATGGCGCCGTCCTGCAAGCCGATAATACGGGTGCAAATAGACAGGGCTTGGGCTATATCGTGGAGTGCCAATACCACTGTTTGATGCTGTTGGCAGATCAGTTGCAATAGGGCATCACCCTGGTATTCATCGACATTGGCCACAGGTTCGTCACCGAGAAATATTGGCCGCTGTTGAATCAGTGCGCGGCCAATACTGGTGCGCTGTTGTTGGCCGCCGGAGAGTTTGTCGGTGGAGCTAAACAGGTGCTGCTCAAGCCCTAGCTGCTTGGCTAAAGGCTCAACAATGTTCAGCGCGTCGGGCAGGGGCTTAATCAAATTGACCAGATTGTAGGCCAGGGAGTGGGAGCTCAGTGCGCCCATATAAATATTGTGAAAGGTGCTGAGTATGGGCACCAGGCCGGGTTGCTGAGGACACCAGGCAACCTGATCAGGACGCTGCTCGCGCAGCGCCTTGAGCAGTGTTGATTTGCCAGCACCGCTCTCACCAATTAAAGCCACGCGCTCGCCGCTGGCAATGCTCAGGGAGAGATTGTCTAGCACCGTACGCCCCTGATACTGCAGGCGTTGGTCGCTAAACTGGAACAGCGCTGTTGGCTGTTTAAGGGCGTCGTTCAAAAAAGCTGCCTACTTGCCTGCATCAATGATACCGACGCTAATCGCGGTATCTAAAATCGGTTGGTAGAGTTCGTTGTCAGCGGCAATAAAACCACTGCGCGGGAAACTTGCCAGCAGGTCGGGGTCATTCATATTCAGTAAGGCTTGAGTCAGGCGCGCCTGAAAACCTGGACCCCAGCTGTCATTCACGTCGCCGCGCACTGTCCACTGATAGTCGGGGTAGCTCGGGGTGCGCCAGATTACTTTGACTTTATCACTGTCGATTTTGCCTGAGGCCAGTTGCTTGTCCCAGACTTTGTAGTTTACGGCGCCAACTTCGTAGGCACCGGATTGCACTAGGGCAATAGTGCGGCTGTGGTCGCCGCTGTAACCAACCTTGCTGAATAGGTTATTTGGAGTGTCGCCCAAATTTTCGCGAATAAAGTATTCCGGCATCAGTCGTCCAGAGGTTGAACCTTTGGAACCGAAGGTGAAGGTTTTACCCGTTATGGCTGCTGGCAGGCTGTCGCTGGGCTCTATGCCAGTGCTGCTGTGGGCAATAATATAACTGGTGAAAAACGGATCTTCTGTGCCCTGGGCAATGGCTTGGCTGCCGGGTACTAGACGTCGTGCCTGAACACCGGAGAGTCCACCAAACCAGGCCAGTTGAACCTGGTTGTTACGAAAGGCGGTGACTGCTGCGGAATAGCTCTTAACCGGAATGTAGCGGACTTCTATGCCTAACTCAGCCTGTAAATAGACGGCAACCTTATCAAAGCGCTCTTGGAGGTTGGCTTCGTCTTGATCGGGAATGGCGCTGAAGACAAATGTCTTAGGGCTAAGGTTATTGTTAGAGCTAGAGTTGGCAGAGCTAGAGTTGGCAGAGCTAGTGCTGACAACGGCAGCCACGGTGCTGAGGCCAAAGGGCGAGGCACTGGAAATAGAGGTTACAAACAGCAGGGTGAGCGCGACAATAGAGCGCAGTAGCTGAATCCGCATGGAAAGATCCTTTTAATTAGTTGAGCCTGTGATCGCTAGAAATGGGCGGACAGGTTACCGCGGCGGCGATTGTACCAGTGATCAAGTCTGTGGGTAACTGTGGGTAACAGGAGGTGGGGTTAATAAGCTTGTGGTGAAAGGTCTTTTAATCGAGGGTCTGGCGGGAATAGAGGGTTAGTGGTTTAGGGGTTTAGGGGTTTCGGGCTTTAGGAAACTGAGCCTGACAAATTTCTGTCAGACCCAGTTGATCTAGTCTGTAAGTATACTGCGATAGCTCTAGCTCTAGCTCTGAGACCACTTGGCAAAACTGCTGCCACTCTCGGCCAAGGTCTTGATCAAATCCGCTGGCTGCCAATAGTCTTTGCCGCTCTCTTGGTGCAGGGCGCTGAGCTTTTTATACACTGCGTCTAGCCCCAGCTGATCGGCATATTGCATTGGCCCGCCGTGATAGACCGGGAAGCCATAACCAAACACATAGACCACATCTATATCGCCGGAGCGCTGGGCTATACCTTCCTGAAGGATTTTTGCCCCTTCATTAATCAATGGCAGTAGCAGACGATCGCGGATCTCTTCATCACTGAAATCTCTGCGATTAACGCCGTATTCGGCGGCCTTGGCTTCGACCAGAGCGCTGACCTCAGGGTCGCTGATACGAGCGCGAGTCTGGGGATCATATTGATAAAAACCGGCACCGCTTTTCTGTCCCAAGCGACCCTGTTCCACCAGAGCGTCGGCAACACAGAAGCTCCGTGGATCGCCTTTTTCTTCTTCGGATAAGCCTTCGCGAACCTTGTAGCCGATATCGATACCGGCGAGATCGCTCACTGCCAGGGGACCCATAGCCATACCGTACTCTTCCATCACGCGATCGATCTGTTCGGCGCTGGCACCTTCAATCAAACAGAGTTGTGTTTCGCGGCCGTACTCGCTGAACATGCGGTTGCCGATAAAGCCAAAGCAAACGCCAGAAAGAACAGGAACTTTGCCTATGGCTTTGGCCACTGCCATGGCAGTGGCAATGACTTCGTCAGAGGTTTTATCTGCACGGACAATTTCCAACAGTTTCATAATATTGGCGGGGCTGAAAAAGTGCAGGCCGATAACATCTTCAGGTCGCGTGGTGACCGCGGCTATGGCATTAACATCCTGATAGGAGGTGTTGCTGGCCAAAATAGCACCTGGCTTGCAGACTTTGTCGAGTTGGGTAAACACCTGCTGTTTGATTTCGAGGTTCTCAAATACGGCCTCAATGACTAGGTCGGCATTGGCCAGATCCTGGTAGTCGGTAGTGCCGCTAATCAGGCTCAAACAGCCTTGCTTTTGCTCTTCGCTAAGCTTGCCTTTTTTTACTGTCATGGAATAGTTTTTGTCGATAATTCCCAAACCACGCTGCAGCGCTTCATCGTTGATTTCCAGCATGGTCACGGGAATGCCGACATTGGCAAAGTTCATCGCAATACCGCCACCCATGGTGCCGCCGCCAATAATGGCAACAGACTTGATGGGTCGCTTGGCAGTTTCTTTGCCTATGCCTTTAATCTTGTTGGCTTCACGCTGAGCGAAAAACATATGGCGCATAGCGGCTGACTGGCTACCGTCTTTGAGACCCATAAAGAGGCGTCCTTCAGTGGCCAAGCCTTCATCGAAAGGCAGTGTGGCAGCGGCTTCGATACAGTCGACAATACGTTGGGGTGCCAGCTGACCTCGGGCGCGACCGCTGAGCTGCTTGCGTGAATTGTCGAAAATAGCGGGATCAAAAGAAGCGGGATCTATGTTGATGTCGCGCACTTTGCGCAGCGGTGCGTTGTCTGCAAGCAGCTGGTGAGCATAGGCCATAGCGCCTTCAAGCAGGTCATCGCCTTCAATAATATGGTCGATCAGGTTTAAGTCGACAGCGGCTTTGGCGTTGATTGGGTTGCCGCTAGTAATCAGTTTGATCGCAGCTTCCACACCAGTGAGCCTTGGTGCACGTTGAGTGCCGCCAGCGCCCGGCAGCAGGCCAAGTTTCACTTCGGGCAAGCCGACCATTGCAGTGCTAACCGCACAGCGGTAGTGACAGGCGAGGGCGGTTTCTAGTCCGCCACCCAATGCAGTGCCGTGAATCGCGGCGACCATCGGCTTGGCTGACTGTTCTATGGTTTCGAGAACCTGGTTAAAGTAGGGTTCGGTGGGGGCTTTGTCGAACTCAGAGATGTCGGCACCAGCAATAAAAGTGCGACCCTGACAGATCAGTATCAAGGCTTTGGTGGCGTCGTTCTGTGCTGCGTTAACTGCGGCGTAGATACCGTCGCGCAGTGCCTGTGACAGTGCATTGACCGGTGGGTTGTTGATCCAGATGATCCCGATATCGCCGCGTACTTCATAGCTTGTAACTGACGAGCTTGTAACTGACATAGATTTCCCCAAATAGAATTATTATTTATTGTTGTTTTTAACCGCTACTGCCTAAATTCTTGTTGTTTCGCTTAGCCTACTAATGGCGGTGGTTGGCCAGTCACTTTCTCAAAGCCCTCTGGGCGCACTAGGCTGATATACTTTTGCCGTGAGCAACTTTCCTTTCACTCCAAAACGAGAATAATAACAATGCAGAGTAACAGAGAATTAGATGTAGTGGTCTACGGTGCCACAGGTTTTACTGGACGGCTGGTCGCGGAATATTTGAATAACCAATACGGTGTCAATGGCGAAGTGAAGTGGGCCATGGCGGGACGCAGTCAAGCCAAGCTTGAGTCAGTGCGCGATGAAATGGGTATCTCTGCGGATGTGCCTTTAATCGTTGCCGACGCGGCTGATCTGGCATCCCTGAATGCAATGGTGCTGAGCAGTAAGGTTATTTTGACCACTGTTGGCCCTTACCAGCTGTATGGCAATGAATTGGTTGCCGCCTGTGCTGAGCATGGTACTGATTATGTCGACCTTTGCGGTGAGCCAGCTTGGATGCATCAGATGATTGCGGCGCACTCGGCAGCGGCAGAGGCCAGCGGTGCGCGAATCGTCTTCTCCTGTGGTTTTGATTCTATTCCTTTTGATCTGGGCGTGTTGTTTTTACAGCAGACGGCGGAGCAGCAGTTGGGTGCTATGGTACCTCGGGCTAAAGGTCGCGTTCGTTCAATGAAGGGCACTTTTTCTGGCGGCACCCTGGCGAGCTTCCGCGCCACTATGGCAGCGGCGGGTAAAGATCGTGAGCTGATCAATGTGTTGCGCAATCCCTTTGCACTCACTGAAGGTTTTGTCGGTGCCGATCAACCACGTGGTGATAAGCCCGAGTTTGATGAAGCACTGCAGAGCTGGGTTGCTCCCTTTGTGATGGCGAGCATTAATACCAAGAATATTCACCGCTCAAACAAGTTGATGGGCCATGCCTATGGCACTGATTTTGTCTACGACGAAATGCTGGTGACTGGTCCTGGTGATCGCGGCGAAGCGATTGCCAAAGCGGTTACTGAAGATAAGTCTATGGCCAATGATCCCCGTCAACCAGGTGAAGGTCCGGATCTGGATGAGCGCGTTAATGGTAATTATGATTTGTTGTTGATCGGCGAAGCCACTGATGGCCGTTCGGTGCGGGTCAGTGTTAAAGGTGATATGGATCCTGGTTATGGTTCCACCTCGAAGATGATTGCTGAAAGTGCGGTCTGTTTGGTAATGAACCCTGAGTTGGCCTCTGGCGGTATTTGGACATCGGCACCGGCTATGGGTACGGCGTTGATTGAGCGCTTGCAGGCTAATGCTGGATTGACCTTTACTGTTGAAACGGCATAGTTTTTAGATTGAATTTTAGTTAAGAATCGGTGCGGCTTCTGCTATGTTGATAGAGGCCGCACTTGTATATAAGGTTATTTTAGAACACTGTTGTAATTCTGTTGTCACTGTTTTGTAAAAAAAGGACTGTATTTAAGAAAGACTGTATTAAAAATAATAATAATGGGGCAGTCAGTATGAAATTTCACCCACAAAAAAATACATTAATTAAAGAACTTCACAACCGCACCTTCCCAGTGGTGCATTTGCCAGCTCAGGTCTCTAGCCTGGTGCTGCTCAATCCTGGCGACCGCCAGTCCGAAATCGATCGACTTACTGATTTAGCTCACAAGCACAATGTGGTGCCGCCTCAGGCTGGTGAAAGCTGTTATTACCAGAGTTTTAAAGAGTTTGATTTTCGCTGGGAACGACACAATGAGTTTTCAACCTATACGGTGATTTGTCAACGTCAGCCGGAGGCTGAGCTGTGCCGCAATCTGTTCTCGTTAATGGACGCCGAGTGGTTGGAGGCTATGCCAGGTGAAGTGATCGCGGCGAACCATATTGATCTGCGTCCGACATCCCTGAATGCTCAAGAGTTACAAGATTATTTTGAGGGCAAGCGTTTGGTGGGCAGCAAAATTTATGATGGCTTGGCGACTGTTTGGACCTCGGTGCGGGACGATGCTGATGGCTTTATCCGCACTCTGGTAGTGGATGAGGGTATTGATGCACTGCAGGCGGGTCGAGCGATTCGCAATCTTTTGGAGATCGCTGCCTATCGAGCCATGACTTTGTTGGCACTGCCTATAGCCCGTGAATTGATTCCGGCAGTGACTAAGTTAGAGGGGCAGTTGGTGGGTACCAATGCCAAGCTTAATCTGCTGGAGACTGTGGAGGATGAGCAAAATTTGATGACTGAGTTGATTGAAGAAGCGACTCAATTGGAAAAGTTGGTTGCTGATCATAACTTTCGATTTTCCGCTACACAGGCGTACTTTAGTTTGACTGAGAGTCGTTTGGATATGTTGCGTGAGCAGAAATTGCCGACTTTTCGCACCTTAAAACAGTTTCATGTGCGACGTTTTATTCCGGCGTTTCACACTTGTATGTCAGTGGTTAAGCGCAAGGAGGATTTGTCGAAACGAATTAGTCGGACCACGGAGCTGTTGAATTCTCGGTTGCAGTTGTCGTTGGAGTTGCAGAATCAGCGTTTGCTTGCGTCGATGGATAAGCGCAGTGCTTTGCAGTTGCGTTTGCAGCAGACGGTTGAGGGGCTGTCGGTAGTGGCTATGACTTACTACAGTATGAATTTGATTAAGTTGTTGATTGCACCGTTGCCGATTGAGCAGTATCTGTCAATTTCTAAGACTATGGCGCTGGCGATTATGACGCCGTTTATTTTTACTGGTGCATTGATGCTGGTGAAGAGGATTCGTAATAAGTTGGAGAAGTGAATTAGTAACCTTTGGAAATATTTATTTTTTGAGGGACTTTAGTTTGGCCATGGCTGTTTATTAGCTCATGGCTGTTCATTGGCTCATAGCTGTTCATTGGCTCATGGCTGTCCACCAGCTCCCAAACCCCACTACTGTCATCCCGACAGAGCGCAGCGACGAGGGATCTCAGGCTATCTATTGGCTCAAGGCTATCTATAGGCTCAAGGCTATCTATAGGCTCAAGGCTGTTCATTAGCTCAGTGCTTTCTATCGGCTCAAGGCTGTCTATTGGCTCAAGGCTGTCCACCGGCTCCCAAACCCCACTACTGTCATCCCGACAGAGTGCAGCGACGAGGGATCTCAGGCTATCTATAGGCTCAAGGCTGTTCATTAGCTCAAGGCTATCTATAGGCTCAAGGCCGTCCACCGGCTCCCAAACCCCACTACTGTCATCCCGACAGAGTGCAGCGACGAGGGATCTCAGGCTATCTATCGGCTCAAGGCTATCTATAGGCTCAAGGCTGCTCATTAGCTCAAGGCTTTCTATAGGCTCAAGGCTGTCTATTGGCTCAAGGCTGTCCACCGGCTCCCAAACCCCACTACTGTCATCCCGACAGAGCGCAGCGACGAGGGATCTCAAGCTGACTTTTGGCAACCAAGTTGTGTGTCGGGTGCGGATAGACCCTGACCCTACCCTTGCGATCGGTCCCATGAGTGCAATCATTTTCAGCGTTCGCACAACTCGCTGAGGCTCAAACAAGCGCTCTCTCTTTCTGAAAATAATCGCACCCATAAGCGGGCCCTGATTGATCTCAAGGGTAGGGTAAGGGTCTATCTTGATTATCACAGTGTTGTCGAGAAGCCGTTTTGTTACCTTGGGGCCTTTCTCGTTAATGTCATCCTGACAGAGCATGGCGACGAGGGATCTCCTGCTACTTATTTCGAGATCTCTCACATTCGTTTGAGATGACAAGACGCTTATGGCAAGGCTGCTAATACGCTCAGGACTCTTTATTGGCTCAGGGCTGTCTATCGGCTCAGAGCTGTCTATTTGCTCAGGGCTGTCTATTTACTC
>Ga0307489_10002043_pt1 | contig 13460 bp, 25 predicted proteins | sample SB12metaG_FD_202247 | JGI IMG/M metagenome (GOLD analysis project Ga0307489, IMG submission 202247) | Sea-ice brine microbial communities from Beaufort Sea near Barrow, Alaska, United States - SB 1.2 | ecosystem: Environmental > Aquatic > Marine > Coastal | place: USA: Alaska | collected... | reverse complement strand
TGCGAGTGCTGAGTGCCGCGAATGTGCCGCCAGCGGCGGCGGCGGTGGAGAGGGTGGCGACGGGGAGGGGGGCGGCGGTGGGGACGGGGGCGGCGGCGGCGGCAATGGAGGCGGCGGTAGCGGCGGTGGCGGCAGCGGTGGCGGCGGGTAGGGTGGCGACGGGGGCGGCGTCGGCCGGGGGGGCGGCGGCGGCAGGCGTCGGCAGCGCGGTACACTCTGTGTTTCACAATATTACGCCATATTACGCTGATATTTGTATTTTGCCATTGCATTATGATACGTTTCACAATATTATGCCATATTACGCTGATATTTTCCCATTGCTGCACACTTCATCATCCGAGTGTAGCATCTATGTACGTCTATGTAGCAACTATGTACGTCTGTTAACGGCAAGCAATTAGGAAACAACTAGGGTTTAGGGCTAGGGTGTAGTAACATTGACGGGCGCCCCTAATTCGCCCGCGGACACCTGGGCGCGTTTACGGAGCATCTGCCGTTTTTCGGACCGGGTGGCCGCGGCCGACGCTCTGCGCGGGGTAAAGGACGTCAGGTGATCGTGGCAGGTCTATTGCGGACTCGTCGCATGAATTTTGGCCGCGATCCATCAACTACCGGCGTCAGACGCCCCCCGAACTCTCGCGATGCGCTTTCAGAGAAGAAGGTGGACACCCTGTGCGTTCCTAACTCAACTCGTCGATCGGGAGTGAAACAGTGGGTGGTATTTAAGGAGATTCACGTGGTATTTAGGGATGTTCGTCGGGTGGTATTTAGTGATGTTCGGGTGGTATTTGGTGAGTTCAGCGATACTTATTCCGCATACCCCCTCTCCGACGCCAAACCTCAATGGTGAAAACTTTCACCACCAATTCAAACGGTTTCAAACTAAAACGGTGCTCTTCAGCGCCATAAAAACACAAGACGCCTCACTCCCTCGCCTTTCGCACGCGCGCCTCGCTCTTGAACACGCGACGCTGAAGCGAGTGCGGCCTTTCATTCGGTGGTGACTCGCGCCGCGTCGTTGACCGCCCTCCGCCGGGAAGGACTCTTTTCAGAAATCCCGGCGACAGCCGCTGCGCTGTGCGAGTGCACGCGCATTTTCTGGGCTGATGTTCGCGGCAGCGGTGCTGCACCCTTAGCTAGTGAAAACTCATTTGCGCTAATCTGCGGAGCGGGTGCGGGGGCGGGGCGGACAGACAAGGGAGGGGGGCGGCGGAGTGAATGTGGGAACGCAGAGTCGTGTCCGGATGCTGGTGCTCTCGTGATTGACAGCACCTCATTACATCACAGCACGCACCTAAGCCATCATCACGCCAATTTTATCCAGCGCAGTGCTCGTGAATCATACGAATCATCCCGTGACTTCCAGCGGAGTGTTCGATTTAAACTGAGCCTCCCCCGTTCTCTCCTCATAACGTGACATAATCACGGGAGAGGCACAGGTGAGTTCTCTGGCTTGGTGTAGTCATAGCTCCTCCCCTTGAGGGTCCCGAGCAACACGGCGATGTCCAGCGTGGGCCCGGCTTCCTCGCCCTCCTCGCGGCTGACCAGGTCGAATGACAGGTTGGACGCGCCCACCGGGTCCTCCAGGCAGGGGCTTACACTCGTCCACTTTTCAGCTCACCTGAGCCGTTCCTGACACAAAATACACCCTGAGCACCCTCTACTACCCCCTATTACCTGCTACGAATCACCCCCTAGGCAACCCCTAAATGCACCCCCTATCCCACAGTAAGTGCTTACGTTGAGCCGAAAAGTGGACGAGTGTAAGCCCCTGCCTCCAGGCACCTGACCACCACCTCCGCCACATCCGCACGCGGCACCATGCGGTCGGTCCCCTTCGTCAGCTCGTCATCAACACCCACCAGCAGCTCCCGCTTGCCAGGGGCTTACACTCGTCCACTCGTTTATTTCAACGTAAGCACTTTCCGTGGGATCCTCTGGTTGACGACAGTCTGTCAATGGCAAAAACGGCTCAGGTTGAGCTGAAACGTGGACGAGTGTAAGCCCCTGCCGCTTGCCGCCGTCTTTGTCCACCAGCCTGCGCGGAGGGCCGTAGGTGGTGGACGGAGGAGACTGAGGAGATGAGGAGGAGGAGGGGGATGAGGAAACACGTACATTACGCCCACACAGTGCTGGAGGAGGGGAACAGGAGAGGGAGCAGGAGGATGAGGAGGAGGTGGAGGAGGAAAAGCAGGAGGAGGACGAGGAGGCGGACGAGGAGGACGAGGAGGACGAGGAGGACGAGGAGGACGAGGAGAGCGAGGACGAAGATGAGGACGAGGACGAGGAGGAGGAGGAGAAAGAGGAGGAGGAGGATGACGGAGAGGAAACAGTCAAGGGAACACCGGGCCTCACCCGCCCGGGTGGATAATGGTGTAGTCAATGCCCGACGAGGTCAGGTACATCTCCGCTTTCCGCTTCCAAAGCAGTATGTTGCCGTTGCTGCCCCCCATGGCGTAGCGGCGCAAGTTGCATTTGAAACCAAAAGTTGAAAGCAACTCATCATAATGTAGTTTCAAAGCAAATAGCTCCAGGCGCTTTCAAAAACGAATTTCATTGGGTCAAGCTGCACCGCCCTACCATGGTGTTCAGGAAGTTGTCGACTTGTGTGCCACCCATGCTGCTAACCAGGATGTAAGGACTGATGGATAGTGCTCGCCACGTCATAGAATGTCAGTTAGCTCATGAAACGAGGGTTCAAACTCCGTTCGATGACGTGGCGAGCACTATCCATCAGTCCCGACCAGGACGATCTTCCCGACGCCCGCCTCTTTCGCCGCGTCGATTTGTGCCTTCTGATAGGGCCTGGCGGATCTTGCTCGCCACGTCATACAACGCACTGTGAACCCTGGCTTCGAGAGTCAAATGGCACCCTGAGACGCATCTTGAACCCTCGTCTCTTGATTCAAATGCTATTGCATGACGTGGCGAGCGATATCCGCCGGATGTTGCTCGCCACGTCATCCAACGCACTTTGAACCCTGGCCTCTTAAGTCAAATGGCACCTTGAAACGCACTTTGAACCCTCGTCCCTTGAGTTAAATGCTACGGTATGACGTGGCGAGCAAAGTCCGCCAGGCCGCGTCATCCCTACCTTTTGATACTTCCAGTCCACCAGCTCCGGGATACCGTCGTCCGGGTAGTAGCGGCGCAAGTTGAAATTGAAAGCAAACGTTGAAAGCAGTTTGTGATCTTGTAGTTTCAAGCGCTGAAACCATAGGCGCTTTGAAAACGGGTTTGGATACCGTCAACCTGCACCGCCTCACCGGGTAGTAGAACTCCGGCCGCCTGTTATCCATCCGCGGCAAAGCCTGGGTGTACCGCTGCAACTTGAATTTGACAGCAAATTCTGAAATCGGATTATTATAGTTCAGCGTCAAGCGCTGACACCAGGTGCTTTCAAAACGGGGTTGAACCGCTTTCAACCTGCACGGCCCCGCCTTGGAAACAATCGCCATGAGGAGGGAGAGGATCTTGGGCTTGGGGGCGGCGCTGCTCAGGATAACCAGGGCGGAGGGGCGCAAGTTGGGATCGAAATGAAACTTGAAAGCAGCAGCTGTCAACCGGCAGGGACCCCACCAGGGTGGGGCGGTGCAAGTCGAAATTGAAACCAATACCTCAAAGCTGTCGCCTCGTATTTACGTTTGAAGAGCTGAAACCAGGCACTTTCATCACGGGCTAGACTGGCTTCAACTTGTTAAACCATGTGTTGGATTGTCGTGCATCGTGCATCTCATATGCTAAATCATCATCAGATATGTACTAATACTCGGTTCGAGTTCGAGTTTAATCATCGATGCGAGAGTTCAGAGTATGATGTATGACGTGGCCACAGGGTGCTCCGCTCTTTTACGAGTTTTAACCATTAAAGCAAATGTATATAGAAGGGTTTCAGCGTGCGCGGGCCCTACGAGGACGTCGCAGCCGGCACACAGCGCGGCGAGGTCCGCGGGGCAGGGGCTTACTACACTCGTCCACTTTTCAGCTCAACTTAAGCGCTTGCTGTGGCATAGAGGGTGCATTTAGGGGCTGATTGGGGGGGATTCCGGGGCAAGTTAGGGGGTTTGCAGGGGATATGATGGGGGAGTCAGGTCATATTTAGTGTCAGAAATGGCTCAGGTTGAGCTGAGAAGTGGACGAGTGTAAGCCCCTGCCGCTGGGCTCGAGATGTCGCCCAGGACCACAGGAGCATCGACGCCGTCATAACGGCCGTAACGGCGCGAATCATTCTTATCGAAGGTGGAGTGTCCCCGTCTGGCCCCGCACCTCCTCCCCCGGCGGGCATTGCCTAGTGCACGCTGACGCGTCTAGTTCTCTCTCGTCTCGGGTTGGGACAGCAGTATCTAGTGTTGGCACACAGCTGGAAAGAATGACAGCGGTGCGGGGCTCCTCTGCCCCTGGAGCACGCAACTCGCCCCGCGTCAGGGCAGCTTTTGGCCAGTGCAGCTTGTAGAACTTTGGTTTACGCGGGAGGGGAACGGGAGGGAGGAGGGTTGAGAGGTAGGAGGGAGAGCAGGGAGGGAGGAAGGGGGGAGGGGATGAGGGAGTGGAGGGAGGGGAGGGGAGGGGAGGGAGAGTGAACGGTGCCGAGGCCCTGCCTAGAACCCCCTTGAGTTTGGCCGCACTCTTCGCGGAGCGCACGAGCCCGACCGGCGTGAACCCCGCGCGCTCGCTAAGCAGCTTCATCACCAGGCTCCCCGTGCGGCCGCCGGCGCCCGTCACCAGGGGCTTGCACACATCCGCTTCTCAGCTAAACGTCAGCCTTTTGAGTGACACTTGAGGTGGTTTCAGGCGAGGGGTTCAGTGACCAAACGCATATCGAGTTCAGCCGGGAAGAGGACGAGCGGACGCCCCTACCCGTCACCGCCACCCGCCGCATGACCACTGCGTCTGCCTCCACCATCTCCTCCGATCCTCTTGTGGATACCGACGCTCGGGCGTGGTGCTTTGGCACGGCGACGCGGGGGCGCAGAACATAACAGGTTGTGGCTAGTACATTGTTCCACGTGGCGGAGGCTGTCACACTCGTGCTCGGCAACCTTCAGCGATCGAAGCTCTTGGACGTGACCATGTGCAGACGAGCCTGGCTGCCGAGGTGTTTTTGTGTGCGCCACTTCGGATTCAGACCTGGCGATTGCGATTGCGATTTCGACTCGCGGATCCGGGCTTTTGAATGTACGGTGGTGCTGATTTACATCGTAGCTTTACAGGTGCTGCTTCTCATCGGTATCGTGGTGATGAGGTCTTGAACGTGTCATGCGGGTTGCGTGGTGCTTCGGTTTCTTGCGCCGGCTGCTAGCTGTACAAGTGTACAAACAACATGCGAGGTGGTGGTAGCGTGGTGCTCTGGGGTGTCTCTCCATCTCCCATCGATCTCTCATCATAGATCTCTCATCGGTTTCTCATCACTGGCGGTTTACACGGGGGCAAGGCGAAAGCCCAGTGCCTCCTTATTCACGGGGATGCGTCTCCCTTCTTCTCTCTGTGGGTTTCTCATCGATATCTCATCAGTGGTGGCTCGGGTCATAGTTCACGGGGTCCCTCGCTCGAGGGGTGGCCCGCCATATGTGCGCTTGGAGACGGCGGCAGGGCGAATGTCTGGTCGGGTTCACGCAAGGGTGCCCGCAGCAGCTTCAGCGGCGGCGGCGGCGGCAGCGGCGGCAGCGGCGGCGGCGGCGGCGGCAGACATCTCCATCATCTCCATCGCTGCCGTCACCTCCGCGGTGCGCCCCTCGGCGAGCCCGAGCTTCACAGCAGCCTCGGCGGCGGCGGCAGCAGCAGCGCTGGCGGTCACGGCGGCGGCGGCGGCAGTGGCGGCGGCGGCGGTGGTGGAGGCGGCTGCGGCGGCGGCCAAATCAGAGGCGACCGTGGCGGCGGCGGCAGCGGCGGCCCTCACCTCCGCGGTGCGCTCCCAGCAGCAGGGTTGCTGAGATCATGCACTCAAACCGATTTCGGAGCATGTTGCCTTCCGGTTGAATCCTCAATCCTGCTCATACAAACACGTTGATTCAGTTTGTCGATGCAACGTCAGTCAAGTCTCAAGTCCGGCCACCTACACCCTAGTCACAATTAAGTCTGGGTGCTGAACAACGCAGTAGTCTGTAATATAAACTTACACCCCCTTGCCTCAGCTTGGGCGAGCATGTTGGCAGCCTCGGCAGCGGCGTCGGCGGCTGTGGTGGCGGCGGCGGCGGCAGCTCCGGCGCCGCTGGCGGCAGCAGCCAGCGACGCCACAATCTGCTCTCTGACCGCGGCCACCTCCCTCTCCTTCTCCATCATGGCCTCGGTAATGAGCTTGCGGCGCGTGTCAGAGTCTTCAGCGCGCGTCACCGCCGCCGCAACGCGTGTCTCGGCGAGCTCCGGGGCCGAGCGCTCGACCGCCTGGCTCGACCGCTCGGCATCCTGGCGGGAGTGTCATTGAGAACACGCACTCGACCGAGATGGACATGCCCGCATGACTTACCTTGAGTGTGAATGCACATCAAGACACGAAGATGAAGAGGAGGATATTCAACGTTGGTTGAGCGCTTGTTCACATTTGCCCCCTCAAGCAGACACGATGAAGAAGAGGAGGAGATTTAACATTGGTTGAGTGCTTGTTTCCAATAAAACACCCTCATACAGACACGAAGAGGAGGAGAAGGAGATTCAACGTCAGTCGAGTGCGTGTTCTGAACATCTGAACATCCCCCCTGCCCGCCGCCTGTTGTGCTGCTCCTGCACCGCTTCCATCGAGTTGCGCCGCAACTGCAAATTGAAACCAACATTTGAAACCACGTCACCACATTTGAGTTTCAAGAGCCGAAATCAAGCGCCGTCAGGTCAATATATACGGGTCAACCTTGAGTCAATACGGGATCAACCTTGGTTCAATACGGGGTCAACCTTGGGTCAATACAGGGTCAGCCTTCGGTCAATACGGGGTCAACCTTGGGTCAACCCTGGGTCGATCTGCACCGCCCCACCATCTCACGGCGCCTCTCGCTCACAACTCTACGAGTCGGGGGCGAGTCGGGGAATTGAGCGTCGTCGGAACCACGGCGGTACCAGACGCGAGGGTCAGGTAACCAGCAGGGGCTTACACTCGTCCACTTTTCTCCTCAACGTGAGCACTTTTGTGAGATACGTTGGGTGCTTACAGGGGTTACACTAACATAAACGGCTAACAGAAACGGCTGAGAAACATTGAGACCTACCAGATGCGCACTGTGTTGTCCCAAGACCCGGTGGCCAGTCGCGACCCTCCAGGGCTTAGAGAATCATAGATAGTGCTCGCCACGTCATGATATGCCGTTTAAATGAATCAACCAAAGTTCAATTATTTGATGATATTTGATGACGTGGCGAGCCTGTTATAAGATGTAATTTAAATCAATAAATCACTGTTCAAAGTGTGTTTGATGACGTGGCGAGCACTATCCATCAGTCCCTGCCATGTCACTTAAATTGAGATACCACGATGCAACATTTGTTTGGTGACGTGGCGAGCAGTATCCATGAGCAGAGTGACAAGATATGATCTGGTCATACTGTCCGGTTGGCTGACAGAATGACAGGATGACAGGATTTTGGGGGTCATCCTCAGGATTCTAAGGCCATATTTAGGATTTTAAGGTCATCCTCAAACCGACAGGATGACAGGATTCATGGTCATCCTGGAGATCGATCCTCCATATCTTGGCACTCTGTCCATGAGTCCCTACCGGGGCTGTAGGCGCACGACCGCACGGCGTCGGTGTGCCCCTCTAGCAGGGACTGACACTCGTCCACTCGTTGCACACTTCTTGCGGGATCCGCTGGGTGGCATCAGTGTGCCAGTGACGAAAGCGGCTCAGGTTGAGCTGAAAAGTGGACGAGTGTAATCCCCTGCCCTCCAGCTTGGCCACCTCGCGCTAGGGACTGATGGTCAGTGCTCGTCACGCCATACAAGGCGATTCAATACAGAGAGAGACGCTTCCGCGTGTACGAAGAGGCACCAGGCTTTCGCCCTGGCCCCCGTGTAATGACCCGCGCGCAAGCGCGCGGGTCCCTTTGGTTCCCCTGCGTGCAAGTGCCGTGCCCTGCGTGCAATAAGAAGCCCCCAAAGTCCACGAGGCTTCCGATCGCGTCGGGGAAGCAGTGGGGTGACGCGATGGACTTAATAAAAAGGGCGTGTCCTGTGCACGTGGACTGCCGCTACAGACGGGGTGGCGACCGGATCGTATAGAATGCCATTTCAGTCAAGGAACGAGGGTTCACAATGCGATTCATGACGTGGCGAGCACTATCCGTTAGTCCCTACCTGACGCCGCGTGAAGATGTCCCACACGCGCGCCGTGCGGTCGCGCGACACGGTGGCCAGCCGTGTGCCGTCGGGGCTCCACGCGCACGCAAACACGCTGGCGGCGTGCCCCTCCAGCTATGGCCTGACAGACAATGCTCGCCACGTCATGTGAATTCAGAGAACCCAAGGAATAATGTGGATGATGACGTGGCAGGCATTACATGTCAGGCCCTGCCTGGAGCGTGACCAGTTGGCGACCAGTGTTGGGGTTCCACACGATGACCGTCTTGTCGCTCGACGCGGAGGCCAGCCGCGCAGGAGGAACAATGATAACAAGAGCTCGACCGAGATAGTATCACGGCTTACCTTCGGGGTGAATGCTTATTATCTCTATTCAGACGCGCGGAGGTCCAATTTCGTTCGAGTGCTTGTTGACAATGATCCCATTTGATGAGCGCTCATACAATCGTGCTGAGGAGGAGCAGGAGATTCAACTTCGGTCGAGCGCTTGTTCTCAACAACTCCCTGGGGTGAGCGCTCACACGGACGCGCGGAGGAGGAGGACATTCCAGGTCGGTCGAGTGCTTGTTCTCAACACCCCCCCCTGCCGCGTGCCGTCGGGGCTCCACGTGCACACCCACACGATATCCTCGTGACCCGCCAACGTGGTCACCTCGTTGTAGCGGCGCAAGCCGAAATTGCAAGCAAAGTCTGAAAGCGTTTCATCACAATCGAGCGTCAATCGCTGAAAACAAGCACGGTCGAACCGGGGTCAATCTGCACCGCCCTACCTCGCGCCAGGAGTTGGCGTCCCACACGCGCACCTAGGTATGACAGATACGAGCGAGGTCATGTCGGTGTTAGGACCTTCTCAATCGCACAGACGCTCACCTTCCGTGTAGCCTCAGAATCGAAAAACCAAAATCCTCATGGATCTGATAGATGGCACAGCCGAACCCTAGACAGGGAGACGCTTCTGCGTGTATAAGGAGGCACCAGGCTACCCCCCTGCCCCCCGTGATGTCACTACCCCGCTATAGGATCACGTTCAACTCGATACATTATGAGGGTCAGATGCAAATCGTAGGGCGCACCGTGCCGTCGTCCGACGTGGATGCCAGCCGCGTGCCGTCGGGGCTCCATGCGCACGAGTCCACCATGTAGCGGCGCAGGTTGACACCGAAAGCAAAGTCTGAAAGCAGTTCATCATACTTCAGCTTCAAGCGCTTTGCTCCAGGCAGTATCAATTATCAATGTGAGCTTCATAGGGTCAACCTGCACCGCCCTACCACGGCCGCATCGTGCCCTTTCAGCTCGACCACCTGGCGGAAGGGTCATTGAGAACAAGCTCTCGACCGATATCGAATAATGACTTGACTACAGTGTGAATGCCCATACAGACAAGCAGAGGAGGAGGGGACATTCAACGTCGGTATAGTGCTTGCGACGTCTACTGGTTGCGGGCGCCCGTCGAATAGTGATTTCGACATTCTCAGATCGTCGAATAATCGTATAGGCAAAATGGGGGGGGGATCCCACAACGGTACCCCCCGGACCGACCTGTTTCCGTCCCGACCGGACATGCGAACGAGTTAAGACTGCCGGATCAGATTCTCCTTTTGACGAGTCACAACTCTCAAACTCATTTCACTAAACGACGGGGGGTTTCTTTCAGTAGGTTGAGTGCATGTTCTCAATGACCCCCCTTGCCTCGCGGCCGAGGGCGACGTCCCACACCCGCACGGTGTGGTCGGTCGACGCGCAGGCCATCTGCGTGCCGTTGGGGCACCACGCGCACGAGTGCGCGATGCCGCCGTGCCCTTCCAGCGTTGCCACCTCGCTGCACTGCCGCAAGTTGAAACTGAAAGCAAAATTGAGGCAAATTGAAAAGCAGTTTATCATATTCCAATTTCAAGCGCTCAGTTCCAGGCACCACAGCGCAAGCGACAAGCATGGTCACTCTAGCTAAACTAGGGGACCTACTCAATATGGAATTCCAATCTATCCGAGTAGAGCTGGCACTTTATACCTCCTTATAATAGCTTGATTAAAAAATATCAAATTTTGTTTCATCGAGCCAACCTGCACCGCCCCACCTCGCGCCCGGTGTTGGCGTCCCATACGCCCACCAGGGCCTAGCATACGTAATTCCTGCGCCTTAACCCGTATACATCGGATAAGTCAAGAGGTCTCAGGGTGGAGCGAGGAGTGCAGACGACGGATGTCACGCCCCGACCCCGCTCCAGCACGCAGGACACAATGGCCAGGGCACAGGCCTAGTGTGGCAGTGTCTTGTTATACACGCAGACGCTTCCTTCTCTCAAGAGGACTCAGGGACACACAGCTTACAATGCCAGCAGAAAATCATACGAGTATAGTAGTGATGCGGCGAGAGTGTACGGGTAAGATAATAATCAGACAAACAGGTTGAGCTGGGTACTGTAAGTGGTGCCTGTGCGGCCCAACCGCCCACAATCTTGGTGACGGCGGCTGACGCGGTGGCGAGCTGCGTGCCGTCGGGGCTCCACGCGCATGACGTCACGTTGGCGGTGTGTCCCTCTAGTGCCACCTCGTGCCCTGTGGGGTAACGTGGCGGGGAGAAGAAGGTGGGGGAGGAGGGGGGATGAGGATGAGAAGGAGGACGGAGGGGGGGGAGGAGTAGGAGGAGGAGGAGAAGAAGGAGGAGGAAGATGCGGAAGAGGGGGAGGGGGGAAGGAGTGGGGCAACGTGAAGGAGGAGGAGGAGGAGGCGGCGGAGGAGAAGGATTAGAGGAGGAAGATGGATGTGGAGGGGGCAAACGTGGAAGTGACGACATGCGTCAGTGTGTGTATCATGTCAGATGATGGACGCGGTGCATGGTGGCGGTAATCCATTCATGGTTTCAGACGCAAACGGCTCAAGTTGAGATGGTGAATGTAACGAGTGATGGCCCTGGCACCTGGGGCGGGGAAGCCGGGTGGGAAAGCCGGGGGTGGCGTCGGTCGGGTGGTGGAGGAGGGTGGGGGCTGTGGGGGAGGCCGGGGAGTGGCGAGAAGGGGGTGAGGATGAAGGGGGAGGCGCGAGGCGGGGGCGCGGGTGCTGGTGACAACTTGGGCGGTTTCGGAGACAAACGGCTCAAATTGAGCGGGAAAAGGAACCAGCAAAGGCCCTTGTCCCGGCGGCGGGTGGGGGGGGGGGGGGCGATTCCGCCAGGCGTTCGCCCTGACCCGCGCCGGCAAGGGGCGGCGGCAGTGGTGGGGTTGGAGGAGGCGGGGGAGATACGAACCTGTGACGATGAGACTAATTCGCGGTTTGTGCGCGCGGTGCAGCAGAACGCACTCACCGCCCCACGGCACCCAACGACCACCTTTCGTCAGTTCCGAGGGTGTTCTAGCTGGGAGGCGGGAAAGTTGCGGTGGTGGGGTGGGGTCGGAGGGCTAGCAGGAGAGGCGCGAGGCCGGGGAGACACACACCTGTGAAGACGTCCCAGACGTCGACGCGGCCGCCCCCCACGGTGGCGAGCCGCGTGCCGTCGGGGCTCCACGCGCAGGAGGTCACGGGGCCGGGGCGCGTCAGCTGCCGCTCTAAACACCAAGTTTCGTCGGCTGCCATCTTCCCTGGTCTCGGGGTCCGGTGCCCTGGTGCTCCGGCGCTCAGGTAGCGTGCGGCGGCGGCGGCGCGGCGGTGGCGGCAGCTGTGACGCTGGATGAAGAGGCGGCGGTGGTGGCGGCAGCTGTGGTGTTAGATGAGGAGGTCGAGAAGGAGGCGGAGAATGCGCTGGCGGCGGCGGCTGTGACGCTGGAGGAGGAGGCGGCGGTTAGAGAAACTCCCCCTTTTTTACAAACAGCGAGAGTGCGCCCGAGGAAGGTGCCCCCGCGGAGCGCCACCGGGCTTGCGAGCGTGCCCTTTCAATAAGCAGGTGCCACCGCACACCGTACAGACGACCCGCGACCCGGTTCCGATAGAAGCGCGGCTTCGGCGCGCCGCCAGCGTTATGAAGGAAGCAATACCAAAAGCAACGACGCAGTGTGAATCGGGTGGGATCTTTTCGGATAACAGGGGATCATCCTACGCGGTACGACCCCCTTTACTCTAAGGAACTGGAAGGTTCAGTGGTGTGTACCGTGAGGAGGGGACAAACGACCGACAAACCCTATCCTGTAAATCAGTGTGATCTACCCCTCAGTTTCTTGGGGTAGAGGGGATCGTACCGCGTAGTCCTCGTCATCACTTTTCTGTACTTTGGTGCAAAACGTGTCACGAAACCCACTCCGTTTCAATGAGAGACTTCGTTCCGCAAATGGCCGGCTGGACCCGTTGCGACCGGCCTTGTTACTGGGAGATCCAAGGTGGCAACCAAGGCACAGCAGCGGCGGTGGGCGGGGGCGGGGTGTGTACGCGCATTCCTGACATATCCCAGGGCGGGCAACGACGGCCCCGGTGATCCACGCGCGCGCCGGAGCGTTGGCAGTGTGTGTACTTTATTAATGTCGATATAAAACATCCATTAGTAGTTGCATCTATGAACGACGCTTGACTTGGAACAGCCGCAGGACCAACATGAGCCCACCCGGCCTGTGGTTGAAGGTTGTTGGCTCATGGCAACTGATATTGACAGTGCGCTACGAGTCATCGTATGTACGTTATACGTGCATCAAGTGCATTCGGATAAGGTTATGGCGTCTTATGATCAACGCTGGAAGGAGAGGGAAGAGTGAATGATCATGCGTATCGTCATAAGTCATTCATCATCATCATTTGATCGTTGTCGTCGACGTCCTGATCTCCGCTTCCGGCGCATCATGGTGTGTTCTTGGGTATTCTGCTGCGGCAGTCGGCCTCAGACGGACAGTGGAAGGTTGTCGGAATATCCCATCGTTGCGGCCCGATCACGCGTCGCCGCGGTCCACGGACAGCCGTGCTCCCGCGCCCACTTCAGCACCTCCAGCTGCCCGCCATAAGCGGCCCATTCACACGTCCTCCTGGTCCACGGGCAATGTTGCTCCCGCAACCACTTCAGCACCTGTAGGTTCCCGCCCGCAGCTGCACGTCTCCGAGTCCCAAGGGCAGCCGTTCTGACGCGCCCATTGCAGCACGTGCAAGTGCCCGCCGTATGCGGCGGACGAACAAGTGGATGCGCTCCACGGGCACCCATGCTCGTGCGCCCACCTGAGCACTTCCAGGTGCCCCTTCCTCAGCAGCATATCTGCATGTC
>Ga0307489_10002040_pt1 | contig 13475 bp, 11 predicted proteins | sample SB12metaG_FD_202247 | JGI IMG/M metagenome (GOLD analysis project Ga0307489, IMG submission 202247) | Sea-ice brine microbial communities from Beaufort Sea near Barrow, Alaska, United States - SB 1.2 | ecosystem: Environmental > Aquatic > Marine > Coastal | place: USA: Alaska | collected... | reverse complement strand
CTGCCACTGCCGGCGCCTGTGCCCGCGCCTGTGCCTCCGCCCCTGACGTGTACCAGTCCTGATCGGGGGCTTACACTTGTACATATGTCGGCTCAAAGTAACCGCTTTTGGTGGGACAAGGTGTACCGAGGGGTTGTTCAGGAAATGTTCAAGGGGGAGTTGGAGGGGATGTTTAGGCGTTTAGGGGATGTGTTGAGTGTTAGAAACGGCTCAGGTTCAGCTGAGAAGTGGACAAGTGTAAGCCCCTGGTCCTCATCCTCTACCCTCAACCAACCCCCGAGTACTTTCATTATTTCGAGTGTTACTTGCAGTGATGTCCATGGCAGAAGTAGGTGAGTCTGTCGCCAAATCGGGCAAATACGTTGCACCTGTTGAGGCCGTATCAACTTAATCTGATAATAATCAGATCTAGCGAATACCTGGAAAACAATTAACTCAAGAACGACGGTCTAAATTAATGTACGCTGAAATCCCCAAATCAGAAATCCTCGTCACGCTCGGCCTTTTTGGAATAGATGCCTCGAAGCGGCACACTTCAACCCGCGCAACCCGGACGGACGCGCACGCACCAGTCCACCGCCGCCGGTATTCATCATGTCGACGGTCGAGATGCCGCGCGCTGCCGGCGCCGCCAAAGGCGGCCCTTCGTTCTCCCTCTCCATTTCAACCTTCCCCGAAAGTTTGCAGCCCCTGCTGCGCGAATGCGACGACGGCGGGGATGGGAAACTCGATTTGGACGAACTCACAGAGGCAGGTGGGTTCTTTGCAGCCTTCAAAACAAGAATGCACGCACTCAACCCGACGTCGAGTCTCCTCCTCCTCATCCACCGCCTCCTCCTCCTCCTCCTCCTCCACCTCCTCCTCCACCTCCTCCTCCTCCGCGCGTTCGTTCACAGAGCATTCCGCCTCCTGGATCCACCAAACGTCGGAAGAACTAAAAAGCTTTGTCGCAAGTCGAGCACATTCAATCTCGGTTCGACCCTCCAGCGTGGTTTTTAAGATGCTGTCGGAGATGAAGAAGGCGACGGCGTCCGGCAGCATCGCGCTGTCCTCGCTCCCCAAGGAGTTGCGCCCGACGCTCAAGGTGTTCGACACCGACGGCGACGGCACCGTCGGCGTCTTGGAGCTCGCGTGAGTTTTAACTCGTAACTGATGAAGTTTCACGTTTCTTTCTGTGCGATAGGCATTCGCATTCGTCCCCCCGAGCAAGCCCCCCCGACCACCCCGCTCCTCCCCTACAACGGCGACGCGAGCCTACCGAGCGGGGTCGACGCTCGGCTACGTCAGCCGCGGAAAACGACTCGCTCATCAATCGAACTCGCGACCTAGACGCTGTACGTGCGTTTTCGCGGCGGCACAGTTCGCATGTTCCGTGACGAGGCAAGCACCACCGGATTCGACATCAACAGTCATTTTTCTTTCGAGTCAATAACCCGTCAATCAGAAGAATGTCAAGAATCTGAGCGTCTCCTGGGGGAAAATGAAAGTTCAAATGCAAAATACGAATCGTCCACTCAATCTGTCCCAGTGTGCGACCCGCTGCCTCACTCCCTGCTCAGCGCTCACTCGCTCACTGCTCCTCACTCACTCACTCCCTCACCACCGCCCCCGCCCTGCGGTCTCACTCGCTGCTCACTCACGCACTGCTACACCCACTCCACGACCCTCCCACCTCCCAACCCTCCCAAGCCCCAATCCCCCACACCCCCAAACACACCCATCCCCCACCCCACTCACATACCCACTCATCCTATCCCCCGCCTCCTCACACCCCCACCCCCTTTCACCCCCCAACCCCCCACCCCTCTCACTCCCCCATCCCCCCACCCCACCACCGCCACACTCCTTTACCCGTCTCACCCACCCACTTCTCCCAACCCCCCACCCCCCCACTCCTTCACCCCCCTCACACACCCACTCCCCCCACCCCCCACCCCCCACCCCCCCCACTCCTCCACCGCTCTTACACACCCACCCCCACACTCTCCCACCCCCCCGCCCCTCCCGCAGTCGCGCGGCGGAGATGTACAAGGCAGGGGCGTACACTCGTCCACTCTTCAGCTCAACATTAGCACGCTTTGTGGACTAAAGACGTCCAGTTCACGGATTGACGTGAGCACTGTTTGTGGGCTATGTTCAGAGGCATAAACGTCTCAGGTTCAGCTGAGAAGTGGACGCTTGCATTATAAGCTTCACTGCTTCAGTGACCAGAAACTGCTGAGGTTGAGCTGAGAAGTGGACGAGTGTAAGCCCCTGGTAGACGGACAGCAAGAACATGGTGCGGCGCCTGACCAAGGCGTGCGTCCTCCTCTTCCTGCTCGCGACGGCACTCGTCGGCACCATCATCGGCAGGGGTGCAAACTCGACCACTTTTGCTACCTGAGGCGTTTAGCCCCCGCATTTATTTGTTTTTCATTCTGAGCTGAAAACAGGATGAGTGTCACGCCCCTGATCGTCGGCCTCACCGCGCACGTCATCGAAACCGCCAAGGTGTGGCGGTTGATGTCCCAAGTATCAGATCCTGAGTTGAAAGCGCGCCTGATTTCAGCGCTTGTAACTAAAGTGTGATGAACCGCTCTCAAAATTTGATTTCAATCTCAACTTGCGCCGCTATGTCAAGGAAACAAAGGTATCTTCCTCCGGCATCACCATGGTAGGGTGTTGCATGATGACCCTATCAAACCCACGCTTGGAACCAGAGGCTTGAAACTGAATCATGTTAAAATGCTTTCAACCTCTGGTTTCACTGTCAGGTTGCGCCGCTACAGCATGCTCGCGGGCAGGGGCATACGCTCGTCCACTTTTGTTTTCGGCTTGACGTGAGCACATTTTGAAAGACAGATTGGGCTGTTTCAGTGTGTTTCATTGTCAAGAATGGCTCAAGTTAAGCTGAGAATTGGACGAGTGTCAGTCCATGGTTGCGGGTTCTGGCACGCCCGCCGCCACCGCCACCGTCGTGCAGGAGGTGGCGCTGAACCAGGTAGGGACTGTCGAATCTGCTTCTGCGGGACTCAGGCCCCTGTATCGTAGAACAATGGCATTTTGGATGGCCGGTCCCGAGTGTGGAAATTGCTTTCACGCGGCCGAATCCGGTCTGCGATGTGATCAAATGACGCTGTCGATACCATATGTATGTCCTTGCGCCATACAAAGCAGACCATTTGTTTGGACTGCCGTATGGTTTGTGTTTACGACACGCGGACCTGAGTCACGTAGTTGCCAAGTCGCAGGTTGCCACTTGACTCATGAAACGGGGATTGAAAGTGGAACTGCAACTTGCCGGGCATGTTCCGTCAGGCCCTAGAACCAGGCGTTTGACCAAACGCCTCAGGTTTTGGACGCCTTTATGCAGGTAGGGCCTCTACTGACAGCGAGTGCCCGTCTCTATGTGATTTCGACATTCTCAGATCGTCGCTTTTTCGTATGGGCAAAATGGGGGGGGGTCCCGTAACGGGACCCCCCCCGGACCGACCACTTCCGTTCCGGCCGGACATTCGGACGAGTTACAACTCCCGGATCAGATCCCCTTTTGACGAGTCACAACTCCCGAACTCATTTCACTAAACGACAGGGGGATTTTTTCAGTAGCTGGCAGAAATCCCTGAATAACCCCTTAATATCCCCTAAACACCCCAAAATACCCCCAAATACCCCGTCAATACCCCGTCAACACCCCCGACACACCCCCTGAGTACCCCTTGCGTGAAGCAATTGCCGCGCTCTTCTGTGTCATCCCGCCCACAATCGTTCTGTCTGTAGGTATTTTCAATAAGTGTCAACGTGTCTGACTGTTTGCTAGTACGAAAATTCAATCCACTACGTACTTAGTGCCTGGTCTGTACTCCGTACTAGGTGTAGAACTTCGTACTAGGTGTAGTACGGGTGGAATTTGGTGATCTGGCCAAATGCCAAATGTGTTTCGGTAATTTGGCCAAAAGTCAGACGGTACTACAAATTCAGATCCGTACTACAGAGCAGACCAGGCACTAGATATTTATGTCAACTCTCATAAATATATTCGACAGATAATGCCAAGCCATTATCCGCATTTAGACCCTCGTTTTTTTATTTGATGGGCATCTTATGACGTGGCGAGTATTATCCGGCCGGCCCTTGTCGCAGGGATCCACCCGCCTCGCCTCCGCAGCAGGGGCTTACACTCGTCCACTTGTCAGCTCAACGTAAGCACTTTTTGTGGACTACAGACGTCCATCTTACGGCTTGATGCGATCTCATTTTGTGGGCTATGTTCAGAAGTCGCATCAGCACAAACGTCTCAGGCCGAGTTGAGAAGTGCATGCTTGCTGTGGCTTCAGTGACCATAAACGGCTCAGGTTGAGCTGAGAAGTGGACGAGTGTGAGCCCCTGCTCCGCGGACGGAAAGTGGGAGTACTCCTACAGCATCACTGGGTGGGGAGGGTGCAGCAGGGGCTTACACTCGTCCACTTCTCACCTCATAGGGGTCTTTAAACATTTATTACAGTGGGGACATAATGATACGTAGGGGGTCGGACATGCGCGATTACGGAGTGGGGTGGGCAGCAGGGGCTATGGTTCACAAACTTGCCGAGCTGACAACGCGCCAGCCGCCTGGGTCCAACGCTTGAAACTACACTGTGTATAACCGTTTCAACTACACTGTGAAGAACCGTTTCAAACTCAAACTCTGCTTGGGTGGTACAGGTTTAGATTTACTGCAACATTAAATTTGAAACATAAGACTGTATATGTGTCAACACCCGAAATGGAAGCGCGCCTGGTTGGTTTCAGCGCTTGCAACTAAAAGGTAACGAACCGCTTCAAATATTGCTTTCAATTTCAGTTTGCGCCCCTACAACTGGGTGGACGCGCGGGCAAGGGCTTACACTCGTCCACTTCTCAGCTCAATCTGAGCCGTCTTTGACACTGGAATACACTGAAACCACCCAACGTGTCCCTCGAAAGGATCTCACGTCAGGCCAAAAGTGGACGAGTGTATTCCCCTGTGCGCGGGCCTTTCGACGTGATCTTCTTCACCCCTCGCGGCGACACCATCCTTGTTACCGCGGTTGGGCGGTTCAGGTTGACGGTATTGAAAGCCGAGTTGAAAGCTCGCCTGGTGTCTGCAATCAGCGCTTGAAGCAAAAATGCGACCAACCGCTTTCAAACTTCGCCTCCAACAATTTCAACTTGCGCCAGTACCCCGCGGCGGGCGACATCGTGACGAAGGCAGGGGCTTACACTCGTCCGCTTTTCAGCTCAACCTGAGCCGTTTCTGACACAAAACACAGCCTACACACCCCCCATGCCCCATAACACCCCCTAAACACCCCCTCAACAACCCCTTCATGCACCCCCTATTCCACAGAAAGCGCTTAAGTTGAGCCGAAAAGTGGACGATTGTAAGCCCCTGGACGAAGAATGCGGCTGGCGCTGTCGTGCTCACCATTCCCTCCGGCACCGGCCGCCGCCGCTTGTTGGGTCATAACGACTATGGTCTTGTGTTTGCGCCGTATTTGGCAGGGGCGCACACTCGTCCACATTTCAGCTTAACCTGAGCCGTTTCTGACACTCAACACATCCCCAAAATGCCTCAATACCCCCTCCAACCCCGCATTTGACACTCCCCTAACAACCCCGAAATAGCCCTTGGCCCACCAAAAGCGCTGACGTTGAGCTGACAGGTGGACGAGTGTAAGCCCCTGATAGTGGGCCCGGTTGCTGAATAAGAACGACACCGCCACCAAACGGGTCGACGGCAGGGGCTTACACTCGTCCACTTTTCAGCTCAACGTGACCAATTTGTGTCCCATGTGGTGGGGTGCTTTGCTGGTTTCAGCGACAAAAACGGCTGAGGATGAGCAAAGATGTGGACGATTGTAAGCCCCTGGCTGACGACGACGACGATTATGCCTCCGCTCCCGCCCCCGGTAGGGCCGTTCAGGTTGACCCCTTCAGACCCACAATGAAAGGTATTGGAGCCAAGTGCCTGAAACTGAAGTGTGATAAGCTGCTATCAAAAATTGCTTTCAAATTCAACTTGCGCCGCTGCAGCACGGCCCCGGCTACGACTTCGGCGCCCCCAGCCCGGGCCCCAGCCCCTATGATAACGACGACAACGCCTTCCCCTTGGGCACTCCTGGCCCCGGGCCCGGGCCCGCACCCACCCCTGCCCCGGCCCCGGCACCTGCACGACGGCAGGGGCTTACACTCGTTCACGTCAGGGCTCAACTTTAGCAACTCCAGGACTCATTCATGAGTTAAATTGGGTTGCACGTTGGACAGAAGAGCTGAAGTTGAGAAGAAATCGGAACATGTGTCAGCCCCTGCACGACGGGTGCGTGCACGTGCACCGGCGCTGGCACCGGCTCCTGCCTCGCCGGCTCTATCGTCACCGGCGGCACCTGTTCCACCGGTGCATGCACGTGCACCGGCACTGCCACGGGCTCCTGCAGCGCCGGCAGGGGCTTACACTCGTCCACTGGTCGGCTGAACGGAATCGCGTTCTGTTAGATAGGGCGTACATTCAGGGGTTGTTTACGGGGTTTTCAGGGGATGTGTAGGGATTGATTGCGTGAGGGTGCTTTGGTTGTGTTTTGGGGTATCGGGGGGTGTTCTGGGTGTATTTTGTGACAGATACGGCTCAGGTTGAGCTGAGAAGTGGACGAGTGTAAGCCCCTGATCGCTGGAGGGACCACGCCAGCGCCCACTCCCGTGGCTCCCACCTCCGGCAGGGGCTTAAACTCGTCCACTTCTCAGCTCAACGTAAGCGCTTTTAATGTGCTACACGTGTCCTAGCACTTTTCAGATTGATGTGGTGACTTTTTGTGGGATATGTTAGGAGGTTCCATAGGCAAAAACATCTCAGGTTAAGCCGAAAAGTGGACCCTCACTACGCTTGCTGTGGCTTGTGTGAACAAAAGCGGGTCAGGTTGAGCTGAGAAGTGGACAAATGTCAGCCCCTGACCTCCGGCACCTGCACCACGGGGCAATGCACGTGCACCGGCGCCGGCACCGGCAGGGGCTTACACTCGTCAACTTTTCAGCTCAATGTTATGTGGGATAGGGGGCGCATCGAGTGGTTGTGTAGTGGGTGTTCAGGGGGTCTCAGGGGATATCAGGGGGTGTGTATGGGGTGTTTTGAGTCAGAAACAGCTCAGGTTAAGCTGAGAAGTGGACGAGTGTTATCCCCTGGGCAACGGCTCCTGTTTCGCCGGCTCCACGAGCGTCGCTGGCGGTAAGGCGAACGCCAGCATCAAAAATCTGAGATGGAAGCGCGTCTGTTTTCAGCACCTGAAACTTAAATTTGATGAACTGCTTTCAATCGTTGCACTCCATTTCAACGAGGTTGCAATTATCAAAACCTGAGTTGAAAGCGCGCCTGGTTTTAGCGCTTGAAGCTACGATGTGATTAAGCGCTTAAATTTGCTGCTTTCAATTCCAACTAGGTTGCCAGCATCAGAACCCGAGATGAAAGCGCACCTGATGTCTGCAATCAGCGCTTGAAACTAAAGTGTGATGAACCGCTTTCAATCGTAGCTATCAAATTCAACATGCGCCGCAACATGACGGCGCCTGCTCTACCGGCGTATGCACGTGCATGGGCACTGGCAGGGGCTTACACTCGTCCACTTCTCAGCTCAACTTGTGCCGTCGTTTAGTCACTAAAACTCCATGGGCCAACCAGCGTATCCCATAAAAGGCGCTTATGATGAGCCGAAAAGTGGACGAGTGTAAGCCCCTGGGCACGGGCACTGGCTCTTGCGTCTGATCCGATTGCACGGCTGGCGCGGCGGCGATCACGATAACCGGGGGCGGCACGACTTCGATATCCGGACGGGCAGTGGCGGAGGGCAGCGACTGTTGCACCAGCCCGCGGCACCTATCATGTATATAAGCATTATGTTATTGTATTGTATTTTCTTCTCGTTTCGTTATGCGTTGCTGTGTTTCGTTTTGAACGAATGTATATACGTCCACGGACGAATACGAATGGCGCGCAAGCCTAAGGCCGACAAACTGTGATATGGAACCATGACATGGACTATGATATGAGACCATAGCTCAAGGCAAAGTCTGTTCACTTTATGTCAAATTAATATGTTATATATTTTCCACCAGTCTTCCCACCGTGAGCGAAGTACATTCCATTCCACCCCTCGCTTCGACGGAAATTTCGCGGACCGTAAACTATTCCAGGTGTGGCGGGTGACGCGGGATTTACGGTCGACGGCCGCGGCGACGCGCTCATCACCAACCTGGTAAAGCCAGGCAGATGTTACCCGCCACCGCATTCCGAATTCTGATTTGTTTCACCGGATTCCGAACTCTGATTTGTTTAGTCAAACCGGCATCCAATACGGGGGCCAGGGCGACAGATTGGAGGCGGCCTATGATCGCGGAAGGGAGGCGGCCTATTATTCCCTGTCTCTGTTATTTTTATGCAACTTTTATGGTAACCTATTACGCGGCCAGCAAAAGCTGGCAGGCCCTGCACGCTGAGCGCCTACCACGTACGCTACCTCCAGCCCGAGCACTTCGGAATGCTGGGCAATCGTTGGACTGTCCATTGGCCAAGCATGGATCGTACACATCTACGTTCAGCGCGAAACGTGCAAAAGATCCATTCATATTCATATACATAATCCATTCATATTCACAGTCATAGTCATGCTCATGTTCATATTCTCCTTCCAAGTTCATATATCTACAAGTTCGTATATCGCTACTCCGAACTTGTGTTAAACTGTCTATGTCAGCAGCGCAACAAACTGCCTCCGCCCACTCACTCGCTCACGCACTCACTGTCATAGACTCATGCGCTTTTACTTGCGCACCTTGTGCATTCCGTTTTATGTACGAGTTAGCATCCGGAACAAAGCTAGCCCTCAGGGAAACCCTCCTCTCTGCCGAGTTCTTGTGAGCGTCCCATCTCTGTACAGCAACTGCGCACGCACGCAGAGTCAACCTCGCCTTCAATCACTCTTCGTGTTGGGCCCGGCAAACCATTCCCATGGCAACTTCCCTTAGGCATCTTCGAGGTAACAACTTGGAAAAACGGGTTATGGAAAGGAGGGAAGGGGAGAGAGACGTTTTAGTGTGAGAGAGAGACGCGTCAGTGTGTATGAGGAGGTAACAGGCTTCCGCCTTGGCCCCCGTTGGATCATGGAACGCCGAGACTACCCGAGTCGAGTTTCTCTGATGTATTCAGTCAGGAAACCTTGAGTGGGTTATAAAGGGATATATTAGGTGAGTGCTCAAGTCAAGATAGGTGGAAACGAGTGGAAGCCCTGCCTTCCTTCATCAGATCTTTGAAGTACTCAGTGTCACCGTCCGACGGGTCCCGGACGTCCATAGCGTCATCAGCCTTCTCCAAGCGCTGGTACTGTGTGGGGTCCAGCTTGCCATCGCCGTCGAAAGGAAGCAGCACCGTGTTGATCGGGAGGAAGGGCCTGCTACCAGTAGTTTAGGGATCAGGGTTTAGGGTTTAGGGTATGGGGTATAGGGTTTAGGGTTTATGGATTAGGGTTTAGGGGTTAGGGTGATCCCTGACTGTGATCAGTTTGTTGATTTTCTGCAGCTTATGAGGTCAGCTGGGTGACCATTTTGCGTTTTTGAGTGATCATGTAGTGTCAGAATGCGAAGTGAGAATCTCACCAGGTGCATGATGCCGTTGCATGCCACGATGTCACCTTCCACGAGGGCCTGATGAGCCGATGCCTGGTCTGTGAGCCGTAAGTAATTACTGGGCTAGCAAGTACTCAGACCAGTCATTAACTCGTCAGAACATTTCTTTACTTACTCAACTCACTGAGCTGACAGACCAGGCACTGTGCGAGAGCCTGATGCCTCCTCATACATCCCAGGGTGGATGATCGAGGTTGTGGCGGGTGTGACTGTACAGATACACGTCTATAAGCAAAACAGTCCGCATGAGTAAAAAACGGGGACGGCGTGTGATGCCCTGCCGTCCACGAGCTTGGCCGTGGAGCCAACGCCGATGTGGAGGGCCGGGCGGACTGCGCAGTCGGACTGTGCTTACCGCGTCGAGCGGGAGTGCGTGCACTGTTGAGACTCGAGGGGGGTGCTCAAACGTAAATCGAAACATGGTTCAAACTTGGTGAAGGCCTGACCGGCACCGGCGGCCGCGTCGGACACGGCGGGGGGGTGGAAAGTCACCCAACAAAGTAGGGAGAATATTTTTGTGAGTCATGTAGCAAATGCTCGCCATGTCAGGAGATGGGACCAAAGGCAAGAAAAGAGGGATCGTACTGACCGTGGTGACATGCGTGGTGGATGGCGTGGTGGATGGCGTGGTGAATGGCGTGGTGAATGGCGCGGATGGCAGAATCTTGGGGTGGCACTCAACTCAAGGAACGACGCTTTATATGCCGTGGTAAGAGGAGTGATTTTGGGGGACACGAGGGGTGTACGAAGCGGGTAGAGGGGTGTATGAGGGCCAAGCCCTGCCAACGACGGTGACGTTGACGTTCATAGCACCTTCCATCATGGTCCCCTTGTTCATTACCTCGAGGGGCAGGTCGCTCGACATGCAGGGACCGGTATCGAAACGCCCGATCAATTGGTCAAATATTTGGTGAACGCCGCAATCTACCAATCTATCAGCTTGTTTCAATGTGCACAGGCACGAGCACGTGCGCTCTGCAGGCACACTACGAGCACAGGCAACGATGCATGAATGGCCGTACCATCAGGGAGCTTTCGAGGTAGCGCTTGTCACCCTTCAGAGCACCGAGGTCGCTCGTGGTCAGGAACCCGCTAGTAAGGCCCGGTTTGAGATTAAGTATTCGGCAAAATTAAACTTCTTGACACTGAAACGAAAAACCAGGGAAATTATGCCCATATTCAGCATAAATACCGTACATGTACACTTGGCAACAATTTGGTGAGTAGCACAGAGCCGGTTACGTTTGTATTACAGGGATTAACCTGGTATGAATGGGTCGGCCGCACTGAAGTAGATGACACTTGACCTTTACTCTTCTGTGCGAGGCGCGTGACTCAAGAACCGAGGGTGTAAAATGTGCTGGACAGGCACCGCATGATAGGCGACCATGTACCCTGTCAGAATCCTCTGAGCAATGAGAACGCGGTAAATGCGGGTAAACGGGGGAGGGAAGGGGAGAGACGAAGGTGGGGAGGAGGGTAAGGAGGGAGGGCAAAGGGGGAAAAGGACACGGGGAGGGGGGGGAATGGGGGCCAGAAAGGGGGAGAAACGGGAAAGGGAGGGGGGTCCAGAATTAGGGAAGTGGGGGGGTAAAATGTGCTGGGCCTTGCATGTCCGGCACCGCGTGGTAGGCGATCATATACCCCGTGAAGTTCTTGTCCCCCGGGCGTAGTGTACCCGCACGATGTAAATTAAATCATCAGGTCTGGATACATCAAATAAAAACATGAATGAATACACGCGAAGCCTGAAAGGCCCGCGTGAACGTACAGCTTTGAATTTTCCATCATACATACCATGGTAAGAATACGCCCTGTCTGGTCTAACATATGAGCATTGCTGGGTCAAGATGCAACTGGTGTCGAACCGCAAACATATTGTGCGGGGTGAAACAACCGCACAGGCGCCCCCCCCCACCGAAGAGCTCCTTCAAGCCCGCGACGATGTCCGTGTACCCGGCCCACTCGGAGAAGCCGTCGATGGCGTCGTCCGTCGGGGCGAAGAACGTGGCCTTTGAGCAGGGACATACACACACACAAACAAAAATGGCTCAAATAGTAGCGATTAGGTTACTCGTTGATACACCGGACGAAACATCCTGCTACACGCCGCAGTCTAACTAGTGGTTCGAGAGACAAACACGTCTCAGGCTGAGTAGCTCAACTTGAAAGCACATGCCAGTTCTACTTGAGGGCGTCCCCCAAGTTTCAGTCACTGGGCTTCTCCCAAGTTTCAGTCACAGGTTTCGGAGTCGTAACGGATCAAGTTGAGCAGAAGCTGGAAGAGGTGTAAGGCCCTGCCGTAATGTTGCGGTCGCTCAGCGCCTCGCGCACCTGTGTGCAGCGGCGGGTTTGGACATCAGTCATCACCTTCTCAACTCAACTCGAACCAATTTTGCAACTGGTGCATTGGCGAACTTGAAATCATAGTCAGATGGAGTCATGTGAGCATGAAATCACATGTGAGTGTGGTATCATTGAGTGGTGCTCGCAGAATCATAATATCTGATGTGGTCATCCCGTCCACAAGATGACAACATGACAATATCGATTTGGAAAAGATCTGTAGATGACAGTATCGATATGTGAAATGACCTTCAGATGAGGGTAACGATATGGGAGATGACAGTATTGGCATGGAAAATGTCAGTATCGATGTGGAGGATAACCATCAGATGCCAGTGATGATAAGGGATATGACAGTATTGATATGGAAGATGACAATATCGATATGGAAGATGACAATATCGATATGGAGGATGCCCTTAAGATGACAGCATCAATATGGGAGATGACAGTATCGATATGGAAGATGATATTCAGATGACGGTAACATCTTGGGATATGACAGTATCGATGTGGGATATTTTGTCACTCTGAGTGGTACATGTCCTACCGCCGGGAGGTCGGCGGTGGCGGTCGCGAGCTCCGTCAGCCGCGGGTCGGTGTCGATGATTTCCATCAGAGTGCGGCAGCTCGCGGCGCCGCCGACCAGGGGCTCACACTCGTTCACTGTCTAGCTCAACTCGAGCCGTTCTCATCGCTGACATGCTGATGCCCACCTACACAACGTGCCTGCGTTGAGCTGAAAAAGTAGACGAGGGGCTTACACTCGTCCACTCTATAGCTCAACCCGAGCCGGTCTTGTCACTGACATACTGATGCCAACCTATGTATCCCACAAAAAGTGCTCACGTTAAGCTGAAAAAGTGGACGAGTATAAGGCCCTACCGCCGACTTCTGCAGCCAAAGCAGCGTCCTTCATGCAGGGGCTTACACTCGTCCACTTCTCAGCTCAACGTAAGCACCTTTTGTGTGTTACACACCTTAACTTCTCAGTCTGACGTGAGCACTTTTTGTAAGCTAGGTTGTGTTTTTGAGAAACAAAACGGCTCAGGTTAGGCTGGAAAATGGATGCTAGCTTGGCTGCAATGATCAAAACTGGCTGTGGTTAAGCTGGGAAGTGGACGAGTGTTAGCCCCTGCCTTCATTGCGGCGGCAGCGACGGCACCTTCCGTGGCGTCCATTGCGTCGGCGGCGGCGGCGGCGGCCGCGACATGCCTTAGGGACCGATGGACTCCTGCTCGCCAAGTCACCGGCGACACTTGGGCTCGAACACGAATAACACACCAGTTACAATCGTTTCAAAGGGCGGAGAGGGCTGGTTAAGCTCACCGTACGGGACCAGATCCGCGAGTCGATAATGATTTAGCCGACAATGGGTTTGAAATCTGATCATTTTTCAGATCAGCCTTTCAAAACCCAGAATGAATTGCAAAAGGATCAAATCAGCCTTTCAAATTCCTCAC